>Ga0209083_1004618_pt1 | contig 10326 bp, 7 predicted proteins | sample AM7aDNAmetaG_FD_184132 | JGI IMG/M metagenome (GOLD analysis project Ga0209083, IMG submission 184132) | Freshwater microbial communities from Finland to study Microbial Dark Matter (Phase II) - AM7a DNA metaG (SPAdes) (version 3) | ecosystem: Environmental > Aquatic > Freshwater > Lake ...
GATAGTGGCGCGATCCAGCGATATTATACCGACCGTTTCACACCTTTCGCCAGCCGCTCACACATCCTGCGAAGTTGGGGAGTGATGTCATTTTTGTCAAGGAGGACTTCGATAATGGACAGTTCTTTCGATTCCTTAGATTTAGATAGCGCCATGGTAAGTTCATCTTCAGTTGTCACCTGGTAACCCTTGCCCTTCCCGATAATATCCGGAATCCGGTGATACCGCCAGGGTGCGACATCATTGAACAGGCCGTCTATCATGGGGCGCTCGGTCCCGAACCCACGATTATTCAGAACTATCACGATGGGGTCCATCTGGTACCGGGCAGCGGTAGACAGCTCCATCCCTGTCATCTGGAATGCCCCATCCCCCACGAGGACCAGGGGTCGGAGGTCGGGGTGTGCGGCTTTGACACCGATAGCGGCGGGGACCGAGAACCCCAGGGATGAGTAGTAGATGGGACAGAGGAACTGGTGTGGCCTGGGAATCGTGATTGCCATCGCCCCCATCGCTGCGTCCCCGACATCTGCAATAACGACGTTCGATTCATCTACAAAGGAATCGATTGCAATGAAAAATCGCTCTGCCGTTATTTTTGCATGGGTTGGGCAATATGAGATTTTTCTCAAAGATTGGGCATGAGGAGTACCTCGGAGGTCGTGGGGGTGGAATTGCTCTACAGGCAATTCCGCAATGGCACTCAGTCCTGATCCGCCATATACCTCGGAACCGATGCTGCAGGTATCGCCGGACAGAATAATCATCCGGCCCGGGTCCAGTACCGCGGTATTTGCCCCGAGGTTTACATCGTTTAATATGACCCCAAGGACAAGGAGACAGTCACTTGCTTCAACATACGCTCGTACCTGCTCATCTCCAATGACACCCGCATACACCCCGAGGTACAGGGAACTGGTCTCATCAACCACCGATTTGCCTAGCATTGAGGAGACAACAGGGATATTTGCCTTCTCTGCAAGGGCCTGCACGAACGGGCTGATATTGTGCCGTGCGATCTCCTCCCCGACCCAGATGACCGGGTGGGATGATCCATTCACCCGTGACACAATCTGGTCCAAGACTCCCGGTGGAATACGAACATTATTGTGACCGGTTGATTGGACCGAATGGGTATCCGGTGCATTCCCGGGAACCATGGCGACAATATCCCTGGGTAGTTCGATGTAACCAGGTCCCTTCTTATGGACAATTTCCGCAAGGACACGGTCAATTTCCCCATATGCATGTTCAGGATCCCGGAGTTCAGTTGAGGCGACGGTGATGCGTTCGAAGATTTTATACTGGTCGTTATATTCCCTGACTTTATGGTGAAGAAGTGCGAATTTTTCGCGCTCCTGCCAGCCAGGAGCACCGGCAATGACCAGTACCGGGGATTTTTCTGCATAGGCCTCGGCCGTGGTATTGATGACTTTGAACCCGCCGACATTGTACGTTACACATACGACCCCAAATCCATGGGTTCTTGCATAGGCGTCTGCGGCGAACCCTGCACCCTGTTCATCACAGGTATTGATCACCTGGAGCGGGCTCCCGGATAGCAGGGCATAGAAATTCAGGATATAATCTCCGGGCACCCCGAAAACATGCCTGGCTCCGACTTCGTAAATCCGTTGAATCAGGTATTCGCCAATACTCGGGTGATGACCCATGCCCATTTTCTTATCCATGTGAATACAGAGGTCAGAGAAATATATAGGTTTTAAGATAACATCCCAACTGACCACCTTCGCCAATTGATAATCAGATCGCTCATGACTGCATGGAGCATGTGAATTCGGATGCCGGGATAGACCGGTATCGTTTCGATGTGAGGTCAACAATGAATGATCCTTTCCTTTTAAAGCGATCGTCGACAGCTTTTCACAATGACAAATACCAGGCGCCCTGAACTGAGAAGACTGAACGCGGATGCCTCAGCTTGAACACATCTCTTTACAGTTGATACGCGTACCGGGATTCTGTCAGGTTCAGGCTAAAAAAAGAATCACGCATATTCTGATTATCTAAATCCTGTCACATTCTGATATTCAATTCCTGCATCAAAAAAGGGGGTGATAATAAAAAATATACTGACGGACTAGAAGTCGGTCATCACCCTGAACTGGTCAATCTCTTCCCGGTTCAGGTTTTCAAGGAATATTTCAGCTGAAGAACGGATGTCCTTGCTTGCGGTGATTGCCCTTCCGACGACAAGGATATCTGCACCTGACTTCAGTGCGTCCTTCACCACTTCTGCCCTGATACCCCCGGCAGTTGCGACGAGTAATTTTCCACCAGCTGCCTTCTTCAATGCGGCAATGTTGCCCCAGGCATGCTTGGTCTCTTCTGCATCGATCGCACGGTGGAGTTCAACAATGTCAGGCTTCACGGACAGTCCTGCAATCAACTTCACCGGGTCGGTCACGTTCAACATGTCCACGACAGAATAGATCCCGGTCTTTTTCGCCTCGATAATCGCTTTCTCAATTGTCGAGACGGGTGCGAGCCCGGAAATGACCACGGCGTCAGCCGATGCATCTGCCGCCATCCGTGCCTCAAGGTTTCCGGTATCAAGGATTTTTAAGTCTGCAATGATAAACGCATTCGGCCGGATCTTCCGCATTTCCGAGATGACGCTCAGGCCGAACCGCTTGATCAACGGTGTACCGGCCTCGATAATCAGGTGGTCATTCGCAGGCAGCTCGGTGAGCACCTGGGTGACTTTATTCATATCGACAAGGTCAAGAGCGACCTGCAGGTAGGGTGGATCCCAGAGGCGTTGCACTTTGAAGCCCATCACTGCATGCGCTGCACGATCTTTCTCGTAAATAAGGGTCTTTTTGTCAGGGAACAGGTCCATTGCCCTGGTAATGGCAAGTTTCATCGCCCCGTAATTATAGCGGTAAATTTTATTGTAGTCAGTCGCAGACGGGTCGAGGTAAACACTGGCGAGGATTACAATCTTTTCAATATCATGGTCTTTGAATGCCCCTTCCTCTACTAAATCTGCGACCGCCTTTGCAACCGCTGCCTGCACAGGCCCGAACATCTCGCGTACCTGTACTTCCTTTTTGATCGTGACTTTTGGGATCACAAGCGTTACTGGTTTGGTTAACAGGTTTGGTCTCACCACTGCAAGTAGTGGGGTATGCCCTGCAGAGAGCTGCGAGAGTGCATTGGCAAATGCTGCCCCGACAGGCCCCTCTTTATCTCCGATCATCAGGTCGATATGAGCGAGCTCCGGCCCGTCCCCGACAAGTGCTTCTCCGATAAGATACATCAATCGTTAAATCTCCTGTTAACTATGTAGCCCCGTTATATGATAAATGTTTTAATTCCCAGGAATACTGAAACTATTGACCGACAGGCCAAACCCCGCCGATAGTAAGAAAAACATGTTGCCATTCAGGTGCGCCATGGGAATGAATCGGCCGTAAAATTAAAAAATACGTGAAATTTTTGGGAAAATGAAATTAATATCCTATCGTATCAGCTCAAGCCCATTCCGGTCCCGTTCAGCGAACACATCCTTTGCCACGGCGATACCGTTCAGTGCTGCGGGAAAACCCGCATATACGGCCATCTGGGTGATGATTTCGACGATTTCCTGGCGGGTGCATCCGACATTCAGCGCCATGGAAATATGTGCCCCCAGCTGGACCGGGGCATTACCGAGTGCGGTGAGCGCCGCAACAGTGGCCACTTGTCGCGATTTTAAGTCAAGTCCCGGCCTGCAGAGGACATCGCCATAGGGAAATTCAACTGTGTACCGGGCAAGGTCTGGCGCTATTCCTTCAATTGTATCGAGCATATTATGAACGCCCGCACCGCTCATGGTCTCCAGTTGCTTTTTTCCACGTTGATACCGATCGTTATCCATACCTTTCATCTCCGGATCAGGGTTGTCCCTGTATCGTGATGAAACAATTGCGATAAATCCGGTATGAATAATGCGATATGGCTCATCGAGAAAATTGTAACAAAAAATGTGGGGTCGGTGAGATTTGAACTCACGATCGACGGGTCTCTCCGACATGCGTCAGTGCTCCAACGGATCATCACCATTCAGAAGACCCATTGTTCATCATTCGCACAGTAGACGCGAAAGACCGCTGGAGCCCGTCGCCATTCCGGACTAGGCCACGACCCCGACGTTCTAAATTAAATCGCATTTTCGAGATTTAAGTGTTCGCATAACGCGCTACCGGAATGTGAACGATATCTCACGTGGTTGACTGATATATGAGGGCCATTCGGATTTTCGAAAGATATCAGTAATCATATATCCTTTTCTCACGACATACCATGATCAATGGTGAAAATCAGTTACGATTGCGGGATCTCTTCGTTTCCGCTGATTGGAGAGACGATCGGGTATATGTTCAACCGGATCGCGAAAGAGAACCCGGATAATGAAGCAGTTGTATCCGTCCACCAGGGAATCCGGTGGACATACAGGGAGTTCCAGGAACATATTGATGGCCTTGCCAGAGGGCTGATGGCGCTCGGTGTCGAAAAAGGTCACCGGGTGGGTATCTGGGCAATGAACTATGCAGAGTGGGTCCAGGTCCAGTTCGCGACTGCGAAAATCGGCGCGATTATGGTAAATATCAACCCCGCCTACCGCACCTACGAACTCGAGTATGTCCTGAAACAGGCAGAGATCCAGACTCTCATCATCCAGGGACGGTTCAAGACATCAGATTATGTAGGTATGTTTTACGAAGCCTGCCCGGAAGCGTATGAGTCACGTCCAGGCCACATCAAGAGTGATAAGTTCCCTTTCCTGAAAAACGTGATTTTCATCGGGGATATCCCCTACAACGGGATGTTTGTCTGGGAGGAATGCATCCGGAAAGGAGAAGAGATCAGTGACGACGAACTGATCGACCGGGGGGAGTCGCTTGAGTTTGACGATGCCATCAATATCCAGTATACCAGCGGTACCACCGGTTTTCCCAAGGGGGTCGTTCTCAGTCATCATTCGGTGTTAAATAACGGGTATATCATCGGTGAAGGGATGGGCTTTTCACCGGCAGACCGCCTTTGCATCCCGGTCCCATTCTACCATTGTTTTGGCATGGTACTCTCAAACCTTGCCTGTGTGACGCACGGGTCGACCATGGTCCTCCCATCCCCGGCATTTAATGCAGAAGATGTCCTAAAAACAATACAGAACGAGCGGTGTACGGCACTTCATGGCGTCCCTACGATGTTTATCGCAGAACTATCACACCCGGAATTCTCCCGTTACTCGATGAGCACCCTCAGGACCGGGATTATGGCCGGTTCGCCCTGTCCGATTGAGGTGATGAAAGAAGTCTCAAAAAAGATGAATATGACGGATATTGTCATCGTGTATGGGCAGACAGAGACTTCACCCGGTGTTACGATGACGACGACAAAAGATCCAATTGAGCGAAGGGTATCAACCGTTGGCAAACTGTTCCCCCATACCGAACTGAAATTCATCGACCAGAAGACCCAGAAAATTGTGCTAAGAGGGGAGATCGGGGAGATCTGTGCACGTGGTTATATGACCATGAAATGTTATTACAACAATCCGAATGCTACCCATGGAACTCTTGACCATAACGGCTGGAACCATACCGGGGACCTTGGTACCATCGATGATGAAGGGTACGTAAAAATCGTGGGCAGGTTAAAGGATATGGTCATCCGCGGAGGTGAGAATATTTATCCGCGTGAAATCGAGGAGTTCCTCCACCACCATCCAAAGATTTCAGATGTATACGTGATCGGTGTACCGGATGTGAAGTACGGTGAAGAACTCGCAGCCTGGGTCAAAATTGCACCCGGGCAGGCAATCACAGAGGAAGAGATAAAGGAATTCTGCAAGGGTAAAATTGCCCATTTCAAGATTCCCCGGTATATCAGGTTCACTGATGATTTCCCTGTCACCATATCAGGAAAGATACAGAAATTCAAAATGCGGGAGGTCTCGATAAAAGAGCTCCACCTCGAAGCCGCTGACGATATTCAGACCGCGTGATTACTAAAAGTCCATCCGGGCTGCAGAACACGATTATATCTTTTTTTACCAGCATTTTTTTTTATCGAGACCGCAAATGACCAGACATCATATGATCCGGAGCTGCCCGGATCGTCATCTCCGTTACGAAGGATCCTCAGCAGGTCGCTATCGCGGGTGACAAAATACTACGGCGGTTCCCCGCTGATTGGTGGCGGACCGGCGCTGAAGCCAACAGAACTCCCTTATCCCTTCCAAAAAAATGAATGGACCCAGGCCTTTTATCCGGGATTCCGCATCATGTTACGCGGTGGCTGATGCCGTGGGATCGAGGGCAAACGGGTACATACCGTTCTTCGCAGTCTCCACCGAGAATGTCATACCATCCGTCCTGACAACCGTGCTGCCGCCGGTGTCGGTCCGGAATATCAGTGCTCCTGCATTTTCGAGGCGGGATATGGTTTCGGCCGCAGGAAAATGGTACATGTTTCCTGCGCCGACAGAGATGATGGCCACTTCCGGACGGACCCGATCGAGAAAGGCATTCCCGGTCCCATGAGGGCTGCCGTGGTGTGCAACTTTCAGGACCTGGCTCTCCAGGGGAAGTCCGGAATGTATCATCGATTCTTCGGTTGGGACGCCTGCATCACCCTCGAACATGATGTTCACCCGGCCGTATGTCGCCCTGAGCACGATTGAACTGTCGTTCGGGTCCTCATCTTTGCTCCCATCCGGTGCCGACAGGACAAGTATGGCCAGGCCGGGGGCCGGGTAAAAAGAATCCCCACGCCTGACGGTTGAGTAGGGAATATTCTTCTGGTCAATTGTTTGAAGGAACTTCCTGTAGGTGGGCGTAGTGTACGGAATGCCGCTGTCGATAACACGGTGCACATTAAAATTTTTAAAAACGTCCTGCATCCCACCAATATGATCACTGTGCGGGTGGGTGGCGATGAGGATGTCAATATCGCTTACACCCTGTCGTTTAAGGTAGGATACGACGCGAGGCCCGGCATCAGCCTCACCTGCATCGATCAGGACCGTCGTGTTGTCATACAGGATAAGTGCAGAGTCCCCCTGACCAACATCAATAAAATGGACCGCCAACCGCCCGTCATTGACCCCGTATGAAGGTGGTATCACACGGGTCCCTGCATGACTGCTGATACCGTGGAATGTACACCCGGCGACAACAATGCAGGCCAGAAGAATGAGGGCAGATATGCACCAGCCGGTCCGGGGGCCAGGGCTTTTTATCCGGTTCACGACTGGGAGCGCCTCACCAGCTGAGCGGCCGCCTCAGCTGAACCTTTCAGGATCTCTTCTTCGTGAAGGACGAGTCGTTCAAGCATCAGGACACGACCGTTACAGATGGTCGTATCAACAGATGCACCGTTGCAGGCATAGACGAGGTTCGAGGTATCGTTGTGTCGGGGTGTATTGCAGGCAGTCCGGGTACTGATCAGGATAATGTCTGCAGGTGCACCGGTTTTCAGCGTGCCTGTATCGACCTTGAGTGCACGAGCCCCGTTCATACCTGCCATGGCGAGTGCTTCGGGTGCAGGCAGGACAGTCGGGTCGTTCCAGAAAAATTTCTGAAGCAGAGCCGCAGTCTTCATCTCCTCAAACATGTCGAGGTTGTTATTCGAGGCACAGCCATCGGTTCCAAGACAGACATTGACACCTGCAGATTTGAGCCAGTGGTACGGCATGGCCCGGTGTGTGGCAAGTTTCATGTTGCTTGCCGGGTTATGGGAGACGTTAACATTCCGTTTTCCCAGAAGAGTGCACTCATCCTCATCAAGCCAGCAGCAATGGGCGGCAACGGTAGATGGCGTGAGGATACCGCATTCATCAAGATGATAGGAGGGGCGTTTGCCATACTGGCTGATGCAGTCCTGTACTTCCTTTTCAGTCTCTGACAGGTGGATATGGATGCCGATATTCTCAGATGCAGCGAATTCTGCGCACCATTTGAGTCCTTCCGGTGAGACCGTATAGATCGCATGGGGACCCACGGCTGCACGAATTCTCCCGTTACCTGATGATTTAACGGAAGCAACGAATTTTTCAGTGGCCAGACATTCATTTTCACGTTTATCAGGAAGGCTAAGGTCAATGAAACCATGGGACAATACTGCCCTGATGCCCGCTTCATCAACGGCCCGGGCCGCATCCTCCATAAAGAAATACATGTCATTGAATGCGGTGGTGCCGCTTTTTATCATCTCGAGACAGGCCAGTTTTGTCCCCCAGTACACATCAGGTCCTGTAAGATGGGCTTCGAGAGGCCAGATTTTCTGGGAAAGCCAGTCCTGAAGGAGCATGTCATCGGCATAACCCCTGAGCAGGGTCATCGCCGCATGGGTATGGGTGTTGACCAGTCCCGGCATGGCGACAGCCCCCTCACCATCAAGGATAAACTCTGCCTCGCCACGGTATTTTCCAGCGATACCCTCTCCGGTGCCTGCAATCGTCCCGGTTTCATCGATAAAAATATCCCCGCGTTTCCCGTTTATCTGGACATCCCTGATAAGCAGTGCTCCTGAATAACCCAATAGATCGCTTTGTTCCATTCTTAGCCTCCCATATTCTCAATCAGTGTCGTTACCATTTCACCCGTTCGTTCGCTGAAGAACCGTGCAGTCTCAACGATGTGCTCATAAGAGAGCACGTCCTTCCCAAGGCCATTCGCGTAATTATCTATCGTGCAAACTGCGGCAAACTCAATACCCAGTTCACAGGCGAGTGTTGCTTCACTTGCTACGGTCATACCGACAATGTCGGCAATCTTCGCGAGGGTATTCACCTCTGCGATGGTCTCGATCCTCGGACCTCTTGTCTGCACGTACGTTCCACCGAGCCGGGCCTGAGGGAAGAGACGCCCCAGTTCCCGGTTTAGTTCTGGCGAAATTACCGGCATAATGTGGGAAATCGTATGGTCGTGGATGGATGGAATATCCGACAAGCTCATGTAATCGTCCGGCACCATGATTGACCCAGGTTTAATTTCTGTTTTTAATGAACCTGAGGACCCGAATGAGATCACCCTGTCGACACCGAGAATTGCGAGTGCCGCCATATTCGCACAGAAATTAATCCGGTGCGGTGGTGTACTTCCCTGGTGGCGCAGGAGGATTGTCACATCACCTGTCAGGACATCCGCCCCGCCAAATGGTGTCCTGACTACCTGTTCCCTGAGTGATGGCAGTCTGGTAAACAGGAGGCTGGTCCCCCCGATAATTCCAAGGGACATCTACATCTCATCCTGAACTTTGCAGTCCATGCCCCGCACTGCACCTGTTGCAAATGAGCAAAACAGTTGCCGCAGCCGGTAATCGCTGTTGCCACACATAATTCCAGGTACTGATATTTCTGCGCCTGATACATATCCCTGCCCATTCTTGTCAGGGATGAATTTGCATACCGTAATACCTGTTCGGCGCACTATTGATTAGTATGGGCCTGTTTCAAATAGTCGATGAGGGAACGATCAAAAACGGGGATTGCACGGATATCTATTTTCTTCGTAGCGAGGAGGTATTACGAAAAGAAGGTAAAAACCCGCATGTGGTGATGGAGGTGACTGTCACAGGGCTCCCCGATGAGTGGGGTGTGTTCTGCGGCCTGGAAGACGTGATAGCACTTTTAACTGGACTTCCCGTTACGGTCGATGCGATGCCGGAAGGGACGATGTTCCTGCCTAATGAACCGGTTGTCAGGATATCGGGACGATACCTGGACTTTGCGCGGTACGAGACATCTATACTCGGGTTCTTGTGCCATGCTTCAGGCGTTGCCTCCGCAGCCGCTCATATCAGGGTCTGTGCAGAAGGCCGACAGGTCTATTCATTTGGTTCGCGCCGCCAGCACCCGGCCATTGCATCCATGATCGAACGTGCTGCATGGATCGGCGGAGTGGACGGCGTCTCGAATACCTGTGCACACCCGGACATCCCGAAATCCGGGACGATGCCCCACGCATTCGTCATGTGTTATGATAGTCCGGAAGAGGCATTTGGGTCGTTTGACCGCCATGCATCAGCAGATGTACCGAGGGTCATGTTATCCGATACCTTCTGCGATGAGAAACGGGAGTCTCTGGTAGCGGCCAGGAACGGAGCAACAGCAGTCCGACTCGATACTCCACGTTCCCGCCGCGGCAACATGAGGGCGATCATCAATGAAGTACGCTGGGAACTTGATATTCACGGGTACCCGGGTGTAAAGATATTCCTGTCTGGTGGCGTAACACGGGATGATGTGATCAACTACCGTGATATCGTCGATGCATTTGGTATCGGCGGGGCGATTGCCAGTGCCCCGGTCAT
>Ga0209083_1004619_pt1 | contig 10318 bp, 10 predicted proteins | sample AM7aDNAmetaG_FD_184132 | JGI IMG/M metagenome (GOLD analysis project Ga0209083, IMG submission 184132) | Freshwater microbial communities from Finland to study Microbial Dark Matter (Phase II) - AM7a DNA metaG (SPAdes) (version 3) | ecosystem: Environmental > Aquatic > Freshwater > Lake ...
TTTCTTACAAAAAATCTTTTTTTCTTATATATAAAAAAAGAATTGTGAATTTTTTAAACAAAAAAAGATTATTTTTATATAAACAATCATGTTGTTTTTTTTTAATAAAAAATCTTTTTTTCTTATATATAAAAAAAGATTTGCAAGTTTTTTAAACAAAAACTGATTAATTTTATATAACAATCATGGCAAAAAATAATATTAAGAAGGAAATAATAGAAGAATATTTAATGTATTTGAAAGAAATATCCAATAATTTTTATTCAGAAATGAAAATGAAAAATAAAGAATTGGAAAAAATTTTGAATGATATAAATGAATGTGTTGTTGATAGTGGAGTTTCTATAAAAGAAATAGAAGAAAAAACTGTTGTACCATTAAATAAATTTATTGATAATATCAAACTTTGTGTAGAGCAAATAGAAAAAAATAGTTTTATAAATAATAGGAAAAAATATGGCAAAAAAAGATATTAAAGGATTATTTAGTAGTGAAAATCACAAATGGGAAACACCAGATTTGATTTTTAATGATTTAAATAGAGTTTTTAATTTTACATTAGATGTTTGTGCAACTAATAAAAATACAAAAATTCCAGAAAATTATTTTTCACCAGCCGACAATGGTTTAGAAAAAGATTGGCAAAATAACGTTTGCTTCATGAATCCTCCATATGGACGAGATGTTCAGGATTGGGTAAAAAAAGCATATAATGAAAGTTTAAAAGGCACAACGGTTGTTGCACTTGTGCCAGCAAGAACCGATACAAAATGGTTTCAAGATTGTTGGAAAGCTGATTATTTATATTTTATTAAAGGTAGAGTTAAATTTAAAGATGAAGATGGAAATTCAACAGGCTCCGCAACTTTTCCAAGCGTTTTAGTTATTTGGAATTATAAAGAAAATTTTGAATTAAATTTTGAAGGAAAATTAATTAAATTATAAAATATGACACCTTTTGAAGTAGAAGATAATATAATTAAAAATATTATTGATAGTATTAAAATAACACCAGAGAGATGGAAATTTTCAAGTTGGGATACGTTAGAAAGAGATGATTTATTAGTTTTACACAATTCTCAATTTAATGGATTAATGATGGAAAAAACCAATAACATATTATTTTAGAGAAGATAAGTTAAAAATAAAACTTGAAAAAGAATTTTTTATTTTTCAAAAAGAAAAACGGCAAGAAGAAGCAACAAATATATTATTAAAAGAACAGGAAGAATTAATTAAATTTTTCAATTTAGGAAAAATTGATAGAAAAAATAAAATTGAAAAAATAAACAAAAATGAATGATAAAAGTTCATACGAGTTTTGTTGGCAACACAGGATATAATGCACATTCTAGAGAATTTTTTACAGCTTTAAGTAAATTAACAGATTTAAAAATAAGAAATTTTACTGTTGGTGATTCTTGGAATGGATTATCAAAAGATCCACACAAAGGAGAAAAAAATTTGAGTGCATATCAAAGGCATTTGATTTGTGAACAAACTTTAATGGATGATGGTAAATTATGGGAGTATGAGTTATCTAAGATAGAATCAAAAATAGATATTCATTTAGTTTTAAATGAAACAAATCATCATTATTTTTATCAATTTGATAAGTATGGAAACGATTTTAAAATTGCTTATAATGTTTGGGAATCAACAAGACAGCCTGTTAAATTTTGGAATACATTATTAAAATATGATCAGCTTTGGGTGCCGTCACAATGGCAGAAGCAATGTTCAATAGAACAAGGTTTTCCTGCTGATAAAGTTTTTGTTGTTCCTGAAGCTGTTGATGAAAAAGTTTTTCATCCAGATGTTTTTGATTCTAATATAAAAAATTATAATGATAATCGTTTTAAATTTATCGTTTTTGGTCGTTGGGATTATAGAAAAGCAACCACAGAACTTATTCAAACGTTTTTAAAAACCTTTTCTAAAGATGAACCTGTTGATTTGATTCTATCTGTAGATAATCCATTTTCAATTGATGGTTTGTCCTCAACAGAAGAAAGATTAAAACATTATGGTTTAGAAGATGATAGAATTAAAATTTTACATTTTTTAGATCGTAAAGACTATATTAAATATTTAAAAAATGGTCATGTTTATTTATCTTGTGCGAGAAGTGAAGGTTGGGGTCTCCCCCTTTGTGAGGCTTTAGCTTGTGGAACACCGTCAATTTATTCGGATTGGGGCGCACAATTAGAATTTGCAAAAGATAAAGGTCATCCTGTAAAAATTATAGGTGAAAAAACAGCTAGTGATGGTGATAAATTAAGTTATGGCGGTGGTGCTCCATCTGCCGATGGTTCTTATGGAATAAAAGCAAATGATATTTTACCAGGAAATTATGCAGAACCAGATTTTGATGATCTTTCAAAAGTTATGCGAGATGTATATGTTAATTATTTTGAGTATAAAGAAAAAGCATTAAAAGATTCTGAAATTTTAAGAAATGAATTCACATGGGAAAACGCTGCTCAAAAAGCATTTGATATTATTAATAATATTTCACCTGAAAAAATAAAAATAGAAGAAGAAAAAAAACCTAAATTTAGTGTTGTGACTCCTTTTTATAATACCGAACAATATGTAGATGAAACAATACAAAGTGTTATAGATCAATCGTGTACTGATTGGGAAATGATTGTTACTGATGATTTTAGTGAAGATGGTACATTAAATAAAATTTTAGAATGGACAAAAAAAGATAAACGAATTAAGTTTATTCAACAATCTTATAAAAGAGAAATTTATTGGAATCCTCATAAATACGCAAATGGTGAGTTTATAGTGTCTTTAGATTCGGATGATATACTGTTGCCATCAGCATTAGAAACTCTCGCTCAGACCTTCGTAAACAATCCTGATATTGTTTTAATTCATGCGAATAGTAATCACTATAATGAGAATTTTAAAAATGAAAGTTTCATTAGACCACGCTATAATAAAATGTATAAATATTTTAAAAATTTTTTAGATTATCACAAATATTATATAAATTATGATAATTATAGATTTGGTGAGACTTGGGGTGGACTTAGATCGTTCAGAAACATTTTACCGAAAGATTATCAATTTGAAAAGGATATGAATTTAACTTTAGGAAAGCATGATGATTTACTTGAAATTTTAAAATTTGAAGAACTTGGTAAAATTTTATATTTGGGTAGAGTTATTCATAATGTAAGAATAAGAAAAGATAGTAATACAGCTAAAAATAGGGAATTGGATTTTGATAAAATTTGGTCTAATGTAGAATATCGTAGAAAAAATATTATTTTAAACGAACCAACAATAAATAGAAAATATGATAATATTTGGGAAAACACATATTCAATTTATTATAGTTCATTAAATAATCAAAAAGATAGAAAAAATGTATCAATTATTAATTCAGAATTTAATGAAAATGATAAAGAACGGTTAAGAGAAATTTATTTTGATCATAATATATTTTTTGATATTATAAAAAATGATATTGATTATTATTTTATTAATTCATATAATTTATTTGATATAGAAACTCAAATTAATAATATTGAAGCAGTATCTGATAATGCTGAAATTGTGATAGAAATAAAAATGTGTGAATCAGAGCCAGATTTAGTTTCAATTAATAATGGAGAATTTGAAGGAAAATTAAAAGACTATTTGACAACGAAATATAATTTTAAATGGTATACATATGCAAACTCATATTTTTATGTTTCACTTAAAATTAAAAAACAAAAACAGCCGATAAAACAAAATCAATCGATAAAAAATGTTGAACAAAATAATAATGTTGTTTTTATAACTGGTGGCGATAAAAATTATATACCAGCATTAGAATATTGTGTTAAAAGTTTAACTGAGTTTTCAAAAATTCCAGTTATTGTTTATGGGTTTGATTGTGATATAACATTTAAATATTCGAATATGAAATCCAGAAAGATTGATATCACAACGGAGCATAAATTTGGAAGAGATACAAGATTGTATTATGCCAAAATATATGCATCATTAGATTGTATTAAAAAAGATCCAAATAAAATTTATGTTTGGATTGATGGAGATTGTTTAGTTACTAAAAATATAGATGATATTAAAAAATATAAATCACAATTAGAAAACTTTCCTTTATGTATGAGATATAAAAGTGAAAATTTAATACATTGGAAAATTATAAATGGTAAAAAAATAGAAAAAGGACACGGAGAAGAATTAGGTTCATTACTTAATATTACAAAAAATAATAATTTTACTGTAGCAACAGGTTTTTATATGTTCGATTTTAGATCAATTTGGTTTTTTAATAAAGTTATAGAAATACAACAAAAATTAATTGAAATAGATTCATCGAATTATATTGATGATATGGCTTTAGCAGAAGAAAGATTGTTTAATTGTCTTTTTTGGAAATATAATTTAAATAAATTTCTGCCTATAACTTGGATATCAAAAGATTATAATGATAATAATTATTTACCAAAATATCAAAATGTTTTAAATCAAAATAAATTTGATATAATGTATGGTTATGATAATAATAATAATGATAATGATACAATAAATGATAATGAAATTTTATTTTTTCATGGTCAACGAGATCAACAAAAAATTAAAAATATGTTTAATGATTATAAAAAATCTTTGAACATAGATAAGTTGATGATCGTTGCTCATCCAGATGATGAAATGATTTTTGGTGGCGGACAATTGTTATCTGAATCTGGCTGGAAAGTTGTTGTTATTACAGATGGTTCTGGAGATAACAATGATGCAAAAATTAGAGTTAAAGAATTTGAAAATATTGTTAAAAATGCTGGTGTTTTAGAATATGAAATATTAGGATATCCTGATGATTTAAATGAAATAAAATATAATGAAATTGAAGTAACAGAAAGACTTAGAAAAATAATTAGTGAAAGAAAATATTCAAAAATTGTTACACATAATGAAAATGGAGAATATGGACATATAATACACAAATCGGTTAATAGAATGGTTAAAAATGCTACCGAAAATGTTTGGTGTTTTGATTTGTCAAACATAAAATTAGATAAAAATATTTATAATAATAAAATGAGACTACTTAACTATTATCAAAGTCAAGTAACAGATTTACCAGGATTTAGGGATTATTTAATTTATGAAGGAATTAAAAAATGTTAGAATATTTTGAACTGTTTAATAAATTGTCAACAGAATGGTCACTTAAAAAAACAGAATATTTTGTTTTGAATGGATTGTTGTGTGATTTGAAACCTAAAAATATTTTAGAATTTGGACCAGGTAATTCAACAATAGTTCTGTCTAAAAATGCTGAATGTGTGGGTTTTTGGGAGTGCCCGGGATTTGAAGATAAATCTAGATTTAATACTGTTGAATTTGCTTCTCGTATCACAAATAAAATAATATTACACGACACTAAAAGAGAACAAAACACAATTGAGTATTTTAAAAAGAAAGGTTGGAACGAATTAAAAAAAATATTTAATGATAGAAATAAATAAAATTTATAATGAAGATAATTTGATAACAATGAAACGAATGTCAAATAATTTTGTTGATGGTATCATTTGCTCACCACCTTATAATTTGACCACTAAAAGAACAGATTGTTATTATAATAATGGTTACAGTGATAAAGATAATTTAAGTGAAGAAGAGTATTTGAGAATTAGAACAGAAGAATTTAAGGAATTTCAAAGAATTATTAAACCTGATGGTGTTATTTGTTATAATATTTCATATCATAATGAAAATCCAATTTTGCCTACATTATTAATTTCAAAAATACACAATGAAACAAATTTAACATTAGCAGATATTATTGTATGGAAAAAATCGCACAGTATACCATTCCAAACATCACCAACCAAGTTGAGTAGATTGTGTGAATTGATTTATATAATTGTAAATAAAGATTATTTACACACTTTTAAAACAAATAAAGAAATAAGTAAAGTAAATGAAAAAACTGGTCAAAATTTTTATAAAAATTATACCAATATAATTGAAGCAAAAAATAATGATGGGTTTAAAACCAAATTGAAAGCGGTGTATTCGAGTGAATTAGTAGAAAAATTAATTAGTATTTATTTTCCAGAAGGTAGTTTAATTTTTGACTCTTTTATGGGAATAGGCACGACAGCAAAAGGTTGTATCAACAAAAAATGTAATTATATTGGAAGTGAATTAGATAAGAATTTTTATGAAGATTCTTTAAAAAATATAGCAAAATGACTATTTATAAATTTGGTGATGTTGAATGTAAAATATCATTCAATGATTTTTTGGTGTTGATTTTAAATAATGATTCTAAATTTTTTAAAAGTGATTTTAAGGATTTTTCTGAATTATATGAATTTATTGAAAAAAATAAAATGAAAATTTATCATATTATTTTTGATGGATATGAATATTTACTAGAAAATGGTTTATTACATAATCTTTATGATGCAGCAACAATTAAACATTGTGAAGACAAATCTTCTTATTTTCAAGGTACAATTAAACGTTTTTATATAGATGGTAAAAAAGTTTATGATGCATTAGACGATAGAGGCTGCAAAAATATAAGTGATTTTAAAAACAATGATATTTTTCATTTTGTTGATATTACAGGTAAAAAAAGTGGAAGAGATAACAATGGAAATTTTTATAGAAGAAAAGAAAATGTTGATTATAAAATTTATCCAATAAATTTAAAATCAAGAATTGATAAAGATCAACGAAAGAAAAAATTAAAACAAATTAATAATCGATATGAATCAAATTATATTAGGTGATTGTTTTGAACATATGAAAAATATTTCAAGCGAATCTGTCGATTTAATTTTATGTGATTTGCCGTATAACACAACCAGGTTGAATTTTGATAAATCTATTATTGATTTAGAAAAACTATGGCAAGAATATATTCGTTTGATAAAACCAAAAGGTGCTATTGTTTTATTTGCAAATCAACCATTTACAAGTAAATTGATCACATCAGGACTTGATTTATACAAATATTCTTGGATGTGGAAAAAATCTTTTCCAACAGGATTTCTTAATGCAAATTATAGACCAATGTTGGTGTTTGAAGATATTTGTGTTTTTTCAAAATCTGGTGCCGGTGCTGGTTCTAAAAAAAATAACATGATTTATAATCCTCAAGGATTAATTTTGGTTAATAAAAATAAAAAGAATAAAGCAGGAACAAGAGGCAAGCAAATACACGATACTATTAATTGTGGAACAAACAATATTCTTAATAGTGATAAAAAATATAAACAAAAATTTACAGGTTATCCAACCAATATTTTAGAATTTGATAGAGATGTACCACAACTTCATCCTTGTCAAAAACCAGTGTCACTTTTGGAATATTTAATTAGAACATATACAAATGAAGGTGCATTAGTTTTAGATAACACCGCTGGTGTTTTTTCAACTGCAATTGCTTGCATCAATACAAACCGTGATTATATAATGATGGAAATTGATAATAATTATTATAGTTTAGGCGAAAAAAGAATACAAGATCATTATCGTTTTTTAAAATTAAATAAACTAAAAAGTTTATAAACTATTTTTCCCACGGCATTCGCCATTGTAGCAAATCATAATGTAAAGAAATTCCAACACTCCAACCAGCTCGGATATTAGAACCGTTGATATCCATATTTAAACCGACTCCAACATAAGGTCCGATTCCCCATTTTTTCATTTTTGTTATTGGCGGCGGCGGTGGTTGTTTATCTATAAAATATCCGCCTGTTAAATCTGTTAATTCAACTTTTGGTGATGCTGATATAGCAAAAACTTGAAACTTATTATCAAGTTCTTTCATACCATATATAATTTTAATATTTAATAAGTTTGTATCTATAAAGGTGGAATCTGGTTTAATTGTATATTTTAATGTGTTTACATTTGGAATTACATAAAATTTGGAAGTTAAAATTAAAGTTTGTTTTAAACCAGGATCTTCATATTTACTAATAGATTTTAAACCATAATGGTTAGGTTCTGGATAAGTAATTAAATTGTTGTCTACTACCAATCCACCTAAATCTATTTTTCCTTGTGATGCTATTAGAACAGCAACTTTACCTTTTAATTTTTTAATAGTATCATATAATCCTTGATCATAATTTTTAAGATTTTCTAATTCTAAGACATATGCAGCTTTAGTAAATTCCCAAGATTTTATTTTTTTATTATAATCTTTGTGTATAGAATCTAATGAAGCGAGTCTATTTTGCGTATTTAATTTGTTGTCATATGCTCTACCATCTTTTTCTTTTTTCAAAGAACTACAAGTTTGAAAAAGAAAAATAGACATAATAAGTATAATTCCAATTAGAATTATTGATGACTTATATTTTTTTATAAAATCTATCATATCATAAAATTATTTTTATGAATTATATATTAATGTGAGTTGTTCCCTTATGAACTTCCTTGGCTTTGATTATTAATCGTGATATAATTTGAAAATCCAATTTGTGGGTTTGGATTTTGTGTCATATAAACTCCATTAAACCAACCATAATGAAAAAATCCGCCATGAAAAGATCGGTCAACACTTACATCATTTCCCCAAAAATAACCACCATAAAAATGTCCATCATACCAATCATCTTGGCCATATATTGCAAGACTTCTTCCAGAAAAAATACCATCATTCCAATAACCATCATACCATTTAGATTCATACATTTCACCATTTGAATAAATTCCATAATTAAATTTTACAGAATAAGAAACACATTTTGTGAAATTTCCATTATAGATAGTTGAACCGCTTAAACGAGAATTTGTAAAAGTTCCATTATATATTTTAACTGCAGGATTAATTGTATCATTTGCATAAATTCCATTATAAATTGAGCCACCACTAAATGATGATTGTTTAATATATCCGCCATAAAAACTACCATCTAAAACATTTAAACCTGATGATTCATATGTAGATATTGAATATATTTTTCCATTCAAAATTGTTGAGTTTTTAATAACAGAACCATTAACATTAAAATCATAAATTGTACAACCTGTTATCAAACCACTGTTCATAACACCACCTCTTATTATTGAATTAAAAATAGATCCACCATTAAAAGTTCCACCAGACCAAATACAATTTGTTACTGTTCCAGCATTAAAAATTCCATTTTTCCAGATAGTTCCATCAACAAAGGTTCCATTTCTAACTAAACCATTTAACCATGTTGTTGCACTAAATGTTCCATTATTTACTATACCGTCCATCCAAAGACCAGTAAAAGTTCCATTATTAAAAGTTCCACCAGACCAAATACCATTGAAATTTCCTCTGTTCCAAACACCATCATTCCATGTTGTTTGAAAATCTAAATATCCATTAGTATTATCCCAAAAACCATATTGCCAATTATTTTGAGAATAAATTTTACAATTGTAAAAATGACCACCACTAATAGTGTATCCTGATATGATACAATTATAAAAATCACCATTTTTAATATAATTACTATTTAAATTACCATTAAATGTTGAATTGTTAAACATACCATTTTCAACATTACAATTATAAAGATTACAATTTTCAATTTTATTATAATAAGAATTGCTATAATTTAATGATGTCGATGTCGCAGATTTAATTGAAAATTTAGAATTATAAGTGTTTGTTGTTAAAATTGTTTTAGAGTCAGAATATTTATCGTTAAATGTAATATTGCTCAAATTACAATATTCAAAAACACCTTGTGTGAAAGTTAATCCAGAATAAACATCACATTGAAAAAATACAGCACCGTCGGCAGTTCCACCATAGTATGATCCATTTTTACATGATATTTTACTCAAATATTGATTTTTTAATAAAAATCCTGTAGGAATTATATCATTAAAAAGTCTATTTATAACAATTTCATTTTTTGAAGGATTCGTATAAAGTACAGTATATCCCATCGAAAAATCGGAATATGGTATATCACTATTTTGTAAATTAAAAGTGTTTGATGTGCTTCCTGTGCTAACACATGTTATATAAACAATATCATTTACCAAAAAGTTGCTTTCAACTTCAGTATATAATTTTGTATATCCATTCCAATTAGAATACACTTCCAAAATTTTGACAGCATTTTTAATATTAATAAAAAAATTTGATTTGTCGTTTATTTTAGTTTGTATTGCAGATATCTGTTGACTCAATGCAGTCATAAATATTTTTATATTTATTGTTATATATAAAAATAACTTTTTCAAATCTGAAAAATTAATATATACTTTATTATGAAATCAGATGAAAATAAAAAAATTATTGAAGATGCACTTATAAGTTCTTTTGTGG
>Ga0209083_1004621_pt1 | contig 10317 bp, 2 predicted proteins | sample AM7aDNAmetaG_FD_184132 | JGI IMG/M metagenome (GOLD analysis project Ga0209083, IMG submission 184132) | Freshwater microbial communities from Finland to study Microbial Dark Matter (Phase II) - AM7a DNA metaG (SPAdes) (version 3) | ecosystem: Environmental > Aquatic > Freshwater > Lake ...
AGTATTAAGCTTTTTCGGTAGAAATTCGCTTTTTAATGAAAATCTCAATGATTTAAGGAGATTTTCCCGGGATACTAAAAAGAGCGCTGAGACCCGGCTGAATAGTTACGCTATTCCAATTTTATCTCTTTCAATTTCACCAGATGCTGATTATATAGCTGCTCTTTACGCCGATAATTCCATCAGGGTCTTTTCTGTAACATATGGTAAATGCATATCGGTATTTAACCCACCTCCATCTCCGATGACCAGGGAATTCCCTTTAAAGGTTTCAACAATTGATCCCCCGGTGAAATCGTATCCGGTTCAAAATCTGGTTTTTCCTTCTCTTCCTTTTATTGAGTCCCAGATATGTGTTCCGACAATTAAAGAAGTGGTATTGAAAGGATTAGATGACTTTGCATATATCCTGGGTAATGATATCCTTTCTACTGAACCTCCACGATCTCAGCCTATTAATATCTCACCTTTTTCTGACTCTTTATTCTCTGAAGTGATTGAGCCTCGTGATTTGGTTTCTATATCGGTTCAAACTGAAGGTATTATTCAGAGCCCATTTCCTGAGATTTCATCAGAGGTATGTGGGACCGATTATCTAAAAGAGATAATTACTCCACCCGAAATAGTAGATTTGACTTATCAAGTACCACCTCCTGATACTACGGCAAATATTGCAGTTTCACCTTTAAGTGAAGTGCTTTTTATTCCAGATATTCTCCCTTCACTTTTTGATTCACCTGGTGATTTAACTATCATTTCGCCAATTGCGATCTTGCCTGGTATTCAGGAAATACCTATTTCACTTGATCTTTTAACAGAAAGTTGTCCAACCACGAGATTATTTCCAGTATGCGATATCTTTCCATTACCGGTCTATCCATTATTAGAACTGGAAATATTTCCAGAGCCTGAACCCTGTATAATTGAACCAGAAACGCCGCCGCCACCACCTAAGCCATATTTAAAATTTGATCCCCAAAACCCTTATGGATTTTTCTTCATCGTTTTCCCGGAATTTCAAATTCAACATTATTCAGAAAAAAATCAATATAATATAATAATACAAGATTCGGCAGAGAGTAAAGAAATTTGTTCAGAAGAACCAATATTAATCCAAAAAGAAACTGGAATTTTTACAGAACATATTGAAATCCCAATCCTCTCCCCTTCTTTAGGATATATTATCACGTTTAATAAAGAATTTGAACCCTTAAGAATCATTGGGATTAAGATAGATTCCTATCTTATCTTCTCTGACAGGGGTGAACAGCTACCAAAACCACCAAAAACAGGCGAATTCTGGTTTATTATTCGAAGAAATCGGGCAATTGTACCCGATGATTCAATTCTCTGTTACGAATATTTAGAAGGAAATTGGAGTGACTATTACGCAATTAAGGTTGATGCATCAAAAAATCCACAAATTTCAGACGAGCCAAATAAACCTTTTATTGAAATAACATGGATTGAAAAGGATTTAATCGCCCCTTATGTCTATTTAGAAAAATCCCACGAACCAGTATATAGAAAACTTCCGAAAGCAAAAATAAAATCTGACAGTCTATCAACAATTAAGGAGATATCAGTATTTATAAATGGAAATGAAGCATCATTTGATTTTTCCAATAACGATCAGCAATTAGATTTCAATTCGGATGTTAACTTGGATATACCAGAATTTACTGATATTGAAATCCGTAATTCACGGCTAATTCAATTTAAAAAGCATAAAAAAATTTTTCTGATTAATGGATTTAAAATAAAATTTGATAAAGATATTTACTTACCTTCAATAAACGAGCAAGATTTTAAAATTGAATTGTCATTAGCAGCAAATACTGTACTTTTCAATTCATTAACAAATGGAGTCAGTAGAAATTTCTCTACTTCGAATTCCGCAATTTTTTCTGGAATAATCCCTAGAGATGGGCAATTTAAGGTTGAATTATTTGACCGTACTCACTCTTTACAAATTCAACTATTGATTATTATACCTCAATTACAGTGGAAATTTCTAATAAATAAAGAAGGGGATTGGAATCAGGGAATAATTCGAATTAACCAGGATGAATTTGAAAAGCTCGATATCCATCGACAACTCAAAGTGAAAATTCCAGAAAGTTTACAAATAGAAGGAGAAGTCTTCCTTTCTAGTAATCCAGAAGAAGTGATTAAGAAACGATTTAAAAGGGGAGTGGCTGTTTTTCCTGTTGGAGTACGTGAATACCTATTAGAAGAGATCAATGAATATGAATTTGAAACAAAAATAAAACTTTATAATGATAATTCCTCTCAAAATGAAACTTCACTTTTTATTGTGGATTTATGGAGAATTATAGAGTTTCATGAAGAAATAAAACTGGATAAAGACTCATGGAGACTCACATTAAACTGGAAAGAAAATTATAAATCAGAAAATAAGATAAAAATTATTTTATCTTTAGATGATAACGAAATTTATTCTGAAACGTGGATTAATTCCATAAATTCTTGTAATATACCTCTTACTTTAAATCAATTTCCTGAATTACGGTATTATTCTATTCAATTTATCAGAGGGGAGATAAATAATAAACTAAATATTTTTCCCTTTTTTCACGGTGATAAAAAGCTTATCCCAATTATTGAGTTAATCAATAATGATACTCCAAATGATCTATTCTCAGCTTTCGTCAAATTGTTAGAACTAGTCCGTGATGATGAGGAATTAATCAGGTACTGGAAATTAATCATTCAGGATCATTTTATAGCAAAGAAAAAAATTGATTTATGCTTGGAATTGCTATATGATTGCCTTGATTGTAATTTTTTTTCAAGTGACAAAGATCTCTCGATCTTGAATAAATTATTATTAGAACCAATCATCCGAGGTCTTCACCAGGATGAAAGTTTGATTACATCTTTAGTTGCGATTAGATTAATGGAAGTTATAAAGAAAATTCATGATACAAACTCAAATAGTTTTCAAAATTTTTTCGAGAATGATCTGAATTCAACAATTGTAATTGTATTTATTTCAAGTGAAAAATTTTTGGAACATTATTGTGAAAATGAGGATACACAGTCGTTTGATGAGGATAATACTTTAATCGAACAGCAATTATGCATCCAAAGTATTAGATTGAATATAATTGATATAAATAAGAGACCTCAAAATACACTTAATGCAATAAGGGAGATAGTGAAAAAGACAAATGTATCCTCAGAAGAGATCGAATACTATCTCATTCTCATATATTTATGCATTCATACAAAACGATTGTCACAAGAGGAGTTGATGATTGCAAAAGAGATCCTACAAGAATTAAGGAATAAAGATGAAGAAGATGGATTTGCAAGCATCATCATAAAAAAATTGCAGGATTTCGACTCTTCAAAAATTATTAAATCTAAATCCAGTGAAGCAATATCAAAATGTGTTGAAACTCTGAATAAACTAAAAGAAATTCTATAACCCGTGAAGATTATGCCATTAAACCCGTTTTCTCTTAAGAATAATCTTGAAACGCGATATATACGTTATCTCAAGACCCTGTTTCCAATTAGTGATACCGAATTGAGGATATTATTTAATAATGAATTGGAATCAGGAACCTTTATTCGAGGTCCTTTTATCGAGATTGCACCTCCATATGAGAAAGGAGAATCAATTAAAGAATTGATTCAGCAAGGAATTCTTTCAGAATTATTTTTAGATTTTTCAGAGGATATCCTACCAGAGCGGTTATATCTGCATCAATCTGAAGCGATAAGAAAAATTATTGTTGAAAAGAAGAACATTGTCATAGCTTCCGGAACTGGAAGTGGAAAGACCGAATCCTTTTTGATACCTATTATCAATGAACTATTTCGACAAAATGAAAATGGTTTGTTAAGCGATGGTGTTCGTGCTCTTTTTTTGTATCCAATGAATGTACTGGTAAATGATCAACTTGAACGTTTAAGAAAAGTTCTGAGATCATTTCCATTTATTACATTTGGGCGATATACTGGAGAAACCAAAGAATTTGAGGCCAATGCTTTAAGTAAGTACCAGGAGATACATGGACTAAATAATATTCCTTGTGAAAATGAAAGAATCTCCCGTGAGAAGATGCGAGAAAATCCCCCTCATATTCTTCTCACAAATTATGCCATGCTTGAATATTTATTATTAAGACCAAGTGAAAATATTTTTTTTGACGGCGATAAAGCTCAGTTCTGGAAATTCATTGTTCTTGATGAAGCTCACATATACACTGGAGCGAAAGGCCTTGAAATTGCAATGCTTTTACGAAGGGTAAAAGACAGAGTAATTCAGAGTAAGACTGGCAGATTAACCTGTATTGCAACAAGTGCAACATTAGGCGATGAGTCATACAAAAAAGAAGTAGCATTATTCGCTACTCACTTATTCAATGAAAATTTCAGTGACGATTCGATTATTAGTGCTAAAAGACTAAAAATTTCAGAGTGTGATCCCTGGATAAATTCACCTGACCCGGAGTTTTATCAGAAAATTATTGAAATATTGAATGAAAATTCTGATATTGACAAATTGAAAATTGATGATTGTATAAAAATTGCCAGAAATTATCATGTAGACTCGGATGCAATATCTGAATCTCTGGAAAAAACAGATAACCCTAGATTATTTATCTATTATCTTCTAAAAAAAGATCCCCGCCTTTTGTTGTTACAACAAAGACTAACTGAAAACACAGACACGGTCCAGAATATAGCAAATTATATTTTTCCTGATTTGTTAAATAATGAAAATTATCTCACCACTCTCATTACAGCTTCTTCTTTTAAATATCTTGAAGAATTACCACCGCTATTATCAGCACGATATCATCTGTTTCTAAAAGCTGCTGAGGGAGCATTTGTAACTTTTTTCCCGGAGAAAAAAATATATTTAAAACCACTTAAGTCAAATTTAGAATCAATAGAAGAAGAAGGAGTATCAAAAGATTTTTTTGCTACTGCTTATGAGCTCGGATTATGTAAATTCTGCGGAGCTCCTTTTCTTGTTGGAACAGTAATTTTGAGAGGAATAAAAAAGTTTTTTGAACAAAAAATTACTACTGAAAGTGAATCGGGCAAACCTCAAAATGTAACGTATCTCTCGTTTATTAATTCAGAATATAATGATTCGTTTGATTATGATGATGATGACGATATCAAAGCGATGATATCTAATGATCTTTTAGAGAACCTTAATAGTAAAATTATCGATATTACTGCTCATTCACTATGTGGAATCTGTGGAAGACTATTAATAAAAAATGCCTTGAATGATTCGTGCGAACATGACAGTCGTTATTATATTGATGTTTTAGTTATCACTCCCCAAACCAAGGATAAAGACTTACACAAATGTCCAATCTGTTCAAAGACCAGTAAACATTCACCATTAGTTACACGATTTCTCACAGGTAGAGATTCAGTTCCTGGAGTACTTGCAACAGAATTATACCAACAACTCACTGATGTCAGTTTTGAATGTAAAAGAGATAATAACTTATGCTTTAAAAGAAACCTTCTCATTTTTTCGGATAGTAGGCAGGATGCAGCTTTTTTTGCACCATATTTTGAGAGAATGTATCAAAAAGTTTTACGCCGAACAATAATATGTTCAATTGTTCAAAGAAATCAAGAGGATATTGTTAAAAATAGATGGGATATTTTAAATTTAATTGAATATATCTTGAAATCTATTAATGAATCGAATCTTTTTTGTTGCAATAAAATACAGATCAATGATCAGAGAAAAATAAATGAAATAAAAAAATGGCTGATGTTTGAATTTATTTCGAGGGGAGATGCAGGAAGACTTGAACAGTTAGGTCTTTTGGGCTTCTTACCAAATCTGGATAACCTGACTCCACATGGAGCTCTTATGAATGAGCCATGGTCTTTCTCACATGAGGAAGTTATGACACTCTACAAAATACTTTTTGACCAATTCAGAGTGAAAGGTGCAATCGATTTTCCGGATGGGATTAATCCGAAAGAAGATTTTTTTTCACCAATCAATAGGGAATATTATTTTACAAAAATTGGCACCAGTCCATCAAGTTTTAGTTGGGTTCCTCAACCCCATGGGGTTACGTTCTTTCACAACGGACGAAGTGACGTATTAAAACGAATTGCGAAGAGACAGGATCTGAATGTTAGTGATGAGAGTATAAATAAGATTTTGAGTAATATTTGGAATTCAATTCAACCACATCTTCAACAAAAATCAGGAGGTAAATTCCAAGCAAAGCCGGAAAAATGGATAATTACGTCATCACTTCTTAAGTCTCAAATTTACCCTTGGTATTATTGCGATAAATGTTCTGAACTCACCCTCTTTAATCTGAAGAATGTTTGCCCAGAATATCACTGTACAGGTACTCTTCATCCTTTTGATCCACTAACACAATTTCAAAATAATCACTATTCGCTTTTATATAAAGATTTTAATCCGATCAGAATGCGGGCAGAAGAACATACAGCTCAGTTAACTCATACAAAAGCGGCAAAAATACAGGAAGAATTTATAAAAGGTCAAATTAATGTTATCAGTTCATCTACAACTTTTGAATTGGGAGTAAATATTGGAGAGCTGGAGTGCGTATTCATGCGAAATCTTCCCCCTAATCCAGCCAATTACATTCAAAGGTCAGGAAGAGCAGGTAGAAATGCAGGTTCTGCAGCTGTCGCAATAACTTTCTGTCAAAGACGTCCTCACGATCTTTCCTTTTTTAATAGGACTGATGCATTCATCAAAGGCGAGATAAAGCCACCTAGAATTGAGATGATGAATAATAAAATTGTATCTCGTCATTTATTCTCTATGATATGTGCTGCATTCTGGAGAGAATATCCAAATACATTTAATAATTCGGGGGGGTTCTTCTTTCCGGAAAATTGTGAAAATATTGATTCAATTGCAGCAATAACTGAATTCCTGGAAAAACGACCTAATGACCTTATGCTTGCACTCAAAAGAGTGGCTCCAATAGGTCTTTTTCCTGACTCATTCTTTGAAAACTGGGAGATTACACCCATACTCATCAGCGAAGATCCCGATCCTGATAAGGGAAAATTATCCAAAGTTGCATTGGATATAAGAAATGATATTTCACTTCTTGAAGAAAGGAAAAAAGAGCTGATAAATAATGATCAATTATCACAAGCTGCTAAAATAAAAAAAATTATTGAAACTATTAAAAATCGTTCCATTATCAACCATCTATCCTCACACAACATATTGCCTAAATATGGATTTCCGGTCGATGTTGTTACACTTGAAATTCTTTATAGGGCCGTAGATGCTGAAGATATTGCACTTTCAAGAGACCTATCTATTGCATTGTCGGAGTATGCACCAGGAAGTGAAGTAGTTGCAGGAGGAAAAGTCTGGCAAAGTCGATACATAAAAATGAACCCAAAAACAGGCCAAATTATTAAAAGAATCTATTCACTTTGTAAAACCTGCAATCTATATCGAAGTGATATACTTGAGATAAATCCGGATCTTTCACATTGTTCCAATTGTAATCAAAAAATTGATAAGACTAATATCGGTGTAATATATATGCCCCAGTTCGGTTTTATTGCAAGTAATAGTCCACCTCATGATATAGGAGAATATAGACCTGAAAAGACACATTCAACAAGAGTTTATTATTCTGGTGAAAAGGGAGAAGATCTTCATACCCTTGAAACAGTGATATATAATCTTAATGTTAAAGGATGGGCAGCAAAAGATGGAAAACTAGCTATTGTTAATAATGCTCACAAAAATGGATTTGCAATATGTCCCGTATGTGGTTATGCAGAAGTTCATCAGGGTATAACAACAGGACCTCATACCAATGCAGCAGGAAGGGGTTGCAATACACCCTTAAGATTTTCTGAAGGTGAGCAACATTATAAAATACATCTTGGGCATGAATTTAAAACTGATATATGTATCTTGACATTCCCCGGTAATTTCGGTGAGGATTTTAGGTATTCTCTTCTTTACGCAGTATTGGAAGGTGCAAGTGAGATTCTTGATATAGAAAGGCAGGATATCAATGGATGTCTCTACAAAGGAGATCTGGTTTTATACGATGCAGTGCCGGGTGGTGCAGGATTAGTTAAACGAATAGTAGAGAGTGAGAAAAACCTGCAATCTGCTATTACTGCCGCATATTCACGACTCTGTAATTGTTCTTGTGGTGGAACATCGGGAGATGGTTCTTGTTATGCATGTTTACGAAATTATAGTAATCAGTTCTGTCATGAAATTCTCAATCGTGGAGAGGTAATCTCATACTTTAAAGATCATGGGTTTGTGGCAGATTGATGGATGAGGATGCATTTCTTAATGAAATTGAAGAAAAATCCAGTGATTATTGGAAACGTAAGCATAATGGAGAGCAAGGGAACAATATTAAAGAACTCTATTCGTTTATTCAGGATAATTTAACAGAATATTATAGAAAAAAGGTACCTACCTCTGACAGCGAATTATGCGATAAATGGGGAAAATTCTACAATAACATTGGCAAACTGCTTAAAAATTTTTATTGCTGGGATTTGGAACGACAACAAAGGCTGTTCATGCGAATCGCCTATGACTTGCATATTGACCGAGGGAAAATCTGGGAAGCTCTTTCCAGTATCAAAAATCCTTATTCAATATTATTACTTTCTTTCGGGCTCTTCAGAAAATTAAAAAATTCTGCTGATATTGATTCTTATTTATCTGAGATTATATCGTATCTGACTAATCCTCAAAAGTGGCATACATTTCAACAAAATAACCCTCCAGTATTAATTCCAGCTCCATGGGATCACCAGAATGAAGCTGTTGATACATGGTGGAGGCACCATGGAATGGGTCTCATTGAGATGGCTACTGGAACCGGTAAAACGATGGTTGCTTTTCTTGCAATCGAGAAATTATTAAATTTTCTTGACGATACTCCAATTATCCGGGTAATTTGTGATCAACTTGTCTTATTAAAACAATGGGAAAATTCATTTTTAAAAACATTTGGATATGATTCCAAACCTGAATGGTTTAACACACATACAGTGCAGTCCATAATAAATCAGCCAATTGAACTGATTCACTCGGATTTAATTATCTATGATGAAATACACCGATTATTGGGGCCACAATTTCAAAGGTCTCTCATGTTACCTGCAAAACATAAAATGGGAATGAGTGCAACAGTAAAAGCTAGCACTCTTCCTCTAATTGAAAAATTCATAGGCAATAAAATCTTTGATCTCCCTTTTGAAAAAGCTATAGAACAAAAAATTATCCTTCCTTTTTCTGTCAAAGTATATATTACTAATTTGTCAATAGAAGAACAATGTCAATTTGAACAAAAGACACAAGAAATTGCTGCATTAATTTCAAATGCAAATGCAGTAGGGATATCAAATTTACCTGCACTTTGCTTCAATTCTATTATAAGTCCTTCATTTCGAGTATATTGCACAAGATACCAGCAATTATTAAACATGCGTCGAGAAATCATCCATTTATCTGAAAATAAACTCAAACTTACAAAAAACCTTTTAAAAAAAATTGGGAATTCTAAAAAAGTAATAGCGTTTTTTGAAAGAATTGAAACGATGGATGTAATTCAGAAAGAACTAATTGATACTCAAATTCCTACATTTATTCTTCATTCAGGTGTCAATGATAATCATAGAAATGAAATTTTTAAGGAATTTCTAAACTGTGATAAAGGTATTTTACTTGGTGCAAAAATGATTAGTAGTGGAATTGACATTCCAGATGCTGAAATAGGAATTAATGTTCAATTTGAAAAAAATAATATTCAATTACGGCAAAGAATAGGCCGCCTTTCTCGAAAATCCTGGATCAATCCTGGAAAAAAGCCAGAGTTTTATCAAATTATTGCAGTCCCTCGAGGAGATTATTTAGATAATGAGGAAATAAGATCAATCTACATATTTTGTTCGAAATCAAATAAAGTAGAAATCGAATTTTGTGACAATACTGATTATCAAAGAAAATCAGATGAAATTATCAGAGAATTGAGAAATCGAATTAATAAAGTAGAAAAAATTCTTACAGACTCCGATCCAAACATGAAATTAGAAGGAATAAATAGGGTTATGAATGTGAATGATCAGTGGGGAGTCAAAGCTTTGATTATTGCAATGCATTGTGACAAGGATAAATCTGTCCAGAATGCAGCTAAAGATAAATATAACAAACTTATCTCGAATTCCCCATAAGAGACAAATATGATTCTCAAAATCGTACTTGATCAATAATGCCCCCTGACCTAACCCCTGAGCAACTGAAAATAATAC
>Ga0209083_1004623_pt1 | contig 10315 bp, 9 predicted proteins | sample AM7aDNAmetaG_FD_184132 | JGI IMG/M metagenome (GOLD analysis project Ga0209083, IMG submission 184132) | Freshwater microbial communities from Finland to study Microbial Dark Matter (Phase II) - AM7a DNA metaG (SPAdes) (version 3) | ecosystem: Environmental > Aquatic > Freshwater > Lake ...
ACTATTACGAACAAAGCAATCAAGAGGGTTGAAAGAATCATGAATAACACCCCTCGCAAGAAACTTTGTTTCAAAACACCTTTACAGGTGTTTAATGCGGGTGTTGCACTTCCACATTGAATGTTGCGGTTTATAACGTTCTTAACGTAAAACTGATAAACACAAAATTCTAAACTCTAAGAAATTACCTGCTTCCTTACTTTTTGCTTAGGATTTATCGCTTTGTGATTACACTCTGGTCTTGTTATCTTCTCTCTGGCTTTACGTTACAAACGTTAAGAACGTTAAGAACGTTACGAACGTTATAAACCGTCATTTAAGTAATTCCCTCGCATGCCTTAACGCTATTTCCTTATTCGAATCCCCGAGCATTCTTGCCACTTCCTTAACCCTCTCTTCCCCTGCAAGATTATCCACAAACACCTGGGTCTTGTCTTTAACCGATTCTTTCCGGACACTCAAATGAGTAGAAGCCTTCGCTGCAATCTGCGGCAAGTGGGTAATGCAGATTACCTGATGGCTTTTCGCGACGCTCTCAATCTTTTCTCCAATGGTGGAACCCATATTCCCGCCAAGCCCGGTATCTATCTCGTCAAATATCAGGGTCGCGACTTTATCGCTCTCGCCAAGTATTACCTTAAGAGCGAGCATTATCCTTGAAAGTTCCCCGCCTGACGCAATCTTATCGAGCGGCTTGAGATCTTCCCCGAGGTTCGGAGAGATAAGGAAACGCACCAGGTCAACGCCTTCCTTTGTTAGTATATACTTTTTCCCGTCAAGCTCAATATGACCCAAGTCACTTTCGGCGCGGGAAATATCCGCCTTGAATTTTATTTTTGCCATGCCCAGGTCTTGAAGCTCTTTCACGACCTTCTTCTCAAAATCTTTCGCGGCTGCCGACCTTTTTTCGGACAGCGCAACCGCCGACTTTGCCGTTTCTTTCCTTACCCCCTCAAGTTCCTTATTTAGCGCTTCAATGGCTTCCTCGTTCTTTGTAATATTTCTTAACTCGTCATTTATTTTGGCGAGAAACTCGAGAACTTCCGCGAGCGTTCCGCCGTACTTCTTTTTAAGTTTCAAGAGCAAATCCCTTCTGTCCTCAAGCGTTTCCAGTTCTTTTGGGTCAAAATCAAGTTTCTCTTTCAAATCTGAAAAGGAATCCGAGGCATCTTTGACCCTGGCTGCCGCATCCGTGAGTTCTTCCAGAGCGGCCTTCAAGCCGGTGTCCAGGCCTGAAAGATACTGCACTCTCTTTATCGCTTCTTGAATTCCCGCAAGCGCTCCCGGAGCGTTTTCATCGCCGAGAAGGAACCCGTGGGCTTCATTTACGGAAACCGCGGCCTTTTCGGAGTTTATCATCATATTTCTGCGGTTCTCTATCTCTTCGTCCTCACCCGCGACAAGCTCAGCGCTTTCAATTTCCTTCACCTGAAAGCCCAGCATGTCAGTCTTTCTCTGCTTCTCGGATTCACTCATTATCAGAGAATCGCGTTTTGCGGCCAGCGCCGAAAGCTTCGCAAAATGCTCAGCAAACGCCGTTTTTTCCTTGCCGGTCTTTGCGAATGCGTCAAGCAGATCGAGCTGGTTCTCGGGATTTAGGAGCGTCTGGTGTTCGTGCTGGCCGTGAACATCCGCCAGGAACTCGCCGATTGCCTTGAGAGCCGAGAGCGTCACCAAGCTGTTGTTCACATAGCACTTGTTCTTCCCAGACCTGGAGATTTCGCGTTTAATTATAAGAGCGTCGCCTGCTTCAACTCCGGCTTCATTAAGTTTTTCGATGGTATCTCTTTTAATGCCTTCGAAAAGCCCCTGAACGATTGCCGTTTCCTGTCCGGTACGGATCAGTTCAGAATCCGCCCGTTCCCCGAGCACGCAATTGACGGCGTCAATGATTATTGACTTCCCGGCGCCCGTCTCTCCCGTCATGACATTGAATCCATCTTCGAAATTGACGGTCATGTCATCGATCAGCGCGAAGTTCTTTATGTGAAGTTCCTTAAGCGGCATTGCTCTTTTGCTTCCTCAACCCCATCTTAATTTTTCACGCAGGATTCTAAAATAACTGTTCTTTGAAGGTATAATCATTTTTACGCCGCCCTTAGCTTTTTTTACCGCAAGGATAGCATTCTTTTTAAGTTCATATCTTTCCTGCCCGTCAGTCGCAATTACCGTGGTGCCGCCGCGCAGTTCCAGTTTCAGCTCAATGAGGCTTTCTTCCGGCACCAGCAGCGGCCTGTTTGTAAGCGAGTGAGGGCAGATCGGAGTTATTATTATGCCCTTTACATTGGGCGCCACTATTGGGCCTCCCGCCGAGAGAGAATATGCCGTGGAGCCGGTGGGCGTAGAAATAATTATGCCGTCTGCGCTGTAAGTGTTGACAAATTCTCCGTCAACGCTCACGGAGATGCTGATAACCCTGCCTGTAGTTCCCGAGATTACAAACTCGTTTAGAGCGGTAAGCTTCTTTCCCTGCCCGAAACAAGCCTCCAGCGCCATACGCTCGTCTATATGATAATCTCCGTTCAAAACCTTCTCGACTGCTTTCTTCATTTCAGGAAGCTTTATCTCGGAAAGAAACCCCAGGGAGCCGAGATTGATGCCGAGCATAGGGGCGGATGACGGAAAAATAGAGCGCGCCAGTTTAAGGAAAGTGCCGTCGCCTCCCAGGGCTATAAACAGCTGGGCTTCACATTTCAGCGGGTTGGAGTATTTTTCCCCAAAGATCAAGCCTGCTCCTGGCCCGTAGAAAGCCTCAACGCCTTTCTTCTTCAGGAGTTTCGAAAGAGCCGAAAGCGTCTCTCTTACCTGTTTTTTCCCCGGATTCGCCTCTATGAACACTTTCTTTATCATCTTCCGAGCGCTTCCTCAACGCCTGCCGCAATACCCTCACCGTTAAGTCCGTATTTTTTGAGGAGCAAGCTTCTAGAACCGTGTTCTATGAATGTGTCAGGCAGACCTAACAGTTTCACGTTGGCTTGTATCCCGTTTTCATTGAAATATTCAAGAACAGAACTGCCAAAACCTCCGGCGAGCATATTCTCTTCAACTATAACAAGCGCCTTATAGCGTTTCGCGGCGCTCTTTAGCATTGCTTTATCAAAAGGCTTGACGAAACGCGCGTTAATAACAGCGGCTTTTATGCCCTTCGCTTTCAGTATTTCGGCCGCCTTCAGCGCCTCCCGAAGCTTAGAACCCAGGGAGATTATGCAGGCATCCGAACCGGTTCTTACCGCAGCAGCCTTCCCGACGGTTACCTTGGATTTTCCGCCTATTTTGTCCGTTACGATCTCGCCTCTCGGGTAGCGTATGGCTACGCCGCCCTTAAGCTCTGTCGCGAGAACAAGCATTTCCCGAAACTCCGCCTCGTCTGCAGGAGCCATCAGCGTCATATTCGGTATGTGGCGCAGGTAGGATACATCAAAAACACCCTGGTGGGTCTCACCATCGTCTCCTACAATGCCCGCGCGGTCTATGGCAAAGATAACATGAAGGTTCTGGGTCGCCACATCGTGGAGCACCTGGTCATAGGCCCGCTGCAGAAACGATGAATATATCGCTATCACGGGCAGATAGCCGTCAACGGCAATCCCGGCCGCAAAAGTAACAGCGTGTTCCTCGGCAATGCCCACATCAAAGAATCTTTCCGGGTAATTCGCCTTGAAAGCTTCAAGCCCTGTTCCTGAAGACATCGCCGCCGTAATGGCGACTATTTTCTTGTTTCTTTTGGCAAGCTCTACCAGGCACTCTCCGAAAACCTTGGTATAAGTCCTTTTCGCTCCGGTATTTGCCTCGCCGCTCTCTATCTCAAACGCAGGCGTCCCGTGAAAGGAAGTCGGATCATTTTCCGCGGGTCTGTAGCCCTTGCCCTTGGTTGTAACCACATGAAGCAGGACCGGCTCCCTAAATCTCTTTATGCTTCTGAGCGTGTCGATCAGGGTCTTGATATTGTGCCCGTCTATCGGGCCGAAATATCTAAAGCCGAGTTCTTCAAAGAGCATCCCGCTGGAGATTACTCCTTTGACGCTCTCTTCAATTACGCGTCCTACGCGCACAAGCGGAACTCCGAGGAACTTCGACTTTTTGATAATACGCTTTATGTTCTCCTTGACCTTCAGGTAACGGTCGTCGGTTCCTATCTTGTCAAGATAATTGGCGAGCGCGCCGACATTGGGAGAGATGGACATTTCGTTGTCGTTAAGTATTACTATGAGGTCTTTTTGCAGGTGTCCCGCGTTGTTTATCGCCTCAAAGGACATACCGTTTGAAAGGCTGGCGTCTCCCGTGACCGCGATGACTTTGTGATTCTTCCTGCCAAGGTCCCGCGCGCATGCCATTCCGAGCGCAGCAGAAATTGAGGTGCCTGCGTGCCCGGTATCAAACGTGTCATACTCGCTCTCACACCTTTTCGGGAAACCACTTAACCCACCGTACTGCCTTATAGTATGGAACTTGTCCGCTCGGCAGGTCAGCAATTTGTGAACATAGGCCTGATGCCCGACATCCCAGACTATTTTATCTTCAGGAGTATTAAACACATAATGCAGTGCTACGGTAAGTTCCGTGACCCCGAGATTGGAAGCAAGGTGCCCTCCGGTCTTTGAAATAACCTGAACCAGCCGCTCACGCAGTTCCGCCGAGAGACCTACCAGCTCTTCCGGCTTCAGCTTTCTGAGATCAGAAGGAGCTGTTATTTTGTCCATCATAGTCATTTAGTTTTCCCTCTCTATCACGTAATCTGCAAGCGCGTCAAGCAGCGCGGCTTTACGGCCAAAATGCCCGGCCGCTTTTCCCGCTCTTTCCCTCAACTCCCTTACTTTGCGGCGGCTCTCTTCAATGCCGTAAAACGCCGGATAGGTGACCTTCTTCCTCGCAGCGTCGCTGCCCACGCTTTTACCCAACTTCAACGCGTCTCCAGTGACATTCAGTATATCATCCACTATCTGGAATATCAGCCCCAGATTCTCGCCGTAGATTCTGAGCGCCTTTTTCTCTTTTGCGCGGGCGCCGCAAAGTTCCGCCGCGGCCATTATGGGCGCGAGTATCAGCGCGCCTGTTTTGTGCGTGTGAATATATTGAAGAACCGGCAGGGAAGGCTCCTTTTTCTCTGAGAGCATATCAACAACCTGTCCGCCCACCATGCCTCCTGTGCCTGAAGCAGCGGCAATCAGCCGCAGCGCTTCTATTACGGCTGCGGGCTTTACCCCTTTTGCGTCAGCGTTCCTTGTGATAAGTTCGAAAGCGAAGGTCAGCAGAGCGTCCCCGGCTAACACCGCAATGGCCTCTCCGTAGACTTTATGATTTGTGGGTTTCCCCCGCCTAAAATCGTCATCATCCATGCAGGGAAGGTCGTCGTGTATGAGCGAGTAGGTATGAATAAGCTCAAGCGAGCAGGCGGCCGGAAGCACCCTTTCTGCCCTATAACCAAGCGCTTCAGCTGTCATTATCGCAAGAATCGGCCTTACCCTTTTGCCTCCGGCAAAGACGGAATAGCGCATCGCTTCGTGAATAACAGACGGATAGGCCTTGCCTTCCGGCAGGTATCTGTCCAGCGCCGCGTCTACAATTTTACCGCGTGATTTTAAATATGCCCGAATGTCCATTGACCCTCTTTTCAAGCGCTTTCTTTTTACTTAGTGTCAGACTTTGTGAATTCCTTTGTTCCGATTGCCTTGCCGTTCTTGTCTTTCGTTAACACCTCTATCTTTTTCTCCGCTTCTTCAAGTTTGACGGTACATATCTTTAGCAGTTTTACGCCTTCTTCGTATTTCTTGAGGGATTCGTCCAGTCCGACATCCCCGCTCTCCAGAGCCTCCACTATCTTTTCAAGCTTTTTCAGAGCGTCTTCAAACTTGATTTCTTCCGGCATAAAGCCTCCCGTAAGACTAAATAACAATAATTCAAATCACTTAAGTTCAAATCTCAAATCTCAAGCACCAAATCCCAAATAAAAACAAAGAAGACAAAAAACAAAAAGGACTTTGAAATAACTTTCAATTTTCCTTTTTCTCTATTTTGATGTTTATTTGGTGCTTATTTAGTTTCTGTTATTTCCGCCCCTGCGGAGCCCTTTGCAAACCTTAGTTCCACCGTATCGCCCTTTTTCAGGTCTTTGGAACCCCTGATTATTGCCCCGCTCAGTTTATTCAGCGTGACGCTGTAGCCCCTTTCAAGTATCTTCAGAGGATTCAACCCCTCAAGCCTGCTTGCAGCAAGTATCAGCTCGCGTCTTTTTAGCTCCATAAAGTGCCTGTAAGCCTTTTCTTCTCTCTGTTCCAGGTCGTCAAGCTCCTGCCTGAGTTCATCTATCAGTTCCGCCGGCCTAAAGAGAACCCGGTTCTTCCGCAAACTGTTAAGCCTTTCCTTGTAGACCTCAACCGTTTTTTTAAGCGCGGCAGCCAACCCGGTCTTCCCGAGCCAGGACAATCTTTCCCCCTGTTTCTCCGTCATTCCTAAAAGCGCCTGGTTCAATCTGGCCCAAATGCCTTCGAGAACTGCCGCTATATCGTTTTTGTCCTTAACTACAAGTTCAGCCGCGGCGGAAGGCGTCGGAGCTCTAAGATCCGCCACAAAATCAGCAATCGTAAAATCTATTTCATGACCAACTGCCGAAATTACCGGGGCTTTTGAGCCGTAAATTGCCCTTGCCACAGGTTCTTCATTGAAAGCCCAGAGGTCTTCTATCGACCCCCCGCCCCTGCCGACTATTAAAACATCAAAACCTCCGAGGGCATTCAAGCGGGCTACCGCGGCCGCTATTTCTTCTGCCGCGCCATCCCCCTGAACCTTCACCGGATCCAGCACCACGGTAACATTCGAGAACCTGCGGTTGATAATGTTAAGCATGTCTTGAATGGCGGCGCCTGTCGGAGAAGTTATAATACCTATCTTTTCGGGGTAAGAAGGAATCGGCCGAGAGCGTGCTCTCCTGTGCGTGCCGTCGCTTTGCTTAACTATCAAACCTTCTTCTACAAGCTTATCCCTTAGCTCTTCAAATTTCTTTTGCAGAACACCGCGCCCGTCAGCTTCTTCCATATAGTCGGCTATTATCTGATACTGGCCGCTCTTTTCATACACATCCACGCGGCCGTGCACAACCACATTCATGCCGTTGGCTGGCTTGAATTTAAGCTTTAAGTTCGCGCCCTTAAACATTACCAGTTTGATTACCGAGTTCTCGTCCTTTAGAGAGGCGTACAAATGCCCGGAAGAGTGCAAGAGAAAGTTTGAGAGCTCGCCCCCGACCTTAATATCGTCAAATTCGTCCGAAAGGACGCCTTTTATCCCGCGATTAGCTCCGTAACGGTAAGAGCTTTTTCTGATTCTGCCATAGGCCTTAATAATAACATGTATAACGCGGGTTTTCAAGAAACGGATTCCTTCAGAGTTTTCTGATATGCGAAAGAAACTTGTCAGGCCAGCAAGAAAGCAATGACATTGAAAAAAGCGGCTATCAGCCATATTATCAGGACAACCTGGAGCGGTGAAAGTCCAAGCGCCAGAAGCCTGTGGTGCAGGTGTGATTTGTCGGCCCTGGAGATCGGAACGCCTTTATTCATCCTGCGGAAAACCGCGAAGATTATGTCGAAAATCGGGACGCTCAGGATAAGAGCAGGCGTAAAAAGCGTAATTGCCGTGACTCCCTTGAAAGAGCCTATCAGTGAAAGCGAGGCAAGCGTAAACCCGAGGAACATCGAGCCGGCATCCCCCATGAATATTTTCGCAGGCTTGAAATTAAAAAAAAGAAAACCTATGATGCTGCCGCAAAGAACGGCCGTAACCACGGCAATAAAAGCAGAGATGTTGTCTCCGGCCAGCGAAGTCGAAGGTTTGAATATTGCCAGGGAAAAGAAAGTCAATGCGGAAACCAGGGAAATGCCTCCCGCAAGCCCGTCCAAACCATCCATGAAATTCATGGAGTTTACCACCGCTAATATCCAAACCAGAGAAACCGCCGCAGAAAAAAGAAAAAGGACTCCTCCGCCAAAACCCTGCCCGGAAGTCAGGCTGACATAATGATTCATGAATGGAACGTTAAAACCCTGAACGCGCACTCCGAAGGACACCACAATAAGCGCGGCAATAAGCTGGCCCAGGAGTTTTTTCTTGGGGGAAAGGCCTGTTTTGTCGTCTATCATCCCTGTTATTATCACAACGAAGCCGCCAAGCAGGAGCCCGGCAAGCTTGAGGCCTAAAACTCCGGAAGTTTGATTGAGGCGGGCTCTGAAACTGACACTGAACCCGGAAAATCCAGTGCCATTTAGGAGGCTGAACGGAAATATGTCGGAACCCATCAGATAGAGTAAGCCGAGAACGACAGCAAAGGACAGAAAAATGGCAACACCGCCCCAAAGCGGTATTATCTTTCTATGCACCTTTCGGGTGGTTGGCTTGTCAACAACATCCAGCTTCACGGCTTTCTTAATTACACGCGGGACTATAAGGACACAAAGAATGAGAGATGTTATAAAAAGAATGGCATAATTAAGCATACTTTTCCGGCCTGGCCGTCAGGTGCGGACGCCGTATTTTGTGAGTTTTATTTTTGCCTCTTTGAGCATCTCTATGGCAAGTTTATCCGGATACTCGCCGCCGAAAATCACCTCAACTATACCGGCGTTTATTATCATTTTCGCGCAGGTCACGCAAGGCTGATGAGTACAATAAATAACGGAATCCTTGATTGAAATACCGAATCTGGCTGCCTGGATTATCGCGTTCTGTTCGGCGTGCAGACCGCGGCAGATTTCCTGCCTCTGGCCGGAGGGTATACCGAGTTTTTCCCTGAGGCAGCCGCGAACCAGACAATGTTCTATTCCTTTTGGCACGCCGTTATAGCCGGTGGCAAGCACCCGCTTCTCTTTTACTATTATCGCCCCTACTCCACGCCTCATACAAGTGGTCCTGGTTGAGACCAGTTGAGCCATATTCATAAAATACTCGTTCCAGCCGGGCCTTTTGTTTTCTATAATTTTCTTTGGCATTTATATCTCCACGGGAAACTTATTGCAGAGCACTTTAACCTTCTTCCTGACTCCGGCCGTAACCTTGGCGCTCGTCGGGTGATTAAGTATATCTGCTATCATTTCGGCGATCGCGAGGCACTGCTCTTCCTTCATGCCGCGTGTCGTAAGAGCCGGAGCCCCCAGCCTGACCCCGCTCGTTTCAAAAGCAGAAAGAGGATCAAAGGGTATCCTGTTCTTATTAGCGGTTATGCCCGCCTTATCCAGGGCAAGCGCGGCTTCCCTTCCGGTAAGCTGTTTATTCCGAAGATCCACCAGCATCAGGTGATTATCGGTCCCGCCAGTCACCAAATTGAACCCGTTCTTTGACAGGTAATCTGCTATCACTTTGGCGTTTTTGACTATCTGCTGCTGGTATTCCCTGAACTCAGGCTGCAGTGCTTCTTTGAACGCAACAGCCTTCGCGGCGACAACATGCATCAGCGGACCGCCCTGAATGCCGGGGAAGACAGCAGAGTCGACTTTCTTCATCCATTCGTTCTTGCAGAGAATAAAGCCGCCTCTCGGGCCTCTTAAAGTCTTATGAGTCGTGCCGCCTATGAAATCGCAATAAGGAACCGGGTCAGGGTGGACTTTCCCCACTATTAGCCCCGCAATGTGCGCAATGTCGGCCATAAAGAGCGCTCCGACTTCTTTTGCGATGTCGTGGAATTTCTTGAAATCTATTTGCCTGGGGTAAGCGCTCGCCCCGGCTATCAGCAGTTTCGGTTTATGCTTCTTTGCAAGGTTCCTGATGGCTTCATAATCCAGCAAATTGGTATACTCGCTCACGCCGTAAGAAACTGCCTTGAAAAACTTCCCTGAAAAACTCACCGAAGCTCCGTGAGTCAGATGACCGCCGGAAGCAAGATCCATGCCCATAATCGTGTCCCCGGGATTCAGGCAGGAAAGATATATTGCCATATTGGCCTGTGAGCCGGCGTGAGGCTGAACATTGGCATGCTCGGCTCCGAACATTTTCTTGAGCCTGCTGATAGCCTCCGCTTCTACTTTGTCAAGGTATTCGCAGCCCTGATAGAATCTTTTTTCTGGATAGCCTTCTGCGTACTTATTTGTCAGTACCGAGCCCTGAACTGCCATTACTGCTTTGCTCGTGTAGTTCTCTGAGGCAATCATCTGAAGCTTCGTATCCTGCCTTTTAAACTCCTCGTTCACAAGCTTCGCGATCTTTTGATCCTCTTTCTGCAGGAAATTCTCAAAATACCCTCTGTACATAGATGCTCCTTAGGTAATGATACTTTCAGTTTGAAGGTCGGATGCTTGGATGTTTGGAGGGTTGGACGTTGAAATTAAGC
>Ga0209083_1004624_pt1 | contig 10313 bp, 12 predicted proteins | sample AM7aDNAmetaG_FD_184132 | JGI IMG/M metagenome (GOLD analysis project Ga0209083, IMG submission 184132) | Freshwater microbial communities from Finland to study Microbial Dark Matter (Phase II) - AM7a DNA metaG (SPAdes) (version 3) | ecosystem: Environmental > Aquatic > Freshwater > Lake ...
ACGGCCGTATTGAGGTTATAGAACAGGTAATAAAAATAGAACGCAAGACAAATTATTGAGCTATGAAAAAAAACATAACCAACTTGCTGCAAAAAGGAAACCTAACGCCGAAAGAGCGCTATTTGCTTTGTGTTCATAATGAGGTGATCAAACACAAGACAGGCAAAGCGCCTTTAACCGAAGCCGATGAAAAGGCTTTAGAGAGTTGGCACGCAAAGACAAACGACGAGGCTAGAGAGTGGAATAAATATAACAACGCTTGGAAGTTAAGCGGGCGGGCAGAGCTTGAAGCGCATTTGGTATACGAGTTCACACGGACAGAGCATTTTAGGGAAAACCTTTTCAACATGGAATTAAACTTTTATCCGTTTTACAGGGAGGCGAAACAACATATTAATCAGCTTGAAAAAATGAAAAGAGTTGATATTAACGGGGCTTTGGAGATAGCCAAAAAACAGCGAGAGCAAAAACTAAAGGACGGGAAAGATTTTGAGGGGGCGGTTTATTCCCTGGCGTTTGAAAAGTTAAGTGGCAGCGATAAACAAAAATTTATCAAGCTCTATCCCGACATTGAATTTGATACTCAATGGTTAGACGACGAGGAGATTATAACCGGCTTGTTTAAAGGCAAAGACAAATTAACCGACCAGGAAACAAAAGAAGCCAAAGAAAAACTGGCCGAGCTGGTCGCGGGACAGGCATATAACAAGTTTTCAAAAGAATACCAGCTTAGCCATTATTTCGCCTGCATACCGATTTTAGAAGTGGCGGGAAGATGGGCGAAAGCAAAGGGCATAAAGCCGACTAAAAAATACACCGAGCTAGAAGAGAAAGCCATAAAAGGAGTAGCGAAAGAAGATAAGATAAGCGAGGACGAAGCCAAAGAAAAACTTTTTTTAGAGAATGAGTTAAACGAGATTTTGAAAAATTACGCCAGAGACAACCAAACAACAATAGAGGCGATATTAAAAGAGACTTGCTTAAAATGGCTGGACGAGGAGAACGGCAAGGACTTGATAGAGCAATACACGCCGTTATTTTTCAGCAAGACAGGTTTACCCTTGTTAGAGTTATGGATTAAGACCAAAGCCCAGGCCAGGGCGGCGCTGCAAGGGCATATAGAAAAGGGCGAGTTAAAAACCGACCAGGACGGCAAGATTATAACAGGGGAAAGCCTTTACAATTTCAAGCACGATTACAAGTTTGTCAAAGAATTTAAAGAATATGCGGATAGATACGACCCAAATTTAGGCATAGTCAAAGACCCCGAGCATGAGGGCGAGTTTTTAGACCGAGACCTTGTAATTACCCACACCGGAGGCATAGGGGCCTTTGACTTTAAGATTAGGGGATTAAAAGGGATTATTGAATATACGCATTTTATCAAAGAGACAAAAAAGGACGGGGAGATCGTAATAGAGTTTACAGACGACAAATTTAAAAACAGTTACAGGGAAATAAGAGACACGCTAACCGCCAATTACGCCAGCTTGTTAGCTTACAAAGAAATACAGGAAAAAGTATCAAAGGTTTTTGACATTGACCTGGCCGAGGATATTAAAAGCTTTCTGGAAAAAGTAGGAAGCTTTATAGACCAACACAACGAGGCGTTAAACATGGCAAGGACGGGCGGGATATACAAGGACGGCGAGGGATATACAGAACGAGGAGAGGCGGGCGAGGCGTTTATAAAGCGCGGGATAACCTTAAAGATAGACGAGGATTTGTTTATCAACAAGGACAAAATACAAACAGACATAGACACGCTAGAACGCTGGAACAAGCAGTTTTATGAAGTCTTAGGAGAGGAGTATAAGTTTTAATTTTATGAGCGACGACAAAAAAGAAAAAAAACAGGTCTTTAAAAATCCGCCGGCTATTCAAGATATACAGCGAAGCCTTTTTAGCAACACGGGACTAAGAGACCAGGCATTTAAAGGCTGGGAGACAGAGAACGCCGGCGAGCTGGCGGTTTGGGATATTAGGGGCGGCGGGACGGCGAGATACCCGAAAGACAAGCAACATAAAATAGCCAGGCAGAAAACCGAGGACAGGGGTTTAGATTTGATACCGACCCCGCCGAAGCTGGGCGTTAGCCAGGTAAAGAATATGGACACCCTGGGCTATATGCTGCAAAGGGTTAACTGGCTGCGGGAAAAGGCGGGCGAGCCAAAGGCGGCCGAGCTTGAATTTACCTTTAATGACTACGCCATAATGCGGGGCAGGACAAAGGCAGATTTGACGCGCGGCGGGAAGTTTATAGACGAGCTTAAACGCGATCTGTTTACGGGCGCTTATACGACCTACAAAATAGACAGGATAGAGATAGACGGCAAATTTTACACAGCCCACGGCTTGCCGAACATTTACATTTTGCTGGAGCCGGAAGATATAAAAGGGCTTTGGAAAATCATCTACAACGAGCCGTATAAAAAATACTATCTATCCGACGGGCAGTATTACCCGATTTTCTTAAAGGCGATACAGGACAAGCACACCGATAACCAGAACGGTTATTTATACTTTTTCTTTAAGCTGGTAATGAGCTACGCCAGCGCCGGCAGTTTTAAAACGCAGATCAAGGTTAGCACACTGTTAGACAAGATAAAGATTAGGGACGCGGTTAAGGCAAGACCGCAGGAAGCGTTTGCCGTGCTTGCCGAGTGTATCCATTACACGGCTACCACTTACAAGGCTATTACGGGAGTTTGTTTTTATGATAGCGGGAGGTGTCAAAAGACGCATAGCATAACCGACCTGGACAAATTCAAGGGCTGGATAATAAACCAAGATGGCTTTAAAAAAGAGGTATTAGCCCCGTTGGGCTTAACGGACATCAGGGAGGCACTTATCAGCTTTGACACCCCCGCCAGCGAGCTTAAAAAGGAGGCAGAGGCGACGGGACAGGACAGGGAAATCCTGTAATTCCCTACACTTGACGGACAAGAAGCCTACACTTGACGGACAAGAAGCCTACACTTGACGGACAAACTATTTTTACGGTTTTGTCAATGAAAAACGCACAAAAAAAAAGTAACCCCTATTAGTTCTCTATTATTCTTCTATTAATACAGAATACTTAAAAGAAAGAACACACGCATTTTTTTACGAAACAGACCGGCAGGGAAGCCACCAGGCGGGGCAAGGCAGAGGCAACCAGAAAGCAAAGGCGGCGGGGACATGGCGGGGATCCGACGGGAGTTTGCCAGGGGGAGAGCTGGCGGCCGAGGCCAGAGCCAACGACAGGCAAGGCGGGCGGCGCTGGCTGGCGAACTGGCGGGTAATGCTTGAAGCAATGCGAACGCAAAAAAGGGAGAGGGCGGGGACACCCCCCCAAGCCGTATAACTTGCTTATGGACTTAATAGAGGAAATTAAAAACAAAATAGGCATTGTCCAGCTTGCCGAAGCCGAGGGCTTGAAGCTCAAAAAGCAAAGCGACCGCATTTATAAGGCTTGCTGCTGTTTCCACAAAGAGATCGTAGCCAGCCTTACCCTTTACGCGGACACAAACACCTTTAAATGTTACGGCTGCCAGGCACGCGGGGACGCGATAAATTTTTACGCCAAGCGGCACGATTTAACGAACGCGGCGGCGATTAAAACGCTGGCTAGGCTGCTGGAGCTTAAAAGGCCGGCAGGCGGGGTTAAACCCGTTAAAACAGCCGGTTTAAGGGCAAAGGGCGGGGGGGAGACTACCCCAGGCCAGGCAAAGGGCTATAAACAGCGCCTGGATAGCCTTTATAGGGCTTTACAGGCCTTTTGCGGGCCGGTAGACAGCGAAAGCCTAACCTACCTAACCAGCGAGAGCCGGGGGCTTACGGCCGAGACAATAAAACACTTTGGGATATTCAGTATCAGCGACTACCAGAAAACGCGGGCTTTCCTGTTATCCCTGGCGAGTTTAAAGACGCTAAAAGAGCTTATGGTTTTTGACAGCAAAAACCGCTTTGGCTTTACCAAAAACAAAATAATAATTCCGGTGATAGAGGACGGCAGGATCATAGCCTTGCGGGGCAGATACTTTGACAGGGGGTTTAGCGATCCTACCATAACGACGGCACGCTACACCTACCCGAAGTATAAAAGCACAACGGGAATAGCGGGCAAGCTGTTTAACGGGGACATACTCAAAACGCTTAAACCAGGGGACAGGGTTTATTTATGCGAGGGCGAGTTTGACACAATGATAACGCACCAGCACGGCCATAACGCTGTCGGGCTTTTTGGAGTCAGCAATTACACGGACGCGACGATCAAGAGGCTTAACGGCTTTGACCTGGTTATTGCCTTTGATAATGACGAGCCGGGCAAAAGCGAGGCGCTAAAAGTGGGGAATATATTTTACAAGCAAACGGGGATAAAGGATTACACGCGGAATAAATTGCCGGACGGGATTAAAGATTTAACCGAGCTGTTTACAGCCAGAGCGAAAAAGAAAAATGAAAACCTACAGAGTTAAAATTAAAGGCGGCACAAAGACCGACACGCTTAAAGCCCGCAGCGAGCTGGAGGCAAAGGTTTTGTTTTGCGCCAGGCATGGGTTAGATTATAGGGTTTACGCGGGGAACCTGGAAGTAGTAAGCAAAGCAAAGGGGGGATAATGGGAACGCCCGTTAAAAAAATCACAATAGAAATAGACGAGGACATATATCTGAAAATAAAAGCTATTGCTGAATTGCTTAACCCTGGCGTTGATCTCTTACCCGCACCAGGAAAAATAATTAAATTCCTTGTTGAAAAATACTTAGCCAAAGCTGGAAGCAGCAGCCCGTCTTAAATTATGAAACCCGAAGTCATTGAACATTTGAGCCGGAAAGAATTAGCCGCTATGCTGAAAGTGATCCGAGCGCACAAGCCGGATTTACGCAATCATTATTTAATGGAAGCGCGGACTTGTAAGGCGAAGATTGACTACTTAATTTCTACCAGGCCAAAAGACTAAAACCGCCTTTCCCGACGTAAAACCCAAAAAAAAGCGGCCGCTAATGGGCCTGGGAGCCGCTTTCAAGAGTGCCCGCTTGTCTTTATACCCTGCAAAATCCCGCATAATTAGCAATCCCTAAAAGCCATAATCCGCCGTCGGGCGACGAGCTGCGCCGGCACGACCGCGGCAGCCGTCGGCCGCCGTTTAATTGGCAATCTTTTTTAAGGCCCTGCAGGAGCCTTACCCCGAGGCGGCCGCCTGGCGTATTCTACCAGGATACGGCGGACGGTTTTTTGCAGGGAGCGATCTTCATTCCTGGCAATGTCTACAAGTTTTTTATGTATTCCCTTCGGCAGGTGGATGGTGATCGCTTTAAGTCCTACGCTGGCATAGAATTTTGTCCCTGTCTCTGATTCTTTTCCCATTGGAAAAGTGTATCTAACCTGTATTTGACAATATACTGCCATTAAACTAACATAAGTAAATGGGGCAGAATTTTCTTTACTACGGCGACAACCTGGACGTTCTCCGCCAGCACGTCAAGGACGAAACCATAGACCTTATTTATTTAGACCCGCCTTTTAACAGTAACCGGACCTACAATGTTTTATTTGCCGAACAGGACGGGACACGGGCGGCCGCCCAGATCAAAGCCTTTGAAGATACCTGGCGCTGGGACCAGGGCGCGGCCGCAGCCTGGCAGGAAGTTGTAGAAAAAGGCGGCAAGATTTCCCTGGCCCTACAAGGCTTCCGGTCCTTCCTGGGCGAAAGCGACATGATGGCTTACCTGGCTATGATGGCCCCACGCCTGGTGGAACTGCGCCGCGTCCTTAAACCGACAGGCAGCATTTACTTACATTGCGACCCGACGGCCAGCCACTATCTTAAAATAATTATGGATGCGGTTTTCGGAGCGGAGAATTTTAGGAATGAAATTGTTTGGTGTTACACTAGCGGGGGGAAAAGCAAGAATACATTTGCACAAAAGCACGACACAATTTTATTCTATACAAAGACGGATAATTACGTTTTTAATGCCGATGCCGTGAGAATCCCTTATAGCGCAAAGACGTTAGCGAATTATAAACCTGGGCTTAAGGGATCAACGTATACCGCCGAAGTCAAACTGAACGAGAACGGAAAAATACCAGAAGATTACTGGATCATAGCTATTGCGTCAAAGAGCACGCGGGAGTATTTACATTACCCTACACAAAAACCTTTAACCCTTTTGGAGCGCATTATCAAGGCCAGCAGTAACGAGGGCGACGTAGTACTGGATGCCTTCTGCGGATGCGGAACTTCAATCCAGGCGGCGCAAACATTAAAGCGGCGCTGGATAGGCATAGACATAACCCACCTGGCCATAACGCTGATAAAGCATAGACTCCGGGACGCTTTCGGCGGCCAGGCTGTCTATAAAGTAATCGGCGAACCTACAAGCCTGGCGGATGCCGGCGAACTGGCGCAAGAGGACCCGTATCAATTTCAATGGTGGGCGCTGGGCCTTGTCGGAGCGCGGCCGGTAGAACAGAAAAAGGGAGCCGACAAGGGAATAGACGGCCGGTTGTTTTTTCACGACGAGGGCGGAGGCGGGAAAACTAAGCAGATAATTTTTTCCGTAAAAGCCGGACATACAGCAGTCCCGCATCTTCGGGACCTGCGGGGAGTCCTGGATCGTGAAAAAGCTGAAATAGGGGTTTTACTTTGCATGGAAGAGCCGACCAGGCCCATGCGAACCGAGGCGGCCAGCGCCGGATTTTATACTTCGCCATTCAGTAAGACGCGGCACCCGAGGCTACAACTTTTGACCATAGCCGAACTTTTAACGGGCAAAGGCTTAGACTGTCCGCAGTTGAACGTAACATATAAGAGAGCCGCAGTGCATGAAGATAAAGGGGAAACGCCGGATCTCTTATTCAAGGATATGTTGTAGTTATCCGGCATTTACCCGATCCCAAATCCAAAGGCGGTTAGCGCGAATCTTGGCTAATTTAAAATAGCCAGGCCGGTAGTTTTTTTGCTTACTTGTAAAATATGCACCAAGACACCTTTGTATTTCAGCAGGAAACACCGTGTTAAATTCTTGCAAGGCCGCAGTCGTTGGCGCGGGCCTGGCTGCCGGCGGCGGCCAGGGGGACGCGCGGCCGCGCAGGGGCGGGGGATAGGGACGGCGGCCCGCAGGCCCCACGAACCGGCCCGCCTGGCGGGCGGGCGCCACGGCCGCAGGCTGGGGCGGTGGGGTTACGGACGCGGAGGGCCGCCATAAGGAACACCACTTCATAAAGGAACTACCACCGCGAGCAAAGTGTGTCCATTTCACGGGCCGGAAGATTAACATAACTTGTTATGTTATTCCCAGCTGGGCGAAGCAAGATGGCGGGGAAAGGGCAACTTACGATAATGGCGCATTATCGCCTCTAAGTTGCCTGGTCCCGCGCTTCGCGGGATTCCCCGCCATCTTGCCGCTTCCGGCCCGTAAAATGGGCGCGCTTGCGAGCGTCTAAGGATGGGGCGGGGATCTGTTTCCCGCCCTTTTCCTTTTCTCTTGTAGGGCCGCAGGGCGGTTTGTTTAAAGGATGCATACCTTGCTGTTCGGCGAAGCCGGGAGCCAGCCGCCCCGGCTGGCGCATAAGGAGGTGATGAGTATGAGCGATAAACTCGGGGCGAGCGAGCGGAGCGCTTGCCCGCCGCGTCAGCGACGGGCAAAGGGCGACGCCGCGAGCATAAAATCCGAATACGGCTGTTAGACAACCTTTTCAGGCTGATACGGGCTAACAGCCTGTTTCAAGGGGCATTTATTGAGTTAGAAAAAGGGGCTTTGAAAGGCCCTATTATAGGGCACTTCGGGGGGCACTTTGGGGACTTGTCGCCTTAGTTTTTGCTACGGGCGGGGCTGTTAGGGCTTTAGCCGGCTACTGGACAAGGGCGCAGCGCCAGGCTGGACAGCCTTTTCTATACCCTCTTATACTATTGACTTACTACTTCCATTATATTATACTGTATATAGACCAGTCAGGCCAGCCGAGGCGAACACGGGGGCTATATGAAAAAGATTATAGGCTACTGCCGAGTAAGCACCGACAACCAAAAAGAAGAGGGGACGATTAATTTACAGCGCGAGGCGTTAAAGGATTACGCCAGGCAGCGCGGCTATGAGCTGGTAAAGGTATTTGAAGATGAGGGAGTAAGCGGCGGGCTGGAAGATCGGCCGGGGCTGGCCGAGATGTTTAGTTACCTGGAAGCCAACGGCAAAGAGATAACCGGCGTTTTGATTTACAAGCTGGACAGGTTAGCCAGGGATTTATACATACAAGAGCATTTGATTAAAAAACTGGAAGCTCTTAACCAGCAGCTCATAAGCACGAAAGAGCCAGACCTGGCCGGCAGCGATCCTATGCGCAAAGCCTTTCGGCAATTCATGGGAATAGTTAGCGAGCTGGAAAAAGCTTTTATCACTATGCGGTTAAGCGGCGGCCGCATTAACAAGATTAAAAACAAAAAGACTTTCGCCGGGGGCGGTATAGCTTTCGGATATAGCAGCAAAGGAAAGGATTTGATTATTAACGCCGAAAGCGCCGACACGATTAAGCAGATTTTTAAAATGAAGCGTTACGGCCGCAAAGGGTTAAGGGCGATAGCCAGGGAATTAAACGAGCAAGGCACGGCTACAGCCAGGGGCGGGTTATGGCACGCCGGGACAATAAAGTATATCCTGGCTAACCAGCTTTACAAGGGGACAATGAAGTATAGCGGCATAGAGATAAGCCGGGGAGACCTGGCTATACTGTAAGGTTTTGGAAGTGTATAAACAATACATATCCTTTATACAGTACAAGGGAGACTATGAGAAAGCGCACAATAGACGAGATTAAGCAGCGGGAGTTTTTGAAGATGTCAGAGCTGGCCGAGCTTAACGGCGTTAGGTACAGCACAATTAAGTATTATAGCGAGCTGGGGCTGCTGCCATTTGTCCAGCACGGCACGCGGCTGGCAAAGCATTACAAGGCTAAAGAGGCGAGCAAGCGGCTTAAAGAGATATTACGATTGAAAGCAAAAGGGCAGACTATACCCGACATTATAAACGCCTTAATCAAACTATGACGGAATTTAACCTAACCTTTTTTGAGGTTTGCGAAAAGCTTAACCGCAGCAAAAAAAGCATAACCCGTTATATCAGGCGCGGCCGGCTACACCCGCAAAAGGTTAAGAGCCAACAGGGGACGCTAGAATACCGCTTTAGCCTGGCCGACCTGGAAGCTTTTAAGGCACAGGAAACGGCGGCCGGCAGCCTGGACACCCCCCCCGCCACCGGCACGCCAGGGGAGACAGGGCAGACAAGACAGGACAGGGCAGACAGGCCAGAGGGGACAGAGGAGACAGGCCAGAGGGGACAGGGCAGACAGGACACCCCCCAGCCCCCCCTTTCCACAAATGAGGGCAATAGGCCAGAGGGGACAGAGGGGACAAGGGCAGACAGGCCAGACCAGACGGGACAGGCCAGACCAGACGGGACAGGGCAGACAGGCCACCAAAACGAGATAATAACCCTTTTAAAAGAGACTACCGAGCTACTACGCGACCAGCTCAAAACCAAAGACGGGCAGATTAAGGATTTAGGCGGCAAGATAGACCAGCTTATAGAACGCGACCGGGAAACAAACATAATCCTAAAGGGCTTACAGGACAGGGTTTTAATGCTATCCCAGGACACGCGCAAGCCCCCGGCCGAGGCTACCGAGCTACACCCCGACCATACAGGGCTACACCAGGCCGAGCCAGCCGCAAGCGCGGCCATAGTTACGCCAGCCGCGACACAAACCGCGACACCGGCCGAGACCAGCGGGGGGAAACATAAGCGGGGATTGTTTGCCGGGGTTTGGGCTTTTCTTAATCAGGATATGGGCCAGTTATGGGCTTTTCTTAACCGGGATATAAAGCTATGAAATGTAGCCATACAAAGGCAGACGGCCAGCCGTGCGAGGCCAACGCCGTAACAGACAGCGAGTTTTGCTATTTTCATAATCCCGCAGTAAGCAACGATGAGAAGCGCGAGGCGCAAAGCAACGGAGGCAAGGCCAAAGCCTTAACCCTACCCGAGCCTTTACCCGAGCTGGTTTTAACAACGCCAGATCATGCCGTCTTACTTATTGCCGACACGATAAGCCGAGTAAGGGCGGGGACGCTGGATATACGGATAGCCAACTGTATAGGATTTTTAAGCGACAAGCTGTTAAAGGCTTTTGAGATCAGTAAATTAAACGGCCGTATTGAGGTTATAGAACAGGTAATAAAAATAGAACGCAAGACAAATTATTGAGCTATGAAAAAAAACATAACCAACTTGCTGCAAAAAGGAAACCTAACGCCGAAAGAGCGCTATTTGCT
>Ga0209083_1004633_pt1 | contig 10294 bp, 10 predicted proteins | sample AM7aDNAmetaG_FD_184132 | JGI IMG/M metagenome (GOLD analysis project Ga0209083, IMG submission 184132) | Freshwater microbial communities from Finland to study Microbial Dark Matter (Phase II) - AM7a DNA metaG (SPAdes) (version 3) | ecosystem: Environmental > Aquatic > Freshwater > Lake ...
ACCTTCGACCACTGCTTTTTCAGAGCAGTGCTCTACCACTGAGCTACCCCGGCGGAATTTCAAATTTTGTGGGCGCTATAGGACTCGAACCTATGACCCTCTCAGTGTAAATGAGATGCTCTACCAGCTGAGCTAAGCGCCCAAAACGGGTGCGCGGGACAGGAGTCGAACCTGCATGCTTTTAAGGGCACCAGCTCCTTAGGCTGGCGTGTCTGCCATTTCACCACCCGCGCATGCCAAAATTATTTTGGCGTTTCGTCTGTTTTGATTATTTCTTCAACTTCAGCTGAAGCTTCCACGACCCCTTGTTCTTCGGCCGGTTTGTCGGCAATGGCCACGGCCAAATCTTTTCTTTTTAATTTAGCTTTCTTACCTTTGGCGGTTCTTAAGTAATAAAGTTTTGCTCTTCTGACTTTGGCGCTTCTAACAATTTCAAATTTTTCAACAGCCGGCGTATGAATTGGGAAAATTCTTTCAACTCCAACTCCATCAACAACTTTTCTTACTGTTATTGTTGCAGGAATTCCTGTACCGTGTTTTTTGGCAATAATTACACCTTCAAAAATTTGAATTCTTTCTTTGTCTCCATCTTTGATTTTTTGGTGTACTTTAATTGTATCGCCCGGTCGTAAATCTGGCAATTTTCTTTCTTGTTCTTTATTAAATTTTTCTAATAGTGTTGTCATATATTTAAATTTTTTAATACTTGTTTTAGTTCTTCGGGCAATTCAGATATAAACTCATGAATCTTGCCGTCGGGTAATTGGATTTTAAGTTGTTTTGCGTGCAGAAATTGCCTTGTTAGGCCTTCTGGTGTTTTGGAATTTTTAAAAGCGTACAATTTGTCTCCTGCAATCGGGTGTTGTAAATAAGAAAAATGACACCGTATTTGGTGGCGTCTTCCTGTTTTTATTTCCACTTCCAGTAAAGTATAATCTTTGAATTTTTCTAAAACTTTATACTCTGTAATTGCCTCTCTGGCTGATTTTGGCGCGTTTAAAACAGAATAAGCTTTTTGTTTTCGCGGGTCGCCTTTTGCTCTGGCAATCAGTGTTTCAATTGTGCCCAAATCATTTTCCATAACCCCTTCCACCAAACAAACGTATTTTTTCTCTACCTCTCTATTTTTAAACTGTTTTTGCAAAAAAATCAAGCCCTCAGTGCTTTTTGCCACTAATAATATACCCGAAGTATCTTTGTCCAACCTATGAACAATTCCATATCTTGGGGCCTCTCCGGCATTTTTTAAGTCAGAATATTTTTCTATCAAATAATCAATCAAAGTTTTCTCCCCACTTTTTAAAGTCTGCCCCTCCGGAAAAACCACAATTCCGGCCGGTTTATCAACCACCAAAACATCCCCATCTTCGTAAATTATTTTTATATCCATATTTTTGTTATCTTTTCCATTCTTTTATATCTGGATGAAAATCAACCTGATATTCAGGAATTCCTAAAGAAACGCCATATTTTTTGGCTTGATCATATTGCTCCCTGCTTGTTCGGTCAATTCTGAAAACTTTATTTCTAAAAACTATAAAATGCAGTTTGTCATTTTTAAAATCTGCGTACCAATTATGCGTGGATTCCAAACATTTGCTTAATTCAATAGAAATTTTTGAGGCCTTATCTGCGCCGATTTCAATAGTATGCAACGTCCATTGTTTTAGCCATGGAGTTTTGTGTTTTTCTGTAACCTGCTCAACCTTTGTACTCAAAATCTTTACATCTTTTAAAATATCTTTGTTTTCCAAGCTTTCTTCAATAATTACACCAGTGTAATTCATATTTATTGATTTTGTGCGCGATGCAGGATTCGGACCTGCCACCTCCTCGACGTCAACGAGGCGCTCTAGCCAAATGAGCTAATCGCGCAAATTATTACTTAAAATTTGTAATATTTCATCTCCCAAATAAAGAATTCTTCTTTGAAGTGCCATATCATAATATTGAAGAACGCAGACTCCTTTGTAATGGTCGTAGGTTTTTTTAATTGTTCTTTTATCAAATTGAGTTTTTAAGAATTTTGATTCTGGAATATTTAATTTTTCTGACCAAAACTTTTTTAACTTGATTTCATCTTGGTCCATTCTTAAATGAAGACAGCACCTGAATTTTGATTCATCTAATTTGTATAAATATCTTTGAAGGCTGACAATTCCTACGAGTATTTTTGGGTTTGAATTTGCTATTACAAAACTATTTTCAGTTTTTCCTCCTTCCGCCAGATAAAATACTGCCATTAGCAATTCACCCAACCTTTTATCTATATTTATATCTGAAATAAAACTTTTAACCTCTGTTTTTATCGCTACCCTTCTGTTTTCTCCGTCTTGTATATGCCATTGGGTTGCTTTTTTGCGGGCATTTGATAATCCATTATTCCAATTATCAAACAATTTTTTTTCTTGCTTTTTTGATAATTTTATATCTTTAAACCAACCGCTTAAAGTTGAGCGGGGAATTCCAAGTTTATTTTCTATATATCTAAAGGAAAGTCCTCTTTTTCTTAGGGATGTCGCCCGACTTTTTAGATTCAAAAATCTTGATTCCATAAACTAATTATATCAATCACTGGTTCGGATGTAAATGTGCTTTTATCCACAGGGTGGGCGTGCCAGGACTCGAACCTGGGACCAGTCGTGTATAAGACGACCGCTCTACCAACTGAGCTACACGCCCTCATTGTCATTCCCGCGAAGGCGGGAATCCAGGTTAAAACGAATCTGGATCCCCGATCAGGTCGGGGATGACGGGTTAAAAAACTACTTAGACTTTATAATTTTTTCGTATTCTTCGCGTTCTATTATTTCTTTTTCAATTAATCTTTGAGCAACTTTTTCAAGTAAATCTTTGTGTTTGATTAAAATAACTTCTGCTTTTTTGTGAGCTTCTTTTATTACCATGTCAACTTCTTCATCAATTCTCTCGGCAATTTTTTCAGAATAATTTCTTTGTTCGGAAACTTCTTTTCCCAAATATACCATTTCTTCCTTATCTCCGAAAGTAATTGGTCCAAGTGATGACATTCCATAATCTTTGACTAATTTTCTGGCCATTTCTGAAGCTCTGCCCAAATCATTGGAAGCTCCGGTTGTCATTTCTCCAAATTGTATTTTTTCAGCAACATAGCCACCAAGTAAAGTGGCAATTTCAGAAGTAAAACCGGTTCTTGTTTTTAATCTTTTAACTTCAGAAGGAGCTTGTAAAGTGTATCCACCGGCCATTCCGCGCGAGATGATGGAAATTTTTCTGACCGGTTCTGTATCTGGCATAAAGCTGGCAACTAAAGCGTGTCCGGCTTCGTGGTAAGCGGTAATTTTTTTCTCATCTTTAGATAAAAGATGAGATTTTCTTTCGGGGCCCAATAAAACTTTTTCAATTGCATCTAAAAATTCTTTTTGGTCAACCGCTGTTTTATTTTGTCTGGCAGTTAACAATGCAGCCTCGTTGGCAACGTTGGCTAAATCGGCTCCTGAAAATCCTGGAGTTCTTTCGGCGACTTCTTTAAAATTTACATCAGCCGCTAGGGGTTTATCTTTTGAGTGAATTTTTAAAATTTCTTCTCTATCATGAACATCTGGTGGATCTAAAACAATTTTTCTGTCGAATCTTCCTGGCCTTAAAAGGGCTGGGTCTAAAATGTCTGGTCTGTTGGTGGCGGCTAAAATAATAACTCCGGTTTCTTTTTCAAAACCGTCCATTTCAACTAAAATTTGGTTTAAAGTTTGTTCTCTTTCATCATGTCCCCCTCCAATTCCAGAACCTCTATGCCTTCCAATGGCGTCCAACTCATCAATAAAAATAATTGACGGCGAAGATTTTTTGGCCATGGCAAATAAATCTCTCACGCGAGCTGAACCGACTCCAACAAACATTTCCACAAATTCAGAACCTGAAATTGATAAAAATGGAACATTGGCTTCACCGGCAACAGCGCGGGCGAGCAACGTTTTTCCAACTCCGGCTCCTCCAACTAATAAAACTCCCCTTGGAATTTTAGCTCCCATTGCTAAATATTTTTTTGGAAATTTCAAAAAGTCCACAATTTCAACCAATTCTTCTTTGGCTTCTTTTAATCCGGCAACATCTTTGAATGTTATTTTTTGTTTGTCGTGTCCTTCGGCACCAAAAATTCTGGCACGAGCTTTTGTAAAATCAAAAGCTTGCATAGCTCCGGTTTTTGCATTCTTAAACATCATCCAAAAGATTATTCCAAAAAATGCCACCGGCAAAAGAACCGACAAAAGCGGAATCATCCAAGACCAAAAATCTTGTTTGGCGACTTGGTTGGAAACATTTACTTTTTGTAAGTTGTCTTTGTTGACACCCAAATTAATCAACAAATCAGTCAATCCAATTCCGGTTTCTTTCATTGATTCGGCGGTTTTATTGTCGGTGTAAATAACATTTAAAGAGTCTCCAGAGACGTCAATTTCTTTGACCTTATTATTATTTATGTCGCTGACAAGTTGAGTAACTGAAACTTGCGTTGGGGTTGAAGTTGGGAAATAAAATAAACTAAAAATTCCTCCAATAACAAGAAGGATTAAAACTACAAATATAAAATTTTTTAAAAGTTGATTCATATATGAATAATTTAGCACATTTTAAAAGAAAATTCAAGAATTTTTTGTAAATAAAGAAGGCGTTGCGTAATGCACCGAAGTGCAAATACGCAACGCCTTAAACAATCTGACTCAAAAGAGTCCTAGGAGGCTTCCGCCTCTGACTTCTTCAGCCGGCCAAAGGCCTGGCTGATGCCAAGGGTCAAAACGAAACCCTTGGGGCCTTCGAAGTACTCGTGACCTTCGATGGCGCCACCGGCCGCCAGAAGCTGAGTGAGTTCGGCAGACGAGATCGCCTTGAGGGCGAGCTTCGTTTTGCCGTCTTCCAGCAACTTGCGTTCGACGCGTGCGGTTGCCCGTTCGGTGATGTCGAACTTTTGACCGGTCGGCTTGTTGTCCTCGCCACGGGGCTCGTAATGAAATCCGGTCTCGAAGACCAGATCGTACTCGCCGATGCCGCGATAGAACAAGAACTCCTTGTCGGTCAGGAGTTCGCCGATGGGCTTGACCGGGCGGTCCTTCTTGGCGATGGGGGCGGGTTCTGGCTTGGTGGCTTCTACCTGGGTGTCGTCTTTGGGAAGAAAACGGCTGTCACCCAAGCAGTACTTGAATCCGGTGCGGATCCAGCACGTCATGGCCATAGCCGCGACGTAGCCGTCGAACTTGTACCGCCCTTCCTGCTCCAAGCAGAGATGCTCTCCGTCTCGGGAGAGAATGTGCTTGAGCATGACGAAGGGTTCGCCCGAGACCTTCTCTTTCATCGCAGCCAGATCCTCGGCAGGTTTGCCGAGGGCCGACTTGATGTAGAGCTTCTCGCCCCGCCGCTCCAGCTTGATGGCGTTGTCGCGCCGCTGGAACTTCCAGGAAACCACCGTCGTTTTGTTGTTGACGTCGGTAAGATCTCCGAAAAGGAGCTCGTCGGGGGTCACGCTATTTTCGTCCGAGGCAGAAACTTCCTGCTTCTGCTGTTGGACGACGGCCGCGTGATCTTTGGCCAGCTCGTGAACCTTCTTCTGAATCGCCTCGTACAGCTTCTCGCGAGCGAACTCGCGATAGCGGCCGAACACCTTCGGGGCCAGCCAACTGGCCTTGCCGAAGACCCAAACCGGCTTCTCGCCGTTTTTGGGATCGGTCTTGGTGAAGACCGACTTGGCGTTGTTCTCCGAAGTCTCCTTGGCGGAGAGGACGATACCTTCCAGCTCGTCCTTGCCTTCGGGGCCGCAGGGCACGTAGTTGACCTGGTCAACAATCAGTGCGATGTGCGTGGTGTAAACCACGCGAACGCAAAGACTCTTGACGTAGTCTTCTTGGCCCGGAATGGCCGCCTGTTCGGAGAGAGTGTCGTCGTTGTCCGGGGTGTAGAGCTGCAACGAGCCGAGAAACAACTCGTACTCGTCGCGCACTTCTTGGTTTTTCTTGTCGCCGAAGCTGACCTTCGCCAGCAAAACTTCCGGTCCGATGTCCTCAATCTTGCGATCGAGGCTCCGGAGAAAGTCCTTGCCGACGTTGAGGGTCCATTCATATGCCCCCATGGCGATGTCGTTGGCGTGGGCCGCCACCGCTTCGTCTGTCATGCGGCCGGCCTCGTCTTTGACAACCGGTTTCGTCTGTAAAAAGCTCAACGAAACCTTCTGCTTTGCTGCGATGGCCTGGCGAGCCTTTTTGAGGATTTCCTGACCGTCTTGCTGCTTTTTGTTGGCCGGAACGGCTTCCTTGGCCGAATGACCATTGTTGCTGTTGCCTTCAAGACCGCCACGCAATACTACCGAAGTACTCATTTTTTTCTCCCTAACTGTCAAAAGACAGTGGAAAAGGGTTTTAGCTTCACAAATGCACCCCATGGGTGCGGAAAAAATAAATTGTGAAGAACTGGGTGTATACTATCATAATAATATTATATTGTCAATATTTACGCAATAGCTCAATACCTTGGAAACACTTTTTGATAAATTAGTGTAAGATAATTCATTATCATTAAATGTTTCTAAATATGGCATACACAAGCAATCCCAGAGCTCCGAGGTTGCGAGCTCGGGCAGTAAATATGGTCAGATCAGGTAAATCAATCAGCGAAGTCGCGAGATATTTCGGATATACCAAAGGAGCGGTAAGTAAATGGTGTAAAAAGATGCGTCCCGGAGGTTCTTGGATAATACCGACAATATCTTCCCGTCCGCATCATCATCCCAATGAGTTACCGGATGAAATTGTGGACAAGATAATTGCCTGCAGGATAAAACACAAACGTTTTGACAAAAGATTTTGAAAAATTCAGGCGATTTTTGCCGGCCACCTTAAATTATGTGTCCACTGCTTCTGTTACAGTGGGAAATGTTGCTCCGGTTGCAACAAGCGCAACTCTTGTTGGAAACTACAATACTAATTCAGAAATAGTTTTAACCGAAGGCACAACCACACCAATTGCGGTGACAGGCACTATCACAGACGCTAACGGATGCGTGGATTTAAACCACGTTACAGTGGCTGTTTATAGGAATGGCACAACCTGCACATCGGCCGGAAATGCCGATAACACAAATTGTTATTTTGAAACAATTTCTCACGCGACCATAATTGCCGATTCGGCAAACTGCTCAGGCGGAACCGACACAACCTACACCTTGAGTGGTGGCAATCCTACGGTATCAACTTTTAATTTGCAATATTACGCGATTCCCGGAAGCACATCAACGGCATGGAAAGTGACAATAACACCTTATGACGGCAGTGGCGGAGGTGATGTTGGAACCGCAAATTCTTCTTCGGGAATTGCACTTGATTCAACAACGGCTCTTGAGGTTACGTCATCAATAACTTACGGTTCTGTTGCTAATGGGGCAAATTCAACCGGCGACCACAAGGCAACAGTTACAAACACGGGAAACATCGCAATTGATTACAATCTTTCCGGAGCCGATTTAACTTGTACAATCTTGGGGAGTATTCCAAAGGGAGATGAACAATATGCAACGTCCAGTTTTTCGTATGGCGATGGCACGGCTCTTTCGGGCACACCAACGCTGGTGGCTGCAAACATAGCTGCTCAAACAACAGGAACTCCCGTTACAGCTGATTCTTATTGGCAGACTACCGTTCCAAATGGTGTGAACGGAACATGCTCGGGAGATGTTACATTTGCAGCAGTTGCGCACTAATATAAATAACATTATGAATCCAAAAACCAAAATACTTTTATTTTTATTTACAGCATTGTTATTTTCTGCCTTTCAAAAAAATATCGCCTTGGCGGGCGGGTTTGGAGTGTCGCCCTCATCTGTTTCAAACAAAAATCTTGTGCCCGGTTCTGTTTTCCAAGAAGATATTATTTTGGTTCAGAGCCAGCCGGATGTTGCCCTTAATGCCGTTGCCACCGTTGACGCAGAAAAAATAAACAGTTGGTTCACAATAGAAAATGGAAATAATTTTGTAATTCCAAAAGGAGTTCAGCAATTTCCGATGAAAGTTACTGTTAAAGTTCCACCGGACGCAACCTTAGGCAAATACAAAGGGACAATTACCGTAAATACGGCGCCAGTGGGTGCGCAAAAAACCGGAGTGTCGGTGGTTCTTGGAGCAAGCGTTGGTGTTGATTTGAATGTTACAGATGTAAAAGTTTCTGATTTTTCAATACAAAGTTTTCAGATTCCTGATGTAAAAAAAGGTTCGCCGATTAAATTTATAATTAAAGTAAAAAATGACGGTAATGTTGAAAACGGCCCCACAAAAGTCGGGCTAACTTTTTTTGACCAATATCACGATAAGCAGTTGGGCCAACAGGAAGAATTTATAACAGAAAAAGTGCCTGCGTTTGGCGTAAAAGACATTGCTGTTGAATTCCCGAATAATCTGGATGCCGGAACACACTGGGCGGATGTCAATATCTACAATGGAGACAGCGTGATAATCGACAGTAAGATAGTTTTTAATATTGCAGAGCAATTGGCTGCCAAAAAATTGTTTGTTTTGCCTAATTTCTCAACAATTCCAGTTTGGGAATATTTGTTAGCTGTTGCAATTATAATTATCATAATATTGGTAATAACCATTGTAATAATTTTACGTAAGAAGGATGAAAATAAAGACAGGTAGTATAATATCAATTATTGCAGTTTTGGCTGTACTCGGCCTGGTAATTTTTTTACCCGTAAAAAAAGTTTTTTTAGCGGCCGTTTCTAATGCTAATGTTTTTGTGTCTGGCACACAGGAAAATAATCCTCCGCCTATAATTCCATCGGGTGGTGGCGGATATTATTACCCGACCATTATTACTCCAATCGTTCCGCCAACCGTTCCGTCTCCGACTACGCCAGAACAGCCGAATATTCCGAAAAACCTGGCTCCGCCGACTGAAAATACTATTGCACCGGCAAAGAATACTCATCAACCCCCATCGACAGCCAGTTTATTACCTTTTGCGGTTGCCGATCTTTCCGCAAAAATTCCCGAATTTGCCAGCATACTTTCCAATTTGAATGTTAAAACCGCGCAAGATGTTGCGGGTTTGCAAAATTATAATATCTTTTTGCCGCCGATTAATCCGGCGGAAATGCCAACCGATACAGTTGTTGCTATGCTTGGGAAGGGAAACATTAATGCCTTAACAAAACTGGATTTTTCAGCAGATGCACCGTCTTTAGAACAAATAAATGTTTTGACGGCATAAGGGGTTTAAGATACAAACAATACAGGCCTGATGTCATAATCTGCGACGACATTGAAGATTTGGCTTCAACGAGGACAATGGAATCCAGGGATAAAATATTCAACTGGTTTTCTTCTAAAATAATTCCCTTGGGAACGCCTGAAACCAAAATATTTGTTTTGGGTAATTTTCTGCATGAGCATTCCATGGTTGGATGGCTAATGACGCAAATAAAGGAAGGGTTCAGGACTGGCATTGCGAGAAAGTATCCGTTAATAGATGAGCGGGGTGTATGCCTTTGGCCGGGAAGATATCCGGATGCAAAATCCATAGAAAATCTAAAAAAGAAAGTTGGCGATCCGGCTACATGGAACAGAGAATATCTGCTAAAGATAATCGCAAGAGAAGATCAAGTTGTCCAGCAGAGTTGGATAAAGTATTATGATAATCTACCTGACGAACGAATTACAGATGTTACCTTCTTTCGAGTTGCGACTGGCATTGATTTGGCTATATCCCAAACTCAGACAGCCGACTATACGGCAATGGTTTCTGCGCGGGCATATTGGGTAAAAGGCAAATTTTACATTTATGTTTTACCCGATCCCATAAATTTGGAAATTGATTCTCCAACAACTATGAGAGTTGCCAAAGAAGTGTCGCAAAGGGTTGGTAAAGGTCAAAGAACAGCGCTGTATATTGAAGATGTGGCGTATCAAAAATCTTTTATTCAGAATTTAAGAAACATCGAAGGATATCCAGCAGAAGGCGTGCCTACTCAAGGCCAAGACAAAAGAGCCAGACTTATGTCTATTGTTCCATCAATTGAAAACACCACCATATTATTCCCGAGGCACGGAGCAGAAATACTCGTTGATCAATTAATCGATTTTGGTGGTAGAGGCCACGATGACTTAGTAGATGCTTTTGTGATTGTGACTGGAAAACTGCTGGAAAATAACCATGGAAGGCCGTCGGGACACATAATATGTGGCGGCTCTCCGCGACGCACTCAAATAGATCGTGACCTTGGCGATAGCACGTCTTCTGTTGGGCTAATGAACAGACTTTTTTAAATATTCCT
>Ga0209083_1004634_pt1 | contig 10290 bp, 11 predicted proteins | sample AM7aDNAmetaG_FD_184132 | JGI IMG/M metagenome (GOLD analysis project Ga0209083, IMG submission 184132) | Freshwater microbial communities from Finland to study Microbial Dark Matter (Phase II) - AM7a DNA metaG (SPAdes) (version 3) | ecosystem: Environmental > Aquatic > Freshwater > Lake ...
CAGCCCCCGCGTGGATAATCCACGTTGGGTAAAACCTCCGAAAGGAGAAAGGAGCTGTCCCCCATGAAAAGCATAGCGAAAAACGGCAAGGAAACCAAGAAACTTTTAAAGAGCATCTGTAGTGGGAGTTGGTTGGTCGAAGAGATTGAAGCGGTGATGGTCGAGGGGAAAAAAGCGCTGGATGGGTGCATGGTGGAGGTGGGACGAATGGTCGTAGAGTTGATGATGGAGGCTCAGCGGGTTCAATTGGCCGGCGAGGGTTATGCCCCTAACGAGGGGGGTCTGAAGAAATGGGGCCGGCAGCCCGGTTCGGTTTATTGCGGATCGCAAAAACTCAAGGTCTTGCATCCCCGGCTTCGGGATGCCGAGGGGGAAATGCACTTGCCGCTCTATGAGCGGCTGAAGCGTCCCGGTGAATTTTCCAATCAGCTGCTGATCCGGGCGATGCGAGGGCTTTCCGGGCGGAAATACCGCGAGACGGTGGAAGAGATGTCTCAAGGATTCGGGATTTCGCCGTCGAGCATCTCAAACCGACTGATGGAGGCCACGGCAAAAAAACTCAAAGAATTGAGGGAAAGAGATTTGAGCCAAATCCAGGCCTTTGCCATTTTTTTGGATACCGTGCACCGCGGCGGAGTTGCTTTTATCGTGGCCCTGGGCATCGACTTGTCCGGAAAGAAGCAGCCCCTTGGTTTTTGGGAAGGTTCGACGGAAAATCACGAAATCGTTAAGAGCTTGTTCTCAGACATGGAGAGCCGTGGGTTAAAACTGACGGATGCGATCATTTTCGTCACAGACGGCGGCGGAGGGATCATCCGGGCCTTAAAAGATCGCTTTGGAAGCGATCTGCTACACCAGCGCTGCACGATCCACAAGGACCGCAACCTTCAGCGGCATCTGCCCAAGCGATATCGCAAGGAATGTCATCGCCGGTTCCGTGATGCTCTGAATCTCAAAGATCCTTCTGAAGCTAAAAAAGCTTTGGACGGATTGGAGGTATGGCTGCGCCAGATCAACGAGTCGGCCGCTCAATCGCTCCAGGAAGCCGGCGAACAGCTTTTAACGATCCATCGGCTCGGAGTTCCCGAACTGCTCCGCCATACCCTGCATTCCACGAACCCGATCGAATCGATGTTTTCGACGGTCCGGAGTTGTGAGAAAAACATCAAGAGGCATCGCACCTCCAAGATGTCCCAGCGATGGCTGGCGGCGGCGCTGCTCCATGCCGAATCCGGTTTTAAAGTTGTAAAAGGTTACAAGAGCATTCCGGAAGTGCTGAAAAACATTCAGTGCCTGAAAAACAAGGAAATCGAACTCGCAGCGGTTTAACCCTCGAAAAAGTGAGAAAGGAGATATTTTCTTGCGTTTAAATTCGGTTACAGTCACGATCTCGGGTTTAAACGATGCGGGACATGACCAGAAAAAACAAAAAAAACAACACTGCCCAAATCAAGTTTCAACTAAAAACTGGACAACTTCTCCTCCTCCGTCATGCTCCCCAGGGCGGTCATCGAAAGCCTTTGCTGCGTGAAACCGGGGCTATTGGACAGTCTTTCCATGAATTTCCCGGAAAGTATTTCCTGTTCCGCCGGGATAATCACTTGATCTTCGTGAGCAGCCTGTGGACCACCGGGTGGCTTGAATGACGCAAGCTGATCTTATCCATTTCAACGATCGTATCCGTTAGGCCGCTGATATCAAAAAGAGACCGGACCTCTTTTTGGATAGAGGAGAGCGGTGCTTCGTTTGCGTTGGGCAGGATCTTGACACGGCTTTTCCGAGCGCGAGTCCCTGCGCGGGCGCCTTCCTTAAATGATCTTTTCGCCAAGCTCAGATTCTTTTCAACTGCTGTGACCGCCCGCTTCATTTTTCTTGCGACGGTGTGCGTCGTCTTTCCCCAACTGAATGCGAGATCAAGCGGCCGCGTTTTCAGTTGGGGCGGAGTCTTTTTTTTATGAATTACTTTTCGTCGAACCACGCAGACGCTTCAATTTTGGTTGCTTTCTATTACTCGCAAAAGAATGTGTCTATTCTTTTGAGGAGCGCGCAAGATCAAATTCGTTCAAGGCTTATAAGAAATCATTTACTCGCTTAAAGGCGTTACGGAAACTGTCAATAACCCTTTATTCGGGATCGAAATCCTTGCGAAAGCTGAGCGGGTGAGATCGACAATGCGTCCGAGCCGCTTGGCCGGTCCACGGTCATTCACTCTGCATATCACGGATTTTCCGTTGGCAAGGTTGGTGATCTTCAGCATGGCATTGAACGGGTAATTCCAGGATGCACAAGTCATCCGTTTATCGTTAAAGATCTCGCCGTTAGCTGTGCGGAGGTTGATATAGGCGTCCGTTTCACTGTACCAGGATGCTGCGCCGAACTTTGCCGGAGATTTTCTTTCAGAGGCGATCTTTTCATCTGCGGCCGGTGCCTGCATGACGGTTATGACCGGGGTTGTCGTGACTTCCTGAAGGGCGGAAGTGGGGTTTGCTGAAACAAGAGGGACTGCGACGAACATCATCAGAGTGACTAACCGCTTGATATTTTTTTTCACGAGAAGTCTCCTTCCCGGCAACCCAGCCTCCCTTACGGGGGATCTTTTCCACCGTGTCAGGGACTGTGGCTTTGCAACGTGAGCGACGTTCATCGCCACTACACGGTCCCGCAATTTCTTTCGATCTTGCGGAACGCCTCCTGATTTATCAGGATTTGCCCTTAATGCTAATATGCTCGACAATGTTATAAAAAGCAAGTCCAAGAACAAAACAATTCATTTAAATTATATATAGTAGGCGTAACTAAAATTTTATTTTATGTCATTCGAAATCAATAAATGGATCAAATAGGGATTTGAATAGTGCGAAGGGATGGGTGTATTTAGGATTTAAGCAATTTAGGTCAAGGAGAATTTCACCCATTCCCACGCGGAATAATTTGAGCGCCAACACACGGACAGCAGGAGCGGATCAGAAAAGGCGAATATGAAGCTCGATATTTGTGAGAAATGGCAGAAACATCTGGGTGCTCAAAGCTATGTTGAGCCGATCAAGCAAAACGCTAATTCAGGCTGGTAGTAAAAAAAGGCTAAGTGCATGATCGCGAAAGATGCTGTCGGACTTTGGTTTGCGGATTTCAAAATAATCCGGGATTAAGTGATGGAGTTTTAGGCCAGGTGACCGGTTACCAGGGTGATTTCAAAAAACTTTTTGGAACTTCGAGCCGTTCAAATTAATATCACGATACAACTCCTCCAAAAGATCGATTGGATCGTGGAGGACGATTCATTTCTCGCTTTCGAGTGATTTTTCATTAATTTACGCCTGTGCATTTTAACGGTGTTAGGTGAAATGGTTTTAGAGCTGTGCTCCTGTTTTTTCTGGAATATATCTAAAGCGGAATTTCTTAAAAGTCGATACAGCGGAATACCTTAAGTCGTCTTGTATTTACTTGTAGCCAAATCACGGAAGTTCTAAGAGAGGAGCATTTATGAGACTAAGATATTTTGTTATAGCATTAACTGTTTTTATTCTTTCAAGTGTTCAGCCGGCCTCGGCGGGTGAAGTCGAGATGATGTCCATGATCCAGAATTTGCAAAAGCAAATGATGCGGATGCAGAGCGTTATCGATTCTCAAGGACAGAGGCTCAGCCTTCTCGAGAAGAGGGAAGCTTCGATTCAGATCGCCGGACAGGACGCGCGGCAGGAGAAGGTTGTTGCGCCGATGTCGGAGAAGGAATTTGGAGGACACCTCAACAAGTCGCTCTCTGGTGCGGAAACATGGCTGAAGGGGCTTGTGTTTAAGGCCGATTCGCGGCTCCGCTATGAAGCTTTTGATTATAGCAGTGGCTCGCCGAACAATACGCCGGACCGGAACCGGTTCCGGATGCGTCTAAGGTTTGGTTTTGAAAAAACATTCAGTCCGGAGTTTAAGGTCGGGTTCTCATTAGGGACAGGTGAGAACGTGACGACGAACGGGTTGCAGGCCAACCCGGCCTCCCAGAATCAGACCATGAATAACGATTTTAATTTCAAGAGTATATGGGTCGAAAAGATTTTTGCGACCTATACTCCGGAATGGGCCAAGGTCGGGCCGATCGCAGCGATGAATATCACGGCTGGAAAATTTGATAATCCCTTTGAACGCGGTTCGACGGATATGATCTGGAGCACCACCGTAAAGCCTGAGGGTATTTATGAAATGGCTGATCTGGATCTGTACAAGGGTGAGAGCGTGAAAGTTAAAGCTTATACAACCTTGGGTCAGTTTGTTCTTCGCGAAACCGGCGCGTATACCTCGGCATCAACAGGCGCTCAAAAGGATGCGGAGCTATTTGCTTACCAAGTCGGGTTAAATCCGAGTTTTAAGACAGGACTTATGGAAAAGCCGATTGAATCACTTTCAACTCTTTCTTTTTACAGCTATCCGGGTTACGCGAAGTACAGCAATTGGAGACTCGGTGGTTTGGCAGGCCAGAGCCTTGCCAGCGGGAATCCTATATCGCAGGGCAACGCCACCCAACTGGATGCTGCGAATTTTAATGTTCTCAGTGTTTACCAGGAAGCGGCTTTTTTCCCTCATGGGATTCCCGTCAGGCCTTTTGGGGAATGGGCGGATAACCTGAGCGCTAATCCAAATTCTTTAGGGATCCAAGATGCTGCGAACTCTTGGTCGTTGGGCCTTAAGCTTGGCAAGGTGCAGAGGAAAGGTGACATGGAAGCAAGTTATGCCTATAAATGGATTGGTGCGAATTCCGTGGTTGGTGTCTTCAATGACAATGATTTTGGGAGCGGTTCGTATGGGGGAGCCGGACGGCGTGGCAGTGCGATCCGGTTGGGCTATGGACTCACGGATTATTTGAGATTGAACGGCGGCGTTTTTCTAGTCAACGCGCTTAACACAGGATATTTTAATCTTAATAACGGTACCATCCTGGACGAAGAAATTCGTCGTTTTCAGGTGGACCTGAACTGGAAATTTTAGACGTAGAATTTTTCAAATCGAAGAAGGTGGGGACGGATGGTAAAAACGGCGGGACGGGCGAAGGAGAAATCAGGGACGGTTATGCCGAGAATTTCCCTGCATCTGTTGACTCTCGGTATGTTCGCTGTCTGTTTCTTGACCTGGAACGTCTGGTCAAGTTACTGGGATTTCCGGGCTGCGAGGACCCAAACAGCCAGACTCGATGAAATGATCAAGCAGATCACGGAGGCGGATCAGTTCATGACGACCTTTGCACGGTTGGGCGCTAGCTTTGGTGATACTCGTTGGGAAGAACATTATTATGCTGCGACACTTCAACGAGAACGGCTTCTGACGAAGATGGGAAGGCTTTCGCCTAAAGTCTTTTCAAGCGCGGAAGCCATGGAAATGAATACTCTTAAAATGGCTGTGACGGCTCAGGAAACCAAGGCTCTTGAGTATGTTCGCGCTAAGAAGACGGATCTCGCAGATCCCGTTGTCTTTGGCGAGGCCTACGAAAAGGATAAGGAGCTTTACCTAGAAAAGTTTCAGCAGGTCGTTGAGGAACTGCGCAAGAATCTGGCCTATGACCTTACCTCTTGCCGGCAAAAGGCTCTTACGGCTGTGGTTTGGGGAGCATGCCTCCTTCCTTTCTTTGCGATTCTGCATTTAGTTTTGGTGAAACTCCTCGGCCGTTTTTATGCAAACCGGGAGCAAGTCCTTTTGAACGAATAAGTCTCTTGCCTGGATCATTCCTCATCGCCGTAGATTCTTAAAATTCAACTTGAGATCCGAAATAATATCAAAGTCCAAAACTCCCTGACCTAGCATTTTAGGATGGTCCGGCGAATCCCGTTCGTTCTTCGGGAACCCTGAGAAAGAGGGTGCTGTCTTCGATCTTCGCAAATGCTATCAAGCGCGATGCGGAAGCTCTCTAGCAGCCGCTATTAAGGTTGTGCTGTGGTTCTTCAGGAATTGGCCGATAAATATTTTACGGGATCGGAATCTCATGCGGCGCAAGTCTATAGAATGTTTGTGTCTCGCATTGAAATCTCCGTTGTTTCCTTTGTTTACGGTCGGATGTGGCGGTGATTGGAGGGAGGTTCACTCCAGCCTGCAAAGTCAGCGGAGAACATTTTTGTCGGGCGGGTAGAGTTCTTTTCAGCGTTTCCGGGATTTTTTTCTGCGTCGGGTACATGTAACACCGAAGAAGGGGCGTACACCTCTCGAAGCCCCAGGGAGAGGGCATGAGTAAAGGTTTTGAGATCGATCTGGCTGTGGAAATTGAGGCCCAGAGCATTTCACAAAAAGAGATCCAGGAAATGGTGCTTGAGCTCGATGCAGAACTTGATCACTGGCTCGAGGAAATGAGTGCCATCAACGTAACGCTCCAGGATAAGTTGAAAATCCGCGCGTCTATGTTCCGTGATGGGGTCCAGCAGCAAGAGATTCCCGTACTGCTCTCTGCGGCTCCCGTAGTTTCCTCTGAAGCGGTGGCAGCGACCGTTGCGGAGCAGTATCCGCCAGTCCAGTCTGTTGCTGTAACGAGTGATGAGGGCAAGGTCTCGATCGAAAAATTGCTTCAAATCTCGATAGATTCCCTGAGGAATAAACTTTCTGAAAAGATCCTAGCCATGCTCAAGGAAATAATGACCCTGGGCGGCCCTATGCGCGAACAAAAGATCCTGGAATTTTATAAGGTTGCGCTGTTCGAGCATGTGGATCTGGCAGGACTCATTTCAGCAGAGAAGGTCGAGGGGAGACCCGCGGATGAGAGGCCCAAGGGGGATGAAGTGAAGGATACAGGAGTCGGTTCGATCATGGACGAACCGGAAAAGATGAAAGGTGGAAAATGATAGAGATCATAACAAGTCGCTTTGACCTCGTCGCGAATATCGTGATCTGTGGTCTATTCCTCGCGGTCGGATATTTTGTGAGCACGGTCATTGCGGAAAAGCGGCATTTTAAAAGTGAGGAAAAGCACCTACAGGTGGAATTAAAGGCAGTACATGCGGCCGCACGCTCACCGGAAGATCTTGCGGAGATCGAACGGCTACGAGGCGAGGTTTCAAGCCAGATCGAAAGCATGAAGCTCAAGGACCTTGAGATCGGAAAGATGATAGAACAGATGAACGGCCTTTTCGCCGAGCGTCAGCATTTGGAAGCCCGGATGACCGAGGCTTTGAGTGAAAAAGACGAGCTTGTGCGCCTGCGGTCTGAGATGAATGCCAAGATCGAGGAGGTATCCGCTAAGGATCGGGAAGTTGCCAATCTCCGCGAGGATCCTCAAGTGAAAGACGAACGCGTTTCACAAGCGGAAAAGATCGTAGCCGATTATGAGGCCTTCGGAAAAACTATTATGGATCAACGGCGTAGTGCAACTGATATGGAGCAGCGGATACAAGAAATGAGGATCAAATGGAAAGGCTTAAGTGAAAAGGCCAGGGAAAACATGGAGATCATCGCGGCTTTTGCCGGAGCACAGGAGTTTGAGGAATTCCGGAGATCTATGCATTTGTGTGAAGAGAAATGGAACATTGAAACTGATGAAAAGGCCTCGCCAGAAGGCCATTAAAAACATAAGATCGAAGGTCCCTCAATTGAGGAGGAATGTCGATTGAGCTTCGGTGAGTCGAGACTTGGAACTAAGGTTTTGTGGCTTGGAATACTGAAGGGGGGGGGAACTTGAACAACTGATCGTGCTTACGATCGGAGATGTCATGAGACGGAGAGTCCTCCCTGTGCCTGAAGATGAAACGGTCCTGGGTACTGTGAAAAAAATGCATGCGGAGGGGGTGGGTTCCATTGTTATACTCAATAAAACTCGGGACATCACCGGGATTTTTACGGAGCGTGATTTGATGACGAAAGTCGTGGCTTCTGAAATGAATCCTAAGATAACAAAAGTTGCGGAGGCGATGACCCAAGAGCCGCAGACACTTTCCTCAGAGATGCCGATCCTTACGGCCTTTCAGTTGCTTCAAAATAGCGGCTTCCGTCATGTGCCGGTTGTCGATGACTCCCAACTTGTCGGTATCCTTTCGGTCAAGGATCTTCATAAACGGGTCTGTCAGTTCATGGAAAGAGCTGTGCTCGGGCAGGATTAGTTCAGCCGCTTGCCACTGATTTCAAGGGGATCCGGTCATCAAAGCCTGCTGAGGAGATTATGAGTGCGCCAGGAGAAGCTCGGAATATCCTGTTCGTGAAATCGAAACTGAGTAAGGCCAAGCCAGCCGCTCAGAACCAAACTCTGCATTTGGTGAGGCAACGAGCCGGATGAAGCCAGAGCGAGGGAGAAACCAGGCCGTAACGCAAGTGAAGGGATTGAGCCCCGTAAAACTCCACAATCGAGAAGCCGACGTTCTTCATATAAACGGAAGACAACAGGATATAGAGACCGGCAGAGGCAAGGTTTCAATCCTTCTCGCGGGGTCTGAGACCACGGCATGGGATCAAGAGGATAATCCGGGAACTTGGGAGACCCAAGATGTTGCCCAGAAGTCAGGGCAACGGAGAAACGAGCTGTGAAAAGCGAGGAGTTTCGCAAGACATCTTGGGAGTCGGATCAATCCATAGTACCGTCGAAGCAGGGTAATGCCTGTGGAGGGAAGGGGTTGACAGGAGTGCCAGAATCCGAAGCGAAACACACTCCGCACGCGGAGGTGGGCTCAAGTGTGGCATCGAGACTTGGGATTCTAACCGAAAAAGCCCGGGTAAATCCGAAGCTGAGGTTTACATCGCTGGCGCATTACCTCAACGAGGATTTTCTCAAGGGCTGTTTTAAGGAAATACGGCGCAAGAAGGGACCCGGGGGCAAGGAAAAAGCTCCGGGAGTGGATGGACTGGGGGTCGAGGAATACGGAAAGAATCTAGAAGCGAATTTGAAGGGGCTGGTGACAAGGATGAAAGCGAAGAAGTACTGGCCACAACCCGTGCGACGAGCTTACATCCCGAAGCCGGATGGCGGCAAAAGGCCGCTTGGGATTCTGGCTGTAGAAGACAAAACTGTACAGCTGGGGATTGCAAAAATTCTGAGTGCGATTTTTGAAGCCGACTTTTCAGAGAACTCGTACGGATTCCGTCCGAACCGAAGCCCTCACCAAGCTCTGGGCGAGGTGAATCGAGCCATCATGACCAAGCCTGTCAACTACGTGGTGGATATGGATATCGAAAAGTTTTTCGATACCGTGTCTCACGACTGGATGATGAAATGTCTTGGGGTCAGGGTGAGCGACCCAAGTCTGATGATGCTCGTGGCTCGCTTTCTCAAATCAGGAGTGATGGAAGACGGGAAGCTGTCGGTAACTGAGATCGGGACTCCCCAGGGTGGGAATCTTAGTCCGGTGCTTTCCAATATTTTCCTTCACTACGTGCTGGATCTCTGGTTTGAAAAGAAGGTGAAGCCGACACTCAAAGGCTACAGCAACCTCTGCCGCTTTGCGGATGACTTTGTCGTCTGTTTTGAGCGGCAGGAGGAAGCGGAAGCTTTTGGGAAGCTTCTTCGGGAACGGTTAGAGAAATTCGGTCTAAAAGTTTCGGAGAAGAAATCCCGCACTCTTGAGTTTGGAAGAAAGGCATGGAAGAAGTCCCAATCGGGAGGAAACAGGGTAGAGACCTTCGACTTTCTGGGTTTTACGCATTACTGCGATGAGACGCGGAAGGGCGCATTCAAGCTTGAAAGGAAAACAAGTCTCAGAAAATTCCAAGCCAAGCTTGTAGCGGCGAATCTGTGGCTGAAATCCATTCGCAATGTCGCTAAACTGACCGTCTGGTGGTCGGTGTTCCAAGCCAAACTAAGGGGGCACTACAACTACTACGGCGTCAGTGGCAACATGCAGAAAATGAAGGCTTTTCATCACAGAACGAAGATGATGGCCTTCAAGTGGATCAACCGCAGAAGCCAGAAGATAAGCTTTACCTGGGAAGAATTTGAACACTTCCTCCGTTGGAACCCGCTTCCGCAGCCTCGAATCCTTCACAACCTTTATGCGTTTACTTAAAACGGGACGCACACTGAAGAGCCGGAAGCGGGAAACCTGCACACCCGGTTCTGTGAGGGGCATAACAAAAGGAGAAATTTAATATGTCTACTCGACAAAAAAAGGGGGGACAGCCCGCGAAGAACCATCCCCTCTCTTTTGAAAACTTGATACCGTTTATGCTGAAGCCGAGATTACGCGGCCCGGGCCATTGCGGTAACAGCGCGGCTCCAAGCCTCAAGTCCGTTTAAAAGCTCGCTAAATTCGCTCAACAGCTCACGGGCCGGAGCAAAGCCACTACGGGACATAAGCCCCCGAACAGTAGCTTCTTTCAAAAGCTCCGCTGCGGAAGCAA
>Ga0209083_1004635_pt1 | contig 10287 bp, 17 predicted proteins | sample AM7aDNAmetaG_FD_184132 | JGI IMG/M metagenome (GOLD analysis project Ga0209083, IMG submission 184132) | Freshwater microbial communities from Finland to study Microbial Dark Matter (Phase II) - AM7a DNA metaG (SPAdes) (version 3) | ecosystem: Environmental > Aquatic > Freshwater > Lake ...
CCACATATTCACAGGGCGTAGTAAAGAGAAAAAAGAAGCAAAAAAGAGAAAGCTGCTACTACTGATATGATTTCTCTACGAAGAACCACGATGATTATTATTGGTATCGTTCCGGTGATTACCTACAACTGCTCCCTTTATCCTGCCAAAGTGAAGGTTACCATATATCTATTTTAGGAGTAATAGCAGGGATGGCAATAATGGCTCTTAGCCTCATATTGATGTAGCGCGAAATAAAGTGTTGACAAAACAAAGCAAATCGCGTATACTTGGTAATGGAAACCAATTCCAATAAAAGCGGGAGATGATATGCAGGGAAATGGCGGTAGGGGGCATGGGTGTCAACGCGGGAAATCCGCAGGGGATACTCAAAGGGCTGATTGTCGAGGGCAGGGATGGTGGCATGGGAAGTTCAGAGGATGCGGATATAGGCTTACCACCGGCAGGGAGGCCATCCTCGATAGCTTATCTAAATCGGAAGGTCACTTAAGCGCCGAAGATATATACATGAAGATTCATCCCAAATATCCAAACGTTGGGCTTACCACCATTTATAGAACGTTAGACGTGTTGTCTAACCTCGGCATGATCTATAAGCTTGATTTTGGAGATGGGAGAGCTCGCTACGAGTTAGCAGAAGGGCCTAAGGGAGCGCATCACCACCATCATTTGGTTTGTACCGATTGTAACAAGGTAGTCGATTATACGGACTTCATAGATGAAGAGGTAGAGCTATTGAGAGAGACTGAAAAAGGCTTAGGCGTGAAATACAATTTTAAGATCACTAATCATGTTATTCAATTTTACGGATTATGCGAGCAATGTAGCGGGAAGAAGTGACCATTATATTTTTTTAGCCTATAATGGAAATGGTTTTCACTAACAACAGGAGGTGTGAAATGCCAGGTTTTGACGGAACAGGCCCTATGGGGCGAGGTGCGGTGACAGGTGGTGGTAGAGGGTATTGTGGAGGAGTAGAAAGTGGTGCGAGCGCACAGCCAATGAATGGGCGTGGTTTCCGTGGCAGGGGTCGAGGCCACGGTTTTAGAAATTGTTTTTACGCGACCGGGCTTCCGGGTTGGATGAGGGCTCAAAGAGGATTGCAGGCGTTTAGTGGCCTTAGCAATGTAGCATCAAGGGAAGATGAAGTGGCGGTGCTCAAGGATCAGGCAAGCTATCTCAAAGATGAGCTTGATGCTGTACAGTCGCGTCTTCAGGGTTTAGAGAGTAAATAAGAAGCGAGATAATCATCAAAAGATTCATAAAAAAGGAGATTATTGATATGAGAGTCGGAGTCGTATTGGAAGATGAAAGTGGTGTGAAGGGTAATGTCTGCGCTCATTTTGGGCAATGTAAATTCTTCTTATTAGCGGATATAGATAAAGATAAGAAGAAGATAACCAGCACCCGAATTGTACCAAACACCTCCGTGCATGGCGGAGGCGGGTGTGTAGCGGTGGATGAGATACTGAAATATAAGATAACCCATGTTATCGCTGGGGGCATGGGTATGGGTGCTCAGCAGAAATTCGCCCAGGCGGGAGTTCAGGTATTCGGTTATTCCGGGAATGTTCAAAAGGGCTTGAATGATTTTATGGATAATACATTGGGCGGTCTTGATGCCTGCAAGGATCACGGCGAAAGCGGAAGCTGCCATTAAACAAGAGGAGGCATGTATGGAAAATGTTGCAGGTGTTGTGAATAGGATGCCCTTAATTGGAGAGAAAGCCCCTGCCTTTGAAGCGGATACCACACAGGGTAAGATTAAATTCCCCGATGATTTTAAAGGCAAGTGGGTTATCCTGTTCAGTCATCCGGCAGATTTTACGCCGGTATGTACGACTGAATTCATGACGTTCGCGACGATGGAAAAGGAGTTTGAGGCCATGAATTGTAAGCTCATTGGCCTCTCCATCGATAGTCACTATAGCCACATCGCGTGGCTGAGGACGATTAAGGAGAAGATAGAGTTTAAAGGCATGAAGAATGTCGAGGTGAAATTTCCGGTCATCGCCGATGTCAAGATGGATATCGCGAATAAGTATGGCATGGTCCAGTCCGCGGCTAGCGACATCAGCCCGGTGCGCGCTGTTTTCTTCATGGATCCGGAAGCCAAGGTCAGGGCGATCATCTTCTATCCTGCGTCGCTGGGGAGAAACTTTCAGGAGATCAAGCGCGCGTTGATTGCGATGCAGACCGCCGATACCTACAAAGTGGCTACTCCGGCAGATTGGCAGCCGGGAGACGATGTCATCGTTCCGCCTCCGGGAAGCTGCGGTGCGGCAAAGGATAGGGTCGACAATGCCCAGAAAGAGGGCATCAAGTGCCTTGATTGGTTTCTATGTTTAAAACCGCTCAAGCTGAAATAAACTTATGAAAAGGAAGGTGTTCAATGAAGATATGCATCACTTCAGAAGGTAAGACGTTGGATTCAAAAGTTGACCCGCGCTTCGGCCGGTGTCAGAATTTTATTTTCTTCGACACCGATACCGGTAATTTTGAGGCGGAGGCGAATACCAACTCTCAGTTCCAAGGGGGAGCCGGTATCCAATCGGGACAGCTTGTGGTATCCAAGGGGGTTAAGGCGGTGCTTACCGGGAATGTCGGACCCAATGCGCATCAGGTATTGTCAACCGCAGGGGTCAGTATTTTTACCGGAGTTTCCGGCACTGTAAAAGAAGCAATCGACGGTTACAAACACGGGAAATATAAACCAGCAGATGCCCCGAGTGTAGGATCAAAATTTGGAATGCCGAATAAATAAAGGAGGAGTTATCCTGGATACAAAAATCATCGAGAATCATAAATTGTATCTTGAAAGGAATAAGCTATACAAAAGTTTCGGCTACGATATGGATAAGGAAAGGGACTTTATCCTGGAAGAGGCGATGCCGCTCTCAGGTAAGATCCTTGAAGCCGGAACAGGCAAGGGTCATTTTGCGCTTGCCCTTGCTAGGCGGGGGTATTCATTTGTTACCTTCGATATATCTGCGGAGGAGCAGCGATTTGCCAAGCTAAATATCGCGCATTTTGGCTTTAAGAAGCAGGTTGATTTCAGGATCGAAAATGGTGAGCGTACTAGTTTTACAGATGCGAGCTTCGATACTGTCTTCTCTGTCAACGTCCTTCATCATCTCGCTAATCCATACAAGGTAGCAGACGAGTTGGCTAGGATCCTTGCTCCTGGTGGGAAATTGATTATCAGCGATTTCTCAAAAAAGGGATTTATTGTCATGGACAAAATTCATGCACTCGAAGGCAAAACGCACGAATCAGGGAAGGCGAGTCTATTGGATGTTGAAAAATATCTATCGAAGAAAGGTTTTTCGATCAGGAAAACAAAGAGCGCGTATCAACATGTCGTTGTGGCTACCCGGTAAGCAGGTTCTATGATCATATCAGTTGCCAGCGGTAAAGGCGGTACAGGGAAGACTACCATAGCGGTTAATCTGGCGCTGTCTTTACGCAATGTTCAGCTTCTTGATTGCGATGTTGAAGAGCCGAACGCCCATATTTTTCTCAAACCGGAAATAAAAGAGACATTTTCCGCGTTCATTCCCATTCCGGAAGTCGATAGCGAAAAATGCAATACCTGCGGCAAATGCCGTGAGGTATGTGCATATCACGCGATAGCGGTAATTCCTTCCAATGGTGAAACGAAGGGTAGCGTTCTTGTCTTTCCCCATCTCTGTCATGGATGTGGTGCCTGTAGTTTACTCTGCCCACAAAAAGCAATCAAAGAGGTACATAAAGAGATTGGCATTGTCGAAATAGGGACGGCGAAAGGCATACAGTTCGTTCATGGCAAGCTCAATGTCGGAGAGGTAATGTCCCCGCCTCTCATCAGACAGGTTGAAGATCGCATAGATCCCACAAAAACCGTTATTATTGACGCTCCGCCCGGAACATCCTGCCCTGTTATTGCCGCGGTAAAAAAGAGCGATTACTGCATATTGGTAACAGAGCCCACACCTTTTGGTCTTAATGATCTGGTATTGGCAGTCGAGGTATTGAGAAAGATAAGAATACCCTTTGGCGTAGTTATTAATCGCTCTGATATAGGTGACGATAAAGTTGACAAATATTGTCAGGGTAATAAAATACCGATACTTTTACGCATACCGTTTGATAAGGGAATAGCGCTGTTATACTCACGCGGAATTCCGCTGGTTCAGGAAAAGGTGGAATATAAAGACAAATTTCGTAAACTTTTCGACTGTATAAATAAATTATCGGTTTTAAAGGCCAAATGAAGCAGATAGTCGTAATAAGCGGAAAAGGTGGGACAGGGAAGAGCGTCTTAACGGCATCGTTTGCCACTCTTGCGAAGAATAAGGTTATGGTCGATTGCGACGTCGACGCTGCCGATCTGCATCTTTTACTGCATCCGGTCATAAAAGAGCGGCATCAGTTTAGAAGCGGTAAGAAGGCCGTAATAGACAGAAAATTATGCACAGGGTGCGGGAGTTGTATAGCTGTCTGCAGATTTGATGCGGTATCAGGTGGTTTTGCAATCGATCCTATCTCTTGCGAAGGGTGCGTCCTATGCAGCCATATCTGTCCTACCGGAGCTATAACCATGGAGGAGAATCTCGCGGGTGAGTACTTTGTGTCGAATACAAAATACGGTCCTTTCGTACACGCTAAATTGGGCATTGCTGAAGATAATTCCGGTAAACTTGTTGCGAAAATACGGCAGGTAGCTAAAGAGATAGCCGAGAGAGATAAGCTCGATTATGTTATTATTGATGGACCTCCTGGCATAGGATGCCCTGTCATAGCTTCTCTTTCAGGCGTAGATTGTGCAGTTGTCGTTACTGAGCCAACCTTGTCGGGGCTTCATGATGCGAAAAGGGTCATAGAAGTAGCAGGGCACTTCAAGGTGCCGGTTAAGCTGGTGGTTAATAAATACGATCTTAATGAAGAGATGACTGGCGCTATTGAGAATTTTTGTGGGGACAATGGGGTTACCGTGATAGGTAAAATAGGTTTCGACAAGGCCGTCGTGGAGTCGATGGTCGCAGGCAAAACGATTGTTGAGTATTGTGATGGCGGAATCAAGGAAGAGATCGTGAATATCTGGGGAAAAGTGGCGGTATAAGATGCACATGCATAAAGAAAATAGTAAAGAAAGCCGGCTCATCATATCGGCAGGTTTAAATTTCGTTACGACTATCGTGCAAGTCGTCGGTGGCCTGCTTTCAGGAAGCCTGTCACTTCTTTCCGATGCGCTACATAATTTCAGCGATGCGATAGCGTTGGCTATTAGTGTTATAGCGGTTCGCCTGTCCAAAAGAAAAAATACCGAAGATCAGACGTTTGGTTACAAACGCGCTGAAATCCTTGCAGCCCTATTCAATGCCTGTACTTTAGTGGTGGTATCGTTCTTCCTCTTTAAAGAGGCTATTGTCAGATTCATGTACCCTCACCCGATAAATAGCCTGCTTATGTTTGCCGTAGCAGTGGTGGGATTGACCTCTAATATTGTTTCCGTTTTTCTTCTTAAATCGCATGCTCACGACGATATGAATGTGCGTGCTGCATATATTCATCTTTTCTCCGATTTCCTCTCATCCATAGCGGTTATTATCGGCGCCTGCATGATCTACATTTTCAAGACATACTGGATCGATCCGGTCTTGACTATCCTTATCGGCATATATGTATTAAGGGAAGGGTATAAAATCATTGAAGAGAGCACGCATATCCTTATGCAGCATGTCCCGAAGGGGATAAGTTTAAAGGATATCCAATTGCAGATTGAAAGTATAGACGGGATAAAAGACATCCATCATGCGCATCTATGGGCGGTAACCGAGCGGGATATATTCTTTGAGGCGCATATCAATGTGTCTCGAGATATTCAGGTCAGCGAAACCTGTCTTTTGATAAAACAGGTTGAAGACATGCTCAAAGAGCGCTTTTGCATCACGCATGTAACCCTACAGCTTGAATTTAATTCATGCAAGGGGATCAGCTTGGTCAAGCCATGAGCAGAGGAGATAGAAAATGGACAATACAGAGATAGACCGGTCAGAACAAGACGCACGGCTTAAAACGAAGATGTCACGCATAAAGAATAAGATTATTATTATGAGCGGCAAGGGTGGTGTGGGCAAGACAACAGTTGCGGTTAATATTGCGCATGCTCTCGCAGCATCAGGATTAAAAGTTGGTATTTTAGATACCGATATTCACGGCCCTAACATAGCCAAGATGCTAGGCATAGAGAAAAAGGTTCTGTGCGGGCTCGATGGCGGTATAGTGCCAGTCGAAGTCACGCCGAACTTATTCGCCGTAAGTATGGCTTTGACAGGATATAATCCGGATCAGCCTGTTATATGGCGCGGCCCTATGAAGATGGGCGTTATAAAACAATTCTTGAGCGATGTGATCTGGGGAAACCTGGATTATCTTATTATCGATTCGCCGCCCGGTACGGGAGACGAACCTTTAAGCGTATGCCAGCTTATACCTGACGTAACAGGTGCGGTTATTGTTACAACCCCGCAGGACGTAGCCGTTCTGGACGCACGAAAAACAGTCCTGTTTGCCCATCAACTTAATATTCCGGTATTGGGCGTTATTGAAAACATGAGTGGCCTTATCTGCCCACATTGCAAAAAAGAGATTGATCTTTTTAAGACGGGAGGCGGAGAAAAGGCGGCTCGTGAACTCAAGGTCCCGTTCTTAGGGAAAATACCTATAGAGCCGGAAATGGTGATCTCTGGAGATGATGGGAAGCCATATATATCTGGTAGAAAAGAAACCAAGGCAGCCTTAGCTATTAACGATATTATAAAGAAAATAATAAAGAAAAACGAATGAAAGATGTCCATCTTGTCAGATATTTTTCGTCGCTAGTTACGATATCGGATGGGAGAGTGGTAAGGGTAACAACACCTACAATTTCGCATTGTCCGCTGGCGGGTTTTCTTTATAAAGGGTTGAAAAGATCCAGTGATATGCCGCTATCCAGTCTGAAGGAAGAGATCGGAAAAGTAGTTGAGGGCAAGATAGAGCGGTTCGGTTTTTGCTCGAAAAAGCGCGTTCTATGGGACGAAGAAGTATCCGTGCCATACGGGGCATCGGAGATTATGGCGTACGGCTTAAGAAATAATGCCATCGATAGTTCGGTTATAGTTTGCGATGGAGCGGGAACGGTGGTGGTGCCGATTCCTCAGGTTGTGCAGGGTATAGGCGCCAGGATGCATAGCGTTCTTCGTACATCAGCAATCCCGGAAGTTGTTAATAAGTTGCGTTTATTTGGATGTCATGTTATCCATAACGACGCGTCGATCGATCAAAGAGATGGCGTTGCCGAGGCCGCGAAAAAAGGTTATAAAAATATAGCCGTTACAATCAATGCTTATAAAGGGGAGAGTCTGAAGAGTGTTAGAGAGCTGGAGCGACGGCTTGGGGTGTCGGTAACCATTCTCGTGATATGCACAACAGACATTGGCAGTGAGCGCATCAATGAAATAGGGAAATATGCGGATATGGTATGGGCATGTCGCTCACGAGAGGTGAGGAACATTCTGTGCGTAAAAGCAATTGAGATATTGTCAGATGCCTCGCCTGTATATATCCTGACGCGGAAAGGGAAAGCGCTTGTCCGCGGATATTCACCCAACATATTTAGGATGCGGAAGAAAGCGGAAACTAGAGGCGTAGCGTGATAGATAATCCAGAAGACATATCGACTATACCCCAGAATATTATAGATCTGGTAAGAGACAATAAGTATTTCGGCCAGATGAATGATCCGAGCGGGTCAGCTTATATTAAGGGCGCATGTGGCGATCAAATGGAATTCTATATAGTAGTTGAGAGTAGCAAGATAACCGATATAAAGTTTTACACAGATGGGTGCATTTACACAGCTGCCTGCGGCGCCATGGCCTGCGCTCTTACGGTAGAAAAGTCTCTGCAGGAGGCATTAAACGTATCAGCCGGACAGGTGATTTCAAAACTGAAAGTTTTACCCGAAAGTCATACCCACTGTGCGATCCTTGCAGTGAGCACGCTGTATAAGGCGATAGCGGATTATTTGCTTAAACCATGAGGAAACAATGAAGATAAGAATTCTCGCTGAGGGTTCAACGAAATGGCAGCGTCTTATGAAACATTGGGGGTTGTCTATCCTCATAGATGATGATGTTCTTTTCGATACATTCGGAAAGCCGGATTACGTTTTGAAACAGCTAAGAAGATTTAAGGTCGACATTAACAAAATAAGGCATATCGTAATTTCTCATGATGACTGGGACCATGTCTCCGGTTTATGGAAAATATTGGATTACAACAAAAGCGCCACAGTATACATGTGTCCGAATTTCAACCCTGATATAAAATCGAGGATAAGATGGCGCGCTGCTAATTCCGTAGAAGTAGATAAACTCACCGAGATCAGAGCCGGTATTTACTTAAGCGGAGAACTTAAAGGAGGGGCGAGAAGAGGCGTCTCGCTGCCGGAACAGTACATGGCAATAAAAAGACCTAATGGGATCGTAGTTATAACAGGCTGCGCTCACCCAGGGATAATTAATATAGTGCAGCACGCCAAGGCAGCTTTTAATTGTGACATCCGATTACTGATAGGCGGTTTTCACTTGAAAGACTATACGGCTGAAAAAGCTCGTGATATTGTGTCAAAAATAAAATCGCTAGGGGTCCAACAGGTGATCCCTTTTCATTGTACGGGTCGGGCAGCTCAGGATATATTTAGAGAAGCATACAAGCAGGATTTTATTAAACCAGTCGAGGGTCAAGTCATAGAAATTTGAAATAATTAGATGTTATTATAGCAAATAAAATTGATCTCCAAAAATGGAGGGTATAGATGATTTTTATTATGTTGCTTATTGTTTCGGGGATAATCATTATATTGCGGCAGTTTGGATTAATTGGGAACCCGTTTACTGCTTTTTTGGTAGCAACTATTATTATCGGATCTGTCGTGCTTATTTTTAATAATAAGTTACATTGCCCCTTTGTAGAAAGATGCCCATTTCATTTTTGTCCTCTGCATAAATAAGAGGATAAGAAAGAGAGTATAAACGTATGAATAAGATCGTGATAATTGACGAAGAGTTGTGTATAGGTTGTGGCGCATGCGTGTCGCTTTGCCCAAAGAAGATTTTGTATATCGATAAGAAAAGTGGTAAATGTAAAGTGACCGATGAATCAAGATGCGATCGTTTACGTGGATGTGTAAAGATATGTCCAGTTGACGCTTTAAAGATTATTTAACCCGGGAGGGTAGGATGAAGATAGGAATTATTATCTCAAGCAATGACGCCGAAACCTGTTGGAACGCTCTTCGATACGCCAATTTCTCTCTTAAACAGAAGGATGAGGCCAAGGTTTTCTTTATGGGTAAGGGTGTCGAATATCAGAAGGTAAGTACTGATAAATTCAACACAGTTGAACAGGCAGATAAGTTTATGAAGTCTGGCGGCAAGATTTACGCCTGCGGAACGTGTATAAAAAGCAGGGAACAGGAAGGATCTGAGATGTGCCCGATTTCGACCATGAAGGATATGTACGAAATTGTTAAAGAGAGTGATAAGGTAGTTACATTTTAAATGGAAGGAAACGATGAACAATGTAGGAAGATGTAGTATATGTGCTCTAGGATAGATAATTCCAAAATTTGCGGATTTAGATATTGTCACAATATGACATATTGTTAACTTTATTATAATCGTTAACAAAACAAGAAAGTGAGTATATAATATAAAAATCAAAAATCAAATTATTAAAATCGCCAATAACCATAGCCTCTTACCTAAAGATCAAGTAAGAGGTTTCGTATTTTAAGGAGAATTTCGAATGCAAAATGTAACCTACTCACAATCTCGCATCAAATCATTTAAAGACTGCCAGCTTAAGTATAAGTACGGATATATCGATAAGATTGATTCTGACGTAGAGGCTATCGAAACATTCAGAGGCAAGATCGTCCATTCAGTTCTGGAGGAATTTTATAAACTAGTCAAAGCCGGAACAGTTAAGCCATTAGATTGGGTTACCGATAAATACAATGAGCTCTGGGAGAAGAATTATAATGCTAATATAAAGATAGTCAAAAAAGATGTAGAGGCTATTGGCTATTACAATAAAGGTAAAGAGGCATTAAGCAGCTATTATGAACGATATGTAGGTAATCACCGGAACGATACCAATAATAATCATCGTGGTTCTTCGTAGAGAAATCATATCAGTAGTAGCAGCTTTCTCTTTTTTGCTTCTTTTTTCTCTTTACTACGCCCTGTGAATATGTGG
>Ga0209083_1004636_pt1 | contig 10286 bp, 5 predicted proteins | sample AM7aDNAmetaG_FD_184132 | JGI IMG/M metagenome (GOLD analysis project Ga0209083, IMG submission 184132) | Freshwater microbial communities from Finland to study Microbial Dark Matter (Phase II) - AM7a DNA metaG (SPAdes) (version 3) | ecosystem: Environmental > Aquatic > Freshwater > Lake ...
ATTACCGATCGCTCTGCGGGCTTTGTAGGGCGATTCAGTTTTTCAATCTGCGTGACGTCCGACGTTTTTCAACAAGTTCCTAAATTGCAACTACTGCCTTAGTTCCACCAGCGTAGCCCCTTGCCCACCCTCATTCTGAGGAGCCTCTTCAATCCCGGCCACGTGCGGATGCCCTTTCAAAAACTCCCTTACCCCGCGCCGCAAAATCCCCGCTCCATGCCCATGAATAATCCGCACCCGCGGCAGCCCCGCCATGAAAGCGCGATCCAGATATTGCTCCAGCTCCCCTGTAGCCTCATCTACCGTGCGCCCAATGAGATTGATCTCCATGCGCATACCATCGGTGTTCGCGCTCGATACAGTCACATGCACATTCTTCTGCCTGCGCGCCGCGGCCAGCGGATCGCTGCGCTCCGCACTCTGCAACTCTGCCGCACGCACCACTTCGGCAATATCGTCGCGCTTAACGCGCATCTTGATCGGCCCCAGCGCGACTTCAAACAGGTCCTTCTCCACCTCGCGCTGCACCACGGCAATCTTGCCCATCGACTTCAGACGCACCTGGTCGCCCGCCGCAACGTGCTTCACCACATGCGGCTGCGCGTTCGCATCGCCTTGATCCGCGCCGCTCCGATGCGCCACCACTGTCTGATTAAAGCTCTCCTGAAACTCGCGCCGCAGGCGCAGCATACGCCTCTCTGCTTCCTTGGATAGCTTCTGCTGCGAGGCGCGATCTTCAATGGCCCGCACCGTCTCCCGCATCTGAAACTCGAAATCCTTCAGAAGCGACGCCAGCTTTGTTTCCAACTCGCGCGTGCGTTTGCGCAGTTCGACATCGCCCTCGCGCGCCAGTTTCGCCCGCTCCTGATTCAACGCATACTGCTGTTCGCGCGCCGCCTTGCGCTCCACTTCCAACTGCGTCAGCTCGTTGTGTAGCTTGTCTAGAAACCGCGCAATATCCACCTGCTGCGAACCCAGCCGCTGCCGCGCCGCAACAATGATCTCGTGATTCAGCCCCAGCCGCTCGGCAGTCTGTATGCCCGCCGAAGCCCCCGGCACACCCAGCCGCAGTTGATAATTCGGCGCCAGCGTCAGTTCATCCACACCCGCTGCCGCATTCAATACGCCATCCGTATTCGCAGCGTAGACCTTCAGCGAAGTGTGATGCGTCGAAATCAGCGACCACGCGCCCGCCGCAAGAAAATGGCTCGCAATGGCCACCGCCAGCGCAGATCCCTCTTCGGGATCTGTCGATGAACCAAGCTCGTCCAGCAGCACCAGTGAACGCGCCCCCGCCAGCCTCGACAGGCGGTCCAGATTCGTGATGTGCGCCGAAAATGTTGACAGCGCTGCCTCAATCGACTGCGCGTCGCCAATGTCCGCCAGGAACGCCGTGAACACCGGGAAACTCGCAGCCGTAGCGGCCACAGGCAACCCCGCCTGCGCCATCATCGCCAGCAGCGCGGTCGTCTTCAGTGTCACTGTCTTGCCGCCGGTGTTCGGTCCGCTGATAATCAGCTGCCGCTCCGCCGCCGTGAGTTCCAAAGCAAGAGGCACAATCCGCCCGCCTGTCACGCGCAGACGCTTCTCCAGCAGAGGATGCCGCGCGCCTTCCAGATGCAGCAGATCGTGCGCAATTGCCGGAGCTACGCAATCGTACTCGCGCGCAAAACGAGCCCGCGCCTGCAGGCTGTCCACCAGCGCCAGCACGCGCGCGCCCTCCACCAACCCTTGCGCATAGCCGCCCACCTGTCGCGTAAGCGCAACAAAGATGCGGTGAATCTCCGCCTGCTCTTCTTCGATCAGCCGCACCAGTTCGTTGTTCTGCTCGATGGTTTCCAGCGGCTCCACATACACCGTCTGCCCCGACGAACTCGCCCCGTGCACCACGCCGCTCACGCGCCTCTTCAGCTCCGCGCGCACCGGAATCACGAAACGCTCGCCGCGAATCGTGATCAGGTCTTCCTGCGTCGATCCATCGGCGGAAAGCTTGCGCAGGGCGGCGCGTAGGCTCTCTTCAATCAGCCGTTGTTGCCGCTCCTGCTCACGCCGTATGCGGCCCAGTTCCGGCGAAGCATTATCGGCCAGCGAGCCATCCGGCTGAATGGTCCGCTCGATGGTCTCGGCCAGCGGACGCAAGCTCGTTGTCAGTGCGGACGACAGCGCCGAGAGTCCCGGCAGCCTGCCCGCCAGCCGCGCAGGTGGCGACTGCAACAGCGCCTGCCACGAGGCCACATCGTTGGCCAGCCGCGCCACCGCCTGCAACTCCGTGGCTTCCAAAGCCGCGCCCGGAATCTGCGCCTTGGCCGCCAGTTGCGTCGGATCGAACAGCCCTCCCAGCGGAATGGAAACCTGTTCCTCCAGCGCCAGCCTTACCTCGCCGGTAAGCTGATGCTGGCGCGCAATCCACTCTTCATCGGTCGAGGGTTTGAGATCGAGAATCGCGTGCCGCCCCACAGGCGAAGCCGCAAAGCCAGCCACCAGGGCCAGCAACGGCTCCCACTCAAGCGCAATAAAATCGGCGTTCAACACTACAGACGGAATCGGATCAAGCAAACTCATATAGATCAATTATCCCAGTGTCCTGCGCCTGAAGCCCCGTGCCCCACCCAAACCGCGCCTTTTGCGATTTGGGTGGGATAGCAAAACACTCAACCACGCAGCTTTTCTATTCCCTATTCCCTATTCCCTATTCCCTGCACGCCTTCCCACTTCGCCACCACCGCCGCCGCCATGCAGTTCCCCACCACATTCAGCCCCGTCCGCCCCATATCCATCAGCGTGTCCACGCCAAGCAGCATCAGCACGGCAGCCGTGGGAATCTGAAACGACCCGGCCACCCCCATCAGCACCACCAGCGTTGCGCGCGGCACACCCGCAATGCCCTTGCTTGAAAGGGCAAGCGTGGCCAGCAGCACGATCTGCTGCATTACCGTCAGATGCAGCCCGCCGGCCTGCGCAGCAAACAGCGCCGCCATGGCGAGATAGAGCGTCGACCCCGTGAGATTGAAGCTATAGCCCATCGGAATCACAAACGACACAATCCAGCGCGGCACGCCGAACTCTTCCATGCGTTCCATCGCCAGCGGTAGCGCCGCCTCCGACGAAGTAGTCGCAAACCCAATCGCCGCTGGCTCAGTCACAGCCATGGCAAACTTCCACACCGGCACCCGCGCCACCATCAAAATCGGCACAAACACAAACACAACGAAAATCACCAGCGTCCCGTAGCAGGTAGCAGCCAGCTTCAGCAGCGGCAGCATCGTCGCCAGCCCCATGCTGCCAACGGTATAGGCCAGCGCCGCGCCCGCCGCAACCGGTGCGCAATACATGATGAAGCGCGTCAGCCGAAACATCGTCTCTGTCAGCGACTGCAGCACGCTCACCAGCGGCGCGCGCTTGGCCTCTGGCAGCGTAGCCAGCGCGGAGCCGAAGAGCAGCGCAAATACCGCCACTTGCAAAATCTGGTTCTGCGCCACCGCCTGCGCTATGTTCTCCGGGAAGATATTCAGCAGCACACCCTGCCACCCGGCCTGGTGCGCAATTGGGGCCGCAGCTTGAATCGAAGCAGGCAGCACCACGCCAACTCCAGCTTTCGTCAGATTGATGGCGACCGCGCCCAGAATCAGCCCCAGCGTCGTCACCACTTCAAAGAACACGATCGACTTGATGGCGACCCGCCCCACGCCTTTCAATTCGCCATGTCCCGCAATCCCGGTCACGATGCCGCCAAAGATCAGCGGCGCAACGATCATGCGAATGAGACGTAGAAAGATTTCGGCAATAAAGTGGGTTTGCGTGGCCAACTGTGGCGCATCCACGCCCAGTTCCGCCCCGGCCAACATGGCAAAGAAAGTCCACACCAGCAGCGAACGCCGCCGCCATGCAAAGGGAACAAATAGCCCAAAGCCGGTCCAGCGCAGCGCCACGCCGGCTTCCGCGCGTGTGTTCAACAGCCCGGCAAGCAGGCCGGCCGCAAACAGCAAACCCGCGGCAAATGTCAGAGCGCGCAACAACGCAGCACCGGATCGCGGATCAGGCGACTCCGGTTTGCGCTGCAAAGATAGTTCTTGGTTGTTCAAGGCTTCCATTATGCAAGGTCCGCGCCCAAAGCTGCATCTTGGTCGCCAGGCCGGGGAGGCCTGGATGCCATGCGGCGAATTGCAGAACTAGTTCGTTGAGCCCGATGTTGCAGCAGGCGCAGACGCAGCTGCCGCGGCCGCCGGGCAAGCCGAGCAACCGCCTCCCCCGCAAGGCGCCGCCGCCGGAGCGGCTGTTGGCGCACTCTCTGAGGCAGCCACACTGCTCTTTGGTGCGTAGTCGTTCACATACCATCCGGCGCCCTTGAAGTGAAGTCCCGGCGCGGTCAAAGGCCGCTCCAGTACCCCCTGGCACATGGGACATTCGCTCTCCGGCTCGGCGCTGAAATTCTGGATCTTTTCAAATCTGTGGCCGCACTTGGTGCAGCGATACGCATACATTGGCAACGGATTTACCTCTTCAGCAGAAAACTACCACTATGTACATTGTACCGGGAGTTTGGCAAATATATGCAAAACCCTTTGTTCCGGCTCGTTACCTTTTCGCATCCGGGCGCAACACAACCTCGTATTCTGGAAGCACCTCGACTTTCGTCACCTTGGCTGTCTGCCCCGTGGCATTCATTTCGGCCCAGGCGCGCGCATCAAGATAGATAGGCGCATTGGGCGGCAGCGGCTCTACCTCCACCTCCAGCTTTTGCCCGAAGGCATCGGGCAAATACCGTTTCAGCCCGATCTCCCATAGCCGTCCGTTATAGAAGTCGTCGTCCAGCAGATGCCCGTCGCGGCTCAGCCGGGCAATATCGCCGGCATAGTGGATGCGCAGAAAAATGTCGCTCAGCCCAACCATCGGCTGCGGCGGAATCTTCAGCGTCCACGCCGCTGCGCCATTAAAGTCGCTGTCCTCGGGAACTTGCGGCCGTTCCTTGTTGTGCGCTGAGGTCGCGATCGGCGGCCGGGCCGCGGCTTCGCGATTTTGCGTCCACTCAAACTCAATCTTGCGCGGAGCGATCTTCCACTCCCGCTCCTTCCAAAGCTTTTGACTAGGGCCTCGGCCACTCGGCGCAAAGAGCGAGGCTTCCAGCCGTGACGGATCAACAGAGCGCAAATGTACGCCTTCGCTATCCTCAAACACATCCGCTTGCGTCAAAAGCGCCGTTTCCACACCCTGCAGCTTCACCCGCCAGAAATCCTCCGCCTGCTTCTCGGTCAGTAATACGATCCGCGCCGTGTGCCCGTTTTCGCCCTCGACTTGTAGCACTGCCTGCTCTCCTGCCACCACAGCCGTGCCGCTGCGATGGCTCCATGTGACCTTCCCGCTTACAATTCGAACGACACCAATACTGCTGTTATCAAAAGCAAACTCGGGGATAACTCCCGGAACTGCAAAGAAGAAGTAAGTCGCTTCGCCGCCAATCTCCACCCACGACAACAACTGCGCCGTGCTGTATTTCAGCGTCCCAGCGCCCAGGTCGAGATTCACAGGCCAGATGAAGTGGCTATTCGCCGGAACGTCAATCGGCAAGTGCGGCACCATCGCCGTCCCCTTCGCCAGCTTCACTTGCACCTGAAATTCCTTGCGCTCCGCCATCTCATGCTTGCGCACATAATTGTTCACAAACAGAAATCCGCGCTCTCCATTGGACCGCAGCATCACCCGAGCCATGCTCAGATCCGTCGCGTCCTTCGGCCTTCGCGCTGGCGCATAGGGCGCCATCAACGCCAGATCCGCTCCAAAAGACTGCAGAAAAAAGTGCAGGCTCTTGGTCTTGCGAAACGACTCCCGCTCCTGTCCGTACTCGCCCAGCGGCGCCTGAAAGTCATACGACACCACAGGCAGATCGTTCGGATAGCCGGTCGCGAGAGACTCCTGAAGCGTGCTCAGCTTGCCCTCGGGGTTCGCGCCGCCATGAAACATGTAGTACCCGTAGAGATTGGCGCCCGACCCTATGCCGGTAAGCGTCACCGCGGCAATATCGTCCGCATCGATCAGCGGCCGGCGCTGATACGAGGTCTCCATGCCGCCGCCCTGTTCAGCGGTTAAATAGGGGTAGTGGCGCAGATCCACCTTGCCCTTGCGGTCGCCGGCATTCATCGCGCCCATATCGCCCACGGTGCGATTCGTCGCAAACAAATACACCTGGTTCGGCTCATGTTCCGTAGTTACGCCGCTCCAAAAGTCGTCCGGATACCCACCGAACACAGGAATGAATTCGTGCTCGGCAAACGTGCGCTCCGGCCAGCCGGTAATCGAGAAAAGCGGCGGATGTATGCCCGCCGCCACCGCCAGCCGTTTCAGTTCAGTCAGGTGGTCGCTGCTCGCATCGGGATTGCTCTCGCCATACTCGTTCTCAATCTGGACGCCAACAATCGGCCCGCCATCCTGCCAAAGCTGACCTTTAATCTGCTTCCCGATCTCGCCGAAATACCGGCTCACATATTTCATGTAATCGGGATCGTTGCGACGCAACCCAATCTTTTTGTTCACCAGCCAGTCCGGAAATCCCCCATTGCGCGCCTCGCCGTGAGCCCACGGCCCCACGCGCAAATAGACTTTTAGCCCGCTCTTTCCGCAAAGCTCCACAAAATGCCGCAGGTCCCTCTGTCCCGTCCAGTCAAACTGGCCCTCTACCTCTTCATGATGAATCCAGAAGACGTAGGTATTCACAACGTCCAGGCCGCCGGCCTTCACCTTCTCCAGTTCTTCCTGCCAATACTTCTCCGGATAACGCGAAAAGTGGAACTCCCCCGCCACTGGCAGCCATGGCTTGCCGTCGAGCGTCAGATTCCGGCTGTTCACATCGATCCGATGCCCCGAAGGCGACACCCCGCCCATGTGCAGGAACCCCGTCTCAGCAGCAGGCGCGGGCACGCTTGCATCAATCACAATCGCGGAAGCAAGCTCCTGTGCCGGCAAGGCGGAAGCCAGGCAAGCAAGAGCGCCAAGAGTCACTGCGGCCAACGATATTTTCATGGGGTCTTTCCGATCATCCAATCAGGCCCGTCAATCATAGAGTCTTGCGAGCGCCAAGGCCAAACACAAAGCCGGCAGCCCACCGTGGAGTTACCTCCACCGTATGCTGCCGGCTCATTCCTTCTTTATGCGGTCCGAAATTCCCCGCCGTAACTCAATGCACGTGGAGGGGAACCGATGCGCTCATGTTCTCCCACGACAGGTTCAGCGTGCCCCTGCCATCGCCGCGATCGGTGAGCGTGAACTTCAGGTTCTCCACCAGCGCTGGCGGCTTGCTCATCATCATCTTCACTTTTCCAAGGTCCTGCGCGCTGTCGTACGCCAGGCCCCATTGACCCACCTGCTTGTTCACGATCAAGACCCAATTGTCCGGGTCGGAAATATCGACGAATAGCGTGTAGTCGCCCTTGGGAACGGCGATTCCGTCTTGCCCGCCAATACGCAGGTCAGCGTCGGTGTGCAGCGCAGTGGCGGTATTGGCGCCCGCGCGCCACACCGGGTAGTGTGGATTGTGGCTGATCAGCCCATCTTTGGTGAAGATCTTGCCCTCACGGCCTTTTACTGCGGGCGCGTTATAGGTGATGGTGATGGCCTTTCCGCCGATGGTAGCCGATTCTTTGGCGGCCGGGCTGGCTGGCGCCTTCTGTTGGGCAAACATGGTGGTGGCGGCAAGCAAAAGACCCGTACAGATGAAAAGACGCTTCATGGTGTTATTTCTCCTCCGGGCAGAGCCATTGTTTGGACCGTGCGGCCCCGACCCGACGATTGTCGCACCATCCGCCCCCGGTCGGGAAGCTGCTTTCTTTTCAACGGCCAGCGAATGCCGCAACCTTTAGGGCCGCCTCTCCGCCGGATTTGCGGCAACCACGCGATAGTTGCCCGAGCCCAGCACCAGTTCGATCCTGTTTCCGTTCACCGCCGCGGTCTGAACCCCGGGTGCCTTGGCGGCCGCCAGCCCATTCACCTTCAACGCCCCCGGCGCGGCCGTTTCAAGCACCACCGTCGCCGTCGCATTGGCGGGAACCGCAAAGCTGTAGCTGGTCTTCGCAACGCCGCGCACCCAGTCGCTTTCAACCGGTCCCAAAGAGGACGCATAGCGGCAACGGACCCAACCGAGTTTGCCCACCGGGTTCGGAGCGATCACAATCCGGCGCGGTTCCGCAGCCGACATGTCCACTTGAATCCCGCCCAGGCCGCGATAAAACCACTCCTCGGCGTGCCCCAGCATAAAGTGATCCTGCGAGCTTTCAGGATTCGCATCCCAAGCCTCGGTCAGAGCCGTCGCGCCCTGCGCCAGTTGGTATCCGTAGCTGGGCGTATCGGTGCGCTCCAGCATGTCCAGCAGCACATCGCTGCGGCCTCCTTCCATCAGCGCATCCACCACGTAGTGGTAACCCACGTCACCCGCCGTCACGTGATTGCCGTGAGCGCGAATGTCCGCCACCAGCGCCGCCAGCACTTGTGCGCGCTCCCCTTCAGGAACCATGTCCAGCGCCAGCGGCATGGCCTGCGCAGTCTGACTTCCCTTGTCGTACATGTGCCGGTCGGCGTCGAAGAAGCGCGCATTGAAATTCGCGCGCTCCGCCTCCGCCTTTTCCTTGTAGCTTTGGCTTTCGTCCGCCATGCCCAGCAGCGCCGTCGAATGTTCCAGCACGCGCAGATCCTGGTAGTAGATCGCCGTCCCTGTCACCCCTGCGGTCGTCAGTTTTGACAAGCCCGGTTCGCCGGGGCCGATATCGTACCAGTCGCCCAGCCCATAAGCGACAATGCCCTCTTTCGCGCGCCTGCCCAGGTAGCTGGTATAGCCGCGCATCACGCCCAGGTTGGCCTCAAGAAAATGCCGGTCGCCGGTGCGCTCAAACACATACCACGGAGCCAGCACCGCCGCGCTGCCCCACTCCGGCGAGTCGTCGAAGACGCCCTCGTGCCCCGGATCGAAAACCACGTACTGCGGCGCAATCTCCGCCACCATCCCCGCCTTCGGCCCGTCCTGCCTCTGCTCGTCGGCGATGTTTCGCGCCGTGGCCGCAAACAGTCCCGCATAGTCGAAGTCATACAGAATGGACGGCGCCATCAGGTGCGTCTCTTCCAGCCACCCCAACTTTTCGCGGTGCGGGCAGTCCGTAAACAGGCTCACCGCATTGTTCTCAACCGACCGCACAATCAGCGTATGAATGCGGTTGAGCAAATGATCCGAGGACGCGAAGCTGCCCACCACCGCCGAGGAAGTATGCACGGCCTCGCCACGCAGCGTGAGCAGTTGCGCCTTGCCTGCGGACGATGTCGTCGCCGCGCCTTCCACCTGCACATATCTGAATCCGTAGTAACTGAACCGCGGATGCCATTCTTCTGTACCGCCGCCCTTCAGCGTATAGCTGTACCACTGCGGAGCGCCGGAACTGCGCTGCGACACACTCCCGTCCTTGTCCAGCAACTCACCGGGAATCAGCTTCACCGTTGCGCCCGCTGCGCCGCTCACCGTAATCGCCGGCCATCCCGCGAAATTCTGGCCCAGGTCATACACCAGCACGCCCGGCTTCGGTTGCGTGGTCTTCACGGGGATATAGGTGTGCATCACGCGAATCGGCGGCGCAGCCTCGGGTCGCAGCACGCCGCCAGGGCTCGCCGTCACCAGCGCCGCGCTCCATTTTGCGTCTTCAAAGCCCCCACGATCCCAACCGGCCGGTTCGCCCCGCGCATCAAAATCTTCGCCACCATACGTCGAAGAAAACGTAATCGGCCCCGGCGCGGTCTTCCAGCTTCCGTCGCTCGCAACCTCAACACGCGAACCATCGGCCAGCTCAACTGAAAGCTGCACCATGCACTTCGGCGGTCCATAGCTGCCTTCAAATTTCGTGTACCGCCCCGGCGTCTTCAGCACGCGATACATGCCGTTGCCCAGCATCACGCCCATCGCATTCGCGCCCCCATGCAGCAGCTCTGTCACGTCATAGCTGTCGTAGTAGACGGTCTTGCGATAGTCGCTCCATCCCGGAGTCAGTTCGTCGCTGCCCACCTTGTGCCCGTTGATGCGCAGCTCATCCTGCCCCAGCCCCGAGGCATAGATCACGGCCCGCTTCACTGGGCCAGCCAGCGCAAAACCCTTGCGGAAAAGCGGCAGAGGCTTCTGCCCCGCGTCTTCATCCGTCCCATCGGCGGCAATCCACTGCGCATGAAACACCGGAGCCTGCGTCCAGTGCGCCGGCCTGCTCCATGCAGTCGGATGGCCATTTTCATCCCAAAGCTTCACCTGCCAAGAGTATGTGTGTTGC
>Ga0209083_1004640_pt1 | contig 10279 bp, 10 predicted proteins | sample AM7aDNAmetaG_FD_184132 | JGI IMG/M metagenome (GOLD analysis project Ga0209083, IMG submission 184132) | Freshwater microbial communities from Finland to study Microbial Dark Matter (Phase II) - AM7a DNA metaG (SPAdes) (version 3) | ecosystem: Environmental > Aquatic > Freshwater > Lake ...
AAAATCCGCAGAACAAACTTATCAAAATTAATGGGGAGGTCTATACTATTGCTGGTGTATTAAACAAGAAAGGTGCCGCATTCGGTCAAAGCCAGGACAACTTTGTACTTATTCCTATTACCCGATATCTTAGTCATATCAACGAAAAAAGCAGCCTTTCCATCACCATCGAAGCCCTCTCACGCAAAGACTACCCACTTGCCATTGACCGTGCGATCGGAACAATGAGACTTGCGAGAGGACTGACGGTCAAGGATCCTAATGATTTTGAGATCAGAACCAACGAATCTCTCATCGACTCCTTTAGAGATATCCAGCAGGCAATTGGTACCGGGGCTTTTATCATCAGCTTTATGGCTCTCCTGACTGCAGGAGTGGGTATCATGAACATAATGCTGGTCAGCGTAACCGAAAGAACCAGAGAGATTGGAATAAGAAAATCAATTGGGGCACCTCGCGGAATAATTCTGCTCCAGTTCCTCCTCGAATCGCTCTTTCTTTCACTCGCTGGTGGCCTGATAGGCATTACGATTGGCATATTGATCGGCAATGTCGTGGCATTGCAATTTAATCTGCCGCCAATATTTCCCTGGCTATGGGTAACCGTTTCCCTTTTTGTATGTTCTGGCATCGGGATGATTTTTGGACTTTTTCCTGCCTGGAAAGCCGCAAATCTCAATCCGGTGGAAGCGCTGAGACCCAAATAAATACCCATAACCGTCATATTTTCTTTGACAGACGGGAAACTTATAGTGGCTTATACTATATTTGTTAGTATTTGGTATTTTTCTATGCACCTTTCACTTTTGCACAGAAAAAAGGGAGGAAATAACTATCTTTGTATGTATTTGAACTCATAAATTTTACAGCTATGACTCTTTTTCAAAAGTTTTCCAAACCTGTAGCGTCGTTGCTCATTGTTGTAATGACAATCCTGACCTGGGGTTGCCAGACGACGACCAATACTGGACGAGACGCCCAAATCGGAGCGGCCGCTGGTGGCATTATTGGCGGTATTATCGGCAGCCGCTCAGGCAACTTTGCTAAAGGCGCAATTATCGGTGCCGTCATCGGTGGAGCGGGTGGAGCGATTATCGGCAATTATATGGACAAGCAGGCGGCTGAAATCGACCGTAATGTTAAAGACGCAAAAGTTGTACGCGTAGGCGAAAGCATCAAAGTTGTTTTTGACTCCGGCATCCTCTTCTCGACAGGCTCTGCAACCATTACATCCAACAGCAGATATAATATTGAACAACTGGCCAGAATTCTCAATCGGTACCATGACACCAACATTGTCATCGAAGGCCATACCGACAATATTGGCAGTGAGGCCATGAACCAGTCGCTCTCTGAAAGACGGGCTGAATCGGTAGCTACTCTCCTGAATGTTTATGGCGTTTCAGGCAACAGGGTTTCTCCGGTAGGATACGGCAAAACACGGCCTGTTTCAACCAATGAAACCGAAGCCGGCCGCAGACTGAACCGTCGCGTTGAGGTGCTGATCTATGCAAACGACGAACTCAAGCGCCAGGCAGAATCAGGTGAGCTGAAATTGTAATTTTTTCTCAGGAACATCTCTTCTGTAAGCAAAGCCTGAACACTTCCTGTTCAGGCTTTTACATTTATTTTATTTACCTTTCGCTCCACATACGCTGGCCTTGCATGGCTTATAGTGCTACTTTATTGAAAACAAAATATACATGTCATGATGTATTTTAAAACTGCCGAAGAGGTTCTTTTTCAATGGGTTTCAAGGGTCTGCAGCGGAAATGCAGACGACATTACAGCTCTTTATCATGAATCAGCGGTTCTTATTCCCACATTTTCTCCCCACACTGTCATAACTCGTGAAGGTATAAGAAACTACTTCGGACAGCTCGCATCAAGAGACGGGCTTGGAGTGCGCCTGCACAGCAAGGCACTCAGAAAGCATTCTCAAAGCGAGACACTGCATACCCTGAGCGGTATATATTCTTTTGAATTTGAGGTCGACCAGGTATTGCTCTCCTTTCCATCCCGTTTTACTTTTGTGATGGACATCTCCCTTGACAAACCAATTTTACACCATCACTCCTCACAAGTACCAAGAAATCTCTCATAAAACTCTCCACATTTTACCGGCGCAACGCATGCCACAGTAAATGTAGTTGTGCCGGTAACACATGAAACCAATTCTTTTCCTGCTGAGCATCTCCAATAAGGAGCTGTTACTGCAAGGTCCTGATAAACAGATTTTTTCCAAAACTTATTACGACGATACAGTAAATTGGGAATTTTTTTTCCCACAAACGTGTTAAGATTTACTCTGTATTATACTTCGGTTTGAACAATATTTTAAACAGGAGATGCAGCCATGTCACTGTCATTGTACAAAAAGGATCCCCTGAAAATGTTTGAGGATGTCTTTAATGACAAAGTATCCCCTTTTTTCTCTTCAATGGTGGCACCAGCTTTTAAGGTTGATATCAGCGAGGATGAGAATACAATTTTCATTGAAGCCGACATGCCCGGCGTGAAAAAAGAGGACATCAAGGTATCAATGGATGGTGATCTTCTTTCCATCAGCGCAGAGAGAACACAGAGTGAGGAGGAGAAGAAAAAAGGATATCATCGTATTGAGCGTTCAAGGGGAAGCCTTAGCAGAAGTTTTACTTTGGGTGAGAATGTCGATGCTGAAAAAATTGAAGCAAAGTACGATAATGGTGTGCTCAAAGTTATGGTGCCGAAAGTCGAGCCAACAAAAAAAACCGAGAAAGAAATTCCTGTAAACTAACCACAACGCCATCTCAATAAACATCCTCCGTAAAGCCGGAGGGTGTTTTTTGCCCCGATTTCATAGAGGTAACACTCTCGAATGATTTTGAAACGGAAGTTCCAGCCCCATTTTTCATTAACTCCTTATAGGCAGTACTTTTAAGGCGAAAATGCGAGAAAAATGTAGTCACTAATTTATTTGTTTATAAAAGGTTTTTTTATATATTATAAAGCAGTATAGAAAACCATGATATAGTCACAATGTACATCGATACCAGCAAAACCACCATCAACGGTAAAACCTATCATCGGTACCTCTTTCGTGAATCGTACCGTGAAGATGGCAAGGTCAAAAATCGCACTCTTGGCAAAATTTCCAAATGTTCCGAAGCAGAGGTTGCTGCCATAAAACTTGCTCTGAAGTACAAAGACAACTTGTCTGCCCTGCTGAATATCGAGGATGTTGAGCTTCATGACGGTCTTCGTGTTGGTGTGGTGTATGCGCTGAAAACGCTTGCCGAGAGGCTCGGCATCACCAAGGCGCTTGGCAGTAGTCGCCAGGGAAAGCTTGCGTTGTGGCAGATCATTGCGCGATTGATCGGGCAGGGTTCACGCTTGGGTGCTGTCAGGATGGCAGCAAGTTATGGTGCCTGTGATGTGCTTGAAGTAGAGAGTTTTACTGAGGATGATCTGTACGCCAACCTGGCCTGGCTGATGGACAATCAGGAGCGTCTTGAAGCGCAGTTATTCAAGCACAATTCGGCAGGAGCTGGCCCGGAATTATTACTGTATGATGTTACTTCATCATATCTTGAAGGGATGGAGAATGTTCTTGCCGCCTTTGGTTACAACCGGGATGGCAAAAAGGGAAAGAAGCAGATCGTCATTGGCTTGTTGTGTACAGCAGATGGCGATCCGGTTGCGGTCAGGGTATTTGCCGGTAATACCTGCGACAAGTCAACGGTTGCAGAGCAGATTCGTACCGTTGCCAACACCTTTGGGATTGAAGAGATAACGATGGTTGGCGACAAGGGAATGATTAAAACGCCACAGGCCAAAGAGTTGACTGGAGCGGGATTTCATTACATCACCTCACTCTCGAAACCAGAAATCAGGACACTGCTGAAGGCAGAGGTTCTCCAAATGGATTTTTTTGATACAGAGCTGTATGAGGTTGAAAATACAACAGATAGCATTCGATATGTGTTGAGGAAAAATCCTGTTCGAGAGGTAGAGATGGCAAGGAATCGCCAAGAACGGGTTAAAAAAATCCAGCGTTTTGTTGAGGAGAAAAACAGCTATTTGGCAGGTTCAGTCAAACGTGACCATGATGTTGCTTTACGGTTTCTCCAGAAAAAGATTAACCAGTACAAGTTGACCGATGTCCTGGAACTAAACAATCAGGATCGGGTGTTCAAGGTCACGGTCAATGAGGAAATGCTGAAGGAAACAGCTCTTCTGGATGGATGTTATGTGATCAAAACAGATGTGAAGAAAGAGACTCTTTCGACTCAAGCAGTTCACGACCGATACAAAGATCTGGCAAAAGTAGAGCATGCTTTCCGGACGTTTAAACAAAGTCATCTTGAAATCAGGCCGGTTCATGTTCGAACAGAAGCCAGCACTCGTGGCCATGTTTTTGCCGTCATGCTTGCCTACAAAATTGAGCGACAGTTATCCGAACTCTGGAAAAAATGTGAATGCACGGTGCCGGAAGGAATCGATGAACTTGGTGCCATACGGAGCACAATCGTAACTCTCAATGAGGCAAGCTGCCAGAAGATTCCTCAGTCGAAAGGACTGGCCAAAGAGTTACTTGCCGCTGCCGGAATTACATTACCAGCAATCATTGAGGCCAAAAATGTCGATGTAGTCACAAGAAAAAAACTTACCATTAAGCGTAAATAAATTTAAAATAGAGGCTTATAGGGATCTTTTGTTCTTTTATTGCTGGAACTTCCGTTGAAATAAGCACTGCGTCCTCTCCTTCTGATTACTGCCTCAATATTTGCTTTTTCCAAAGAAACTCTTTTTGACATGCCACTTCTACCTCCGTTACCACAAGAAAAAGAGAGGGGGAGAGGGTTTTTTTGCTACCAATATGCCGCCCCGCCGGGGCTGGAAAACAGCATCCCACCCATTCTTTTTTTCGTTGACGCACGTACAATCGATAACAGAATATTTGCAGCTCCTTCCACAGTTTCTCTGTTACAGAAAAGAAGGGACTTCCTGAATTGTTATATAAACGCCCTGAACCCGGGAGATAGGGAACACTTGCTATTGAGTTGGCGCAAAAAAAAATTGCCGGATACTCGTGATAATAGCAGGAACTTCTCTTGCGATAAAATTGTTATTGCAAAGTCGTAGTGTTTGATAACTGTGTTTTTATGGTTTACTATATGGTAAAGCATTATTCTTAATAAATGGAGTCGATTATGTCACAGATGCAAGCAAAAGAGTTTATTGATAAACTTAAGTCTGATTCTGGGCTGAGGGACAGGCTTACATCGTTTATCAGGGAAGAAGGATATTCCTGTACACTTTACGAGATCAGGTTGGTGGAGTGGGATTCAATGATGAAGCACTTCAATATAGAGGGAAATAACCCCTATACTTGCAGAATTTCTGGTTATGAACATTGGGAAGGATGAACGGAGGCAAAAAAGACAAGTATTCAGGCACTTGTCTTTTTATAGAATTATGGAAATTAGCATGTTTCTATTTTTTCTTCAGCTCTTTAAGTTCAGCATCAAGGCGTTCAAGTTTTTCTTTCATGGCTCCAAGGTTGCGCAACATCGCTTCATGCTTTAACTGGTCGCGCATCGGCTGGGCTGGATAGCCACGAAGCGCAATGCCAGGTTGAAGAAATGATTTCGAAATACCAGCTTGTGCCGCGACCTGTATTCGATCGGCAAGTTCAAGGTGACCGGCGAACCCTGCCTGACCCCCGATCATGCACTGCCTTCCAATAGTTACACTTCCTGAAATACCAGCTTGGGCTGCAATAACGGTGTCTTCACCGATTCTGCAGTTATGGGCGACCTGAACAAGGTTATCAATCTTGGCTCCCCTGCAAATTACGGTTCGTCCCAGGGTAGCGCGGTCAATGGTAGCATTTGATCCGATTTCCACATCGTCACCGATTTCCACAATGCCCATCTGAGGAATTTTCACATAAGAACCATCTTTCTGCGGGGCAAACCCAAAGCCATCAGCTCCGATAACACTGCCCGAATGGATAACTACCCTTTTACCAACAATAGTGCCGTCGTAGCAAGTAACAGCAGGAAAAAGAACTGTATCTTCACCAAGAGAAACATCGTGCAAGAGAACAGTATGAGCGCCAATAACGCAATTACTCCCGATCGAACAGCGATCACCGATCACCGCATACTCTCCAATTGCGACATCCTCTCCAATTGAAACCCCTTCGCCAATCACAGCCGTTGATGCAATACCTTTTGCAGCTATGGAACGGGGCGTTGCAAATTTTTGCAGGATAAACACAAACGCAGTATAGGGATCATCAACTTTGAGAAAAGAGGTTCTCTGGATAAACTCATCAACACAAACCGAGCGATGCACGATAACCAGCGAAGCGGCTGTGGAGGCAAGAAACCGAGCATACTTCTCGTTGGCGATAAAGCTGACCTGCCCTGTTTCTGCGGTTTCGATCTTTGCGGGACCGGAAATAAACCGCTCGGCACTCCCCACCAATTCTACAGAATCAAAAAATTGCCCAAGATAGTCCCTGATCTCCTGAATATTCATATTTTTCAAATAAATAACCCCACCTTAGATAAGAGGAAAAAATTAATTAATTTTTCAGCCTTTTTCGTTATATTTCATTTCACTTGAATGTAATCATTCTCCTATAAAACTATTTGATGATTTGAAATACTTCAGGTTTTAAAAGTACTGCCAATATAATCCCTTTCATTCGAAAATGCAGGACACAAAGGCGAAACCTATTAAAATTTTTGCAGGGCGCAGTAACCCGGCTCTCGCTGAAAAAATTGCCGAATACCTTGATATGTCTCTTTGCAATGCAAAGGTCGACAACTTTTCCGATGGTGAAATTTCGGTCAACTATTTTGAATCAGTCCGCGGATCCGATCTCTTTATTATCCAGTCCACTAATCCACCAGGCGATAACCTGATGGAATTACTAATCATGATTGACGCTGCCAGAAGGTCTTCTGCAGCAAGAATCACCGCAGTGATGCCTTATTACGGCTATGCCAGACAGGACAGAAAAGACCGTCCTCGCGTTGCCATCACGGCAAAGCTTGTAGCAAACTTGCTCACCCAGGCCGGTGCGAACCGTATCCTGACCATGGATCTGCACGCTCCCCAGATTCAGGGTTTTTTCGATATTCCTTTTGATCACCTTTATTCCAGTGTAGTACTGATCAATGATATCCGTCACAGAGAATTTCGAGACAACCTTGTTGTAGCCTCTCCTGACGTTGGTGGCGTCAAGCTTGCCAGAAAATTTGCTGAAGAACTCGGCACCGATCTTGTGATTGTCGATAAACGACGTCCGGCAGCAAACATTGCTGAAGTCATGAATATTATCGGTGACGTCAGGGGGAAGAATGTCCTGCTCGTTGACGACATGATCGACACTGCCGGAACCATTGTCAATGCAGCAAAAGCCATCCGTGAGGCAGGAGGGCTCAAGATTTATGCAGCAGCAACACACCCGATCCTTTCGGGCCCGGCTATTGAGAGAATTAACGCTTCAGTACTTGAAAAACTGATTGTAACCGATTCTGTTATAACCAATCACGCCTACTCCCAGAAAATTGAAACTGTATCGGTCAGCAACCTCATCGGCGAGGCAATCAAACGTATTTATGAAGATGATTCTGTCAGTTGCCTTTTCGACAGCAAAAATATCATCGAAAAACTTACAAACCTTCATTAAACACAAGCGATAAAAGAGATAAAGGAAGAGCATGGAAACTATTGTATTAGGGGTTGAACCTCGCATTATCAAAAAGGGAGACGCTGAAAAACTGCGCAAGAACGGTATTGTTCCTGCTGTTGTCTATCATAAAGGCGAAGAAACTGTTGCTATAAGCGTCAATGAATTGGCGTTAAAAAAACTTGTACACTCGGCTGAATCACATATTATCGATCTTCAGTTTCCGGACAACAAAATCAAACGTTCTTTTATCAAGGATGTTCAATTTCACCCTGTGACCGACAGGATCATTCATGCCGACTTTCAGCTTTTTGCGGCTGACGAGATTATTGAGCTTGAAGTCCCGGTTGCGGTTTCCGGCGACAGTGCAGGCGTTGAAAAAGGCGGGAAGCTACAGATTATACTTCACGCACTTACGATCAAAGGTAAACCTGAAGATATGCCTGATCATATCGTCATTGATGTTACAGCGCTCGAAATCGGCCATTCACTCCACGTCAAGGAAATTCCGATGGATTCCTATACTGCGCTGACGATAATGGACGATCCGGATATTCCGGTGATCACTATTCTCGCATCGAAAAAAGAAGCAGAAGCCACTGTAGAAGCGGCTCCAGAAACAGAAAGCTGAGAACTTTTCAGGCCTCTCTGTTGACGAACCCGGTTCTTTAGCATGCAAAGCTGCTTTTCTTTCGGGAAAAGCAGCTTTTTTTGGTTCAAGAAACAACATTCACCGATAGCCACACAAGCTTGAACACCGACAGCAGCACACTATCATCCCTGCTGAACAGCAAACCTGGCGCAGGGCCCATCAGCATACAAAAAAAAGGATTACGCCTTTTTCTGATTATTTCTATCATTGCCTTTCTGTTCATTCTTTTTAGCAAAGCTGAGCTTGTCCTGATCAGTTTCCGTTCACTGTTTACAGCAACGGCACTTTTTCTCTCAGCACCGGAAGCTTTCAGGGAAATATTCTCCTCAGAAATTATTGAATTCTGGATTGGAGCTCTTTACCTTGTTACAATACCGCTCATTCTTGCGCTCATCGCTCGAAAATCTTTCAGAAAAAAAACAGCTCCGGCGTATGAAGAGCTGAGCATTGGCAAAATAAGCCTCAGGGCCTTCATGCAACATACCATAGCTCTCTACGCTTCATCCGTGATTTTTGTCCTCTACTCAGTCGCATTCCTTGCTCCCTTCATCGCCCCTTTTAACCCCTATGACCAACAGGACTTTCTGGTCACTGCTTATCAGCCGCCTCTGGCAAGACTGGATGCACTGGTGCTAAAACAGCCAAAAAACCTGATCATACCCTTGCAAAAAGGTCCCGGGACAACTATCCATCTTGCAAACAGCCTGATCAGCGATTTCCAGAAACTGAAAACACGCAATGAACCTAACGCTATCAGGTTTGTCAACGAATACCGCATTGAAGGCGACCATGTCATCTACCGCCAGGGTATGCGCACCAAAACCATAGCTCTTGAAGAACTGGCAGGGACCAAAGAAAACAGTATTGCCATTACCCGCACTTTCATTCTCGGTACAGATCAGTACGGACGCGACATTCTCAGTCGGGTTATCTATGGTTCAAAAATTTCACTTTCTATCGGATTTCTTGTAGTCCTCATTTCAGTTACCCTTGGAACCGTTATTGGAGTCACATCAGGCTATTTCGGCGGCTGGATTGATGCCATCATGATGAGAATTGTTGATGTCCTTATCGCATTTCCCGCACTCTTTCTCATTCTTATCATCATAGCCACTTTCGGTAACTCCATCTACCTCATCGTTATCACCCTATCCTTTACCGGATGGATGGGTGTAGCCAGAATTGTCAGAAGCCAAGTGCTATCACTCAAGGAGCAAGAATTCATTCTGGCCGCAAAGTCTCTCGGGCTTTCAAACATGCGAATAATTTTCCGACACCTTGCGCCGAATACCCTTACTCCAGTTATTATAGCAGCAACCCTTAGAATCGGCAGCATAATCCTTACTGAAGCAGGTCTCTCCTTTCTCGGTCTCGGAGTTCAACCTCCAACCCCAAGCTGGGGAAACATTATCAATGAAGGACGCGACAGCTTGTTAAACTACTGGTGGATTTCAACCTTTCCCGGTGTAGCAATCTTGACTACCGTTGTTTGCTTCAACCTGATCGGCGACGGTGTCCGCGATGCTCTTGACCCGAGAATGCGAGGATAATCTGCTGAACATACGTTTGAATGATGACGTCTCATGAAAAAAACAGCACAACTTACCCTGCTTGAAACCACCATAAAAGAGCTCGGCTACACCATTCGCTACGAAAAGGGCAACTTTCTTGGCGGAGAGTGCCGACTGAGAGAGGATAAGGTGGTTGTCGTCAACAAATTTTTACCACTTGAAGGAAAAATCTACACCTTCGCTCTTGTCATCAGTAAAATTAACCCACCGAGTCTCTCCCCTGATATTGCAAAAATCGTTGACAGCTTTGTTGACACCAGCCTGTTCAGCCGAAATAAGCAAGGTTAAGCTTTGCTTATTGACATGAGGATGAATATACTTCTTGCCAATGTATACTAAGAGAGCAACTCATCAGTATAAAAATCCTTT
>Ga0209083_1004642_pt1 | contig 10274 bp, 14 predicted proteins | sample AM7aDNAmetaG_FD_184132 | JGI IMG/M metagenome (GOLD analysis project Ga0209083, IMG submission 184132) | Freshwater microbial communities from Finland to study Microbial Dark Matter (Phase II) - AM7a DNA metaG (SPAdes) (version 3) | ecosystem: Environmental > Aquatic > Freshwater > Lake ...
CTACCAGCCTGCAATGTTTGCAGGTGTCGCCTCCGGGGACAAGGCACTCATCCGTGCTGCAGCCACCTGTGCTGCAAAGGCCGCCAGTATCCTTGATATCCCGGTTGTACTGACCACAATCGGACCGCAGAGAAACGGGGAATTTATCTCAGATATTACAAGGATATTTCCAAAACAGGAAGTGTTCTCCCGGACGATACTCAGTTTCGATGCGTTTGAAGATGAACCGGTCTACAATGCCTTTAAGAAAACAGGACGCAGGAAAGTAGTAATATCGGGACTCTGGACGAGCATGTGCTTTGCTTATACGGCACTCCATGCATTGAAAGACGGATATGAGGTATACGGGCTGATAGATGCAGCAGGAGATTCAACCTGTGCAGCTCACAAATATGGGATCAAACGGATGCTCCAGGCCGGGGTGATCCCGATCACGGTTGAATCACTGGTATCGGAATGGATGCACGACTGGGCGAACCCAAAATCAGGTGAACTGGTAAAGGAAGTATATTCGAAATATGGTGCAATGATTGGGCTTGGCATGCAATAACGGGCCATCTGCCGGATCAGATTCCGGAGAGGACCGGTCTTCATCCTTGTATCTTTTTATTAAGACGTTGACCTGATTGTTAATGAGGGTCAATAATAAATTGCGATGAGCACCGCCATAATTGAGAGGAGTACATATAATACCCCGGGTATAAAGTGTGCCCAAAATCCAGGATGAATTTTGCCAGATTCATGCATCTCTGGTAATTCTTCATCCGAAAAAAACGATTTCGGATACCTGTGCAGGAACGCCTCGTAAATCCTGAAATATCCGAATTCGAAAAACGAACCGAACCCGATCAGGACAATATTGACAATGCCAGCCACCGTCAAACTGAATGGAATAGAAAAAGAACCAAGAAGGGCAAATAAGACTGCAAATTGAATGAGTGGAATGATAAATAAAATAATCCATGCCGTGACCAGGCGCCTGATATTTTGAGAATTTCCCCTCCAGGCATTGTAGGTGTCCCAAGGCCTGTACATTTCATGGGAGCGACCTATCATCATACCAAAATAAATGGCGAAAAATAAGGTAAACAAATTTTGTGCGTCGGTAAGGGCCATATTTTACCTCATTTTTCCAATCATCCGGCTACCCGGTTCCCTGATATCTGGTTCAATCCATACAACCAGAATCGTATATCAATTACCGTTCAATGCTGCACATGGCTCCCGTCGCAGAAAGGTTTATTCCCTGATTTTCCGCACCGGCAGAGAGTGACCCGGTTCCTGACGGTGTATATTTTCCCATCGGATGACACAACAGGGATGCCGCCACGCACCCAGAGCGGCCCATGCTCACCACGTGCAGGATATTCGATAATAACGATGGACTTTTCCAGTTCCGGTTCAACCGTTTCTCCGGTCTTCCGGTCACGAATCACAAGCCGCCCGGACGGGCAGTTACACGCCTCCTCTATGGCAGTTTTCTTCGCATCCGGTATATCCGATTGTGCCGTGAGATTCCATATTCCACCTGCCCGCATACAGAATCGTGCATGGACACAGAGACCTTCGTAATCTGCCAGTTCCAGTTCAGGTCCTCTGATGATCTTCGGGTGACGAAGATATGACTCGTTTCCTGCAGTCTCGGTGCCTTCGAAGTGGACCTTTGCATGCGTTCCATCGCAGAATGGCTTGTTCTTGGAATGGCCGCACCGGCAAAGTGCATACTGCTCCTGGACAGGAAACTTCTTTGCCTCCCGCCAGTTCCGGCAGTAACCCTCCTCATCATTGCAAATCTCTTCCTGGATAAGTGGGACCCCGCCTGATACGATAAAGGGGCCGTCTTTGCTCACGGTGATCTTCATTGAATTCTCCCTTGCATCACCGGAATTTTCGTTTTTTCCTGTCATAACAAATCTTTTCCTTCCTCCGTTTTTAGAGTCATTTACTAAAAAAAAGCTGTGGTATTGATATAGATTCTCACATCAGGCCGATCTGCTGCATAAGGGAGATTTTGTCATAGAAGAGTTTCTCCTCGATGATCTCACCATTTTTCCAATGGGCGACCGTGCAAAAATCTACCTTGAACTTCTTGCCATTCGGCGGGATTACCTTGCCGTCCGGAGTGGTCATCGGGCCCTTGAAGGTCCCGGTGAAATCGGCAACCGAACACGTGTAATCCCCCTGACCGAAGAATATCTTGTAAGGTCGGTTTCCGACTTTGTTGTCCGGGAATATTTTAAAGAATGCTATTGCCTCTTCCTTGTGATTATGCCGGCTATGGGTCGGGTCTGCCTGCCCTGGCCAGAATACATCGACCTCGGCTGCGTGTCGTTTATTAAACGTTTCCCAGTCCTGTGAATTCCATGCGTCATCAAGCGTCTGCATAAGACGCATATTTTCCTCAACCGTTGACATGTTAGATTCTCCTGGTATACCTGGAACCGGAGCTGCTCATGGATCCCGTACACTGATCGGGAACTACACGTAGGACATTATAAAACATTGGTTATGGTCGTGGGCAGCTGGACATTTCTGCTACCAAAATCGCCCGCTTTCCGCACTTTTATGGCGAGCTGTTCCTATTTCACACAACCTCTTCGCCCCTGCGACCGACCCACCCCCATTTCCCCGCCCTACCAAACCTAAAGGGCGGGGCCACACCACCGGTGCCTCCTGTCCGCGACCGTTCAGCTTCGCGAAAGAATTTCGCCCCAGCGAAATCACGAGAGCGGAGGACTGGAGGACCATCGTTCATTGGACCCGATGATCCCAATATCAATTTGTTGCAATTGTTTCGGTGCCCAATCAGGGTGAAATGAAAAAAAAGAGGAGCGTGTCACCCGTTGAAATTATGGTAGTCGTAGCAGTTATGGATAAACTCCTGCTTCCGGTGCTTACTCGCGTTCAACGGCGGTTTGAGGTATCCGATCTCCGGGGTCTGCAGGGCCGGGCAGAACGGGCAGAGGGCAGCATCGACATCGTTTGCCTTCTCCCGGACCGGGCAGTAGTACACCCCGTCAATGACCTCGACCTTGTCCCCACCAGGGAATGGCATCCCGACCGGGTGGCCGGGTAGTCCCTGCACAAACATGCAGAAACCTGCGAGCAGGAATTTTAAGAACCGCAGCCGGACCTGTTCCTCCTCTCGCGAAGAACACTGCATCGAGACCATCTTCCAGTAATCGCCGGCATCCGTTGCAAGGCGTCCCCTCATATTGCTGAAACTCTTTAACTCATGCATTCGCCGGAGTGCCTGGTACATCCCGTGAAGGTGCCCGGCGATAGTCTCCTCCAGTCTTTTCCGGTAATCCGGGTTATAGTCCTGGACTGTTTCCGAAAAATTCCATTGCATTTGCTGTAGATCATGGGGCGAATACAGCAGGACGATAGCCGCGATGGTCTCGCCGAGCTCACCCGTGGTCTTCTTCGACCGGAGTGTTGCGCATTCACCTGCGATCTGTTTACAGTCCATAGTTAGTGCCTCAGTTTGAGTACCTTATGTTTAAATTTACTTTACTGGTACCATCCGGGCCAGGTCGGCTTCGACAGTAGTGTTGGGTTTGAGATCGAAATTTTTCACCAGCACGTCGAGCACGACGGGAGAGACAAACGCCGGAAGTTTTGGACCGAGTGTGATGTCTTTTACACCAAGGGACAGCAATGAAAGCAGGACCAGGACCGCCTTCTGCTCGTACCATGCAATGTTGTACGAGACCGGTAGTTCGTTGATGCCGACACCGAATGCCTTGGCAAGCGCCTGTGCGATCACGACCAGTGAGTAGCAGTCATTACACTGTCCTGCATCGAGAACTCTGGGAATCCCGCCGATTGTGCCGAGATCGAGAGAGTTGTAACGGTACTTAGCGCACCCTGCGGTGAGGATCACCGTATCCTTTGGAAGGGCCTGGGCAAAATTCGTGTAATATTCCCGTTCTTTTTGCCTGCCATCGCACCCGGCCATGACGATGAACTGTTTGATATCCCCGCTCTTTACCGCTGCAACAACCTTGTCTGCAATTGCGAGTACCGCACCATGGGCACAACCGGTGATGAGGTCGTTTCCGCTTCCCGGGAGGGCTTTGGGAGGCTGACAGGTCTTTGCATACGCTATGACCGGTGAGAAGTCCTTCTTCCCGTCTTTGGACGCAGTGATGTGTTTGGTGTCTGAAAATCCGACCAGTCCGGTCGTAAAGACACGGTCCTTGTAGGTATCCTTCGGGGGGACAAGGCAGTTGGTCGTGAACAGGACCGGGCCGTTAAACTGCTCGAACTCCTCCTTCTGGTGCCACCACGAACTTCCGTAATTGCCATAGAGGTGAGTGTATTTTTTGAACGCAGGATACGCATGTGCCGGAAGCATCTCGCCATGGGTGTATACGTCAACCCCTGCATCTTTCGACTGTTCAAGCAGCATCTCAAGGTCTTTTAAGTCATGGCCGGTGATCAGGATCCCAGGGCGTGATCCTACTGTTGTTTTAACACTCGTGATCTGCGGATTTCCATATGTTGAGGTATTGGCTGAATCGAGAAGGGCGAGGACCTGTACCCCGTTTTCCCCGCATTCCATTACGAGAGCAATCATGTCGGGGACCGCCAGATCGTTCAGGGTGGATGCAAGCCCTTTCTGGAGAAATGCTGTGATGGAATCATCTGTTTTACCCAGCACCGCAGCGTGGGTGTAGTAGGCTGCAATACCTTTGAGCCCGAAAATAAGAGTAGAACGAAGCGAGCGTACATCTTCATTGGTTGTCGCGAGAATCCCCACGGTTTTTGCCTTCTCCAAAATATCGCTGTCACTTCTCGGTTTCCAGGTACAGGCATCCGGTTCAGCACTACCAACTGCAGGAAGGGCATCCCGGAGCGCAACAGCATGGTTAATCATGTCAAAAAATCGTGCTTTATCAAAATTTACATTGGTCAGGGTGGAAAAGAGTGCGTCAGCGATGAACAATCCCACCGTAGGATCTCCTTTACCCTTCTCCATTGCTGCAAGGTTCCTGACCGAGATCCCCTTGCAGACATAGATCAGCACATCCTGGTATGCAGCGATCTCGTCTTCCTTACCGCAGACACCTTTTACCGTACATCCCGTCCCCTTAACGGTCTCTTCACATTGGTAGCAGAACATCATCGAACTCCATTATATTTCATTTTGATACAAGATATCAATTGTATACCTGATTATAAATACTCGGGAGTTTCCAAATACATACTATGCAGGATGCGTGCACGGTCAACCAGACCGTGAAATATCTGACAAAGAAATGGACGTTACTGGTCATCCTTGAGCTCTACAAAGGCAAGGGGTATACCCGCAGATTTTCCGAGCTCCGTGATGCTCTCGATGGTATTACACCAAAAATTCTCTCAGAACGGCTGAAGGAACTTGAAGAAGAAAGAATTCTCACCCGGAATGTGGACGCAACCACATTCCCGGTCAAGACAGAATATACCCTGACGGAAAGCGGTCTTGAATTGGTGAATGTGATCCGGGGCATCAAGCACTGGGCGTTGAAATGGAAGATCGACAATATTCCCTGCGGTCAACAGGACTGCAAGGTGTGCGTGCTGTAAGGGACAATGCAGTGAGAAAGGAGTGAATGAATGAAACGGAAAATAATCAGTATTGACGATAAAAAATGCACGGGATGCGGGCAGTGTATCCCGGACTGCCCGGAGGGAGCCCTTCAGATCATCGATGGGAAGGCCCGGCTCGTGAGCGATCTCTTCTGTGATGGTCTCGGGGCCTGCATCGGCACCTGCCCCGAAGGAGCGATTAGCGTCATCGAGCGCGAAGCTGTACCTTACGATGAGAAGACCGTCATGGAAAATATTGTGCAACAGGGTTCACCGGTTATAAAGGCACATCTCGAACATCTTCGCGGCCACGGGCAGATAGAACTCTATAACCAGGCAATTGAATACCTGATAGAAAATACCGTCCCCATTCCCGACCATAATGGCCCCGTGTGTCCCACCAGACCTGCACAATCCGACCACTCGCCGTTTGCAACCTGCCCGGGATCCGCAGCACTGAGCATTTCCCGAAACACAACCGCACCCAACCGCCAGCCATCAGCACTATCCGAATCCGAACTTCGGCAATGGCCGGTCCAGCTCTCACTCCTGAATTCAGCAGCTCCGTATTTTGACAACGCTGATCTGCTGATTTCTGCGGACTGTGTACCGTTCGCGTACGCCGGGTTTCATACGGAATTACTAAAAGATCGGATCGTGATTATCTTCTGTCCGAAACTGGATTCGGATATTGACGGATATATCACAAAACTGGCAGAGATCTTCTCCCGTCACACAATCAAGTCGATCATGGTTGCGCATATGGAGGTACCGTGCTGTGGTGGCGTGAGATATGTTATCGACAAGGCACTGGAACAGTCAGGAAAGAAGATCCCGGTGACCGAGAAGACGATTACGATACAGGGAGGAATGGAGTAACACTTTCCTGTTTGTAAAGATTTTGAGATTGGGGCAGATGGAAGTAAGCCGGCTTTAGACACACACATACCAGTGGTGACCGCACCCTGCTTTCCTGTGCAGAGCGCTCGGCTCCTTAATTAGCCTGTGTTGAATATGGTCAGGGAACTTTACCCGATACGGTAAACTTCCCATCATTCCTCTTTCTTCTCAACAAGTTTCCGGTACATCTCCTCACCTACGCATTCTTTTGCATATTTGCACCACTGGACACACGATGTAATATCGTTATAAATAACAAAGCCGCAGTTGCCGCATGCCACCTTGATGTCATTTGAGAAAATTTCAACTTCCTCGCCGCACTCTGGACATTTTTTTATTGAGAGTGTGGGAGTCCTGATGTTCGCAGAACCGGGACAATGGTCCAACACTGGTTAGTCCCCCGGGTTTTTATACGCCTTTAGCAGTGCCTCGCCATATTCCTTCGCCTTTTTGGTGGGAACGTAGTTAAGTGCCCTCGTTCGTTTTAAGAGTTCTTCGGTAATGACAGTGTCATCGGATAGTTTCAGTTTCCTCACCTCTGCGATAATCCAATCCAGTTTATCAATACCGGTCTCTTTACCGTCTACGAGAATCTGCTTGATGTTAATTTTGTCCGGAGGGATACCTCCACAGATTGTGCAATAGTATCCATCCTGATCATTCCCGCCCATTGGTTTACTCCCGAATCATGGTCAGCGTCATCTTGAATTTGGTGATGGCGCTGAGTGCGTGAGGAACATTCGCCGGAAAGATAATGGTCTGCCCTTCTTTCATCTGAAAAGTCTGGCCAGCGACCCATACTTCACATTCCCCATCAATGATAGAAACCACGGCGTCATAGGGTGCTGTGTGTTCAGACAGTCCCTCATTTTCATCGAATGAAAAGATAGTGATACTTCCTGCCTTTTTGTTGACAAGCATCCGGCTCGCGACCGTCCCATCCTGATAGGAGACGATGTCTTTGAGGACGATGACTTTTGCATACAGTTCCTCTCTTTTCTTGTTATCAGGTTTTTCAAGTTTAAAATCTGCCATAGTATACACCCACTGAATGCATTTTGATTATGAAATCCTGTGTTATTTTTTCCCTTATTGTAGTCGGATTATGCCGGGACCGGTAAAATACCCAGCTGCTGCATCAGTCCCATCAGGTTTGCCTCGCCCCATAGCTCAGTAATCTTACCGTCTTTTACCCGGAAAATCTCAATGCCTGTCATGGTGATAGCCTTTCCTGTCGGAGGAAGTCCCATAAATTCTCCTTTGTGCATGCCCCGTGCCGTGAAGCGGGCTGTAATCTTATCCCCATCCGCCATAATGTCATCGATAGTCACGTTCAGGCCTTGAAATGCAGCCCGGCAGGTTGTAATGACGTTATTCATCGCCTCGATCCCGGGCCCGGGTGTCGGCAGCGGAGTATGCAGGGAAAATTCAGGAGCCAGAATTGCGTCGGCTGCTGCAAGGTCACCCTTTGAGGGGCCAACCTCAAAAAATTTGCGGACAATTGCGATATTCTCATTTTCGGTGGATGTTTGTGTCATACACTATGCTTGACAGATAACTATTTAATTATGTTGTCCCTTACAGAGTAACAAATGGATCAACCAGTTGAACACCTTGTCCAGCTCGGACTCAAAGAATATGAGGCTAAAATCTACGTCGCCCTTGTCGGACTCGGCGAAGCTAACGTCCGGAGTATCCATGAAGTCAGCGGAGTCCCACGCCCTCGGGTGTATGATGTCCTTAATGCGCTTGATGCAAAGGGATTCATTGAGATTCGGCAGGGAAGTCCGCTTATGTACCATGCCGTCCGACCGGACATAGTTGTAGCCTTCCTGAAAAAAGATCTCGATACGGCGGCTTTTGAAGGTGTAAAGACTCTTGAGGCATTGTCGGTGAATGTCCGCCAAAATTATTCGCCAATCTGGTACGTTCATAGTGACTGGACTATCCAGCGGAACCTTGAGAGGCTGGTTGAAGGTGTTACCCGTTCACTTATTGTTCTCTGTTTCAATGCGGAGACCCTTGAAAAATTCCAGGATCCTATCCTCTCGATTGCAAAGGACCGGGAGATAAGAATCCTGTTTCCTAAAGGTGGTGCAGAAGGGGTTTTCATACGGAGTGGCATCAGGTATTTTGAAGCAGGGCAGGTAAGGGACTTTTTCGGCGAGAATATTTTCGAAAAAATATTTTCCGTTCCAATCAATCGCGAAGGCGCAATCTTCAGACTTGAGTGTATTCTTATTGCCGATGACCAGGAATCGATGCTCATCTACAACCAGGATGGAAACCGGATGGCGGTAATTATCACACTGCCGTTCATTACCTGTGTTCAGAGCAGGTTGTTTTCAGAGATGATCGAACATGCTCATGAAATAATCCCGGAAGGGGAGAACCTCAGTGAAGGTCGGAACATGACCATGAAGAAAACAACGAAAAAACATAAATCAACGGAGTCGTGAGTAAATGACAAATTCTACCGAAGGAGCGATTCTTCAGCGGGATGGGAAGACCTATGCGGTCACTACCCGGATACCTGCGGGTATTATTACACCAGAACAGCTCGAAACAATTGCCAAAGTCGGGCGAAAGTACCATGTGCCAGTCCTGAAAGTAACATCAGGCCTGAGGGTGCTGCTTGCCGGGATTCAGCCCGAAGATGTGCACCGGGTCTTTGCTGACCTTGGCCCGCTCGCAAAACCAGAGACCTCTCCGTGTGTCAAGTTTGTCCACGCCTGTATCGGAACCGATATGTGCAAATACGGGAAACAGGACTCGATTGGACTTGCTAGGACTATTGAAAATCAGTTCAAAGACCAGTCCTTCCCGGCAAAAATCAAGATCGGGGTTTCCGGTTGTCCCCGCTGTTGCAGCGAGAGTCATACCCGGGACATCGGGATCATTGGGACCACAAGGGGCTGGATGGTCTTCTTTGGCGGTAATGGAGGTACACGACCCCGGTTCGGTGATCTTGTTGCATGGGATCTTACGGCCAGTGAGGCGGTGGATTGTGCACAGCGTCTTTCCGAGTATTACCGGAGTCATGCAAATAAGCATGAGCGGACCGCACGGTTCATGGAACGAATAGGCATGGAAACGTTGAAATCGGAATTACTTTCGTTGATTCCGTACATTCCTCTTGAAAAGGTGAAATAAGTATGAAAATTACTGAACTTGCAAAACTAACATCGATCAAAAACCCGCACAATGTTGATGTGCGCAAGATTTTCGAATCCCCGGATACCGCTGCTATTGTAATTACCCTCAAACCGGGGGAGTCACTCAAGAAACATGTTACTCCTGTCGATGTTTTTTTCTATGTTCTTGAAGGGACCGGGATTGTCGAAATCGGAGACGAACGGCAGAGTGTCAGTAAGGATTCTGTTGTTGAGAGTCCCGCCATGATTGCACACACCTGGATAAATGAAAGTAATGCGGTGTTCCGTGTAATCGTAATAGGAGTTACGCAGTTAAATAGACAAAAGTACTTAACTTCGTTTATTTTGTATTATTCCCCATATCTTTGAACGGGGGAAAGGTCCGGCAATCTAGGATTAATGTGAACCAAGAGATGTAAAATCAACAGAATATCAAGACGGCGGTGCGAATCATGCCCTGTTGCATGCGGCTCAGTTCAATCTAAATTGTTTGACTAAAAAGATAAAAAATGCGATTATGAGGGAATATTATATCTTGGCCGAGCACAGTAATCGCGGATTGAATCACGAATAATTGACCTTTTTGAGTCAAACCATGATTGGCCGTACATTATTCTTTGCCATTCAAATCTGAAAAATGCC
>Ga0209083_1004644_pt1 | contig 10274 bp, 11 predicted proteins | sample AM7aDNAmetaG_FD_184132 | JGI IMG/M metagenome (GOLD analysis project Ga0209083, IMG submission 184132) | Freshwater microbial communities from Finland to study Microbial Dark Matter (Phase II) - AM7a DNA metaG (SPAdes) (version 3) | ecosystem: Environmental > Aquatic > Freshwater > Lake ...
TTAATGCATATCTCTGATAAAATATTGATTATAAAACGTGCTGTTATTGAATCTGTTAACGATGAACTCAAAAATATTTTTCAAATAGAACACACCAGACACAGAAGCCTTGAAAATTTCCTTACCAATTTGATCTCTGGACTTATTGCTTATTGCTTTCTCCCCAAAAAACCAGCAATAAATTGTTATGAACCTTTGGGCAATAGTATCGTTTTATTCTAACTTTACATCGAACTCACGTTAATTAATAAATTAAACTAAAATATAGAACTAATTAACAGGGAAATACCTTTTATTTATATCCTAATATCATAAAAAGCATACAATGCCTAGATTACATAACACTTATGCAATTGAAATAAGCCTTTTATAATATTAAGTTAGTATGAAGCTAATTTGAACAAATCAATAATTTTAGTATGATAAAGGCTTTATCTTTATCAAAATACGACACACTCAGATTTTCTTCATTTTAGGGGCGAGAATATTAAACACTATCCAGGCGATAATATATGCGGAGCTGCATATTGCAAACATAATCTTATAGCCTGTTTGGATATGGCCGAGAGCCTTATAGTGGTCGAGTAATAATCCGGTGGTCCGCGCAATCGCGATAGTTCCTAAGGAGCCGGCCATGATGCCTACGCCTACAACGGATGCAATAACATTTTTTGGAAACATATCAGAAACGGTTGTAAATATATTCGCCGACCAGGCCTGATGCGCTGCCGTTGCTAACCCAACAATCATTACAGCCAGCCACGGACTGATGGAACCAAAATACTGAACCGTTATAATGGGAACCACGCATAAAGCGAAAATCAACATTGCTGTTGCCCTTGCCCTGTGTACTTTCATTCCTTTTTTAATAAAAAATCCGGATAACCATCCACCGAAAATGCTTCCGATGGTGGTAAGTGTGTAAACAACAGCAATGGGCAAAGCAAGCTGGGTTTTTGTCATGCCATATTGTTTATTTAGGAATGATGGCAGCCAGAAAAGGTAAAAGAACCAAATCGGGTCGGTGAGTAACTTACCAAAGAAGAATGCCCATGTTTGCCTGTATGTGAATAACTTTATCCATTTTATTTTAGGCAAAGCTGCTTCGGTTTCTTCTTCTTTATCACCGTGAATATATTCAAATTCTTCTTTTGATAACTTCCTGTTTTTCAAAGGTATTTCATAAGTAATTAACCAAAAGAAAAGCCAGATTAGCCCAATAATCCCTGTAAGTATGAAAGCCCATTGCCAGCCAAAATAAATGGCAATTAATGGAACTGCTAGTGGAGCTACTATGGCCCCAATATTTGCTCCCGAATTAAAAATCCCCGTTGCCAGGGCCCTGTCTTTTTTGGGAAACCACTCCGCCACTGTTTTTACGGCTGCCGGGAAATTGCCGGCTTCGCTGATTCCCAGGGCACCACGGGCTATAGAAAAACCAAATACATTTCGCGCAAATGAATGGCCAATGGCCGATAAACTCCAGGCAGCCAGCGAAATGGCATAGCCCAACCTGGTTCCAATTTTATCAATAAACCAGCCTGCTCCTAACATGCCGATTGCATAAGTCAGTTGAAAGATAATAACGATGTTGGCATAATCAGTCTCGGTGATTTTAAACAGGGGTTGAAGGTAATCATCTTTTAACAGGCTGATAACCTGACGATCGAGGTAATTGATGGTAGTGGCAAAGAATACCAGGGCAAGGATGCGGTGCCTGTACTTCCCTATTTTTTCTCTAATCATGTTGACGAAGTTTTTTTATAATTGCCAGTGTCTCCCTTACTGTATTTGCCAGGCCTGCAAAGTCGTTTTTCTCAATTGTTCCTGCAGGAATCAGCTTGCTGCCCATCCCGACACAGTAGGCTCCGGCTTTAAACCATTTTCCCAGATTTTCTTCCGTAGTATCAACCCCACCTGTAGGCATAATGCTGGAGTGTTTCATGGCAGGCTTTACCGAAGCAATAAAATCAGGGCCGCCCCCTTGTTTGGCCGGAAAAATTTTAACAATCTCAGCACCCAGTTCTTCTGCATCACCGATTTCAGTAACCGAACCGCAGCCCGGTATCCATAATATTTTCCGGCGGTTGCAGGTTTTAGCAATTTCAGGGTTAAATATCGGTGAAACGATAAAATCGGCTCCTTTGTCAATAAATAATGCTGCAGCATATCCATCCATCACTGTACCTGCGCCAAGCATCAGGCCGGGGAGATTTGCCAGAGCAAATTGCTTCAGCTCAGAAAAAACGCCAAGGGCAAAATCGTTTCGGTTGGTAAACTCGAAAACCCTGACGCCTCCGTCGTAACAAGCCTTCATTACCTGCTTGCAGATATCTGCATCTGTATTATCAAATACCGGGACCATGCCCGTTTCGCCCATTTTAAGCGCCACTTCAATGCGTGTGAAATTTGCCATCGCTGTACTGATTTGATGAATATTGATAACAATAAATCTCAACTTCCTTATCTCACCAAAGTTAAATAAATTTCTTTTCAGCATAGGCCTTATGTTTCAACCGGAAAATATTCTCATTCAATAATAATTCCTATTTTTGTTTTAGTTTAAGAACAACTAATTATTGCATATGAATTTCCGAAAGCTTAGAAATAAAAACTGCCTGATTACAGGTGGGTCGGGGATTATAGGAACTGCTATATGTGAAGAGCTTGCCAGAAAAGGGATTAACATTGCCATTCTGGATATTAACAAGGATGCAACTGACACTATAGCTGACGCTCTTATTACAGAATATGGAATTAAAGCCATAAGCTGCACAGCAAGCGTATTGAACAGGGCTCAGCTTGAACAGGTTAAAATTAAAGTCAATGCCGAGCTTGGGCACATCCATTTCCTGATAAATGCGGCCGGCGGAAATAGCCCCATGGCTACCACTTCGCTTGAATTCCTTGATGAAAGCAATATCAGCGAATTGGACAAATCTTTTTACGGCCTGAACGAGGAAGGCTTCGATGCCGTTTTTGACCTGAACTTTAAAGGAACGCTTTTGCCTACGCTTGTTTTTACTAAAGATATGCTTGAGGAAAAATCGGGCGTTGTCATAAATATTTCGTCTATGAATGCCTTCAGGCCGCTGACGAAAATACCGGCTTATTCGGCCGCCAAAGCGGCGGTGAATAATTTCACGCAATGGCTCGCGGTTCATCTGGCCAAAACCGGTATCCGCGTGAATGCCATTGCTCCGGGGTTTCTTCTTACCCGGCAAAATCAATTTCTACTGATAGATGAAAAAACGGGGGAAATGACACCGAGAGGAAAGAAAATTATTGCTCATACGCCCATGGGAAAATATGGGGAACTGGATGATATTTCCGGAACCATCATGTACCTGTTGTCGGATATGTCGAAATTCGTTACCGGAGTAGTTATTCCTGTGGATGGCGGGTTTAATGCGTATAGTGGAGTTTAGTAGTAAGTCCCAAAGGGACGCCTACGGCATGGTTAGTGGTAAGTTACAAATTGTAAGTATGGTTGAAAGAGACCTTTATTTTAAATCAGTAAGGACTGAAAATATTTTTAGAAAAACCACCGTATCAAATGAGGTTAGTATTTAACAAATGTTCACAACTCGTCAATCGACATTTTTAATATTTAATAAAGTAAAAAATTGAATTTATCAGAACTTCTTTTGTGCCTTATGTGGTGAAAAAAAATGTTTATTGGTAAGCGAACCTTATTATTAGAATTTATGGAGCATACTTGGAGATGGTTTGGGCCGGATGACCCGATAAGCCTGAGTGAAATACAACAAACTGGTGCAACGGGCATCGTTACTGCTTTGCATCATATTCCTAATGGCGAAGCCTGGAGCATTGACGAAATAATTAAACGCAAAAACCTTATTACCGACGCCGGTTTAAGCTGGTCGGTGGTTGAAAGTGTGCCTGTTCATGAAGAGATTAAGAAACAAATCGGTAATTATAAACGATATACCGAAAATTACAAAACAAGCCTTCGTAACCTGGGCTATTGCGGAATTAACGTGGTTTGTTACAACTTTATGCCTGTGCTAGACTGGTCGCGCACCGATTTAAATTTCCGGATGCCGGACGGTTCAGAGGCTTTATTGTTCGACATCAATGCTTTTATTGCCTTCGACCTGTTTATATTAAAAAGAAGAAATGCTGAAAGAGATTATTCAAAAGAGCAAATCAACCAAGCTACTGAATATTTTAAAATGCTGGATGACAACAAGATAAAAACTTTAACTCGTAATATTCTTTCCGGGCTGCCAGGTTCGGAAGAATCCTATTCTTTAGAGAGTTTTAATGCTGTTCTTAATGAATATCAATCCATTAGCAATAATAAATTCAAACAAAACCTGTTCAATTTTCTTAATGAAATCATTCCGGTGGCAGAAGCATCTGGAGTAAGAATGGCTATTCATCCCGACGACCCTCCGTTTTCATTGCTTGGATTGCCACGGATTGTCAGTACTTTGGAAGACACATTGGAACTTGTAGGTGCCATAAACTCGCCATCAAACGGAATTACTTTGTGTACCGGATCATTTGGCGCCGGCCACTTTAACAACTGTACAGAGATTGCCAAAGCTTTGGCCGACCGGATTAACTTCGTACATCTGCGTAATGTAAGCAACGACGCTGACGGTAATTTTCATGAAAACCCTCACCTGAATGGCGTGGTGGATATGTACGCTGTGATTAAGGAAATTCTTCTGGAAGAAAAACGCAGGCACACTAACGGACTAAAAAATTGCAATATACCGATGCGTCCCGACCACGGCAACAAAATATTAGACGATTTTAGCAGGAAAACAAATCCCGGTTATTCGCTGATTGGGCGAATGAAAGGCCTGGCAGAAATCCGGGGGCTGGAGCTGGGCATTCTTAAATCGCAAGAGGAAAACAGATGAAAACATTTATCAACGACAATTTCTGCCTGGATAACCGTTTTGCTGAAGAACTATATCACCGCTTTGCAGAACCTCTTCCCATTTTTGACTATCATAGCCATCTTTCGCCAAAGGAAATAGCAGAGGATGCCTGCTTTGAAAACCTGTTTCAAATCTGGCTCAAGGGCGACCACTACAAATGGCGGGCGATGCGCTCAAACGGTGTGCCTGAGAAATTTTGTACCGGCAATGCCGGCGACTACGACAAATTTATTAAATGGGCGGAAACGGTTCCCTATACTTTAAGAAATCCTTTGTATCATTGGTCACACCTTGAACTGCTGAGGTATTTCGGTATAGATGATGTGATTAATCCGAGCAACGCGCCTAAAATTTGGGAAGAAGCCAATTCCATGCTCAGGACAAAGGAATTTTCTCCTGTCCGTCTTTTACGAAAAATGCAAGTCGAGTTGGTTTGCACCACCGACGACCCGGCTGACAACCTCAAATCCCATGAAAAACTAAAGATTAAGAATCCGGAATTGAAAGTTCTTCCGACGTGGCGCCCCGATCAGGTAAAAGCCTTGGAAGATGTGGCCAGTTACAATGCTTACCTTCTGAAACTTAGCGAGGCTGCAGGCATCGAAATCAACTCCTTCCAAAGCCTGCTCGAAGCATTAAAAATCAGGCATGCTTACTTTCATACGCAAGGTTGCAGACTTTCCGATACAGGTATTGATACCTTCTATGCTGACGATTTCTCATCGGAAGGAACAGAAAAAATAGTTGGCAAAATACTTTCAAGCAAGAGTTTAGATGCAAGCGAGGTATCGATTTTTAAATCTGCACTGATGTATGAACTGGCAATAATGGATTTTGAAAGTGGCTGGGTGCAGCAATTTCATCAGGGCGCAATGCGGAATAACAACAGTTGCATGTTCAGAGCTATGGGTGCTGATACGGGCTTTGATTCCATCGGCGACAAGCCGGTTGCAAATTCTATGGCTCGTTTTTTCAGCAGGCTCGACCAGGCAGGCAAACTGGCTAAAACCATCGTTTACAATCTTAATCCATCAGATAATGAAGTATTTGCAACAATGATCGGGAATTTTCAGGATGGCGAAACTCCCGGCAAAATGCAATGGGGCCCAGCGTGGTGGTTCCTTGACCAAAAAGACGGGATGGAAAAATATATCAATGCTTTGTCAAATCTTGGCTTACTCAGCCGATTCGTAGGAATGACAACAGATTCGCGTAGTTTTATGTCATACCCAAGACATGAATATTTCAGGCGTATTCTTTGTAATCAGCTAGGCAAAGACATAGAAAAAGGCTTGCTTCCCAATGACACGGAATGGATAGGAAAAATTGTCAGTGATATCTGTTATTATAATGCAAAACAATATTTTAACTGGTAGTTTTTCAAAATCTTATGGATTTAAACAATATCAGAATGAAAAATAAGGTAGTTACTTTCGGAGAGATAATGCTAAGGCTGTCAACGCCTCAACATCAGCGGATTGAGCAAGCCCATAGTTTTGAGTCATCTTTTGGTGGCGGAGAAGCCAATGTGGCCGTTTCGCTGAGCAAATTTGGCATGTATACTGAGTTTATGAGCTGTCTCCCCGCAAATGAAATCGGGGATGCCTGCCTGCAGGAGTTGCGCAAACACAACGTTGGCGTGACACATATTTTGCGTGGTAGTGAGCGTCTCGGGATATATTTTCTGGAACACGGAGCGTCCGGCAGGCCATCCAACGTAATTTACGACCGCAGTAATTCTGCCATTGCCAACATAAAACCCGATAACATCAGTTGGGAAACTATATTGAAAGATGCCACCTGGTTTCATATTTCCGGCATTACCCCTGCCCTTTCACAAGGCGCTGCAGATACCTGCCTGGCAGGGCTAAAAATAGCTAACAAGCTCGATATTACTGTTTCCTGCGACCTGAATTACCGCAAAAAACTATGGAACTACGGCAAAAGCGCCCAGGAAGTTATGCCTGAGATAATTTCTCACTGCGATATTGTTCTCGGCAATGAAGAAGATGCCATGATGGTACTTGGTTTGAAAAAGGAATCAATACATGTTGAAAAAGGAGAAATAAATACGCGTGCCTTCAAAGAGATTTCCGAGCAAATTATTGAACAGTTCCCGCGGGTAAAAAAGGTAATCACTACCTTAAGGACATCCATCAATGCCAACCACAACAAATGGAGTGGATTGCTTTACGATGGCAAGGATTTACTCGAAGGAAGAACTTACGACATCACCCATATCGTTGACCGCGTGGGCAGTGGCGATGCTTTTATGGCAGGCATCATTTTTGGCTTACTGAACTTCAACAACGACCAAAAAACCCTCGAATTTGCCATTGCCGCTTCCTGTTTGAAACACACCATCCCCGGCGATTTCAATCTTGTCAGCGCCGATGAAGTAATTAAACTGATGCAAGGCGATGGCTCCGGAAGAGTAGTGAGGTAATTGAAGTTTTAGATAAACGCATAAAACCCTGCAGATGAGGTGCTGTTCCAAGGAGCTTCCTTATAAAAATAAAATGTATAGAATTTATTATTTTTGCCAGGTGACAAAAAATTATACTTTTGTAATTAGTACAACTTCATGCATATGAATGAAAATAAACCTGTAATAATTGAAATGATTTATACTATCACTTGCCCGAATTGCAGGCTGATGAAGCGAATGCTTGATGAAGTTTTACCCGGATACGGTGACAGATTTGTACTGAAACAAAGTATGGCAAGTTCGCCGCTGGGTTACATCAGAACATTAAGAATGGGCATATTTACTGTGCCTACTTTATTGATTAACAACGAGATTACATTTAGAAACGTTCCTCCAAAAGAAGAACTTATTAAAAATTAAATAGTTATTCAAATTAATCTTAGAAAAATGGAAAAGAAAAAACTCAGGTGCCCAATTGGGATTCCCGCTGGGATTATTGCTGCCTTAATCGGCTTAACAAGTATTGTAATAAATATTATTAATTTCAACTGTCTGGGACTGATTACCTCCATAGCTTTGCTATTAATAGCCATGCCATTTGTACGCATAATTATGATGGTACATTCGGCCAACGACCGTCTTGACGCTCTGGAAAGCAAACTTCAAGACAAGAACTAAACCTCAGATTATGAATAAGGAAACTAAAGGAAACGCACCCGCAGGGGCAGTTTATGGATTAGGATTTATAGGCGCTGCAATTTATTTTATCTCGCATGCTGCCGGATTCTGGATGGGCGTATTAGGCTTTCTTAAAGCCATTGTCTGGCCGGTATTTCTTGTTTACGAGGCATTTAAACATTTCGGCTAATCCTATAGTTGGTATTTTATTGATTGGCAGGCGAAAACCTACCTCAATTTATCACGAAAAACTCAAGTTGGGTATTTTCAATGCAACAGTATGTGATTCTGTGCATTGGCTTTGAATCATAACAAATTAACCGTTTATACTTGCTTTCTAAGAGGTTGATACTTTACTTCTTGTGATTATTCGTTTATCATTAATTCTAACTTAACGTGAGTTCGACATAAGAAAAGAGATTATAATTAACAGAATTGTTTTAATAACTATTTGATAATCCATTTGTTGTATTCACTGATTCTTTCTAATTTAGTTGTGACTAATAACCCAAAAAGGAAGAATCTTATGAATACAGATGATAATATTATCGAAATTTTCTGTTCTGCAGATAATTCTTACAATTCTTTTCTGAACACATTAAAATCAAGGCAATTAAAAGATAAAACAAAGCAAAGAAATAGGGCTTTTACATTGACTGACAGTGAAGTAATTGCTATTACAGTTTACTTCCATATAAGGCTTTCAGGAATTTCAAGCATTACTATTTGAACTATGTTTGTGATAAAATGAAGGATCATTTTCCTTATACTGTATCCTATAACCGGTTTGTCGAATTAATGCAATCGGCTCTTTTACCTATGGCAATCTTAATTAAGACGGTATGTTTAGGGAAATGTACCGGAATATCATTTGTTGACTCTACTCCATTACGTGTTTGCCACATCAAAAGAGAAAAAATACACAAAACATTTAAAGTCCTTGCTGTTAAAGGGCACAGTACAATTGACTGGTTCTTTGGTTTTAAACTATACCTGATTATTAATGACAAAGGAGAAATCCTGGATTTTATGCTAACACAAGGGAATGTTGATGACAGAGAACCTCTTCTGGGAACAAATTTACTCTCTAAAATATTCGGTAAACTCTTTGGGGATCAAGGATATACTTCCCAAGACCTTTTTGAAAAGCTTTTTATTGATGGGATTCACCTTGTAAGCACACTCAGAAAAAACATGAAAAACAGCTTAATGCATATCTCTGATAAAATATTGATTATAAAACGTGCTGTTATTGAATCTGTTAACGATGAACTCAAAAATATTTTTCAAATAGAACACACCAGATACAGAAGCCTTGAAAACTTCCTTACCAATTTGATCTCCGGACTTATTGCTTATTGCTTTCTCCCCAAAAAACCAGCAATAAATTTTTATGAACCTTTGGGTAATAGTATTGTTTTATTTAACTTTACATCAAACTCACGTTAATTTATGAAAAAGGGAATATTTTTACAGGGATTGTTTCTATTGTTGAGTATGGTAAAAGTAAATGCTCAATACACTCTGACGTATGCTGATATCCCTCATCCCGGTGATTCGTTTATTGTCTCTGTTGACCGGTCTCATTCTGTCAATATTGGAACATCCTCACCTTCAGCACAAACCTGGGATTTTTCTGCACTTGTTCAGGACTCGATCAAGTTTTCAACATACGGTATCACCTCCCGTTTACCCTTTGCTTCTGATTTTCCTTCGTCAAACCTGTATACTTACGGGCCGGGCTTCATCTATGCAGGGCCGGGGTCAAGCGGACCGGCTGCAAATGCTTTTGGATATCTGATGATGGTTAGTGGTGATACCGGAATGTATATTTTGGGATATCGCAATAATTATGACGGGAGGGGCGAAAAAAATGTGTACCATGACAAACCTGAAATCCTTGTAAAAGCCCCATGTACCTATAACTCCCCGACCATTTCTACATATTCTAAATGGCAGGTTGCTTTCAACGCCATTTCCGCAAACTACGATACCATTTACATTAGCAATATAGAAAAACATGTGGATTGTGATGCTTTTGGAGACATAACCATACCAACAAGCAGACATTTTTCCAATGTGTTGCGTATTCATGAATTTGGAATTATAAGCGATACAATACGAACAACTTACGGAGGAATGACAGTATATAATTATCCTTTCCGGAAAGACACTTTCAATTATTATCATTATTATGCCCCTTTACAAAGACATCCTGTTGCAACGGCTTATACCAGGCCTGACGGGTCTCT
>Ga0209083_1004646_pt1 | contig 10267 bp, 3 predicted proteins | sample AM7aDNAmetaG_FD_184132 | JGI IMG/M metagenome (GOLD analysis project Ga0209083, IMG submission 184132) | Freshwater microbial communities from Finland to study Microbial Dark Matter (Phase II) - AM7a DNA metaG (SPAdes) (version 3) | ecosystem: Environmental > Aquatic > Freshwater > Lake ...
CTGAGTGTGATTAATTTGTCAGTACAAAGATACGGAACTGTCAATATAACTGACAAACTTGTCAGTAAAAGTTATAAACATGCTGTAACGCCATGTAACAATTATGAACAACTATTCACTGTTTACGGGCTTTTCAGAGATATGTGTCTGATAATCAAAAGTAGCTTCCTTACCCTTGGAGGGGAGGGAGATGGGTTGTCAATGATGGCACAATAATACCCCGTTGTCGCAACGATATCTCCGGTGCATGAATTGAACCGGTTACCCCGTTGATCAGGCCTGAAGTTGCATGGACAGCATGATGTAATTGCCGTCAGTGTTAAGAGTAGAGGTTGTATTGCCGGTGTAATGGAGCCGGGCCGGTTCCCGGATTAACTGGAAGGTAATGATCAGGATACCCCGCTCGAAGGGGGTGGCAGGCGCGGCCGACGCCGTGAAGGCGTGGCCCCGGGTGATGGAAATATTGTTGGCATTCAGCGCGTTTGCCAGCGCCAATGCAAAAAGACAAAGCATTTGTTTTTTCATGTAATCCAAAAACAGCAAGATGATTATTGCCGGATACGCTACATCATTTCAGATTAAACAATCTCACTTCAACAATTCCTAATGTGTTATCCTGTTAGTATTTGGTCGCAAATATATTATTAATTAGACTAAATACAAATAAATAATACTGTTTTATGGAAATTTATTTTACTTGATCACAATCCTCCCGGTTATACTCCGGGATTCTTCATCTTCCTGCAACCAACATTCTCCCTCCCTTTCAATGGGAGGGAAAGGGGAAAAAAAAAGCTGCCCCGGTTTCACGGAACAGCTTTTTTAATAATGGGTAGTGTGTTAATACCGAATTAGAAATTCATTCTTCTTTGAAGTAAAACGGAACCTTCCTACCGAACGATGGTCATTTTTCCCGTCTGGACAATTTTATCATCACCTGTCGTCAATTTAACGGTGTAGAGGTAAAGCCCGGGTGCGAGCCCGTTCCTGTCAAAGAAGAGGGTGTGAACGCCTTCATAGTCATCAGGATCTGTAAGGGTCCTCACCAGGGCTCCCAGCAATGTGTGAATCTCCAAAGTAACCGATCCCTTGATGGGCACCGTATACCGGATGGTGGTTCGTTCGCTGAAGGGGTTGGGGAAGTTTGTCAGGTCGAGCCCGATGGAGGTGATAACACCGGAGGCAGGATTCTCCTCATCCTTGGTGCCGGTATTGGAGGCATCCACATCACCATAGCAAAGTGCGCGAAAATCCTGGGTAACCGTGTTGCCCGAAACCGAGAGGATGATATCGGAGTAACCGGCCGAGTTGGCATACTTGATCACACCCGCGGGGTAGGGGTTCAGGGAGATATCCCCGGCCCGGATAAATACCCAGTCTCCCGTGAGGAATGAATACCCGGAGGGAGTTAACCGCCGGTTGTTGATCAGGTCGCGGTCTGATGCATCCACAATTGCCGGCGGACCGTTTAATACAACATCCGCGGCCAGGCGCTTGATCCCGATCAGGGGTACCGCGCCAACCGGTTTGTAGTGGTTCTGGATCAGCACGATATCTGCCGAGGTTACCCCGCCCCATGGTTTTGCAGAAGAGAGACACACCGTGTAATCGCCACTCACTACGTTCAGGAACTGGTAGGTCCCATTTCCTGTGGAAGGGGTGGTCGTGGTGTACTTGGTCTCGGTACCCTGTTTCAGCACCACGGTAACATTATGCATCTGGCTATTCACCGTGTTGAAGGCATAGGCGATATTGCCGGTAACGGTGGTGCCTGAGGCAGACACGGTTACGATGGCATTGTCAGGGACACTGGTGCAACCATTGCCATCGGTAACTGCAACGTTATAAGTACCGGCCGCGGCTACGGTCGGGCCGGCAGTGTTCCCCCCACTTACGATCGACCCCCCGGAGGTGGACCAGAGGTAAGCGTACGGTGCAACGGTAGGGATGGCCATCGATCCGCTCAGCGTTCCGGTAGTCCCGGTGCCAATGGGAATATTAGGTCCGGCATCAACGACCGGTTTGAGGCGTACAAACACGGTAACCGTAGCGGCATAGGTGCCATTGACGGTCACGGTATAGGTGGTGGTGGCTACCGGGGTAACCGTTATGGTAGCCCCGGTGAGGTTCCCTGGTGTCCATATATAAACAGGTGAAGGGATGCCGGTTGAGTTGGCGGTGAGTGTCGCTGAATTACCAAAGCAGACATATTGGTTGGGACCGGCGCTGACCAAGGTAACATTGACCGTATGCGAGGCAGATGCACTGCAACCGCCCGTGGTTCCGGTTACTGTGTAAACCGTGGTTACGGTCGGGGCAACCTGGATCTGACTTGCTGGAGATCCTGTGCTCCACAGGTAGGAGGAGGCGCCGCTCACGTTCAGGTACTCTGAAGTCCCTGCGGTGATATAGCTCGATCCACTGGTCGCACCCGGGGCTGATCCTGCGATCACGACATTCGGTATTGGATTCAGGGAAATGGTTACCGAAGCAGTGGCACCGGCACATCCGTTAATACCTGTTCCGGTGACTGTATAGGTGTCGGCTGAGAGAGGGTTTATTACTTTACTTGAACCAGCACCCAGGCCATGATCCCATGTATAATTGTACCCGCCTGTTGCATAGATGGTTGTTGGATAACCCGGACAAACCGGGTTCACAGAAGCGCTGGCGGTGATTTGGTTGGGAGAGACCGTCACGGTTACAGAGGTTGTTGAAACAGAACTGCAACCAATCGCTGCGCTCTGCATCTGCCGGAAATACCTGGTTTGTGTCAGCGCACCGGACTGATACCCTGTGCCTGTTGCACCGGGAATATCGGCAAAGTTCACGTTGTCGCTGCTGCTCTGCCATTGACCTGTATAGGTGATACTGCCCCCATTGGGTCCTGCGGCGGTTATCAGCGCCGGAACGGCATTTGTGCATACATTCTGGTTTGAGCTGACTGAACCCGGGGTTAGTTGCGTGAGGACCATCACCTGCCATGTGCCGGTTGAAGCGGTCCAGCCGGTGTTGCAGGTTGCATCTTTAGCCTGCCGGCGATACCAGGTTGTGGCAGTCAGACCTGACGGCGGATCATAGGTTGCCGCGTTGTTACTGATAACAGTTGGTGAAGAAAAACCAGCGTTCGTGCTGCTTTGCCATTGATAGGTTATCGCTCCGTCGCCACCGCTGGCCACAGTAGCATTCCCGATGATCGCAGGATTGCCGTTGTAGCAAATACTTTCACCGGTGGTTTGGATGCTGCCGGCGGTGAAATTATCATAAACCGTCATCTTCACGGCGTTTGAAACGGCCGCACCTGTCCATCCACTCTTGCAGGTTACCCGAGCCAGCCGCCTGAACCATGTGGTAACCGTTAGCGGACCCGGGCTGTATGTCTGGGAACCTGTTTCAATAATATCCTGGAAACCGGAGGTTCCCGAAAGGATTGATTTTTGCCATTGGTATTCAAGGGTCCCGCTGTATCCCGAAGGCGTAGCGGAACTTGTCAGGGCAGCCGCAGTGAATCCGCCGCAACCGCTCTGGTCTGCTGCAATGGTACCGCCGGTTACCGGATTTTTACAAAGCATGCCCAATCCGAAATCACCAAATGTGTCAAGCGCATCTGAATTGGTGTAATCGGGGTAATCCGGGTCAGGTGTTGCCGGATTGGCATTGATGATACCTGCATTTTGAGTAAGCGTTTCAACAGGCAGCGAAGAAGCATAATCTGTGGCATCGAGCGTTACAAAAAACTGCAATGCGCTTCCGCCGCTCTGGCCGATGGTCCATCGGCGGCCGGTGGTCAGGGGCAGGATGTCGCCGGGCAGCGTACCCGTGAGGCCGCTCTCGGTTTGTTCAGCCGTAACGATGCTGGTTCCCGTGATCGCGGAATAGCGGAAGGTGACCGGCCGGTAATTTCCTCCTTTGCCCACAGGAAAAAATTTCGTGGTTGCCGTGTTAAAAGTTCGGGCCAGTTTGCCGTCAACATACGCCGATGCGCCGGCATTGGCAGTACTTCCAGAAAGCCCTAAGGTCACGGTATTGCCGCTTCCTGTTGTAAGGATGCCGCTTTGCAGATCCAGCAGGCCGTCGATGCCGATGCTGTTATTAAGGGATAAACCGGCGGAGTTGCTGAGTTTGAGATCGCCGAAATTGATCGCGCCGGTTCCGCCTATGGTCTGCAGGGATGAACCATTGAAGATAACGGTACTTCCTGTCTGGCCCGAAAAGTCGCCGTCGGTTTGCCAGTCTCCTGCTACCGTTAAAAATGACGAGGCGTCGAGGGTAAGGGAGGCACCGGAGCTGACCTTCAGGTTGGCCATGGAGGTGGTATTTGTTGCACTCTGGCTGGTAAGGGTGAAGTTGCCGTTTTTAACCATCCAGTAGCTTCCCGGCTGGCTGACAATCAGGGCGCCGTTGTTGATGATGGCTTGCGGATAACAAGCGAAGGCTGCCATCAGGGCTGTTATAATTAAAAATATTTTTTTCATGGGATGGATTTTGTGATTTCAGGAGTATCGATTGTATTGTGTCGGATTACATTGTTCAAACAAACTAAAGGCCCTTCGATAGTGTTAAAAAGCCCGGATTGCACGCACACAGCCTGGGAAGATCTTATCACCATGGACCTGATTGCCATTGCTGAAGAACTGGACCCACTCGTCGCTACTATCGTACTCGGTAGAACTCAAATAGACGTTATTAACAAAACCGCCAAGTCCTGACAAGCCTTTTTGCATGTATAATAAAGATAACTCGTATTTGGAAGGCAGATACCAGTCGCCATACCTGACACCATCAACAGTTACCGAATATTCGTTGCAAACACTAGCAGCAAAAGCGTCTCCATCAACCGGTCCCTGATTGGCGATGATGATGGCTGTATTTTTTAATCCAGCACCTACACCATCAGCCCTTGCACGCGTATTTGTATTTGTGCCACCATACCATCTCATAACACTACTTTGGTCAGTTGTGGCTGCTATAAGCCCGTGCCTTCCTCCGTCGTAAACATAAAACACGATTCCACCGCCATAACTGTCTCCAATAGCGTGTGTTGATCCATCCAATATGGTTTTATCTGCTGCGCTCATGCTTCCGGCTGCACTGGTAGTAGCTGCTGAAATTGAAATAACAGGGCTCACACCGCCCGTTGAAACGATGGGAGCCGTACCACCAACCCCTGTAACTGTGCCGTTACCTGTTCCGGCTCCTATAGTTGTCCTTACCGTGGCAGCATCAGCATCATTCAAAATGTCGAAAGCAAAATCGGTAATCGGGTAAGCCGTTATGTTTCCGGTGCCTTTCCGGGAAGGAAACGTGTTGGGAGAGAGTGCAAGGTCGGCTGGGACTGCTGCCGAGGCCGTATTGTTTATCTTGATTGTGTTGGCTGCCATGTTTGCTAACTCGGTATTCGAAACGGCTCCTGCTGAAATTGTAGCCGCAAAGCTTCCCGTACCCGACCCTGTAACATCGCCGGTAAGAGTGATGGTTTGGTTGCCAGTGTTTGTGCCTGTTATTGCATCCAGCTTGGTTTTATCAGCAGCGCTCATACTTCCTGCAACGCTGGTTGATGCCGCCGAAATTGAAATGGCCGGAGTGCTTCCGCCGGATGACACAATGGGTGCTGTTCCGGTAACCCCTGTAACTGTTCCTGTGACTGGAGTTGACCACTGGGGGGCGGTTGCGCCTGAATTCATTGTTAATACCTGACCGGCAGTGCCTTTTGCCAATAAAGTTGTAGCATTGGCAGCAGATTGGTAAGGTACAGAACCCGCTGATCCCCCTGCGATATTGGTGGAGGTTGTTGCTGTGGTTGCATTTCCTGTTAAGGCAGCCGTAACGGTTCCTGCCGAAAAATTACCTGAAGCATCCCGGGCGACAATTGTGCTTGCTGTATTGGCATTGGTGGCCGCATCTAATTCTGCTTTATCAGCAGCGCTCATGCTGCCTGCTGCGCTTGCAGTGGCTGCTGTTATTGAAATAACCGGACTCACACCGCCCGATGAAACAATCGGTGCTGTTCCTGTAACCCCTGTAATTGTGCCATTACCCGTACCGGCGCCAATGGTTGTCCTTACCGTGGCAGCATCAGCATCGTTCAGCATGTCGAAAGCAAAATCGGTAATCGGGTAAGCCGTTATGTTTCCTGTACCTTTCCGGGAGGGAAACGTGTTGGGAGAAAGTGCAAGGTCTGTTGGCGCTGCCGCCGAAGGCGTATTGTTTACTTTGATGGTATTGGCGGCCATATTTGCCATTTTGGCGTTGGTAACGGATGCGGAAGAAATTGTAGCAGCAAAACTTCCTGTTCCCGAACCTGTAACATCGCCTGTAAGGGTAATGGTTTGGTTGCCAGTGTTTGTGCCTGTAATTGCATCTAATTTAGTTTTATCAGCAGCGCTCATACTTCCCGCAGCGCCGGTGGTAGCCGCCGAAATTGAAATGGCCGGTGTGGTGCCGCCGCTGGATAAGATTGGCGCTGTTCCGGTAACACCGGTAACGGTCCCGGCTGCCGGAGCAGCCCAGCTTGTGCTGCCGCTGCCATTGGTTGTCAGAACATATCCGTTTGTACCACGATTTGCAGGCAGGGTCAGGCTTGTTCCTGTTCCGTTTCCATTGATTGTTAAAGAGCCGCCTACTGTTGTGCTGGCATTTTTGAGAATGGTTAAAGCATTGCTTCGTGTAGAATAAGTTCCGTTTCCTATTGAAAATAATCTGTCTGTTGCATTTGGATTTGTTGCTCCATTAGTTCCAATAGTATATGCTGTTGAATAATAGCCGAAAACTGCTTCTCCATAAGATGGGGCAGTATTATTTACACCACTCACAAGGGAATTATCGCCACTTGCCGTATTAGACTCACCACCGGTTATAACAGAAAATTCTCCGGAAGAATTATTATTTTGACCACCACTTATTACCGAACTGAATCCAGCTATATTATTATACCCTCCACCAATAAAAGCGAGATTGCCGGAAGCAATATTTTCCATCCCATTCCCTATAAAACTATATTGTCCGCTTGCACTATTCGATTGCCCGCCTAGAACTGCTGAAAAAAATGTACTTGCAACATTACCGTTTCCACCGGCAACAACTGAATTTATACCACTTGCAGTATTCGAAATACCACCGCTAATTACAGAATTATCTCCGGAAGCAACTTGTGTATTCGCAGTTCTTGATAATTGTAAATCAACAGCATTCAAACCCCTGTTATTTCCACCGGTTGCATTTCCATCTGGCTGTTGGGCTATTATCGCTCCATTTCCTTTAGGTTGTATTACAAAATCCACATTGGTTTGGGCATCGTTTCGTGCTAATAGTTTTACACCGTAGCGGCTGTTAAAGAGATAATTACTTTCGGTGAAGTTACGGGTATATTTCACATACTTCGTTCCATCATATTTAAGAAAATCGTCAGCTAATGAACCACTTAAATTAAAGTTGGCTGTAAAAAACGGGTCGGTTTCAGTTTGAATTCCTGAGACAATGTGTGTCCAGGCAGCGCCATTAAAATAATAAAAACCGGGTGTCACATCGTTGACTGTTGCCGTATTATACACCAATAAACTTGTAGCCGGGGATACAACCGTTAAAACATCCGTTGTTCCGGTGAGTTCTATTCGTGGTATCAACAATCCCTTATTTGCTGCACTCACATCGAGCATGGCGCTGTTGTCGGGCGAAGAACCATTGTTGTTGATGCCCACACTTTGGGCAAATAGTTGACTTTGCAGTATTATTACAAATACCAATGCTACGATTAATTTTGCTTTCATATCCTTAAAATTTTTAATTACTAAAAAGCCCGGATAGCCCGTACATAATATGTCAAGTTCTTAAAGGCTGGGCCCTGTAAGCCGCCGCTGGAGAAGTCCTGCTCCCACGCTCCGATATTATTGTATTCGGTGGAACTCCAATAGTAGTTATTTGCAAAGCCGCCAACGGTGTTTTTTCTTAAGTACAATAAATATAATTCGGACTTTGAAGGTAAATACCAATCACCAAAGTTGCCGCCTTGATAGGCAGCACATACCTGAGCAGCATAACTCCCCGAAACTGGTTGTATACTAATGCGTTCCGTATTTGCAAACCCGCTGTTTACACCATCCCTGGTTGCATTGCACACTGTTGACTGAAAAGCAGAAGTTGTCCAGACTACCCCTGTGCTCTGGTCAGTTGTGGCTGCTATTAAACCGTGCTGCCCTCCATCATAAATATAAAATACGATGCCTCCGCCATAACTTTCGCCAATGGCGTGGGTTGTTCCATCCAGCTTGGTTTTATCCGCTGCGCTCATGCTTCCGGCGGCGCTTGCGGTAGCCGGTGAAATTGATATAGCCGGTGCATTTCCGCCGGACGAAACAATAGGTGCTGTTCCGGTAACCCCGGTAACCGTACCATTACCTGTCCCGGCTCCAATGGTTGTCCTTACGGTGGCAGCATCAGCACCGTTCAGCATGTCGAAAGCAAAATCGGTGATAGGGTTAGCAGTTATGTTTCCGGTGCCTTTCCTGGAAGGAAATGTGTTGGCAGTAAGTGAAAGGTCGGCTGGGACTGCTGCCGAGGCCGTATTATTTACCTTGATTGTGTTGGCTGCCATATTTGCTAACTCGGTATTCGAAACGGCTCCTGCTGAAATTGTAGCCGCAAAGCTTCCCGTACCCGACCCTGTTACATCCCCTGTAAGCGTGATGGTTTGGTTTCCGGTATTTATGCCGGTTATGGCATCCAACTTGGTTTTATCCGCTGCGCTCATGCTGCCTGCTGCGCTTGCAGTGGCTCCTGTTATTGAAATAACCGGACTCACACCGCCCGTTGAAACGATAGGTGCCGTGCCACCAACCCCGGTAACTGTGCCATTACCTGTACCGGCGCCAATGGTTGTCCTTACCGTGGCAGCATCAGGATCGTTCAGCATGTCGAAAGCAAAATCGGTAATCGGGTAAGCCGTTATGTTTCCTGTGCCTTTCCGGGAGGGAAACGTGTTGGGAGAAAGTGTCAGGTCGGTTGGCGCTGCCGCCGAAGGCGTATAGTTTACTTTGATGGTATTTGCGGCCATATTTGCCATTTTGGCGTTGGTAACGGATGCGGAAGAAATTGTAGCAGCAAAACTTCCTGTTCCCGAACCTGTAACATCGCCTGTAAGGGTAATGGTTTGGTTGCCAGTGTTTGTGCCTGTAATTGCATCTAATTTAGTTTTATCCGCTGCGCTCATACTTCCCGCAGCACTCGAAGTGGCCGCCGAAATTGAAATGGCCGGAGTGTTTCCGCCGGACGAAACAATGGGTGCTGTTCCGGTAACACCGGTAACGGTTCCACCAGCCAGGGCTGCCCAACTTGTACCGCCACTGCCATCGGTGGTAAGTACCTGTCCGCTTGTGCCCCGTGTTGCTGGCAGTTCAATGCTTGTTCCTGTTCCGTTTCCATTAATTGTTAATGAGCCACCAATGGTCGTATTTGCATTTTTCATGATAGTCAGTGCATTACTTCTTCCTATACTACTTGCTCCATTTCCAATTACAAAAAGCTTGTCATTATAATCCCAATCTGATGTATTTACAGGAGTATATTGTTCATTATAACGACCGATGGCTATTTCAAAAGCAGATGGAGCTATTGTACCATCTCCCATAGTAGTTGAATAGTTTCCTGTTGCATGAGTACTATGTCCCATTGCGGTTGAATAGTCTCCTAAAGCATATGATAGTACCCCCATGGCTGTGGAACCATAACCACTGGCTTTATTACTATAACCACCAACAATAACTGAATTATTTCCACTTGCAACCATATTATTAAAAATTCTTGAAGTTTGAAGATCAACAGCATGTTGACCTCTTTCATTTCCTCCCGCCGTACTTCCATTACTTCCATCCGGTTGTTGAGCTAAAATTCCGCCGTTGCCTTTGGGCGAAAGCACAAAATCGACATCGGATTGGGCATCGTTTCGTGCCAATAGTCTTACCCCGTATTTGGTGTTATACAGATAATTGCTTTCGGTGAAATTTGGGGTAAATTTCACGAATTTCGTACCGTCGTATTTCAGCAAATCACCAGTAATTGAGCCACTAATATCAATAGCGCTTGAAAAAACCGGGTCGGTTTCAACTTGAATTCCTGAGACAATGCGTGTCCAGGCAGCGCCATTGTAATAATAAAAACCGGGTGTCACATCGTTGACTGTTGCCGTATTATACACCAATAAACTTGTAGCCGGGGATACAACCGTTAAAACATCCGTTGTTCCGGTGAGTTCTATTCGTGGTATCAACAATCC
>Ga0209083_1004650_pt1 | contig 10265 bp, 6 predicted proteins | sample AM7aDNAmetaG_FD_184132 | JGI IMG/M metagenome (GOLD analysis project Ga0209083, IMG submission 184132) | Freshwater microbial communities from Finland to study Microbial Dark Matter (Phase II) - AM7a DNA metaG (SPAdes) (version 3) | ecosystem: Environmental > Aquatic > Freshwater > Lake ...
CCGAAGGGTGGTGAGCGTAATCGTCCACAACCATAAGCCCTGCACCATTATCGTACTTCACCTGAAACCTTCTTCTCATGCCGCTGTAGCGGCCAAGACCGACAATCAGCCGGTCAGGCAGTATCCCAAGTTCAAGGCCCGCCGAAAAAGCGGCCAATGCATTGAGCACATTGTGTCGGCCCGGCACGTTGATGCAAACATCAGGGTACTCTCGTCCATAAGCCTGAATCGTAAAGCTAGTATGATTTTTTGCAAAAACCATATCTGATGCCATTACATTCGCAGACTCCTCAATACCGAACGTAGTATAGAGACGATTGAGAGAAGGAATAATCTTCCTGATCTCCGGCCAGTCAACACAACAGATCACCCGTCCATAAAAAGGAACCTTGTTGGCAAAGGCAATAAATGCCTGTTTCAGCTCATCAAGTGTCCCATAAGTGTCCATGTGCTCAGACTCAAGGCTGTTGACGATGACAATGGTCGGGGTAAGCTTCAAAAAAGCACGATCATATTCATCGGCTTCGATAACCATGAATTTCCCCTCACCGACAACCGTACTCCCTTTCAGATAGTCCGATATACCACCAATCATGACGGTCGGCGATTCACCCGATTCAATCAGCATGGTGGCAATCATTGCTGTAGTCGTTGTCTTTCCATGAGTGCCGGAAATACATATTCCATACTTATAGCGCATAAGCTCTCCAAGCATCTCATCCCGCTTGATGACAGGAATGCCTGCCTTTTCAGCCGCAATAATCTCTATGTTTTCTTCCGGCCTGATGGCCGAGGAGTAGACAACAACATCGCATGAAGCTACCTGTTCGGCACGATGCCCCCTGTATATTATTGCTCCATGCTCGGTAAGTTTGTCGGTCACCTCGCCTGAGGAAAGATCAGAACCTGAAACACGGAAACCCGACTTCAGGAGCAGTTCCGCGATAGCACTCATCCCTGCGCCGCCTATCCCTACAATATGAACGCTTTTTGTTGTTCCCAATTCCATTATAAGTCCTCTCCGTTAATATTATTCTGCAAGACTGATGATTCGCCGGGCAAGTTGACAGGATGCGTCGGGATGAGCCAGTTTTCGTGATGCTGCACCCATATTTTTCAGCCTTTCAGCATCATGCAGCAACTCAAAAATAGTGGCTGACGAGACATCCTCTCCGAGACGGTCATCGTCAACAACTATGGCTGCCCCATTGTCTACAAGCGCCCGTGCATTATGGCGCTGATGGTCGCCTGTGGCATAAGGATAGGGAACAAGAACCGAAGGCTTGCCAAGATTTGTCAGCTCGGCAAGAGATGAAGCTCCTGCCCGGCAAAGAACAAGATCTGCCGCGCTGTATGCCGCACCCATATCTTCAATATAAGGCGCAATCCAGAGATACGGGGAGGGCGACACAAGCCCCTTGAGACGCTCAAAATCAAGCGCTCCGGTCTGCCATACAAGATTTGCTGACGCGGTAATCTCGCTGAGCCGCTGAAGCACAGCGTTGTTTATCGAACGAGCTCCCCGGCTCCCGCCAAAAACAAGAAGAGTAGGACGTGCTTCGTGCAAACCGAAATGGCTCCTTGCAACAGACGCCTCCAGCAGCTCAAAAGAGCGGGCAGGATTGCCAGAAACAAAGATTCGTTGAGTTTTTGGAAGAAACCTGCGAGCTTCCTCAAAAGAGAGATGCACTTCACTGGCAAGCGCTGCAAGCAGTTTTGTCGTTACTCCGGGGAAAGCATTCTGTTCCTGAATGAGTGTTTTTTTTCCCATGAGCTGCGCCGCAAAAAGAAGAGGCGCACTGACAAATCCACCGGTACCGACAACAACATCGGGAGCTTCCCGCCGGACAAGAGAAACCGCACGGCCCAGAGCCCCTGAAAAATCAGCAAGAACACCGATGTTCGCAATGAGATTGACCAGCAAACGCCCTCTTTTCAAGCCTCTGACCGGAATAAGGTGCAGCCGGAAGCCAAGCCTTGGGACTTCAGTCGCCTCGATACCGCCGGTCGTGCCGGCAAATGAAATTTCGACATTGGGCAGCAGCTTCCTGAGTTCTACGGCCATGGCTACAGCCGGATAGAGATGGCCGCCAGTTCCTCCCCCGGCAAAAAGTACTTTCATACATTTCTCCCACCAGTAACATCGGAGAGCACACCCCTTTCAATTACGTTTTTTTTATGCCGCGATATACTCATAAGAATACCTACCCCAAGAGAGTTAAACAGGAGAGCTGTACCTCCATAGCTGATAAAAGGCAACGCGACACCAGTGGTTGGCAGGAGATGACAGGCAACCGCAATATTAACAAAAGCAAAAAGAGTAATCGCCAGAGTGATACCACTTGCTACATATTTCCCAAAATTATCAGGAGCATGCTTGGCTATGATAAGACCACAAACAAAAAATCCTGCAAACAGCGCGATGACGGCAACAGCCCCGATAAATCCGTACTCCTCCCCGATAATGACAAAGACAAAATCGTTATAGGAGAGAGGCAGATAGAGCTCCCGTTGCTTGCTCGCTCCGATACCAAGCCCAAAAAGTCCGCCGTTGCCAAGGCCGATCAATGCCTGCACGACCTGATAGCTCAACCCTTTTTCATCTCCGCTTGTAAATGAGAGTAGACGGGCAACACGATAGGGAGCTGCAATGGCAAAAACAGCCGCAACAGGAATAAGCAGCGATGCGGTCGCCAGAAGATGGCGAATATTCACACCACCAATAAACATTAGGGTAAACCCTATTACGGCAATAAGCGACGCAGTACTGAAGTTCGGTTCAAGGGCCACAAGGGCAACGACAGTCATCAGAAGGATGAGCAGGGGATAATAGGAGTTATTGAGATCCTTTATATACGCCTGTTTTTCACTGATAAGCCTCGAAAAATGAAAGATAATGGCATACTTGGCAAAGTCGGATACCTGAAATTTGAGCGGCCCAAAGCCTATCCAGCGTGCAGCCCCCGAAATAAGACCAACCGCTTTCATGGCAAGAAGCAGGGTAAGGAGAACAATACCGGAAAAAAGAATAATCTTGCTGGTCTTCCAGAACACATGATAGTCAATCATTGCCACCAGCACAATGGTAGCTGTTCCAAGTACTGCAAAGGTAAGCTGACGCCACAGGAAATACTCGGAGTTTGAATACTTCGTTACCGCCCATCCTGCTCCGCTGCTGTAGACAATGACAATACCTATGCACATGAGAAGAGAGACAATAAACATCAGTAATTTACCGGCAATAACCTTGCCGCGTGAAGAGGGTGAACGCACCTCATGGGAGGAAAGCTCTTCAAAAGCGGGAAGAGAGTCGGTATTCTTCATAACGGTAAGCGATGCACGCATTGTTTAAAACACTGGCCGCGCTCCTCAAAATTCTTGAACATGTCAAAACTTGCGCATCCAGGAGAAAAAAGCACAGTCTGCCCGGGCAGGACGGCCTCACTGGCAAACAAAACAGCCTCTTCGAGTGAAGCTGCCACTTTAAGGGCAACAATCCCATCAAAGAAAGATGCTATTTTAGCCTTTGACTCTCCTATTGCAATGAGCAGAGAGACCTTGTTCCGTACCAGATCAGCAATTGAGTCATAATCGTTGCCTTTATCCCTTCCGCCAGCAATAAGCAACGCTGTCGAGGGCACCGCCTCAATGGCCTGCCGCATCGCATTGATGTTAGTTGCTTTTGAATCATTAACCCAGTCAGCTCCATTAATCGTCTTAACAAATTCCTGACGGTGTTCAACGCCCCTGAACTCCCTGAGAGCAGAACAAATAGAATCGTTCTTGATACCCAACGCCCTCGCTGCAGCTACGGCCGCAAGCACATTTGAGATATTGTGCCGTCCCCGAAAACTTTTTTTCAGAAACTCTGATGTTCCCAGGAGCCGCTCTTCTCCACTGGCCTGGCGCACAACAATCGAATCACCGTCAAGCAAAACCAGACGACGATCAACGCCTCCCTCAGGGGCTGGCTCCTTGCCAAAAGGAAGAATACTAAAAGGAAATCGATCCGCAGCCCCGCTGAAATGGGCCCTGAGCAAAGAGTCATCCGAATTGTAGACAAGGGTATCATTCCCGCTCTGGTTCATAAAAATCCTGAACTTCGCATCAGCATACAGCTGCATATCATGTTCATAGCGGTCGAGATGATCCGGCGAAATATTGGTAAGAACAGCAACATCAGGCCTGAAAGTAAAGCACCGCTCGAGTTGGTAACTGCTCAGCTCTACAACCGCTACATCTGCGGAGTTCATCTCGCGCACCATCGAAGCAAACGGCACGCCAATATTACCGACACTGTATGAGCGATACCCCTGCTGAAGACCATCCTCTTCACAGATTCGGTGAACCAGGGTAGCTGTTGTTGTTTTACCATCAGTACCGGTAATGCCTACAATGCGTGCCTTGCAGAAACAGCTCGCTATTTCAATTTCGCTGTAAAGCGGAATCCCTCGTGCCTGCATGGTTTTCACCACCAGTGCAGAAGGTGGAATACCGGGGCTGATGATACAAAAATCCGCATCGCAGACGTTCTCAGAATGCCCCGCCTCTTCGAATCGTATCTGTTTCTCCTGAAGGGACAAAACCTCTTTTTCGCCAATCCTGCCGAGTTCACTGAGCAATACCTCCGCACCTTCACGTTTAAGCAGCTCCGCAGCGGCAATACCGCTCTTGCCAGCACCAATGATCGATACTCTTTTACCCGTTACATCCATAGCCGTTATCTGAGTTTTAAGGTCATGAGACTGGCCAGAAAAAAGAGAATGGTCAAAATCCAGAACCTTATCACGATTTTTTGTTCAGCCCATCCCTTCAACTGAAAATGATGATGAAGGGGGGCCATCAAAAAGATTCTCTGTCCCTGACCGTACCTCATTTTCGTATACTTGAAATAGAGCACCTGCATAGAGACTGAAAGCGCTTCAAGAAAAAATATACCTGCAATCAACGGCAGAAGCAGCTCCTGCTTGATCAAAAGAGCAATAACAGCAATAGCACTCCCAAGCGCAAGAGATCCGGTATCACCCATGATAATTTCAGCCGGATTGGAGTTGAACCACAAAAAGCCGACACAGGACATGACAATAGCCATGCTGACCACGGCAACCTCTCCCCCTCCCGGAATAAACGGAATATTAAGGTACACTGCATAGACCGCATTTCCTGCAAGGTAGGAAAAGCCCCCGAGACCCATGACCACTATAGCTGAACTTCCGGCCGCAAGTCCGTCAAGCCCGTCGGTCAGGTTTACCGCATTCGATACCGCCGTAATAATAAAAATAACGATCGGTATATAAAAAAAACCGTAGTCAAGAGTCAGATGCTTGAAAAACGGCACGGTTGTTGTCGAAAGCAGTACCGAAAACGCCGGATCAAACCAGGTGTAGAGCCCTATGACAAGGCCAAGAGAGAGTTGTCCGATAAGCTTGTAGCGCGCCGATAGCCCCCCCTTGATTTTTAACACCACTTTGCGGTAGTCATCGATAAAGCCGATAATGCCCATCCACAAAACAGCAAGCATGATCAGCCAGACATGGGGATCATTGAATTTTGACCAGAGCAATACGGAAAGTTCTATAGAAAATATAATGAGCAACCCACCCATAGTGGGGAGCGCCTTTTTCTTTTTGTGTTCCGGAGGCGCCTCCTCCTTTATCGGTTCAATAAACCGGGCTTTCAGATATCTGATGAGTCCGGGACCGGCAAAGAGAGTAATCAGCAACGCCGTAATCGCCGCAGCACTTGCCCTGAAGGTAAGATACTCGATAACACGAAGTACGGGAAAGTGGAAAATATTGTTGATGTACTTCAACAGATAATAAAGCATACCGTATTCTTACCTGGTTATGGTTCTTGCAGTAATAAGAGAATCGACAACCTGTTCGAGCTTCATACCCCTGGAGCCCTTGAAAAGCACGACATCATGCTCTTGAAGCAAAGCAAGGAGTTGCGCCAAAAGTTGTTCGCGGCTTTCGAAATGGCCCCGACAAGCGCCTGGAGCTTCCTGACCGATCAGTCGGGCCTTGTCGCCAAAAGTAAGCACTATATCAACCGGGCGCTGCTGAATATAACGGCCAATAGTTTCATGTTCAACATCTCCCGCTGCTCCGAGTTCAAGCATATCGCCGAGAACCGCAACTCTTTTACCTCCACACGGCATATCACAAAGCGCCTCAATTGCCTGCCGCATAGAGTCTGAATTGGCATTATAGGTATCATTAAGAATCCTGAGACCAAACGAGTCAACGACCTCAAGCCGTTTCCAGCCAGGTGCAGGGATGAGACGCTCAAGTCCCTCACGAATCTGGCGGAGTGAAAGTCCGAAATGGGAGCCAACTGCGGCTGCGGCAACGGCGTTGATAACATTGTGCCTGCCGGTAAAATTCAGAATAACCTTTTCGCTGCCAGCAACCGAACATAACAGAAAAGAGAGGCGACCATCCTGTTCCACAGTAATTTCTCTGACCCAACAACTATGAGCAGGACTTTCCGACGTTCCGTAACAGAGACTCCCTGAAAGTCCTGCGCCAGCATCCCTGAGCCGCAGATCATCGTTGTTGATGAACGCAATACCCCCGTTCCGGCGCAGATAGTCATAAAGCTGTGTTTCAGCAGCAGCAACTCCGTCAAGATCAAGAAGAAATTCCAGATGTTCATGACCGATATTGGTCAGAAGAGCGTGGGTCGGTCTGGTAATATCGGCAAGCAAGGCCATCTCTCCCGGATGATTGATCCCCACCTCAACAACAGCAATATCGGTATCTCGCCGGAGTTGCAGCAGAGTAAGGGGCACTCCAAGGTGATTGTTCCGGTTCCCCTGGCTCACCGTAACCTTGTAACCCGTTCCAAGAACCGCAGCAACCATCTCTTTGGTCGTGGTCTTCCCATTACTGCCGCCGATAGCAACAACAGGAATCGAAAAGGTGCTCCGATACATCGTTGAGAGAAGCTGCAAACCGGCAACAGGATCGGCAGTGACAAGAAATCCCGTTCTGGAGGGCGGTTGAGGTGATCCTTCTGCATCATACCACTCACGACTTACCATAACCCAGGACGCGCCGTTGTCAAAGACCGTCTGTATATAGCTGTGGCCATCCGTTCTCTCACCCTTCAAAGCAATAAAAATACCGCCTTCGGTAATCTCTCTTGAATCAATAACAACTTTTGGTTCGACAATCTCAAGAGGAGGAGAGTCAGTCCCGGCGACAACAACCTCTCCGATATCCCGGAAATCATTGATATTCAGCACTCCCTTCACTTGCGTTCTCTCTCCTTCTCCGGAATTCCGGCACTGTTTTCCTCCATCCATTGTCGTAAAATATCCTGATCTGAAAAATACTGTTTCCGACCGGCAATCTCCTGGTACTTTTCATGCCCTTTCCCTGCAACAAGAAGAACATCTCCCTGTTTGAGCATCGAGACAGCCTCCCTGATAGCTTCTGCCCGATCGCTGATCCTTCTGTAACGGCTGCCGGTAATGCCTCGCTCAATTTCATCAAGAATCAGCTCAGGATCCTCATCCCGGGGATTATCAGAAGTAATAATGACGTCATCAGCCGTTTCGGAGGCGATACGCCCCATTTCAGGGCGTTTTGAGCGGTCTCTGTTGCCCCCGCACCCGAAAACCACAATGAGACGGGAGCCCTCTGGCTTCAGGCTGCGCAAGGCATCAAGCGCTTTGAGCAGTGCATCAGGAGTATGAGCATAGTCAACAAAAACAGATCTGCCCTGACTGTTGTCACTGATTCTTTCCATGCGCCCGTCAACAGCACAAATTTCCGCAAGAGAGCGGCAAATTTCATCGGGCACAAGACCCATCCCGTAACCGATCGCCGCCGCCTCAAGCACATTCATGACATTAAAGACCCCGGGCAACCCAACCTGCATGGTCATTACCGTATCAGGAAAATGGAGGTTGACCGTGCTTGAAGCAAGAGTGCTCTGAAGAATATTGGCTTTAAAAAAACGCCTGCACGAAAGCCCCGGAACCGCTTCTGAGCGCAGGCTGCAACAGTATATTTTTTCAGGAGTAACCCGTTCTGCCATCTTCACGGCATAGGAATCATCAATATTGAAAACCGCAAATCCTTCCGGGGCAAGCTGGTCGAACAACTGCTGCTTGGCTGAAGCATACTCCTGCATGGAGTCATGAAAGTCAAGATGCTCCATGGTCAGGTTGGTAAACAGTGCTGCATGAAACCTGATGCCGTACACTCTCTGCAGCACCAGTGCATGTGAAGAAACCTCCATGACTGCCACCCTGCATCCAGCCTCAACCATTTCACTGAAAAGAGCATGCAGACCGTGAGCCTCAGGAGTGGTCCGCTCTAATGGAATATCGCGTTCTCCAATCCGGCAAAGATTTGTTCCGATATAACCCGCCGAAATGCCGCAGGCATTGAGCATGGTCGTGATCAGCTTTGCCGTGGTGGTTTTGCCGTTCGTACCGGTAACGCCGATAATCAGCAGCCTGTCTGATGCATAATTATAAAATATACGGGCAATCTCGGCAAGCGCCTTTCGTGCATCAGCGACTTTAATATAAAGAGTTGATGGATCTTGATCTGGCGGAAATTCCTCACAGATAACCGCCACAGCACCTCCTTCGACAGCACTTCGGATAAACCGGTGACCATCAGTACAGTAACCTCTGACCGCAACAAAAAGCGCGCCAGGCAGAACCTCCCGTGAATCACTGGTTATAAGGCATACCGTCCCTCCCCGTTTTATTCCAGCAAGCTCCAGTGAAGAAATACCCTTGAGCAACTTCTCCAATTGCACCTCCCGCAGGCTGCTACTCTCTTTCTTTTCGCTCATGAGGGAGTTCTATTTATCTTCTTTAAAGAAAGCATCACCGAAATAACCCTCTTCTTTTCAACTTTGCTGCCGGGCAGAATGTTTTGGCGGACAACAAGCCCGTCAAAATCTCCGGAATACTCCATTTCCAGATTGAGCCATTTCAACAACCGCTGCGCATCACGACCCTTCAGTCCCCTGAGTTCCGGAACAGTCACCGTAGAAACAGAGTCAATAACACCCTGTTCCGGAGAACGGATGGAAAGGTTTTTCTGCATCTCCTCCGAACAGGCAATCATTCGCGATGCAATACCGGCAAAAACCGGAACAGCAACGGTCGCGGCATAGTAAGCCGTTTTTGGATTTTCAACAAGTACAATAATCGCATAGCGGGGAGCAGAAACAGGAAAATAGCCGACAAATGAAGAGACATAGGAACGGTTGGCATACGACCCTCCGGCAGCACGACGAGCGGTTCCTGTTTTGCCGGCTACATGCATACTGATCAAAAGATCATTTTTAGCAGTTCCACTGTCCACAACCGCTTTAAAATACTCTTTGTTGAGATATCGTGCAGTTGCAACCGAAACGACCCTCTGGATTTTTTCAGGAGCACCCTCCCGGACAACCTGACCCTTCGCATCAGTAATCTTCTTTATAATGTAAGGGCGCATCCGCTCACCATCATTGGCAATAGTTGCGTAGGCCTGCAGGATCTGCAGCGGGGTAGTCATCACCTGATAACCATAGCCCATCCAGGGAAGCGTGGTCATATCCCACTCAGCAAGCGGACGAACTATTCCTCTTGCCTCACCAACCAGTCCAATACCTGTCTTTTTTCCAAAACCAAAATTTCTCGTATAGGCACTGAATTTTTCCCGACCGACCTTCATGGCCGTCGTGGCCGCCACAATATTGCTTGAATGCATGATGGCCTGACGGAACGTGATGTATCCATAAGGTTCATGATCCGTGATCTTGAGTTTGTAAAACGGCAGAACCCCGTTATAGCCAAAGACAATATCCTCAGCGTTTCTGTTCAGCACTTCCGTTGCCGCAGCCGCCATGACCAACTTGAACGTTGAGCCCGGTTCATACATTTCAGTCACCGCCCGGTTCCTCGAATTTTCCTTGCTCCATGTTGACCTGTTATTCAGATCAAACGCCGGATTGTTCGCCATGGCAAGAATCTCTCCTGTACGGACATCCATAACGATACTGGTCGCCGCATCTGCCCTGAAGGTAGCAACCGCCTTTGAGAGCTCATCTTCGACGATACTTTGAATATCCCCGTCGATAGTCAGTTGTACGGTATCACCTTTGACGGCATCCTGTTGCTGGGCATCAGGCGCAGGGTAACGCACTCCTGTGGCGTTCCGCTGAAAATTTCTTGTACCGTCAACTCCTTTCAGCTCCTTGTTCAACTGCAGTTCAAGACCGCTGCTTCCGTCAATTTTACTTTTTTCGTT
>Ga0209083_1004659_pt1 | contig 10250 bp, 11 predicted proteins | sample AM7aDNAmetaG_FD_184132 | JGI IMG/M metagenome (GOLD analysis project Ga0209083, IMG submission 184132) | Freshwater microbial communities from Finland to study Microbial Dark Matter (Phase II) - AM7a DNA metaG (SPAdes) (version 3) | ecosystem: Environmental > Aquatic > Freshwater > Lake ...
GGGATCTTCTCCTGCTCAAGAACCCGAAGCACCCCGATATGTGAAAGACCATACGCGGCACCACTGCCCAAAACCAACCCTACCAACCGTTCCGACCATTCTTTAGCTAGAAAGGTCATGGTCTTTTCGTACTGATAACGTTGGTATTGAAGCGAGGGAAGCGTGGAAAAAAGCTGTATCTCTGCGGTCGCGCCCGAATCGGAAGCAGAAAAAACCTTCCCCTCCTGAGACGGCATGATGATTTTGATCTCGTTCTTGCTAAACCCGAAATCCTGGCAAAGCTCTCCCACTTTTTTTGAAGCGAACGTGAAAACATCTGCTCTCTTTTCCGCCCAGAGATAAACACGATCTGAATAATTAAGAGCTTTGACGGCGACCGGGGTGTTGCGATCTGGAAGACAGATCACCAGGTAGTCATAACGGTAGGTCAAATAGGTCAGAAGCGCCGTGAATTTCTGTTCATCCTCATCAAGGGCCGCATTCGCCGTAAGAGGCAGAAAATCAAAGCTAGTTTCATGGGATAAAATGGCTCTTTGGATTGATGATTCATGGGACGGATCCATCGTTTTAAGATCGAACCCGGAAGCATCGCCCCGACGAAATTCCGCCGGGAGAAGATTCTTCAATTTCCCCGAGAGATCCAGAAGCAACACCTTGCTATGGGTCTCATGCCGCAAGGTCTTGATAAAATCCACAAGAAAGCACGCCATCCCCTCGGTAGAGGCCGCGAAATAAAAAGCGGCAATGCGGACTTCACGTCTGTGATGGCTGTAACCCAGATCTTCGCGGGTCAGATGCCGCCCAAGAGAGCGACTGAGATGAAGCGCCAGGGCCGGGATTTCGTGAAGAAGCTGCTGAAAACTTTCGGCACTGATTTTGAGCGCCACGGCGTCGGTTTTGGCCTCCACCGACGCGCTATGCACGCTGCCGGTCAAAAGAGAGGTTTCACCGAAATGCTCGCCACGATAGAAGAAAAGAAGCGTGGATTCTTTTTCCGGACCGCGTGCGCGGGTAAAAAGACGGAAACGACCTGAAATGATGATATAGAAAGCGTCCGGTACCGTCCCCTCTTCGTAAACGAGGTCACCCCGCTTAAAACCCACCAAGCGAGAATGCTTCTCGATTAGAGCTTGTTCTTCCGACGTCAGGGAAGAAAAAAGCGAGACTGGATCCGTTAAATATCCCTCCTTCGCCTCAGGCTTAGCCTTCCTTCCAAAAGAGAAAAAATTCATCATGGAAGGATTATCGGCAGGAAGGACTATTCACCTTACAGTCATCCATTTCCATAAGACTGGGATCGGCACCAGAGACGAGAAAAGCAACAAGGGGCGCCGAAGGCGCCCCTTTGAAGAGAAGAACTTTTAAAAACTTATGCATTAAAAAAGATGGAGGAACGTCAAGGACAACAGTGCGGGAGGCAAGCTACGACAAAAGGCCTTCGAGAGTCCAGCTTACCACTCTTGAACGCTTTCCGGATCCGCGTAGTCATTGACCTTCGTTTCAAGCCAGTGATTGTACGCATAATCCAGTACACGGAACTTATCGACAGGATCCATATTCAGCAACCGGACGCCCTGATCATAGCCCTGGTCAGTTCCCTCTGAAGGCCTCGACCACATGACCAGCCCCGAGCTAAAAATAGGCTTCGGATCGTCCGGTATCGTGATCTCAAGATCCAACGGAGTCCCTTCCTGAAGCGACTTGTCGGAGTTGATCTTCAGACCTTCGCGACAAAGGTCCCGGCTCAAGCCGATCCCTTTCACGGACGTCGATTCTGTTCCGGTGAACTTCACGCTCATGTACGCGTCAAAGCGCTTAAACCTGCGCTTATCTTTATCCATTACTTCCTCCTTTGACTTTTTTTCGCACTCGCTATTACCGGAAAAAGCCCTACTTTCCGTTGGTTCATTATCGACTTCTTCTTACGTTTAATTAATTTAAATCACCTTCATCCAAGGGAAAAGTAACACATGAGTTTGGTTTTTGCAAGGGAACGAGGCTGTTTTTTTGATTAAAAAATTTTCACAAATCTTCCGTTATCTCATGCCTAAAAAAGCAGATTATATGAAAGATTGTAAACGATGTAACTTGTTTCAGTAAAACGGTTTAGCGAAAGTTTACGAATTGAAGAGGGAGTGTTAGAGGTACGGCTCGAAGGTGCTGCATAACAGCCTGAAGGTCATCCTTACTCTTGGAAGAAACGCGGATCTCATCCCCCTGAATGGCGGCCTGAACTTTCACGGGCAACTCCTTAACGATCTTTACGATCTCCTTGGCCTTGTCCTGGGGAATCCCCTGTGCAAGAGTCACTTCCTGCCGCAGGCAACCATCGAAAGCTTTTTCCGCCGTCTTAAAATCGAGCGCCTTTGGAGAAATTTTCCGGCTAGCCATTCTCGTTTTAAGAATATCCTGGAGGTTCCTAAGCTTCATTTCATCATCCGCGATAAGTCGGATTTTTTTTTCTTTCTCATCCTTGAGAAATTCCACGGAGCTTTTACTCCCCTTGAAATCGAAACGGGTCTGGAGCTCTTTTTTCGCCTGGTTGACGGCGTTGTCGACTTCCTGGAGATCAAGCTGAGAAACGATATCGAAGGAGGATAGTTGAGCCATCGTAAAACCCGGTTAAGACTTCGTTGTAGGAGGAGTGATGAAAGCTCTCAAGCGCTTGCGGGAAAATTCGTCCAGATCCAGAAACTCAAGCCCTGTGTCAAAATTCTTTTTTGAAGACTTCCGATCCTGACTCGGGATCACCCACACACTGCGCCCCGTGCACTGGACCGGCGGTTCTCCGTCCTTAAGCTCCAGACTGATCTTGCAGCGATCAAACCGCTCCAAAGGTTCGGGAAGCATAACGGAAACGCCCCCCATCCCGACGTCCTCTGTACTCGCGGTAAAAGCCTTTTGCTTACCCACAGGCTGGATCGCCACTTCACAGGTCAAATGGAGCCTAGCAAATTTCCGTTTATTAAAACCATCCCAGAGAGAATTCATGACCGGTTTGTCCTGACAAAGGCATCTTGAAAAGGCCGAGCCACTTCATGCCCACGAAATTTTAAAAGCTGAGCTTGGGCGTCAGCCGCTGTGCGAAATCCTCCGATCAGCACCATATAAAAAACCTTTCCGCTTGGCCGGGCGCTCTCTTTGACAAAGGCGCGGAACCCCGCACCTTTCAAAGTTTTTACGATCGAATCAGCATCTTGGGCGGACGGATAGGTCACAACCTGGATCACATAAGACTCCGCTGCCAAAAGCACGGGCTTGGTAACCGTTCCCGCGGCAGGCGCTTTCGGAATCCGAACCGGAACCGGAGTAATCACCACGGGACGCTCAGCCGCAGGCTTCACAGGCACCATCGCCGATTCAGCGTTCGGAGCTTTCACCGAGACGGTTTCACCCGGAATTTTGTACCGAGTGCGCATCGCTTCTTCCCGTTGAGAATTAAGCGCATTCACTCCAAAAAAAAGAAGGAAAACAACAAGGATCGCACTCCCCCAATAAAAAACACGGCGAAGAGCCACTTGCCTGGGGTCCAAGAAAAACCCAGTCAGCTCGGCTGTTTTTCCAGACAATCCCTTCAACGAATCCAGAAATGTGACCCACAGGTTCGTCTGAGGACGGTTGTACCGAAAACGGGCAGAAGGATCCGAGCTGGAGGAGACCGAAGCCGGTGAGACGGTTTTCTTTTCAAAATCGTGCAGCGGGACATAGCGCGATGCGTGATCGCCCGGTTTCTCCTCCGAAGAACCGCGGTGTGGAGAAGTATCTGATTCGGCTAGCGCATCCTTTTGGACGCTAAAAAGATCGAAAGGCACTTCTTTTTCAGGAGGGGTTTCTTTCGGAACGAACGGCGTCGCGGCAGGCTCCCTGAAATGGTCCCGATCTCCGATCAAGACATGCGTGGATCGGTCATAGAATTCGCCGTAAAGTTTTTTCTGGATCTCGGATTCTGAAAGTACCGAGGAGGGTGCTTCCGTGTTTTTTTTCTTCCTGAAAAGCCCCATGCTAGACTCTCCCCTTCAAGGCATGGACATCGACGCGAAGAGCCAGCGACAGTTTGATGAGCTCGATAGGCCCCAGAACAATATGGGCGCGCTGGACAAAACCATTCTTGCGGCAAAGGTCAATCGCCCCTGACATCTTGGATGTGGTCTTAAAAACAACTTCTTCATATCCCACTTCGCGGCAAAATTCGAGCGCGCGATCGATCAACCGCTTTCCAATCTTAAGATCCGATGCCGTGGGCGAGACAAACAAACGGCGGAGCAATGCGACCCGGCCATCCTCTTTCTTGATGGCGACGGTCCCGACCACTTTGTGCGATTTATTATCTACCGCAACAAAGAACGCTTCCCCGATCCCGCCGTAGGCTTTTTCAATACACTCAACATCCTCGGTTGGATAGGCATGCTTGGCGTCATGAAACTCGCTATCCATAATGCTGCTGATAAGATCCACCACGGATGCATCATCATCTTTTAAGGATCTTCGAATCGTGATCATAAAGGGACCTATTGAACTCCGTTAAGCTTTTTTTCCGGCAGCAGCGGCCGGTTTCGCGGGAGCAGCTTTACCCGCTGCGGGCTTCGCGGCACCAGCAGGCGCTGCGGCACCCGGAGCTGCGGCTCCTTCAGCGGTGGCTTCCTTAACTTTCGCTTCCTTCTTCATCTTAACTTTTTGCGACTTCACTTTCGGGAGATTGTAGGCCGTGGAAGTTTCGCTCCACTTCCCGATCTCCTGAAGTTTTTTGACACGCTCAAGACGCTTGAAAACATTACGATGCTTGGCTCCGACGCTGTCAGAACGCAAGCTAGGATGCTGAGACATAAGACAATGAACTCCTTTGTTTTTTAATTTGGATCGGTCCGAACAGTTGGCTGTTGGAGGAGCGTATTATACCGAGGCAGAAGGAAAATGGCTAGTCCCAATTCTTATCAATTTCAGAATATCCGAATCAGAAAGATCGGGTTTGGAAGCTTTTAAAACGTTCCCTCGATGGATCAGCGCACCATCGGCCGCACATAGGCGTCGCCTGAAACGAGCCCCTGCCCTCGGAGCTGCTTGAGGATCTGGGACGCGTCCTGGCGCGACTGGAATGCCGCAATACAGACCTGCAGGTGTTTGCCACTCGGGATCACAAAGGAATTATATCCCCTTTGAGCGAGTTTTTGGATTTCCCGATCCGCCGCAGACTGGGTGATATAGGTCACATGCTGGATCGTAAACTTTCCATCAGGTCTCGTGACCTTCGCCGCAGACTTCGGTAGTTCCGAAACGGTGATCGGTACTTCCTTGGGAACGGATTCATCGATCACTGCCATCGGAGAAGTCTTCGTGACCGTAGCGACGACCGCAGGAGAAACCTCTGAAGAAAAAACCTCGGCAGAAACCGGGAGGATCCTCTGACTCTCGTGGAACGACTTCTTCCCTTTTTCAACTCCCCAGGAAAAGGTCAGGACATAGATAACAAGCAGGACGAGAGTCAACCCGATCGCTTGATCGAGACGGAATGTGATGAAATTCTTTTCGAGAAAAGAAGCTTTTGGAACCGGCGCATCTTCTGAGAGAGTCCGGGGCGATGGTAGATCAAATAATTCTGTTTGCATGGTTATAAATCCTCCGCACATGTATTTACGGCAATCCATGCAGAAGATTTAATTAAAACCCGAGTTATTTTGCAATTCTGATCCGATTAGGCGGCCACCAGATCATGAAGGCTTTACCCACTAGATCTTTTTTTGGAATGAATCCCCATTGGCGGCTGTCGGCCGAATGGGCGGAATTGTCCCCCAACGCAAAATAATGGCCATCCGGCACACGGATCACCTCGCCGGACTTACCGAACTTCCAGTCTTCAACGTTGTAATAAGTGTTCTTGGAAAACGGCGGATCGATCATCGGTTTTCCATTGACGAGCAGCACACCTTTACGGATCTCAAGCGCTTCCCCCGGAAGTCCCGCGAGACGTTTCACGAAATCTTTTTTGCGATCAAGCGGGTACTTGAAAACAATAATATCTCCGCGCTCAGGCGAGTGAAAACGATAACTCAGTTTATCGACGAAGATCTTATCCTCTTCCATGAAAGTCGGCTTCATGGATCCGGTCGGGATCTTGTAGGGCCCAAAAATGAACGTACGGATAAAAATAGCGAGGATCGCCGCGATCAGAAGCGGCTCGCCCCAGTTCTTCCATTTCTCGAAAAGCCACCGCCGAGGCTCGGCCTGGGCGAATCGCCACTCCGAGATGAGTTTGGCTCGGTACATATAGGCCAGCACCGCAGCAACCGGTAGGACCCAAAGATATTTTTGAATGATTGGCATAAAGTTTGACTCCCTGTTATTCGACTTTCAAAATACTGATAAAAGCTTCTTGCGGAAGATCGACTCTCCCGATCTTTTTCATGCGCTTCTTACCTTCTTTTTGTTTCTCCCAGAGCTTGCGCTTACGCGTGATATCGCCCCCATAGCACTTAGCTGTCACGTTTTTCTTGATCGCGGCTATCGAATCACGCGCGATCACCTTCGCCCCGATCGCGGCCTGGATCACCACCTCAAACATCTGCCGAGGAATCACTTCCTTGAGCTTCTCCACGAGCGCCTTGCCGCGAGGATAAGCCTTTTCCTTCCAGGTGATGATCGCGAGCGCATCGACGGGTTCCCCGTTGATCAAGATATCCATCTTGACCAGATCGGAAGGCTTATGACCGATAAATTCGTAGTTAAGCGATCCATAGCCAGCCGTCAGCGATTTAATCTTATCATAAAAATCCATAACAACCTCGGAGAATGGGATCTCATAAGTCAGCACCGCGCGTGTCGCATCGAGATATTCCGTACTCTTATAGGTCCCGCGGCGATCCTGGCAGAGTTGCATGATTACGCCAAGCGCGGTTGATGGGATCATCACATGCGCGCGGATATACGGCTCCTCGATGATTTCGATCTTCTGCACCTCCGGTAAATCGGTGGGATTCTCGATGTCGAGGATCTCACCCTTCGTCGTAAGCACTTTATACCGAACGTTCGGCGCCGTAATGATGAGCTGGAGATTGAATTCGCGTTCGAGCCGCTCCTTGATGATATCCATGTGCAAAAGCCCGAGAAATCCGCAGCGAAACCCGTGTCCGAGCGAGGCCGAGGATTCCGGCTCATAAACAAAAGAGGAATCGTTGAGGCGAAGTTTTGCGAGCGCGTCCCGAAGCAGCGCAAAATCATTGGCTTGGATCGGGTAAAGGCCGCAGAAAACCATGGGCTTCACGTCCTGATAGCCCGGCAAAGGCTCCGTGGCGGGATTGAGGGCCAGCGTCATCGTGTCCCCGATCTTCACATCCGCGATATCCTTGATATTCGCATTCACATAACCGACTGCGCCGGCCCCAAGTTCGTCCACCGCTTCGGGGTTCGGATTAAAAATGCCGATCTGATCAACCTCGTGCTGGTGCCCAGTCTGCATCATCAAAACTTGATCATGCGTCCGGAGCTTTCCGTCAATAATGCGGAAATAAGCCACGACCCCCTGATAGCTATCGAATTTAGAATCGAAAATAAGGGCCCTCAAAGGCTTGTCAATGTCCCCCTGCGGCGGCGGGATCTTGTCGATAATGGCCTTCAGGATTTCCTCAGTGCCTTCCCCGGTCTTGGCGCTCGACAAAATAATCTCTTTTTCATCTACTCCTAAAAAATCGACGATTTCTTTTTTGACCCGCTCCGGCTCCGCAGTCGGGAGATCGATCTTGGTCACGATCGGGATGATCTTGAGATTGCGCTCCATGGCCAGATAAAGATTGGTCACGGTTTGCGCCTGGATCCCTTGGCCCGCATCCACAAGAAGGAGAACACCCTCGCAAGCCGCGAGACTTTTGGAGACCTCATAAGTGAAATCGATATGGCCCGGCGTGTCGATCAGGTTAAGCCAATGCCCCTTGTAATGGATACGCACCGCACGGGCTTTGATCGTGATCCCGCGCTCACGCTCGAGCTCCATATCATCCAGGATCTGGTCGCGGAACTCGCGTTTGGTGATAGCTCCCGTATCTAAAAGCAAGCGGTCGGCAAGCGTGGATTTACCGTGGTCAATATGCGCGATGATGGAAAAATTACGGATCTTGGAGGGAATCATTAGAATTTCTTGAAGATCTCTCGGAATTCCTGTATTGCCTTTGCTCGGTCGGCTTTTCCGAAAACAGCGCTTCCCGCCACCAGAATATCAGCGCCAGCCTCAAGCGCCTGAGACGCATTCCCGGCACCGATGCCACCATCGACGGAGATGAGCCCCTGAAACTTCGAACGCAGCACTTTAACCTTTTCCATCATCTCCGGCATGAACAACTGCCCTCCGAATCCCGGCTCCACCGACATGACGAGAACAAGATCCAACTCCGGAAGATAAGGAAAGATGGTTTCGACGGGAGTCTTCGGTCGAAGCGAGAGCCCAGCCTTCGCGCCCGATTCCCGAATCTTTTTGAGCAATCCGTGAATATCTTTTTCCGCTTCGACATGAACCGTGATCCAATCCGCACCGGCCTTGCAAAATTCAGCAATATAGCGGGATGGAGTGTCAATCATCAAGTGGACATCGAGCGGCAACTCTGTCACCCGGTGAACCGCGGCCACCACCAGCGGCCCGATCGTAAGATTCGGCACAAAATGCCCGTCCATTACGTCAATATGAAGTGCGTCACATCCCGCATTTTCCACATCCCGAACCTCTTCGGCCAGCCGACTGAAATCCGCGGAAAGCAAACTCGGTGCAATCATGATCTTCTTCACGGTATCAAGCTCCTTCAATAACAAGATTTTGGGTAATCTCGCGCTGCATCTTTTCTGGAACCGGGCCGATCAGCGAAAGATTCAAATTCCCGGTCCGAAAGATCCCCTGCGCAACCCGCTGAATATCTTCCATCGTTGTCGTCTCGATCTGGCAACGGATCTCCGCTTTATCCGGCAATTCCCCCGAACAAAGCGCCTTTTCACCCACCCAGAGCAAATGGTCCAGCGTGTCTTCCACGCCCATAGAGACCTGGCTCATGAAATAATCTTTCGCGCGGCGAAGCTCGTCCGGTCTCACGAAGCTCTTCCGCACTTTTGCGAGTTCCTTCATGATCACCGCTACCGCCCGCACGGTCTTTTTCGTTTCCACACCGGCCGATACGGTAAAAGACCCGGTGTCCTGATAGCCCGAAATGCCGGACTTGATCTCATACGCAAGACCCCGCTTTTCACGCACTTCTTCAAAAAGACGGCTCGACATATTCGCCCCAAGCATCACATGGAGAAGCCCTAGTTTGTAACGATCCGGATGCATACGAGGAAGAGCGTGAAGTCCGATCACCAAATGCGTCTGCTCGGTAGCCTTTTCATAATAATGCGTACGCGGCTTGGCCTGTGCGCTTTTTGAAGGAACAAAAGTGGAAGGTTTCTCCGCCCGCCGCGTTTTATAAATGTCCGCCACGCGCGCCAGGACATCTTCGTGATCCACATCGCCGGAAACCGAAACCAGGATATTGCTGTTATGGTAATAACTCTTCATGAAATTTCGAAGATCGGTGCGCGTCATCTTGGAAACTGTTTCCGGAGAACCGGCAAGCGTCCGGCCAAGCGGCTGGTCCGGCCACAAAAGCTCCCCCATCAGATCATGCACGTGATGGGAAGGAACATCGCGGTACATCTTGATCTCTTCCAAGATCACGGTCCTTTCCTTAGCCAGTTCATCCGCCGGGATGGTGGAATGAAGCACCATATCGGAAAGAACATCGAGGGCCCGAGGGTAGTATTGCTTCAAGAGCTTCGCAAAATAGCAGGTCATTTCTTCGCCTGTGAACGCGTTCAGGATCCCGCCCACGCCTTCGATCTCTTCCTTGATCCGACGTGTATTCCGCGTCGGCGTGCCCTTGAACATCATGTGCTCAAGATAATGCGAGATCCCTGAGATCTTCTTGGGTTCGTAGCGGCCTCCAGCCTTGACCCAGATGGCAACAGCCGCCGAGTCGCGATTGGCCATCGGAACGGTCAAAACCCGCAACCCATTCTCAAGCGTCGTTAACTGATAACTCATGAATTCACCGACTCCTTCGGGGTGTTGGCCCCACTATCCAGAAAATTCTGCAAAATACGCTGTGCCGCAAGCTGATCGATGATCTCCTTACGCTTATCGCGCCGCACATCCGCCTCGATCAGGACACGCTCGACTTCTTTGGACGACAACCGCTCATCCCACAAAACCACAGGGACGGAAAGCTGCGTCCGGAACCACT
>Ga0209083_1004660_pt1 | contig 10249 bp, 6 predicted proteins | sample AM7aDNAmetaG_FD_184132 | JGI IMG/M metagenome (GOLD analysis project Ga0209083, IMG submission 184132) | Freshwater microbial communities from Finland to study Microbial Dark Matter (Phase II) - AM7a DNA metaG (SPAdes) (version 3) | ecosystem: Environmental > Aquatic > Freshwater > Lake ...
TGATGACTGATTCCTCTTCGCCTTTGATCACTACATTGTAATTTCCACGGCGATTCAATTCATCAATCACCGGTTTGAAAACATCGATAAAAACCACTTCGTAACCGCCCCGGCTAAAAAGCTGACCGATAAACGAACGCCCAATTTTGCCAGCGCCGAACAATACCAGTTTATCCCGATTTGATTTTGTCACAATCGTGAGATTTGATTTTTATAATCGTTCTCAAATTCCTGAACGATTTTGAATTTCCCGCCTTCTTCCTTTTCAAGAAAAGTACCACCAACATAGAAACAGGCAAATCCTCCGGATGCCACGCCCCAGGCAATGGCTTCGCCGAGTTTAAGTTTATCGCCTGACTTTGCTTTTAATTGCCATGCCAGCGAAGCGATCATTCCACCGGCAAAATTATCGCCGCAACCCGTGGTATCGCCCTTCGATACCGGATTCCGGGCAATGTCAAGTGCCACTTTTTGTGAAACGGGCATTTTAATCAGTTTGGTTTTTTCGAACAAATCGCCGTTTGAACAGGCATAAAGATCACGTGCGCCATTGGTAATGATGAAAGCGCCGATCTGCTGACTTTCAAAATATGCAGCAGCCTGATCAATCGATTTCTGACCACTTATTTTCAGCGATTCTTCACAATCCATAATTAAAAGGTCAATCAGCTTAAGGCTTTCGGAAGTATTTCCCAAAGGCCAGGCTTGTCCGGGATTCAGTTTCTCATTACGGAAATCAAAAACCGTATTTACTACTGTCATGCACCTGTTATCCTTAGCCTTGCCAAGCAGCCCGGTTAAATGATCGTGTATCTGAGGCACAAGAGCAGTGCCCCCGAAACAGACAAGATCAGACTTGAAAAAATCATTGTGAATGAGGTCGGGCGTGTAATCCCAGGCAGCACCTATATTATTGATAAATGTTCTTTCCCCATGATTATTGTCGTAAGTGGGATCAGAAAGAACATGGGTAAATGGAGTGAATTTTGCGCCGATTCTTTTATAATTTGAGATGTCCAGCGGTGTTTTCTGCAGAAGATTGAAGATAAAATCGGCTGTTTCATCATTGCCAGCTCCACCGTAATAAGAAACTTGAAATTCAGAAGGATTGAGAAGTTGTGAAGTATTAATAAGTGAAACCAAACCAGGCCCGCCGATATTTATCGAATCAGCCTGTTTATCACCGGTTAATTGCGAGAAAATCTCCGGATAGGGGGTTGATGAGAATTTCTCCAGTTCTTCCGTAAAAACTAACTTTCCCGGCGATAACCCTCCATCACCACCTTCCTTCGACTGGTATTTCAGGAATTCGGGACTGTTGAACTTAATTCCGGTATATAAGTAATCGGCAAGGGCACAGCCGGTTCCGGATATGACAATTTTATCGGAAAACATGCTTTAATATATTTTATTTTGCGGTAAGGGCCTCACTAAGATTCCACAGTTTTTCCGCACTTACCAGATCGTATGATGCCTTGGAGGATGCCTTTTCTTTTCTTTTAGCAAAATATTTTCCAGTGACACCCTCAACCTCCGGGGATGCCGCGAGGTAAATTGAAGTTTCGGCTCCGGCAGAAGGTTCTATGGTAAAGGGTTTCATGAGTTTCATCATCAGGTTTGCTTTACCGGTGGAGCGGTTTACGCCAAACCGGCTGTTGACGAATCCCGGGTGCAGGCAATTTGCGGTGACTCCTGTGTCTTCGAGGCGGTGCGCCAGTTCATAGGTAAATAGGATGTTAGCAAGTTTTGCCTGGGCATAAGCTTTCCAACCTGAATATTTTCTGGTTGACTGGATATCGGCGAAATCAATTTTTCCGCCAAAATGAGCTCCTGAGGCAACATTGATAATCCGGGACGGAGAACTCTTTTTCATCAGGTCGAGCAGCATCCGGGTAAGAAGAAAATGTCCCAGGTGATTCACGCCGATCTGATATTCATATCCATCGACAGTTTCCATCCTCTTTTCGGTGTAAATGCCGGCATTGTTGATCAAGACATCCAGCCGTGAATATCTGGCAATGAACCGTCGGACATCAGATAAACTAGCAAGATCGCACTGCAATAGGTCAACTTGGTTACTTTTACTGATAAACATGACCTCCTGTCGTGCTTCCTCACCCCTGTTCATATCACGTGACATCATGACCACATGGGCTCCCATTTCAGCCAGAGCAGTGGCTGTTGCCTTTCCAATACCGGAATTAGCTCCTGTGATCAGAATAATCTTATTCTCCATTTGGTTGATTCTCCAATTACTTCTGACAAATATAACTTTAAAAGGTTTCTATAATATTTGCAGATTACTTGCGGAACAGATAAGAAAGTTTAACAAAGAATCCCCGTTGCATCTCCAAAGGTTTTATATCCCTTCCAATAAATGGCTGTGAATCTTCAGATTGTTCATAAAGCGACCCATATCCCAAATAACAAACAGTGCCAGGAATATAGGTGAATGAAACCAGGAAGTCCGTCAAAAGAGATTTCCTGTACCCATTATATTCAAGTATCCCTCTGATGAACAGATATTTGTTAAACTGATAGGTCAGGTTCAAACGTTCAATGGGGTATTGGTAAATTTTCTCCTGATCACTGTTCCTGAAGAAATCGGAATAAGTAAAACTGAATGTGGTCTCAAATTTTGGCCACGGTTGGAATCCTGCATTGAAAGTGAGACGGTTGCTCATGCCACCATAAGGATCAGCGGAATAATAGATGGCATTTGTCCGACGGTATGAGAAGGTACCAGAGAACCAATTTTTATAGCGACCCTGTAGGATAACCTGCAGGCCACTGGTATTGAATCGCTTGCTAAGGAATATTTCGTTGGAGTATGAATATTTGAATTTCAGCTGGACGGTGCCTCCAAGGAGTGCCAGAATCGAGGCATGGTCAGTGGTTTCCCACATTGAATAGATCTGGTCATAGGTGGCTGAGCTGAACAGTTCCAGATCGAATCGGCGGAAAGGTCCTGATTTGGTATAAAACATAGGATGGATAAGAGCCGTGGCCTGACTGATTCCTGTTCTGGTAATGTAGCCGGTTGATACATCGAAGCCAGTGCCTATATTCTTAACTGAAACTCCGTAGATGAGGTCTCTCGTTTCAGAATGAAGATACAAGCCTTCTGCATGGCTCGTACGCCTTGATACGCTATCGGTTGTTTGGGATCCGAATAGGTTGTATTCCAGCATGCTGGATTTATTGATGCGGATCTGGGCATCCGTCCCGGCAACGCGGTTACTGCTTCCGCTGGCTTCGCGACCAGTGTATAATGCTCCGAGATAACCATCATCTTTAAGGTTATACTTATACCTAAGGATAGGGAAGTGAGCAAACTGGCGGGTTCCTGAAGCGCTGTCGCGTGGGAGTTCATCGGCACCATAAAGCAATGCAATGGAATTCTTTTTATCAATATTGCCGGTAAACTTCACTCCGGAAATAGGATTAACAATGGTCCTCGTATTAACCAGGTACATCATCGGATCAACAATGGATGCCTGAGTTGCCCCAATGTTGAATTTCTCCCTTCCTTCCAGAAAAAATGGTCTTTTTTCAGGATAGTACAATTCATATCTCAGGTTGACGTCCACTTGTCCAGCATCCGACTCAACCTGGCTGAAATCAGGATTAACCGTTGCGTCCAGAATAAGGTCTGGCGTGATACCGTATTTGAGTGTAAGGCTGAGATCGGGTTTTCTGACATCTCTCACGAGCTTGTCCCCTTCGCGGATATCCTTATGGGTATAGGTGATTGCTGGGAGGGCTTCAAAGAGTGTATAGTGCTTTACTCCCTGATAATCAACACGCATCAGTTGTGGTAACAGGTTGAAACCCATGGTTGGGTCGAGATGAGGATAGCCGACATGTGTTGCTGTCCGGCTCACATATCGTTCGAGCAGCAGGCCCATACTCACAGGATCACCATTGGCGAATCTCAGACTTTTTAAAGGGATTTTTACTTCAACGATGTACCCGTGATCATTTAGTTTTCCTGCACTATACCAAACCAGATCAATGCTCGCATCCTCTTTACCAGCTGCAAAACGGGTGTCCATCTGAATTCCCAGAGGATTGACATAGAAGGCATAGAGCGCCTGCTGGTCAAACCTCGAATCAATATTCAAACAGATCCAATCATCCTGAATAATCGCATCGCGAGCTGAAACATTGGCTTTGATTTTATCCGGTTCAGGATCCTGACAATCAAAAGCAAAATAGATGTTCTCTTCATCGTAGGCCAACCATGCTTTCGTATGTTGGGGTAATGTTTTCCCGAAATCTGGAATAAACGTTACAAAGTCAGAAAATGAAGGAGCTTGCTTCCAAATATCTTCGTCAAGGACCCCGTCAATAACAGGCGGTTTTGAAACCTTGAAGGCTTTGACACTCTCCGAAGGCACCTGGCCAATGACAAATGAAGACAACCCCTTGAATAGAATTAAGAAAAGCAGGCTGGCGAATATTCTATGGTTTGGGCGATGCATTATTATGGGCTTTGTATCTGTTGACATAATATCCCGCAACTAATTTCTGTATTTTCGAGCGATAAATTCAATCCCGATGAGAATTATTGTTTTTCTGATTTCCCTGCTGGTCAGTGCTGCTTGTTATGGACAGAGCACAGAATCCCTGCGAATTACTCATGGACCATGGTTACAGAATCTCACTCCTGATGGGGTTACCGTTTGCTGGACAACAAATCTGCCTGCCGTACCCGGGGTGTGGATGGTGCGAAGCAGGCCATTGAATGATTCGCTGATCCGCAACTCAACCGACGGATTGATTAATGTTGGCGGCACAATGCATAAGGTGAGGATCTCAGGGCTCAAACCCGGCCTAAAATACTCTTACCGGATTCACTCTGTTGAGCTGATGAAGTTACGACCTTATCAGGTTTATTACGGAGATACCATCAAAGGAAAAGAGTGCAGTTTTACTACTCTTAATCCTAATAAAATAAGTACCCGATTTATGGTGGTAAATGATATACATACCAATGGTGCAGAGTTGGGTAAGTTCCTGAAGTCGGGTAATGCGGCAGAAGAAGACCTGTTGATTTATAACGGTGATATCGTGGATAATTTCGAAACTGAATCGCAATTTTTGGGACCTATTATTGATACCAGCGTAAGATATTTTGCATCAAACGTCCCTTTTGTATTTAATCGTGGAAATCATGAAACACGGGGAATCATGGCCAGGAAGCTCAAGGATTATCTTGATTTGCCAGAGGATCGATACTATGGTTCCTTCGATGAGGGACCGGTTCATTTTGTTATGCTCGATTGTGGAGAAGACAAGCCGGATGATAACAAATATTATTATGGATTAGCTGATTATGATAATTATCGGTTAAAAGAACTGGAATGGTTGAAGCGAGAATTTGCGACAGATGCTTACAAAAAGGCTACCTACAGGGTGATAATAGTTCATATGCCTATTATCCCGATACTGAAAACGGTTTTTGGAAAATTTCCTTTATTGCTCAGTGATAACCGGGGTCATGGACCTCAATTTCTGGCTGAGCATTTTGGTCCGGTCATCCGTGAAGCCGGTGCTGATCTGATGATAGCGGGACATACCCACAGGCATTCATGGTTGGCTCCGCCGTTCTCAGGATACCGCTTCCCGATTCTCACAAATGGAAATACCAACTACGTGAAAATTGAAGCAACCAGTGAATCTCTTTCTATCAAAGTAATGTCGGATAAGGGTGTTTTGATCCTATCTAAAGAAATCAAGAAAGAGTAGAAAAACTACCAGGATATTGCAATTTTTCCTGTAGACTTTCTAGACTCCAGAAAGTCATGTGCTTCCCCGGTTTTTTCAGCAGGAAAACATTTTCCAAGAACAGGTTTAATGATTCCGGCTTTGGTCAGGCGGCTGACTTCCTCCATTACCTCCTTAAGTACCACCGGTTTATTATCGGCCAGAGCAAGCATATTTACACCAATCATCGACTGCGATTTTACAATCAGCCCTATTGGCGAGTGAAAACCAAATCCTAAACCTACACGCAGATTGTTCAGTTGATTGGATCTTTTTCCAATATTTTGAGCAGCGGCACCATAGGTAATCATCCGGCCGCCGGGACCTAAAAGTTTAAATCCTTTCTTGAAACTCAGACCTCCGATGTTATCAAAAACAACATCAAGTTTATGTCCGTTAAGTTTGGATGAAAGTTCTTTCCAGAAATCTGGCGAGTGTGAATCAATAGTAAAATCGACTCCTATTTCTCGGAGATAGTCATGCTTCAGTGAGGAGGCAGCACCAAAAACCGCGCACCCTCTGGCTTTTGCCAGCTGAACTAATATTGTTCCCACGCCACCGGCAGCAGCGTGAACCAACACCCTGTCGCCGACATAAATTCTGGTGGCAAAGCTTGAACTATACACTGCGGTTGAAGCCTGCGTTGCCAAAGCAGTTGCAAGGGCCATATCCATTGAATCGGGAAGTGGGATAATCGCTTCCGCCTGGGTTAAGGCGAATTCGGCGTAACCCCCGAAGCGGGTGAGCGCTGCAACGCGTTGTCCAATTTTAAAGCCGTGAGTATCTTCTCCAATTGCGTGTATTGTTCCAGCAACGTCGTAACCTAAAACAGCAGGCATTGGTGGTGCAGCCTTATAAAGGCTACGACGTGCCATGACATCTGCATAATTCAATCCGAATGCTTCAACTTTTACCAGTACCTGCCCTTTGCCAGGTACCGGAACCGGGGTGTTCCTGATCTCAAATGCATCTTTGCCGTCACCGGTCCGAACCAGAAATATCGCTTTCATCTTACAATTTTTGTTATAATTTTTTTGGTTCAGTTTTTTTTCTGATCCTTAGATTAATTAATTCCACCGAAAAAGAGAACAGGACTGCTACGTAAACATATCCTTTGGGTATTTCCTGATGAAAGGCTTCCAATGTCAGCGTAAACCCTATTAATATCAAAAAAGAGAGTGCCAGAATTTGAAGTGTTGGATTCCTGTTGATGAACCGGCTTATCGTTCCAGCAAATGAGATCATAGCAGCCATTGCGATAATAATTGCCATTATCATGATTAATAATTGTTTACTCAATCCAATGGCAGTAAGAATCGAATCAAAACTGAACACCATATCCAGAACCACAATCTGAAGTATTACCCCCGCAGGAGTTATTTTGTTTTTTGCACTCCCCTCATGGTGCTGAACAAGAGTTTTTTGATGGATCTCAATTACGCTTTTCCATATCAGGAAAATTCCACCGGCCAAAAGGATGATGTCGCGAATCGAAAATGCATTATCTGCAATGGTAAATAACGGATGAGTAAGCTTGATGATCAGAGTAATGGATACGAGCAAGCCAATCCTGAAAACCAACGCCAGCATCATTCCTATTGTCCTCACCCGCGGTTCCTGCCTTTTAGGCAACTTTCCGGTGGCGATGGATATGAATATTATATTGTCGATCCCGAGTACTATCTCAAGAAAAGTAAGAGTTAATAATGCAATCCATGCTTCCGCGTGAAGAAATATTTCCATTCTTGAAGGAATTTTAGGTTTCAAAGATAATCGAACAGGATTAAAACGCAGATTTTGTTATTTTGTGTACGGCTATTCTGAATATGCAAAATATGAAGTCAAGGTTGATAGGATTTCTGGTATTATTATCCATTCTACCATGGTCATCCCTATATCCTCAATTTGTTGGCAAACCATTCGTAATTAATTATGATAAAAGAACTTACGGGGGTGATAATCAGAACTGGTCTATTGCGACCGACAAGAATGGATTAACCTATATTGGCAATGATAAAGGCCTTCTGGAATTCGATGGTGCCAACTGGAGTTTATATACGATGCCGGATAATGGTATTGTTCGGTCGGTATCCATCGGTGATGATGACAATATTTATGTTGGCTCCTATCAGGAGTTCGGCTACTGGAGCCGCGACGATTGCGGCGTTCTTAGCTATACTTCGCTGAGCAAGAAGCTGCTTCCGCCAAATGCACTTCATAATGATGAGATCTGGAGGATAATTGCCCATAACGGGAAAATATATTTTCAGTCTTTCGCCAATATTTTCGTTTATGACGGAAGGCAGCTCTCAATGTTGAATCCCAATACATCGCTTGTATTGCTTATCAAGGCAAGTGGACGCCTCTTTATTCATGAAGTAGGGCGCGGATTATTCGAAATCATTGACGATTCCTTTAAGATGATAGCCGGATCCGAAATCTTTGCACGCGATGAAATCAAGGTTATTCTTCCTTATGAAGGGAATCGATTCTTAATTGGTGTTTCTGGAAAAGGAATGTTTCTTTTCGATGGCTCGGTATTTACCCCATGGGATAATCCGGTGAACAGGATGATAAGTTCATCGGAACTGAATAATGGAATGTCGGGCAATAATCATCTCGTTATCGGAACCATAGGGAATGGGTTGTTTATCCTCGATGAACATGGAAATCTTCAGGAACACCTGAATTCAGGGAACTTTCTTCAAAACAATACAGTACTGGCCATGGCTTTTGATCCCGCTGGAAACATATGGGCCGGATTGGATCGGGGAATCGATCTGATAAACCTGCATTCAGGCATGGATGTTTATGTTGATCCATCTGGTACCATGGGTTCAGTTTACGCTGCAGTATTGGATGGGATGGATCTTCTGGTCGGGACCAATCAAGGGGTATATCGATATCATTTTGTTCCTGGGGAAGGTTATGTCAGGCCTGAACCTGTTGTAGGATTAAATGGTCAGGTTTGGGATTTAAAAAACATTGATGGTGAGATTCTTTGCGGCCATACTAATGGAACCTACAGGATCACCGGCACTCAGGCGACCCGTATTTCAGAAATTACAGGTGGCTATGAGATCCGGAAGATAACTGATCGAAGACGGGATTTTCTACTTCAGAGCACATACAGCGCATTTGCCATTTATACCTCAGTGAACAGCAATTGGATGCTGGACCACACCGTTGGCGGGTTCTTAGAACCTATCAGCAGTTTCGAAAGCGATCACCTCGGCAATATCTGGTGTGCACATGCCACCAGGGGAATATTCCGCATCCGGTTTAAGGAAGACCTGTCAGCGATTGAATCATCAGAGATGTATGGAATCGAAAAAGGATTGGCAGCTGACAGGCATATTGATGTGGTTAAGATTGAAAACAGGATCGTTTTTCCCGGCGGAACTGGTTTATATACCTGGGATGATTTAAATGATTCCATAATTCCATATACCCAACTAAATGATAAGATTGGCGATTTTGCCAGGGCAAGACAGATTATTAAATCACGAGAGAATCATTACTGGTTTATTAATGGCCATGATATTGCATTGTTCAGAATTACCGGGTTCAGTGTTGAACAGGTTTTTCGCTACGACTTTTCCATGCAGGGTCTATACCTGAATAGCAGGTTCCCCAAAATCATCAGCCTAAAAGAAGGGCTGCATCTTATTTGCCTCGATAATGGTTTTGCCATTTTCGATGAAACAGGTCTGAGAACGCTGGAACCACCTGCCCCGGTGCGTATAAGGAGGGCTACTGCGGTCAACCGCCGCGGTGATTTGCTTAGCCTTCCACTCGATTCGGTTCGCCATGGAATCAGAATATCCAATAGTTTCAAGAGCCTGACAATAGATTTCTCGGCGGGAGCTGGTTACCGCCATCCGCTCTATCGCACAAAACTCGAAGGACTTGATGCAGCATGGGGACCTTGGAAGAATCAGTCCTCTATTGCTTTTACCAGACTTCCGGCAGGGGGTTATCAGCTCCAGATCGTATCTATGAATATCAATGGATTACCTGGCCCAACCGCTACTTACTCCTTTATTATTAAATCCCCGTGGTATAGTTCAATTCTTGCCTGGATAATTTATGGTTTAATACTAATTGCGCTTATCGTGTTTCTTCGGATCACCTTTCTAAAGCGACTCAGGCTTCATCAGCAACGAATTGAAGAAGAGGAGATTGAAAAACGCCGTCAGGAGATGCTTAAAGCAGAGCAGGAGGTTATTAAACTTAGGAACGAGAAGCTTGAAGCTGAGGTGAATTTCAAAAACGTGCAACTTGCTGATTTTACTATGAGTGTGATCAAGAGAAATGAACAGCTCATAAAAATCCGTGACGAATTTATGCGTCAGTCAGGTGATAAGGGTTCCGGTTTTTCACGCTCATTTCAAGAAAAAATTATCAGGCTATTCGATAAGCAACTTTCTTCTGAGGATGACTGGCAAACATTTGAAACTCATTTTGATCAGGCACATCA
>Ga0209083_1004661_pt1 | contig 10249 bp, 11 predicted proteins | sample AM7aDNAmetaG_FD_184132 | JGI IMG/M metagenome (GOLD analysis project Ga0209083, IMG submission 184132) | Freshwater microbial communities from Finland to study Microbial Dark Matter (Phase II) - AM7a DNA metaG (SPAdes) (version 3) | ecosystem: Environmental > Aquatic > Freshwater > Lake ...
GACCGTGCCCTTGTCCAGGAGCGCCATTACGGCCTTTTTCTCGTGATCGGTTATGATGCGCCAGCCCTCATCACCTCGCTCGGTAACGAGCTTCGTCCCGCCAAGGAGCGCCAACGTCCGAAATGCGTTTGCCATGAAAGTTACCTTTTCCCCAGAACTGTGTTTCATACGAACTAGAGGCTCCGGAAACACCCGGCCGCCGTAACGCTTACGTAATCATGTTACTTGACCGTTGCTTTCTTGTCAATGGGGCTTTATACTAACAGCGTGGATGCATAATCCATGTGTGTGATGCGGGCCGCCAACGTGGTTCAGTGCCGCATTATCATTGGTTCTATATACTGCGCAGCCTCAGTTTGGGCAAGCAAATTCTCAGTCGGCGCAAGCCACCCCTCGTTGGGGGACATTTCGGTTCAACTCAGCGCTTTCGGAGTTTCCGAATAGCCGGACTGCAATTGGTCAGGAGGTAGTGCATTGACTTCGTTGGAACGCGTCCAACTCGCCCTGAGTCACCACAAGCCGGACCGCACGCCAAGGCTGCTGTATGAAGAGGCAGTTGGCTATACGCCCGCGATTGCCGAATTGCTAAAGAAGAAGTGCGCGCCACGCAGCCCGCTGGAGTACTTCCAGATGGATATTGCCGGGGTGAGCGCGCTGCCGAGCCGCTTGGGTCCATCACGCTTTGCCGCATGGCAGCCGGTTCAAGCCTTTGATGCGGGGCAGGTGGATGAATGGGGCGTATGGTGGAAGTCCGGCAGCGTTCACCATTTTCGCCACATCGAATCTCCCCTTAGGGCTGCGACCGATGTTCGGCAGATCAAGGAGTACCCTTGGCCTGACGTGGACGAGCTATATCGTTATGAGGGCCTGGCTGAAAAGGTCCAGTCTTTGCACCGGCGGGGCTTGGCCGTCTGCGCTTTGCCCCCCTCTATTTTCGAGCAGGCTTGGTATCTGCGCAGCTTCGAGCAGATGCTGATGGATATGCTCGCCGATCCGGATATCGCCCAGTTGCTCCTGCAACGCACCTCCTATTATCAGCGAAAAGCGGCAGAGGCCTTCACGCGGGCGGGGGTGGATATCATTATTACCGGGGACGACGTGGCCAACCAGAAGTCGCTGATGATGAGTGCGGAGGTCTGGCGGCGCCTTCTCAAACCGCTTCAAACGGCAACGGCCCGGGCCGTCAAGGCGATCAACCCCGCGGTGAAGGTATTCTATCACTGCGACGGAAACGTGGAGCCGTTGATCCCGGACCTCATTGAAACGGGCATTGATATTCTGAATCCCATCCAACCGGAGTGCATGGACCCCGCCCGGATCAAGGCGCAGTTCGGAGACCGCCTGAGCTTCTGGGGCACGGTGAGCGTCCAGCGCACCATGTGTCTGGGCACGCCGGAAGAAGTTAAAGCGGAAGTTAGGCAGCGCATCAACACGGTAGGGCGCGGTGGCGGTTTCATCCTCGCCCCGGCGCACGTTCTTGGGCCGGAAACGCCGTGGGAGAATATCCAGGCGTTCTTCGAAGCCGCAGATGAGGGTTAGGCACTCTGGGTCAGTCTTCTTCTGTGAGGCGCATTCCATGAACTCGGTTACGTACATTACCCCTCGCACGTTGAAAGCGAAGACCGCGCAATGGCTGCGCGAAATCGAGCCATTCAATTACCGGAAGAGGAGCTTCCGCCCGAGGTCGGGGGCGCTCATCGTCGTGGACACGCAGCGGTTCTTCATCGAGAAGCCGTACCCTCTCTCCTGCGAGAACTCGCGGGTGATCCTCCCGCGCCTCAGGAAACTTATCGCTGCTTTTCGCCGGGCGGGCAGGCCCGTCCTCTATGTGGCCCAGATGCACAAGGGGGTGGACGTCGACCGGGGGGAACAGCTTTCCCGGTGGTGGCCGACGCCTCCATTGGAGGGGAGGCCCGAAGTCCTAATCCATCCGCAACTTGCGCCGCGTCCGGGGGAGAAGGTCATCCCAAAACGCCGTTACAGCGGGTTTTATGCCACGGACCTCGACGTGACGCTGCGGGTGATGAAGGTCACTGACGTAGTTGTGTGCGGCGTCCTGACGAACGTGTGCGTGGACTGCACGGCGCGCGACGCCTTCTTTCGCGACTACCGGGTCTTTCTCGTGGCGGACGGCACGGCGGCGATGGACGAGGGGATGCACCTGGCCGCATTGCGCACGGCGGCGGGCTGGTATGCGAAAGTGGTGGACACGGAAAGAATTTGCGCCGCGTGTTCCGCCCTCAAGCGGTAGGATGATTCTGGCGTTGCTGCCGGTACCAGCGCGAGAAGGCCGTGGGGCACGAGAAACCCAACGCGTCGGCGATTGCCTTATGGCGATGCCCCTCTTCCCGCATCCGCCGGACCTTGTCGCGGCGGCACCGGTTAAGGTAGGCCCAGGGGGTCTCTCCGGCGTAGGCGCGGAACAGCCGCAGGAAATGGAACTTGCTGTAGCCAGCCATGCGCGCCATGTCCTCCAGTCCAATCCCGCGTCCCGCAGTCTGCCGGATATGATGCTGCACCGCCTCGATAACGGAACGCTGGAATTCTGCCGACGGCGAGTTCTCGTCCGGTTGGAGATATCCCGCCTCGACCACCTTGGCGACGATGGCCTCCAATGCCGCCCGGCATTGCGCGCGCCGCCATTCCCCAGGCAACTGTGCCCCGGTGGAAGACTGGCGGAGAAACGCGGAAGCATCAAAGCCGGTCTCGGCCGACGACAGTTGACAGCGCACCGGTCCGGCGGTGCTCCATCGGCCCTTTCGCACGCGCAAGAGAAAGGAAAGCGTACTGCCTTCCATCACCATGGTCCACAGATGATCGGCGTCCGGTGAGCCAGGCGGCTGGCCGCGATCATGCCGCTCTCCGGAGTTCATGAAGAATGCCGCGCCCGGCCCGGCGGCAAACAACTGGCCCTGGTAGCCGAAGAGCCCTCCCCCGTTCAGCACCAGCATGATCTCCGCAACCGAGTGCCCATGTGTGTGCTGCTGGGACCATCTCATCCGCCACGCTGGCGGTCTCCGCGCCGGTTCGACCTCCGAGGGGAACGACGACCCCACGAGTTTCCAGGAGTGCGGCGCGGCAAGTATCCTCAGCACGTCTTCGTTAAAGAACCGGTTCATGTCGCCTCTGGTAGCGCAATAACGGTCAACTCAATGGCAACCGTGGTCAATTGACGGTACTGATATATGCAAGTAATATTGTATATCAGAAGCAGCGGGCATGCCAATGATGGTTCATATTATTGAAAGGACAAAACATGACTTCGCGCAAGATGCCCTTGGCCCTGCTGGGCGGAGAACCGCTGGTCACGCAACCGTGGTCGAAGAACCCGGTGGTCGATGCGGAAGAGGTGAACGCGGCCACGTCGGTGATCCTTTCGGGCGTATTGAGCGACGTGGCCCGGGGGGCGGTGATCGGGCGCATGGAGGATGAGTATGCCGCGTACTTCGGCACGAAGTATGCCGTCAGTTTTGCCTCGGGAACGGGGTCTATGCACGGGGCGCTCTTCGCAGTAGGTGTCAGGCCGGGAACCGAGGTGCTCGTCTGCGCGCACAACTGGATTTCCGGGATCATGTCGGTCTTTCACGCCGGCGGCACGCCGGTTCTGTGCGACGTGAAGCCGGGCGCCTTTCACATCGACGCGAAGGAGATCGAACGCAAGATCACGCCGAATACGCGCGCGGTCATCGTCACGCATCTGTGGGGCCTGCCCGCCGACATGGACGCCATTCTTAAAGTCTGCAAGAGACTCAAGCTGGCGGTGATTGAGGACGTCTCCCACGCGCACGGCGGGAAGTACAAGGGGCGCTACTGCGGCACGATGGGCGACTGCGGCTGCTTCAGCCTCCAGGGATCCAAGTCCATCGTCGCCGGAGAGGGCGGAGTCATGATCACGAACAGCCGGCGGTACTACCAGCGCTCGCAGGTGCCTGGGCATCATAGCTGGCGGCTGAACCAGGAGATGAAGCTGGCCGAAATCCAGCCCTTCATGGCCGCCGGGGGGATGCATACCTATCGCATGGCCACCGTCGCGGCGGGTATTGCCACCGCGCAGATCAAGAAGCTTCCTTCTCTCACGGCGGCTCGTCAGGCGAACTTCGACCGGTTGACCGCCGGTCTTCGCGGCGTCAAATGCATTCGCTGGCCGAAGGTCGCGTCGCGCTCCGTGCGCGGCTGGTACGGATCGCCGGCCTTCTTCGACGCAGAGAAGGCCGGGATGTCCCGGGCCATCTTCCTCAAGGCCTGCCAGGCCGAAGGCGCGCTCATCAACGGCGAGGGGTACCAGGATTGGAGTCAGACTCCGCTGTTGCAGGATATGAAACTTCTTTCGCAGTTGTTTGTGGTGCGCCATATCAATGGCGTGGAGTTCAAGGCCTCCCGCCAGGGCGCATTTCCGCACTATGATAAGTTGCGGGCCACCATGCTTTCGTTTACCATCCCCCCAGTGGCGAACGCAAAGCTGATGGACCAGTGCGCCGGGGCGGTCCGGAAAGTGCTGGCGCAGGCGCCGGCGCTTCGCCGGTTTGAAAAGGAGTCCGCCCGATGACACCTGCTCCCTTCTGCGCCGGCGTCGCGGAGGTGGAGATTACGCCGCCGATGGGCGTGGAACTGTGCGGGTACGGCCCGTATTTGAAGCGGACGTGCGACCAGGTGCTGGACCCGCTTTATGCGCGCGCGTTGTGGATGCAGTTCCCCGAAGCGGAAGCTGTCATCATTGCGGTGGACATCTGCACGGTCAGCCGGGAGATTCGAGACGCCGCTGCGGCATTATTGAAGGAACGGTTCGGCCTCGACTCCGGGCATGTCATGGTCGCCGCCAGCCACACGCACAGCGGCCCGTCGGGCCAGGAGATGATCGGGTGGGGTGAGCGCGATGCGGAGTACCTGGCGCGGCTGCCGGGACTCCTGGCGGAAGCTGCCGGCCGCGCTCGCGCTGCGGCGGTCCCCGCAGGGGCTGGCGCATGCCGGATGCGCATCAACGGCATCGGCCGCAACCGAGAGCAACCGCAGATCGGCCCCGTTGACCCCGCCGCGCAACTCCTGGCGGTCACTCGCACCGACGGCTCACTTCTGGCCCTCCTCTACAATTATGGAGCACACGGCGTCACGCGCTATCCCTTCAGCTCCCGGATCAGCGCCGATTGGCCCGGTCTTGTGGCCGCCAGGGTCAAAGCGGAAACCGGCGCGATGGCTCTTTTTCTGCAGGGGGCCTGCGCGAACGTCAATGCCCATGAGATCACTTTCTCCATTGAGCACCCTGACGCCGAACAGGTCGCTTGCGACCTGCGTACGGAGGAAACTGCCCGGCTCTTCTGCGACCAGGCGCTGCCCGCCCTTTCAATCATCAGACCATCGCCGACGCCGCTATTTCGCGCCGCGTGGAAAGAACTGGAACTGCCCTGCGTTCCGATGGAGCGGCCGGCGCTGGAACAGATCATCGCCCGCAGGAAGGCCGGTGCGGATCGGATGACCCTGGCGCAATTGCGCCCATTCGCGCAGCGGCTGACGAGCGAGACGGAGGAGGAAAAGGCGTGGCGCGAGGACCGGTTCGCCGTCGACAGCGCCATGAGGCAAATCGAGCTTATGAGCCGTCCGCCATACGTGCGCAAGGCGCCCGTGCAACTCCTGCGGATAGGGGAGAGTGTGCTGGTGGGTTGGCCGTGCGAAGCGTTCGTGGAGCTTGGGATCGAATTGCGGCAGCGCAGTCCGTATCCGTTGACCTTCCTCTCGTCGTTCGCCAACGATACGGCGGGCTACATGCCTACGGTGGCGAGCTTCGAATCGAAGGGGCAGGGGAACGAGTACGGCTATTACCCGCGCGAATTCACCCCGCTTGTCTACGCGCATCTTCCTTACCGAGCGGATGTAAGCCGGATACTGGTGGAAGAGACGCTTCAGATGATTCGTGCTCTGTGAGAGCGCATCCCAGGAAAGGAGTGAACAGTTATGGCTCGCAATGTGACGCTCTTCACCGGACAATGGGCCGATCTGCCCATCGAGAAGCTATGCGAAATGGCGAAGGATATGGGCTACGAAGGTCTCGAATTGGCCTGCTGGGGCGACCACTTCGACGTCGAAAGGGCAGCCTCCTCAAAGAAATGGTGCGATGACCGCCGCGCACTGCTGGCGAAATACGGCCTGGGTTGCTGGGCCATAAGCCATCATCTCGCCGGTCAATTGGTCTGCGACCTGAACAACGACCACCGCAGCGACATGTTCGCGCCCAAGAACACTCACGGCAATGCCGAGGCCAAGCGGAAGTGGGCCGTGGAAACGATGAAGAAGAGCGCCGTGGCCGCCAAGAACATGGGGGTGGGCGTCGTCAACGGTTTCACCGGCAGTTCCATCTGGCACATGCTCTACGCTTTCCCGCCAGTGAGCGAAGAGGACGTGAACAAAGGCTTCGCGTATTTTGCAGAGATGTGGAAGCCTATCCTGGCGGAATTCAAGAAGAACAAGGTGAAGTTCGCATTGGAAGTGCATCCTACGGAGATTGCATTCGACATTTACACTGCCGAGCGGGCGCTGAAGGCCATCGGCGGAGACAAATCTTTCGGGTTCAATTTCGATCCCTCGCACTTGCTCTGGCAGGGAATGAAGCCGGAGCGTTTCATCTACCGGTTCGCCGACCGCATCTTCCATTGCCACATGAAGGACGCCATCGTCACGCTGGACGGCGACTCCGGCATCCTCGGCAGCCACATCGGCTTTGGAGATCACCGCCGCGGATGGAACTTCCACAGCGTGGGGCGCGGCGGAGTGAACTTTGAGGAAATCATTCGCGCGTTGAACACGGTGGGCTACCAGGGTCCGCTGTCGGTCGAGTGGGAGGACAGCGCTATGAACCGCGAACAGGGCGGGCGCGAAGCATGCGCCTTCGTGAAGAAACTCGATTTCACCCCCAGCGGCATCGCCTTCGATGCGCAATTCGACAGATAGCAGAAGATGTGGGGGGGGATCAGGGCGGAAAAGGTAAGTAATGCGGTTCGAGCCATTTTGGGCTGCCCGATGCAATCTGGATTTCATTCTCCTGATGCGAGCGAAACGCGCCGAGCATTGTGACGATCCGGACGTGGACGCGGCTGCGGGAAACTATGCCCTGAAGATCGCGGAGTTTTGCAGGCTGAGTGATGATGGGATATGATTGTCCGCTGAACGTGGGTTTGATCGGCGTCGGCAAGCATGCGCAGCAGGTGCTGCTCCCCGCCGTAGAGCAATTGCCCGATGTCCTGCTGCTTACGTCGCTGGCGACCGCCCACGCCGAGACCGCGCGCGCCGCGAGCGCGCGGTACCGGTTGCCCTGTCATGTCGGCCATGAAGCGTTGATTGCGGATCCCAATCTCCAGGCGGTCATTATTGCGAGCCTGGATCATGAAACCTGCGCCATTGCGGCATTGGAAGCCGGGAAACACGTCTTTAGTGAAACACCCGGCATCAGTTCCGTGGCTGGGGCGCGCCGCATTCGCGAATTGTGCCGTAAACGAAACCTTATATACCAAGTGGGGTCCTGCCTTCGGTGGGCGCCGCCGTACCAGAAGCTGCAACAGTTGTTGGAGGACTGGCGCTCGGCCGAACCAGGTTCTCGCACTTTCTGCGCTTCGTACTATGGTGCAGTCAGCCATATCTATAACCTCTTTCTGTTTCTTAATGGCGATATTGAAAGCCTCCTCGCTTTGCGCGCCCTGGACGGGAGCGCTCACATTGTCCTATGCCGATTTGCAAACGGCGATGTTGGCAGCGTTCGCGTCGCGAACTTCCATAATTGGAGCCCGCCCAATGAGGCGGTGGAGGTCACGCATGCGACCGGCAAGCTGGTGGCGGAGGATGGACGGCTTGTACGCTTCCATCGGACGCCTGCTCGCGCCGCCGTTTCCGCTATGGCGCTGAGCTTCGACCATGCGGACGGCCAGTTGTTCCACTCGACATATTCCCTGCCCTATGGGGGGAATTCTCAACTCTACATGCGTGGCTACATCCCGGAATTGGCGGACTTCGTCGATTGCGTCCGAACAGGGAAACCGCCTCGATGTGGCGTTGACGATGCCGAGAAGACCCTCATGGTCAACCAGGCCGTTAGAAATTCCATGGATTCCGGCGCATGCTGGACAAACGTGAAAACGGGTTCATGGGCGGAGAAGCCTATTGCGCCCATAGAATCATGACGGGCCCGTACCGGCCAGCATTTCGTCCGGGTGTAGTCTGTGGCAGGATCGTTGGTTCGGATATTCCATTCGGTCTCCACAAAATGGATCTGCGAGAGACCGAGCTGAAGGATTCCACAACTAATTCGGATTGAGGCGTGCGCACAGAGGAATGGTGCGGTTGCGCCGGCTCTTGGTGTTGAAGCCTTCCTTGTTGCGCACGTGGAGCAGGCCGCGCTCAAAGTCGATGTCGGGCCACTCCAGATGAAACGACTCCGATAGGCGCAGTCCGGCAAACGTTGCCAGCGCCGTCAGGAAGAAGACGTCCGGCTCCGGTTGGGCCGTCGCCAGCAGACCATTGACTTGTCCCAATGAGAGGAAACATGGCTGGCGTTCGACCTGCGGAAAATAGTGGACACCCTTGACCGGACTGCTGGAAAGCAACTGCCAGCGCACCGCCAGATTGAACACGGAACTGAGGGCCTTGAGCTCGTTGTTGGCCGTGCTGGTCTTGATCCGGTCGATCTCCACACGCCGTTTCAACTACCGTGCAATGTCCTCCTGGCTCACTTCATGAAGAGTCTGGCGGCCCATGTAGCTTGTCAGGCGCTTGAGAATTCGCTGGTAGGAATTTTTGATCGACAGCGACCGGTACAACTGAGCCCAATTGGCCACGCGCCCGGAGAATTCCGAAAGACTCGCCCCAGAGGGGGTTGGTGCAGGAGAAAGCGAAAGGACCGATGGGGTGGAAGTGACCGGCGCGACGGCGCTGGAAGAGCCGCCGGAACCGGTCGCCAGGTAGAGCCGGTGCAGGAACCCCTGCGCCTTGTCATGGTCAGCAGTCTGGGTGGAGCGGGTGATTCGTTTGCCGGCGGGGTCGTAGATTTGACAGTACCAGGTCCCGCCGGGTACTTTCTGATAGAGGAACCCGTTACCGCGTCGGGAGCGTCGCTTTGTCATGGTCGTTGCCACCGTGTGGAAGAAGAAACCGTGCCACAAAGTGCAACGTCCAGACAGGATTCAGCAGACGATCAGCATACCCCGCGTATGCTGAAATATAGGATGTGGCTCAAGCCTCCTTTCCCATCCTCGTCTGCACCAATCGGTTGCGGCGCCCGTTCGGTACGGGCTCAACGACCTAAGCGCTTCTTCCAAACACTACAGAGTGCAGAGTACTGAGTTCGGAGTGAACGACGGCTCATGTGGCGGCGCGGGACAAAAGGCGGGGGGGCTTGTCGCCCATTTCCTGACATAGATGGAAGGACGTATAACGGCGAGTGCAGAATGTAGAGTGCAGAATGCAAAGTGCAGAATGAACGGAAGTAACGGCTGAGAAAATAGCGCACCTCAGGCCGCTGTAGCGGCGGTGAGGGCGATTACATATAACGCAAGCGCGCTGGGACAGCGCGCTCCACCTGTGTCTATTGGAGGGGATGGCGTACGGCAGTTGTCTGTTCTTTGTCGTGCCCGGCGCACCGTCTTACCGTCTTGCCAGACGCCCCGGCGTATGGGCGCACATAGTCGCACCCCCGCCACATGATCGGCGGGCAAGCGTCGCACCCAGAAAAATCGTGTCCCACGCGACACGGAACAGACAACTGCCGGCGTAAGCGCCGGAAGCGCAGGGGGACACTCTGCTCTCAGGACGGAAGAGCGCAGAATGCAGAACATAGAGTGCAGGATGACCGGCGAATGAACGGGGGCAGGGGGGCTGTTGAAGTGTGGCCCAGCGCGGTGCGGGCGTTGATTGGCAGGGGGAAGAAGGGCAAGGCATGCCTTGCCCCTACAGTCCGACTACGACGCCAGCGCTGTTCGTCATTAAAAGCGCAGGGCGCTGTCGTGTCCCTTCACACAACAGCGCCCAGGAGGCTAAGGTCGGTTAATCGTCAGCTGACTTTGCTGACGTTCTTGGCGCGCGGGCCCTTCTGGCCGGCTTCGACCTCGAACGTGACGACGTCGTTCTCAGCGAGGCTCTTGAAGCCGCTGCCGACGATCGCCGAATGATGAACGAAGACGTCCGGAGAGCCGTCGTCCGGAGTGATGAAGCCAAAACCCTTCTGATCGCTGAACCACTTCACCTTACCTTGAGCCATGTGAGATCGCCTCCA
>Ga0209083_1004666_pt1 | contig 10243 bp, 16 predicted proteins | sample AM7aDNAmetaG_FD_184132 | JGI IMG/M metagenome (GOLD analysis project Ga0209083, IMG submission 184132) | Freshwater microbial communities from Finland to study Microbial Dark Matter (Phase II) - AM7a DNA metaG (SPAdes) (version 3) | ecosystem: Environmental > Aquatic > Freshwater > Lake ...
ATTATTCCAATAAATAGAATTATCATCAGCATTTAAACAAAAAATCATTTTTTCATCTTTTTCTAATTTATCAAAAGGAATCTTATTCCTATAAGTTTATTTACTTTATTAAAAAGTTCTTTTTTATAATTACTGAAAGCCGCATCACTTCCAATAAGTTTTTCGCTTGTGTATAATTTTTTAATATCATCTTTCAACGTTAAAATTTCTTCTTGCTTTGATATTATCATATTTTGATATTTTTTAATATCTTCTTTCAAAGTTAAATTTTCATTTTGATATTTTTTAATATCTTCTTTCAAAGTTAAATTTTCATTCTGTAAAATTGTTATTTTCTTCATGTTATAGATTTTTATGTTATAGATTTTTTATATGATTTAGTTTTATTTTTCTTTTAAAACTTGGATTTCTATTAACTATTTTATTAACCATTTCATTTTCTTGTTGGTGTTTTATTTCATCTTTTTTTCTTTGAACTTCTTCTTTTATTTTTAAGTATTTTTTAAAATACTTAAAATTTGGCAAATTAACAATCACAAAAAGCACAATTAATGTAACGACAGCAACAATATCAACTAAAAAATAAGACAACGAAAAATGACAATTTGTATTGGTAACAATTAGAAAAATAAAAAGGTGCAACAATATAAAAACCAAAGATGATATCCAGAAAAGAAACGGACGCATATACAAATAACCAACGGATAGTACTCCAGAAAAATCTGATTGTTCAGATTTTACAAAAAGTTCATGAGTTGATTTTTTAATTTGAAAATCAACAGATTTATATTTACCACTATTATCATCACTATATGATTTGTGATCACTTAAAAGAAAAAGTTCTTTTAATATTTTCTTATTGTTTTTTGTCATTTAATTTTTTCAATAAATAATCCTTCATTGATATTTTCTTGCTTTTAAATGTTGTATGGTTACTTTCTTCAAATATGTTTGGTTCATTATCGAATGAACTATTATCTAAAGTTTCTTTTAGAACACGTTTATAATTTTCAATAAATATATTGTGGAGTTGATCAAAATCTGATTTTTCGATACTGATTGTTTCACCAAAAAAACTATTCCAATTAACAATTTTAATATGAATATAAAATTTTAGTTTGAAAAACTTATAAAAAAACAAAAGTAAAAGAGGAACATTTGGATAAACAACTTCCAATGTTAAATCATATTTACGTTCAAATGTTTTTTTCGTTTCACCGAACAAATTGGTAGAGTATTTAACTTTACCTGCAATAAAACTATATGAAGAACTTGGGTAAGTTCTTCCACCTAAACGTTCATCAACTTTAAATTGGTCAAAATACTTAGCTTCTGATAGATACTTAATAAGTTTTTGAATTATAGCATCTTTATTAAAAATATTTTCCATAAATTTTATTTTAAGACAATTACAAATTTAGGATAAATATTTATTTAAAAAAAATTATTTTAGAAAATTTGATAAAGAATTTGCACAAGCCTTAATTTCTTTTATGTCTTTTAATTTTAAAGAACCTTCTGCAACATGATTTTTAAGATAACTAATTAAATCTTCTGTTGTCATTTCTGTCATGATATTTCTAAGATTTTCAATATGTTCCGTTAAAGATTCCCATGTTTTTTGATTAAATGTTAATTCTTCTTCTGGTTCTTTATCATCTTTATTTTCAAAGAATTGATCATAATTTTTAGTTTTTTCTTCCATTGCTATTTATTTATTTTTATTTTTATAATCCAAATTTACAATCCAAATTTACTGCTTGTTTGATCTTGTATTATTTTCAAAAAATATTCAGATATTTGTGAATCTTTTTTAATCATTTTTTCAACTTGTTCTAATATCGTTTGCCATCTTTCTGGACCATATTCATCTTCAAATTTTTTACATAGTTTACTAATTGTAATTCCATATTCTGTTTTTTCTTGTCCAATATAAGTATTTTCGGTATATGTTCTTGGTATATAATCTAAATCTTCTTTATTAAGTTTAACTTGTATTGTATATTGATGCTGTTTCCATTTTGTTATCGAATCCCTAGCGGGTTCATTATATTCACCAACATACTTATAATCAACAATATTTGCTGGAATAAATAATGCAATCTTATTATTTTGCTTTGCAATAAAAGTATCTTTAGAATTAAAATCTATTTTTCTTTTAGATAAAATATTAGGAAAATATACTTCAGCTAAATTATTATTACCACCTCCAAACCAGCCACAACCTAAATTAAAAATAGATCCATTAGAATCAAAAACAACAATATCTTCAATTTTTTTGCCATCAAAAAAGAACGGATTTAATACAGGACAATCTCTATAAATTCTAGATTCTTTTATAAAATTTAAATATTTTTTCATAAACCAAACTTTTTTGTTGTTTTATTAAATTCAACTCTTTTTTTAATAGAAGGCGTATTTAAATTTATTTTTGGTGTATATTCGTCTGTTTCATAATCGTATATTCCAAATTCCATATCGCATTCTGATAAATCTAATTTCAAAACAATATTTTTGTCACCAGATAAGTTAAATATATCAGGATCTGGATTAATATAGTTGTTGCCAATTTTTTTTGATAAAGTTATATATAAGATTTGTGAGTTAATCTCACTAATAACATCCGAGATTTCACAATCAAATATTTTTTGATCAACAAGCGTATCCGTTAATTCGGAAATCACTTCTTTTCTTGTTGACTTAAAACTTTTTCCCTTATAAGTCTCATTTAATTCTTTAAATTTATTTATCTTTATCATTATTTTAAATTTTTTTAAAATTCTCCAATTTCTTCTTTTTTAAGTCCTAAAGAATCGCCCAATTTTTGCAATTCTTCTTTACTCATTGTTGTTATTTTATTAATCAATTGTTTTTTTGCTAATTCATTTTTAGAATTTGTCATTGTTTTTACAATTTGATCAACACCCTTATTAACCGTAGTGTTTTTGGTTTCTTGATTAACAAGTAATTTTGAACTATCAAATAAAGATTTATAAAAAGCATTAAACCAATTTTTTGTAACAGTTTTATAATTTTTTAAATCATCTAATGTTTTTTTATCTGGTTGATCTGCTTCTAATATTTTCTTCAACATATTATTATATTTTTCTGTTGTTGGTGTTGTTTGATTATTAACATTTTGAGCTGTAGGATTGTTGGTTTGATTTGTTTGTGTTTGTATTCCAACTTTTTTATTTATTTCTGGAATCATTATAGTATTTACATATTGAGTACAAGCATCAGAAAAACTTTTTTCTGGCATGTTCATCAAATTTTTAAAATTTTTATCCGCACTTTTTTGAAAAATTAAATCCATAGTAAAATTTTGATTGTTAAATTTTGTCACTGTTGGTAATGTTGAAAAATATATGACCTTTAAATTGTCCAAAATCAATTTATTAATCTGATCAATAGTTTCTGAATTATCAATTTTTGTACTGAATGTTGTTTGATTTGCACTTAAAAATTGATTAAATGTTTTTGAAATTATATTAAAATCATTTTCTGTTTCCAATTTTTTTAAATAATTACCAAAATCTCTATTAATATCTTGATCTATATCTTTAAATAATTTAAAATAATTAGTTTTAAAATCATTAAAAAAATCTTCGTTCAAATATCTATTATATGTTATTATTTTCATTACTTTGTTCCTGGATTTTCAACTGGTTGTTTAGGTGCAGGTCCGCCTCCACTTTGAGTTGGAACCACTGGTGCAGGTGCTTGTTGATTATTTGTATTGCTCACAGGCGCTTTAGGTTTATTTGGTTTTAATGCTGTTGCTGTAACCCAAAATCTTTTTTTAGATTTACTATTTTCAACATAATAATCGTTTGCATGTTCTGGAACATCCTTACCATCCATTTGTCCCCTTTCGCCTAATACTTTAACTTGAATATCTTGATTTAGTGTTGTGCTATGATAATTATAATTACCACCATTTGTTATTGCAATTTCCGCTGTTTTTTCACTAATCATATTATTCAAATTATCCATATTTTGTTTTAATGTCACCTCATTTTCTTTTTTAACTTTAGTCAATTCTGTAATTTTTTCATTATTACCTAATTCTGTATATGTTGTAATCCACTTATCATACACATATGCTAAAAATTCATTTTTTATTACTTCACCAAATTGCTCAATAGATTTTGGTTTATAATTTGGATTTGCACTTAATTTTTTAACAACAGTAGCAACTTCATTATTAAATTGACCTTTAAGTTCTTCAATTCTTTTATGAGTTTGATCTAAATTTTTTTTCAATTGATCAGGTTTCAAATTAACCAATTTACTTTGCTGTTTAGTATTTTCATCTGTGTTCGTAGTTGCTGCAGGCGTTGAAGCAACAGTTGTAGTTGCAGGTGCTGGTGCTGCTGGTGCAGGTGCAACCTCATTCAATACATTTCCGACAAAGGCTTGATATGAAGCAAATAATCCTTCTTTTTCTTTCTTTTTTTGACCTTTTGTTGGCGGTTGAATATTTGTATTTGGCTCCTGTGTATTTTTTGGTGGTGGAGTTTTTTTTCTACGTTTTCCGGTTTTTGGATTAAAAAAAAGTTTTGACATATTTTTTATTTATTTTGTTATTGTGCTCTTTTTTGTTGGTTTGGTTTTATTTACATTTTTTGTTGTGTCCGTTGGTGGATTAGTGTTTGTGTTGTTTGTATTATTTGTATTATTTGTGTAATTTGCTGGAGTTTTCGTGTTAGTGTTTGTTGTTTTATTACTAACAGTATTCACTTGTTCGATATTTTGCATTTTTCCAAAAACATCATCAACAGTAATTTTATATTTATCAAAAACACCTTTTATTTCTTTTGAACCTTTTATTTTATTTGCATATTTCATTATACCTTGAAACATAGTTTTAAAAATGTTTTCATTTACATGAAGATTTGCAAATTCATTATTTGAATATAAATTTTTCATATTCTAAATTATTTTTATTTATATATTAATATTAAAAATTGAAAATTAAACCACTCCCCCATTTCCTGATGTTCCAGATCCTATTGGTGTCACATTAACAGAAACTGACTGAGATCCTGAAACAACATTAATCAACATTGTTTTTGTTACAAATCCATCCGCAACAACCAAAATAGTTGCAGGACCAACAGGAACATTTGCTACATTAAATGCTCCTTGACTATTCGAAAACACCGATGCCAAATTATTAACAGTTATTTTAGCATCTGCAACATAATTAAATGTGCCCCACATAACATAACCATTTAATGTACCTTTCAAATTTAATGTTCCTGTATTTGTATTATTTGATCCTGTATTCACTATACCAGGATTCACTGTGCCGGGAGTTGTTGTTGCAGGAGGACTTGTTGAAGGAGGAGTTTTTGCACCATCTGGAACTGAACCAGTTAGTGTACCAATAGTTCCCAACACTCCTTTTAAGGCAGACACAGTTCCAGAAATTGGTGATGCTACAGAATTTATTTTATCAGTAGAAACTAATGTAGAGATATCATCCAAAGGTTCTAAAAGTGGCAAAATTTCCATTACTTTTGCTTTCAAACTATTTAAAGATGACATTAAACTTTGTACTGCCGAAAAAGCAACAGGAAGACCAGAACCTGGCGGCAAAATAGTCGCCGATGATGTTAAAGTTGTTACAGATGCTGCGATTTCAATTGCTTCCTGTGTACAAGCAACTATAAAATCTTGTAATTTTATTTGTAAAGATTTTACTGCAATTTTTAAATTTTTCTTTTTCTTTTTTATATCTAATTTTAAAGGATGATCATCACTCATATCCGTAAGTATTAATTGTGCCGTATCATCATCTGCTTGACTTTTTTGTTTAACCAACTGTTTAATCACATCATCATCACTCATATAATAATCATCCATATTCAATGCTAACGTTGGTAAAGATGCTTCCTTCATAGATAATATTGATGATGTTAAATCATCAACGCCATTATTTAAAATATCAATTTGACTCATTCAAAATAATTATTTATTTTTATATATTAATTTTTTTAATTCCAAGAATTTATTTATTTTTACAAAATGAACACATTTGAGAAAAATATAAAATTATATAAAAGTTTTATTAAAGATAAAAAAATTTCCGATTTTCAAATTCCACGTTATCAAAAATTAATCGATGAAAACAAACGAATTTTAAAATTGCTGAAAGAAAATAAAATGTCTCCAGATGAATTTAACAAATTAGATTCAAATGATAAATGGGATGTTTCAAAAGTATTAAAAAATGTAATATGGATTTGTGAAAATTGCCTTGATGAAACTGGGCAACCGGAAAGTCCATTTATTGGAGAAATAGAATGTTTCAATTGCTCTCACATATTATCATATAGAACAAATGGTGGTCAATCAAATCCATTTTGTTGGACTTTTAAACTTAATTTAAAAGAAGAAAGAAGAACGAAAAGAAAAGTTAAATAAAATTATTAATGAAAACTAAAGTAACAGAATATAAATATGACGATTTTAAAAAAGGAACTCATTTTATTATCACATCCGCTCCAAACTATTGGAATGGTGCATTAAATAGTAATTGTCCAATCAATAATATTAATGTTAAATATCCATATGAAGGAATTGTAACTCATACATCAGGTATGTCTGCGATGACAGATGGGTTTTATGGTTGGTCACTATTTTCTTTGATTACAGAAAATAAAATTAAAATTGTAAAAATCACAGAAGAACGAAAGAAAAAATTATTAAAAATAAGCAAAATTTAAATTTTTGGTGTTTTTCCAGAAAACAAATCAAATTTTGTTGTAAGTTTATTATCATCAACCCTAATTGGATATTTAATAGATGGTCTCAATTTTATTATTTTAGTTTCAAAAGGATTTAATTCATTATTTGAAACTAAATTTGTTATCAATGTTGGCATCGATTTAATTCGTTCATTAACATATTCAATAACATCATCATCACATCTTTTAATAATATCATCAAAATATTCTTGAATCGAATTTGCACTCCTTATATTTTGTACAATATCATCATAAAAATATACCTTACTATAAGCATCTTTTTTAATTGGAATAAATTTATTATCCTCAATTGTCAAGCCCATCATATGTTCTAATAAAATTTTATTTTTATTATATGTAATTTTGCCAGAAACCAATCTAACTGAATCTGAAACAAAATAAATTTTATCTATTGTTAAACCATATTCCAATAAATTTTTTCTTAATTTATTTAATAATACTGCATGTTTTTTTCTATCTGTTCTTGCAGTAAGAACACCAATTTCAATATTTTTACCTACCAAATGTTTAATATTGTTTAATAACAATTGAACAGACTTCTTAGAAAGAACATTTTCATCAAAAAATTCTACATAAGAAATTCCAAGTTTGTTTAACTTGATATTTTTTATTTTCATTTTCAATTTTTCATAAATATCCTTTGAAATATAATATGTTTCATCGTTGTATTCAATTGGAAAATTATCTTTCACGTAAATACCATTTTTAATTAATGAAAACTCAATTGGATTTATTTTAAATAAAGGTATATTTGGCTTTTCTTTTTCAATAATCCAAATGTCACTGTGTATATACCAGAGCGTATTATCCAAATCAAAAAAAGCTATCTCTTTGTGTATCATAATGTTGTGTCTGTAGTTTCAAGAGGTTCTTCTGTCACATCGATATCATCTTCAACATGAACAGGAATATTTTTAGTTCCATTAAAATCAACATATGCAATTTTGTCACCTTCTTTATATGCTACTCTATCTACCATATTGGAAACTTTTGGCAATTCTTTCTTTTTAATCTTAAAACTTTCTTCTATTTTTTCTTCTTTGATCTTTTTATGTTCATCAAAGGTTAATAATTTTTTCATAGTTGTTGTTGATGTTTTTTTGATATATGATATATATTAAAATAAAAAACGAAAAAGTCCAATTCTATTGGACTTTTTCTTATTTATATTTATTAAACTTATTCATCATAGAATTAACATCAGGCATTTTTTTAGAATAATCTGGAATATTAGATGATCCTTGTTGCTGTTGTTCTTTATTAGCCTCGTTTTCTTTTTTTATTTTTTCGTTTAATTTGTCAACATAAAATTCATATTCCCACCACCTTAACATATCAATATAAAACGGTGGCGTATTTTTTATTTCCCAAAAACCCCATTTATTATTTAAAATATTTTCAACTGGTATTTGAAACATTTTAAATATTTCTCTTTCAAATTTATTTGAAATACTGATCCAAGACTTCAGTTGGGAGAAAGAGACTGGAAGCCCCGTCGGGAAACGATAAGTCTGTGCGGACCTCCTGGCCACACGATGGACAAATTGTTTTTAATTCTTTAATACCAAATTGCATCAAATTTACAGCTTGATTAATAACTTGAAACGTTTTCATGTCCATTTTTTTAAATTCTTGCTCTTTTGCCTTAATTCCTTCGTCAGTTATCTTAACTCTATCATGAAGCAAAAATGAAGCAATTTTTAAAAATGCTACATTTGGATTTTTTTCAGCCAAAACTTTAGTTTTTATATCACCAAAAAATATTTCTTGAATTCCAATGGTTGGTGGTGCTAACTTATATTCTGCACCATCAATATTAAAAATAAAAACTCTTTCTATTTTATCAAAATATTTTTCTAACTTAACTGGCATTTCGTGATTAACAAAAGTTTTTGAACCTTTATTTTCCGAAGATGTTGCTCTAAATTCAATTTTAAATTCATGTTTACAAGCACATACAGCTTCCTTAGATAAATTATTTCCATTTGGAAAAGTTAATTCACGAATCATAAAAATTAAAAATAACCTATCTCCATCCCTTACATCTTTATATGATCCTTGCATTCCATTAGCATAAATATATCTTACACAAGATGCTAAAATATCATTCATTTTTTCAGTTATGTCGAGGTAATTGTTATCATCGACACACGAATAATTTTGTATCTCCTGAACCCTGGCAGCTCTTATACTAATTTTTGTTCCTACTTTATAAAAAATTCCACAAGGCAATATTTCCAATGGAATAATTAAATATTCATTAGGATTAGCATTATTATTTAAATAAGCTAATGTGTCTTTTGCTTTTACTGTTTCAAATTCTGTTTCATTACTTTCAACAAAATTTTGTTTTAAATAATTTAAAGAATCGTCTTCTTTATTCTTATTATGTTCTGACATATTTAATTTTTATTTTTATATATTAAATCAAATGAGTTCCATTAAAAATAATATATAAAAATAAAAATTAAACTTAAATGATTATTGATAAAACTGTTAAAATTAAAGGAAACGGAAGAAATTTAAAACACTTTAAAAATTTAAATTACGATATTAAAATAAACGAATATATTGATGTTGAAACAAAAGATTTGTTAAAAACTTGTCATGTAAAAATAAATGTAGAATGTGATATTTGTAAAACCAAAAGAGAGATCAGTTATTTCTCATATCATAGAAATGTTGATTCAGAAGAAAATTTATACACTTGTCCAAAATGCAGCAAAATTAAAAAGAAAAAAACAAATTTAAAAAAATACGGAGTAGAATATCCTATTCAATTAAAAGAAATTGTACAAAAAAGAAAAGATAACAATATTAAAAAATATGGTGTTGATGAGCCTGCAAAATTACAAGAAACTAAAAATAAAGCAAAAAACACCAAAAAAGAAAAATATGGAGATGAAAATTTTATAAATTATGAAAAAATCAAAATAACAAAAAAAGAAAAATATAATGATGAAAACTATAATAATAGAGAAAAAAATAAATTAACTTGTTTAAAAAAATATGGTGTAAAAAATGTTTCCGAAATTGATGGAATTAAAAATAAAAAAGCACAAACATTTATAAAAAATTATAATGTTGATAATTATAGCAAGTCAGATAAATATAAAAATAATATAGATGATTTTATTTTGGATAAATATAAAAATTTAAATATTATAGATTGTAAAAATGACACATTAACATTACCTTGTGATTGCAAAAAAGATCACAATTTTGAAATAAAAAAATATATTTTACGAAATAGAATAATTTATAAAACAATCTTATGCACTATTTGTAATCCAGTAAATTCTTTTTCAACAAGTGGACTTGAACTTCAATTACAAAATTTTATCGAAGAATATTATATTGGTAAAATTATTTACAATAGTAGATCAATTATAAAACCTTATGAGTTAGATATTTATCTGCCTGATATCAAATTTGCAATCGAGTTTAATGGACTTTATTGGCACTGT
>Ga0209083_1004669_pt1 | contig 10236 bp, 11 predicted proteins | sample AM7aDNAmetaG_FD_184132 | JGI IMG/M metagenome (GOLD analysis project Ga0209083, IMG submission 184132) | Freshwater microbial communities from Finland to study Microbial Dark Matter (Phase II) - AM7a DNA metaG (SPAdes) (version 3) | ecosystem: Environmental > Aquatic > Freshwater > Lake ...
CGCTATTTGTAGTGCATCCGAGGTTTGGTGACTTATAAGATTGTAAAGTTGAAACGCTTTTTTGAATTTGTTGAGTTACAATACTGTTATAGTTATTATCGTCATTGGTACATGCTTGGTATTTTGGATCTCCTGCTCCGCCATAAACACCACAATCAACTTCTGAAATCACAAATTCTAATGTGTAATAATCGCCGTTTTTTAAAGTTGTGTAGTAATAAGTATTGTAAAATGTGCCAGCGGCCCCTTCATTAGTGCTCGACACGCAGAAGTGCATGTTGCCAGCTGAAAATTGAGAATAACTTTTTTCTGCTGGATTAGTTGGATTGGCTGAATAACAACTATCTGCATAAATAGTAGCATTGCCTTGAGGAGCGACTTTAACGATAGAACTACCGCCCAGGGGAGTGATTATCACGATTGGCTTCTGCTGTAGCGAGATATAATCACTATTTAATTTAGCGGGATATCGGAATGTTATGTTAGCGACACTATCCGTATATGTGTCCCAGCCAGCGGTCTGGACTGGTGTGGTCGTTGTTATTGAGGCTGGAGTTTGTTGCGGTGGTACAGTTAGTTGGAATTTTGTTGAAAAATATTGATAGGCGAATACTCCGCCAAAAATAACAACCGCTACGACAATAATTATTATGATGCCGACTAATGTTGAAATTTTCTTTTGACTTGGCATATGTCTTTGGTTTAATTGTTACTTCATTATATCACAAACAAAAAATCGCCGAGAAGGCGACTTTTTGAATGACCATATAAAATACTTTATTGAGCAGTGGTGGTTTTCCCAAGTCCCTTTATTGACTGGGCAATAGCTGTAAAATCCTTTCGTGCAGCTGCTAAGTCGGCAGTTGCTGTTTTAATTTTAGTCCTTGCATCTTTTAATGCTGCTGTGTTTGATGCTGCGGTTGTTGTGTTTCCTTGATCTGGTACCAACGATGCGGTTTCAGTTACCGCTGCGTTTGCTTGCGTTGTTGCATCAGTTAATTTTGCGGTAATGTCTGCCATTGTCGTTGCTATAGAAGCCGGAGGAGTTGTTATCTGTCCGATACGTGTAGTCAGTTTTGTTTGTACTGCGTCCATTAAACCAACAATTGTTAAAACCCTATCTGATGCAGCTGCGATTGAAGCCTGGGGCAAAACTAACATATAAATTCTGTAGGATTTTGTTATAGACTGCATATCTGTCCTTAGTGTGGCCGCGACGGTATCGGCGTCTATTGTTGCCTTTAATGTTGTCAATTGCGTAACTTCATTTTGCAGAGAAGTGGCAAGCGTGCTTTTTTCCGCATCTGAAAGTTTTTGCATTGCGTTAACCCGAGTGACTAACGCATTTAAGCTACTTATCCTTTGCGTTATAGCCGCGTCGGATTTCTGAATCATTTTTTGCATATTAGCTGCTGCTTTCGCTGCGCGCGTTGCAGTTGTGGTTGTCGGAGTCGTAGAAGTTGTTTGTGCAAAAGCAGGAACCGCAACCAAAGCAACAAACAATACAAGCACCGACAATAAAATAACTTTGTTGAATTTTATGTTTTTTGTTGTCATGGTTTTATTGATTAGTTAAGCTTTGATTTACGTTGTTGGAATCCGTATTTAATCCGTTCATCTGAGTGTCAATGGCTGATAGATCGCTGTTGATTGCCGCATCAGATGTATTTTGCGGATTGGCAGAAGAAACACTGCCCGTAGTTTGCGTACTATTTTGATTACTATTTGTTGCAATGTTTTGTTGTGTTGGGGCTACGCTTACCGGCTTTTGAGAAGACGAAATGTACCACCAAGCTCCGACTGCAACAACAATCACGACGACGATTACTATTACGATTATAGAAATTTTTGACATATTATGTTTAATTTTTTAATTGTATTAATTTCGACCCCTATTTATTTTATTATACCACCGATATTTCCTTAATCAATCAGAAACCCATCTCAATTGGATGGGTATTTTTAACTGTGAAGAAATCGCTTAATGCCAAATCCAAACATAGCAGTCATTACCCAAAAGCCGATTAACAGCGCGATAATTGCTCCACCCGAAATATTATTTACGGATATTTGCCAGAGAGATAAAACTGTTGCCGCAATAAAGTTAGCCAATCCCCAACTAAAATTAACAACAGGTTTTGTTTTCTGGCCAAACGGACTCCGGGCAATAGTTTTTGACACTCCCCAAATAAAGTGAGGCATCCCATTGGCAAGGAATCCTCCAATTAAAAAATACCAAATATAATATAAATGTATAAACATGGATTTTTTTATTTGAATGCAAAAGCCATCAACACGATAGTTAATGCGTTAAGAACCACCAATGCCAATACTGTTTGCCATTTTGTTGGAAGGGGATTTATTAAAATATAAACCGTGTAAATTATTGCAACAATCGCCGCACCAATAAAATTTCCTCTTACCATATTTTTGTATTTATTTCATTTTAATAATTATTAAACCTTTTCCTTAGTTTATTCTTTCATGCCTCTATTATATCAAAAAATCACCTCAATTAAAAAGTGGTTTTTATTTTTTATTTCTATACTCTAAAGTCTTGTCAGCCGGAGATAATCCGCCGAGAGCTTTGTGCGGGAAATAGTTCCAGGCATCGCTTACCAATTCAAGGACATTTTCCAATTCCGACGCGTCTCCGCCTCTGTCGAACATGGCCACGGCTTTCATCATATCGTCGCTGTCTTCCTCGTTATAGATAACGGCTAAAACATCTTTCAATTTAAAATCGCTTCCAACTTCCTTGAGCATATCTAAAATATCCCGCTCAATTTCTTTCCGACGTTCCAAAATTTGTTGTTTTGATTCTACTTCCATAATTTTATTTTTTGTAACCACGCTCCAAATCATCCAACAAACAAGAAAAAGACTGCTTTGTATCCCCTTCCCACTGATTCCAAATAAATTGTGTGCCGAAAGATTTGCCTAGTATGTTTAATATTTTCTGTGTTGTTGAAAATATTTTTTCTATTTCTTCTGTAAATATTTTTTCGGTTTTTGGATTTTTTGGTTCATGGGCAGTAACGTTGTTGCGCAGGATTTCGATTCGTTTAATTTCTTTCTCCATGGATTTAATCAATGGCACGACTTCTTTTTTGTCTTGCTGAGATAGGTTTTTTGTTAAGGTCTCTAATTTAAGGCTGGATTTACTTTTATCAAAAAGTTTGTGTAAGTCAGATATAAATGTATTTTCTAAGGCATACAAAATTCCAGTAAATGTGCCATCATAACGATTTATAATGCCGGCTCGTCTTTCTGCTTCCTGTTTGCCAACCTCCGGTATGGAAATAGATATGCGCATATACTTCCATAATAAAAAGGAGCCATAGGCACAATTCATTCTATTCACCAATCTGTCAAAATATACTTTATTCATTTTTTATATTTAATCTTCCCCGAAAATTTTGTATCTCTAATCCTATTTCTAAATCGCTCAAATTATTTAATGTGAGCCCAATGATTTTAGAATTGGCAAACGCCAAATTTAGTAATTGGCTTTCTATGCTTTTAAATTTGTCTTGGACTCTAAGGTGAGAAATTCCCTCTTCTCCATCAGATTTTCTTTTTAACTTTAAGATTAAAGAATCTTTACTCATACTTTTGTTCTCAATCGTACAATTATTCCAATCTAAAAATGGCGACCTTCCATCAATTGATTCTGTGATTCCACCTATTGCAAATATTTCTTTTATTTTCATTGTTTTATTCTTTAAATTAGTGACTGCTTGCTATAATTATGCCGATTACCGCAATAACAACCAGTGGCCATAGAAAACCTAAAATTACTCCGCCAATCAGTGCCGGTATCCATCCGAACATAAGTCCGAAAAGAAGCCCCCAGGTTATAAGAGAATACAGCCAAATTAAGATAAAGGAGATGACGCCTATGATCCAGACGCCAATCATATACCATCCGGATTCCATATTTTTTTATTTCTTAATTAATTTTTATTTTTTACTTATCAATAATCTTATCTGCAAAATCTGCGAAATTATCAAACCAATATTCTCTGTAGCCTTCCCCAACCGTAGCGATAGAATTTGTATACAAAAGCAACTTTGTGGTAATTGTTTGATTTTCGTATAAATGTTTTTTATCTTTAAAAATCTTGCAGTAGCCGTCTACCTTGTGCTGATAATCTGCGAAACTGGTTCCCTTTGGATCAACAAATAAAATTGTGTATTCTTTCCCTTTTTTAATCCAAAAAATAAAATCCGGCTTGAACCTTGCCATATCATTCTCCTTGGGGCTGTAATACGGTATGTGAACTTCATCTAATGTTTGATCTAATTTAGAAAACATCCACCAGTCGAATTGCTTAAATATGTTATCGTCTTTTTGGAGATATTCTTCCAGTTGTTCAATAAACTTAACTTCGCTATCAACATCAATAATGTGGTTAATGTAATCAACCTTTTCCCCCTCGGAAATTATCAATGGAATATAATAATGATTTTGAATGTATTTTATTTTTAGTTTTTTGCCATCGTGTTCAAAGTTTTGGTTTTCCCTTAATTCCTGCGCCTGCTTCAACATATTTTCGAAAGAAAGCTGTTTTGAATCAAATGCTTTTTTGAGTTTTTTCTCTTTATTCGGAAAATCCCTAACTTCCTTAATTTTGGTAAGTATTTTTTCAAATGCGCTTCCATCGCTGAACTTTATTTTTTTAAAATGGACTATTTCATTTTCAAGTTGTTTGAATTTATCAAATTCTCTATCCTTTACACCGAAATAATCCAATATTCTGCCGATCAAAAGCTCCGGATCGCCAATGGATCTTTTCTCTCCTAAATCAAAATATTTGTCATGCGATTGTAAGCTCTCACCGGCTTTTTGCAAAATCTTCACGTCACACTCATATTTAATTAAGGCAACTTTTTCGCCCAAATAATTAAACAAGGAACTCGTCTTTTCAAAATCTTCTTTGCTTATGCTGTATTTTTGTAAATCTTTTTCTTCGGCAAATATCTTGTTCGATTCTTTGTAAACAGGCACGAGAAGCAAACGCTTTTTCGCATCTTCGTTTACATCAAATGCCTGCCCTAAGTCTTTTTCTTGCTTTTCTTCTTTCAGTGCTTTAATTATTTCTTTCAGGTTTTCCGCATTCGTACCAAAAACAAACAAGCTTTCAAGTGGTAAAATATCATGCCTTACCTTGCCAAACAGTTCCGCTTTAACTTCTTTATCATTAAGCAGATTCAACATCCTTTTCCGTTTATTTTTCAATGGTTCAATTCTTACTCCTCTGCCAACAGATTGTAAAACAAACTTTTTTGCATCGCTTCCCATTCCGATATTAACAAACAAAAGAATGTTTGGACGATTTGAATCCCAGCCCTCGTAAAATGAACGAGAACCCATCAAAATATTTATTCCCGAATCATCCTGATTAATTTTCTTAAAAACACTTTCATTTTCAAAACTTTCAATAATTTCATATCCTTCAAGTTTTTCTTTTAACCATCCTGACACATCACCGATTTTAATCATAGCAAACGGCTTTTCAGATGTTTGTAATTTGAAAACAAGTTCATTCTTATTCCCTGGTATTTTTAATACTTCAATTTTGCCGGGAGATTTTGCATTTAGCACTTGTTGCAAAACATCTTTGTATTCTATTTTTTTCAGTACATCCTTGTTAATCTCAACGTTTATATTTTCAAATTCGTACACAGGATTAGCTTCCATTTCTAAGATAAGTTCGTCTTTTGATTTCTTAAATAGATTTTTGTCAAATTCATTTTTTGCCACTCTTTCAATTTCAGAAAAAAACAATTTTAAGTCTGCATCTTTTGTATCAACTGAATTAACCAATGTTAAAAGCAATGGATGGTGATAAAGAGTTTTATTTTCTTTTCTTACTTTATCAAAATATTTATTTATGTAAGTAAGGAGTATAAGGCTCTTTAATACGACTTTTTGTTTTTCAACACGAGAAAAATCGCTCTTATCACGAAAAGCGGAAACCTCAGATCCGGAGATATAAATATGCTTTCCATATCCTTCCTCTATAAATTTGGACAGGTTGAAGTTGAAAACGCAGGTTGCAAAATCACGTGGATCGGTAAAAGTTGCAGAAAAATTGAAAAGAAAACCGGCCCTTGAAAGAATTGAATATAAAACCTGCCTCTTGCTGTCTTCTCTATCTCCTTTATGCGCCTCATCCAAGAGGATATACCATTTTCCCTTATTGTCGTAATTTCTAAAATTAACAATTTTTTCTTTTTGTCCGTCAGAAATTAAATCAGATCTATAATAAAAAACTGTTATTTCGTTTTTTGCGAATGGCAATGCGTTCTCGTGCTTTGTATTCTCGTAATCTTTTAAGCTTTTGAGGTTTATTTTTGTATCAAAATTAAAACTGTTAAACTCGTCTACGTGATTTTTAAATTGTTCCAATAAATCATCCCTGTGGGCAAGAAAAAGAATATCATTTTTTGGTATTTCATTTTTTGCCATAAGCTTGCCCAGCAATTCAATCAGTTTGACAATAATCAATGTTTTTCCGGAACCTGTTGCCATCCAAAAACTCATCCGGTTGATAAAGTATTCAAACGAAATCTTATTGCCAGCAACTGGATAATCCTTGTCATATTCCAAAAGAAATTCAGCAGTTTTACTGTCCTGTCTTTTGTTCAAGTCGTAATCAAAATCCTCTTCTAATCCGTTTGATTTCAAGTGATTAAAAAAAAGTTCCTTATTGCCTCCCATTTCTCTGTAAAACAGAAACAATGCCTTGAGTGTATTTTTTAACCCATCTTGCTGAAAATCAAAAAGTTTTTTATCACTGGAAAAATTTGAATAATCAAATCCCTGCCACTTTGCTGGCAATTTATCAAAAGAAAAATCGTCTACAATATTTTGTAAATAAAGTCTCATATTACCACCAGATTAAAGGTTTAATCAATTTATAGTCTAAATCTTTGATATTTATCTTTGTCCCGTCCGCAAACTCAACTTCATCACCATTTATCTTTTTAATCCATTTGCCAGTAAGGTTTGACAAAGTTTCCGCAATATCTATGTTGGGATATAATTTTTTTAAATCTATTTTTGTTTTACCGGCTTTATTGTCTATTTCCAAAATTTTGAGCATTTTTTCGTCTCTCATAAAAACATAATCCTGATATGCTTTTTCGTTTACCTTGTTGAACAAATCACTATCGCCATATTTACAATTCGCCAAAGATTCTTCGTATTGCTCAAGTTCGTAATACTTAAAAAATCCACCACCTTGCCAATTTACATCTTTACTCAAATGCGGTTTTCTTATCACTGGACTATGGATTGCTTTAAATTCCTTATCTCCATTCAAAACAATTTTCATCCTTCCCAAAAGTCCTATTTTTTTTATAATAACTTTTGCAAAATTTTTAGTTTCGGATATTACGTCTACTATTGCTGGATTGTTTAATCCGATGCTTTCATCTTCTTCGTCTGCTTGTTCGGCGGTTTTTCTAATTTCAGTTGTATCTAAATAAATTTCGTGAAAATAATCTCCCATTTCGACACCAATCCATTTTCTATTAAGTTTTTGTGCCACAGCACAACTCGTGCCGCTACCGGCAAAAAAATCAAGCACAAAACCTTTCACCTCTGATGACGTCTGTATTATTCTTCTTAACAAATTTTCTGGTTTCTGATTGCTTACAAAAGATAAGCTTTCTGTTATTCGCGGCTCACTATATTGAAAAGAATAGATATCATTCCAAATTGTTCCCTTTGCCTTAACCTTAAAATCAACCTTTTCTTTTATGTATTTTCCATCCTTCCATTTTTCAATGAATATATCGTTAGAATCTTTGCCAAGAAAATCCAGCCAACCAATAGAATTTTTTTTATCAAGCGCCTCAAACGCTTTCGTGAAAATATTTTTGTCTGGATCTGACTTTGTATAGTAATGAATAAAATCGGCTTGTCTTATCCAATTCATTGCTTGAGATTTAAATCCCGAAATATTATCGCCAGTATTCCAAGTGATTTTCGCTTTAAAATTTTCTGGTCCAAAAACTTTGTCTAGTAAAATCTTGGCGTAGTGTTCGGCAATATGATCTAAGTGTAAATACAAATTGCCCCTATTATTAAGAAACTGTTTTGAAATTTCTAACCGATCATTCATTAAGGATAACCATGTGGAATCCTGAAATTTATCTAAAAAAATAAAATCACTTCCCGTGTTGAATGGCGGGTCGATATAGGTTAGCTGAATTTTGTCTTTGAATTTTGGAAAAATCGTATTTAATGCCTGATAGTTTTCACTTTTTATCAACCAACCATCTAATGATTTATCCAAATCCTCAAAAAGTCCTAAAATCTTCAACTCTAACTCCTTGAAATGTTTTGTATCTATCGGCAAATGCTCATATTTTTTACTTCCAGGTATGTCTTTTATTTTAAAGCCTTTTTCTACGATACCCAATTCCTGCCATTCTTTAATTTGATTTTTAATGCCTTCGGAATTTAATATTTTTTCTGCAAGTTTTCCGTCTTTTATTTTATCGAGAGTAATAACATAATTGCTGTTCTTAACAAACTTGGGCTTATTCCAAACTTTTACTAACTCGTCTTCAAATTGGGAGATGAAATCAATAACCTTAAAAGCAATGCTTTTCAAAATTTCCAGTTGGTTCACCCTGTCTCCAGACCATTCTTTCGCTCCATCCCAGAAATACTGATAACTCCAAAGCTTAAATTGTTCTTGTAAAAAAGACTTTGCATTTTTATTAATAAAAAAATCAACCTCACTTTGCTTTTCAAAAACACAGAAAGCTTTTTTAAGGATGTCTTCCGTAATTTTTGTATTTTTCTTTTTCAACGCTTTCAAAATTTCGTCTGCTTTATTTTTCGTTCCCCGCTCCGAATATTTAACTGCAAAAATAATTGTTCCATCTTCACGGATTTTACCTAATTCAAAAATTAATGTTCTTTTTTCGTTTGCTCTTTTGCTTTCAATCTGGCTAGCATCAAAATAAAACTTAAAGCCGTCAAACTCTACTGGCATACTTCTAAATATCCTGTCCGTTTTAACATAATAAAGCATCTGTGTTTTCCAAAACAAAATCACGTCCTTTTCGTCGGTATAAACTTTTTCATAGATGTTATTGTGAAAGGGTGTTGAATTAAAATAGATAGATCCGCTTTCCGTAAAATAACGACTAAAAAATGAGTAAAGTTTATCAAAAAGCTCTTCCTTAAAAGCAGGATATTTTTCAACAGCCTTATCTATGTCTTCTTTGAGTATTTTTTATTTGAGAATAATACCCGGCTTTAATCCGCATTAAGTTGATAAATCCGCCTTCGCCTTCAATTTTGGCACCAACAAAGACGTCTTGAAGTGCTTTAAAAAATTTCTGTTCTTTTGTCATATTTTTATTTAAAAGTATTATCTCATTTTTCATTTATTTAACCATAAATTAGACATTTTTTCAAATTTTTAGCTGGGTGATTTTTAGGGGTCAGGGTCTGGACTACTGCGCACAGTTGCGTCATTCCTTAGCTTAATATGAATACACAACCAACGGGATTTCCGGGGGCCTTAACCCGACAAAATATAGAGGCTCCACCAAAAATTAAGTACTTGCTTTATGCAAGAAAAAGCACGGAATCAGAGGAAAGACAGGTGCTCTCCATTGATTCACAGATCCAGGAGATGCTTCGGGCTGCCGAAAAGGATAATATGGAAATCGTCGATATCCGGCGCGAATCCCACTCCGCCAAGGATTCGGGGCAGCGTCCGGTGTTCAATGAAATACTGAACGACATCAAGATCGGTAAGTTTAATGGGATCCTAACATGGGCTCCTGACCGCTTGAGCAGAAACGCAGGTGACCTTGGGTCCTTGGTGGATTTAATGGATCAGGGATTATTAACAGAAATCAGAACAAACGGACAAAGGTTTGCCAATAACCCAAACGAAAAATTCCTTCTCATGATTTTGTGCAGTCAGGCGAAACTGGAAAACGACAATAAAAGCTTAAATGTTAAACGCGGACTTAAAACCCGATGTGAAATGGGCTGGCGACCAGGAACCGCTCTGACCGGATATTCAAATGAGAAAAGAACCGATAGAAAATGCCAGGTTCTGGTGGATCTGGAAAGGGCTCCAATAGTTAAACAAATGTTTGAAAAGATTGGTAATGATCACTGGTCTGGTTCAAGACTTTACCACTGGCTAAAATTTGAAATTAATTTTAAGACGCGAGGAAACAAAAATCTTTCGC
>Ga0209083_1004670_pt1 | contig 10233 bp, 8 predicted proteins | sample AM7aDNAmetaG_FD_184132 | JGI IMG/M metagenome (GOLD analysis project Ga0209083, IMG submission 184132) | Freshwater microbial communities from Finland to study Microbial Dark Matter (Phase II) - AM7a DNA metaG (SPAdes) (version 3) | ecosystem: Environmental > Aquatic > Freshwater > Lake ...
GATTGGCGAACTTTCGGGCGGACAACTCAAGCGTGTGGCACTGGCTAATGTCCTGATTTCTGAACCTGATTTACTGATTCTCGATGAGCCTACCAATCACCTCGACCTCGAAATGGTGGAATGGCTCGAAGATTTTCTCAAACGCTCCAGCATGGCGTTGTTTATGGTAACGCACGACCGCTATTTCCTCGACCGTGTTTGTACCAATATTCTGGAAATAGACCATCAGGGAATGTTTCAGTATAATGGAAATTATTCATATTATCTTGAAAAACGGCAGGAACGCATAGAAAACTGGAATGCCGAAAGCGACCGAACCGTCAATTTATACAAGAAAGAACTGGAATGGATGCGCCGTCAGCCACAGGCACGTGCCCACAAGGCCAAATCACGTCAGGAAAGTTTCTACGAAATTGAAGAACGTGCCAAACAGCGCCGAAACAATGACAAAGTGCAACTGGATGTGAAAGCCAGTTACCTCGGTTCTAAGATTTTTGAAGCCAAATACATTTGTAAAGCGTATGGCGACCTGAAAATTCTAGACAATTTTTATTACAACTTTGCCCGCTTCGAAAAAATGGGCATTGTTGGCAAAAACGGAACAGGAAAATCCACTTTCCTGAAAATGCTGCTGGGTGAAGTGAAGCCTGACAGCGGTTCATTCGACATTGGCGAAACGGTGGTTTTTGGCTATTACAGCCAGGATGGGCTGGCATTCGACGAACAAATGAAGGTGATTGATGTGGTGCAGGATATTGCCGAAGAAGTGAATCTGGGCAACGGAAAGAAAATGTCGGCTTCGCAATTTTTGCAGCATTTTCTTTTTACCCCAGAAACGCAGTATAACTACGTGTACAAACTGAGTGGTGGTGAGAAACGCCGCTTGCATCTCTGCACCGTGCTAATGCGCAATCCAAACTTCCTCGTACTCGATGAACCAACCAACGACCTCGACATAGTGACACTGAATATTCTGGAAGAATACCTTCAATCATTCAAAGGCTGTGTGATTGTGGTGAGCCACGACCGCTATTTTATGGATAAAGTAGTGGATCACTTGATGGTTTTCAAAGGTGATGCCGAGTTGAAAGATTTTCCTGGAAACTACACCGACTACCGTGAGTGGAACGAGTTGATGGAAGAACAGGAAAGGGAGGTACGGAACAAAGAGCAAAGAGCAAAGACAAAGGACAATGAAACGCGAAACATTGAGCGTGAAACACAAAACACGAAACGTAAACTGAGTTTTAAAGAAAAACAGGAGTTTGAAGCATTGGAAAAAGAAATACCGCAACTAGAAGAGGAAAAAGCTGAAATAGAAAATCAATTAGCTTCCGGCACACTCAGCAGCGATGAAATTATCAAAGCCTCCCAACGTCATGCCGAAGTGGATGAACTTATTGACGAAAAAACCATGCGGTGGCTGGAATTGAGTGAGGTATAAATCCATCTCCTAAATCTTTAGGAGTTCATATTATTAAATTTACCATACATTTCAACAAAAAAGCCCCTGCAAATTCATGCAGAGGCTTTTTTTAGAAAGACACTCAGATTACTAAGCGACTGTCAGGCTTCCAAGATACTGACTGGTTGACACAATAGTCGGATCATTTTCAGACCTGAAGTACAGGTAAAACAGCAGATTATCACCTATTTCGGTATAAGGCAAGGCCAATGTTCCGGATTTACTTCCTCTTGTTACAGCACCATCCGAATAGCTGAGTTCAGCTTTATCGACATTATACACCACCATTACAGCCTTATCTTTTGGATTGCACAAACCATTTTCGGAAATATCATCCCAACTGAATGAGATTTTATTTTCAAGTTTTTGTGCACTTGCCACAGCTTCACGGGCTAATGAACCCTGACTAATCAGTAACTTGCTGTAATCCAGTTCAAAATCAGGTGCTTCACCCGTCAGGGCATTTTTAAAGGCATACTGACAAGCGTAGTTATACGATGTCATACTATCACCTGCCATGACTTTAAAACTGTTTTTGAGCAAGAAGTTCAACGGTTGCATAAATCCGGTTACCATGCCGAACTTAGTCTGTTGCTGAAGCTGATTTTCACTACTCACACTGCGTGCTTTCTTTGTTTTGGCGCGGATAATATCGTCACCTTTACGATTACTTGAACCAATTACGGTTCCTACGGTTCCTGTGAATCCTCCAAGGATTCCTAAATACAATTTTCCCATGATTTCTAGTTTTTATATGGGTAAAACATTTTTTTTGTTGCAATCTGATTTTCCCTGAAACGGGACGGTCAATCCTGTTTCGTTTCAAATCGTTCTTTTATCCAATCCGATTTTCTTTATTGACCGTAAAGAATACCTGTTGTATAAAACCTGTAGCGCCCTACGCCAACAGATTTTACAACTATTTTGCCAACCACAAAAAATGTCCGCGTTGGCCGCTATTGTCCATGCCAGATTTTTCGATTCTGAAAAAAACAACTAAAATTGTCCGTGTTGTCCGTTGTTGTCCACTCCCTTCGGGCATAAAAAAAGCAGCCTGATTACTCAAACTGCCATATTTGTCTTTTATCTTTTATCTTTTATCTTTTGTCTTGGCTCTTTGTTCTTTGTACTTTGTTCTAGTTACAAAAACCACAAATTCTCTCTGCCCATATCAGGCAAATCCAGGTATTTGAAATGAGGTACAATTTGAGCCAGTAGCTCCGGATAACGCAGGGTTACCGGCATCCATTGCCTTGATACCGATTTCCAGTACAACTGGCTGAAACGACATACCTGAGTGAGTAACTGCACAGCATCAGCCGGTTCTGGTTGAATTACGGTATTCTTATCCGGCAAGAATTGCTGTATCCTTATTTTCAGTGGGAATGGATACCCTTCACGGTCATTTATTTTTTCTGTACCCTGCTGTAACTGATTATTAAACAACAAATACTGATTGTATTCCAACGCTAAATATGTACCCGAAACCGGCATCTTATGTGGTTTTGAGTTGTCAAAGCCCACTATATCATCGGAATAACCTTTGTTTACCGACACAACAATAACCGATACATCCAATTCGAGTTCAGCCAGCGCTTTTTCAATCGGTTTAAGCTCTCGTTTGCTTAACCGTTTGTAAAAATGAATCACCAATCGGGATAGATTTTGATGTTCGTTGCAATATTCCTCTACAGTCAACGCGATGGAACCCGCCAGTTCAGACAGCTGATTATGCCTGAAACATTCAAATCCCTGAAATCGTCCTTCATTGGTAAAACTGAATGCGCTTCCCAGATAATTCTTATTCAGGTCTTTACTTCGGTAGGCACTAATTCCTATAACCAATTCTTCGGTTGGCTGCTTCTCTAAACACCAGGGCGTTGCGCCCAGTTTTGCATAAATAGCCGTCAGAATATTGGGTAGGCTGTAATGAAATCCGTCTTTAATTACTGCTTTGATATTGTCTCCATCCTGCACAGTTTGCTTGTCTTTTCCCCAAGTTTTATCGGCGTCAATGGTTTGTGATACAATTCCCCTTATCAGTAGCATTTCCTTAAGCCTGTAATAAATACTTTTATGTCGAACAGACCTGTCCCATTTGCTGTAGGGCGAAAGATACATTGCGACATATCGTTTGCTTGGGTCAAACAGTTCTTTTTTGAGATTCAGTTTTTCTTCAATTTCCTTCAACGGATTTTCCTTATCACTGAAAACGATACTTAGAAATGGCTCTGTATTGTATTTCATTCGCAGAAATCCATTCATGCCACCGGGAAATTCACTACGTTTTCCTGCCAGGTATTCATTAATGCTAAATGCCAGCGGTTTATAATCTACATGCAGGATAAAAAAGAAAACAGTTTCGTCGGTTATGAGTTCCTTAGGTCCGAATTGCTTTAGTCCGTATTTAGGTTCGGCATGCTCTCCTTCACCAAAACGGAGCATATTCGTTTCCGCAATAGCTAATCGTTCAGGTTGAACCTGTTTCCATTTTTTTTCAATAGCCATAAAGTTTTGCAAGGTCTCTTCTTCCAGATAATTCTTTCTGAATATTTCTATTTCCTGACTATATTTCAAATATTTATTACTTTTCTCAGGTGCTGGATGGCTTATTTTCAATAGATCTATCAACCCGAAACTCATACATGGAAATACCTCATCCTGATGTCGTCGGGCTGCTTCAGGCATAAATTCATGCTTATAAAGCTGATTACGGAAACACACCCAATTAAATTCCTTCTCTGATATTTCCGAGAACACAGGATCGTTCACTGATTTTTTATAAACTGAACGTATATCGCCCATGGCAACTAAAAGCTCCGGTTTCCGTTCTGTTTTGCTGAATTGTATTCTCAGCGTAAATACACGGTAACCATCACAGCCCGGATAAGCTGATTTATCTTTAATCCACACTTCAGTGTCCGAAACAAAATTTGTCTGAGCCGGGAAACCTTTTGCTCTGAAATAATTAGTCAGGCAACGGGTATAGTATTTCTTCAAAAATGATAAGGACCAGGGACTTTCTCCTTCTGAGCAATGTTCAGGAGAAGTGGCTTTTGTAACTGCCGTTGAACCTTCCGTTGGTTCGGACGTGGCAAAGAGTTCCTTCTCTTTTCCGAAAATATGAGCCAGACTTTCGCAATCATATTTTGATAGGTAAATGCAATTATTTGTTTTATTTTCGCTAATGTAAACAGTCAGCAGGTCCTCTGCATGGCTGAAATTCAGAATGTTTAAGCTAAGGTTGTTGGTCGACATAAATAGTTTATAGTTGGTAGTTTGTAGTTAATAATTGGCAATATTAATCCGGTTAAAGTGTATTTAAATAGCTTTCAAATGCTGTTTTATCAATCAACCATTTGCCTTTATCTTTTTTGCCTTTTAGCTCACCGCTTTCTAATCGTCGGCGAATTGTTTTGACGCTAACTTTCAATTTCAGGGCTGCTTCCTGCACCAGCATAAATTCTGTTGATGGTTTTTCTTCTTCAGGAACAGGGGCTTGAGATGTTGGTTGATTTTTTGGGGCTTGATTGACAGTTTCTTTTTGACGTGATTCCACTTTATCCCTTTCTGGTCGTTTGCTAAGGAAAGTACGAATTGGTGACAACTCGTTCAGATAGGCAGCATAAAGCATGGATTCCGATTGTGGAATACTTATTAAATCAGCGAACTCATTCTGAACCTCCAGATATACTTTGCTGACACATACTTTCAGTAATTGAAATACATAGCAGTTGCTTATGCTTTCTATCGAAACGTCAGAAGGTGGTGCTGATGTGAGTAGGTTTAGAGAAAGCTGGCAGGAATCTATCTGTTCTCCCAATCGTTTCAGACAGCTGGTCAGATGTTTGTCTAAAATTAAATTCCGTAAATACGCCCTGATTTTGAGGTTTTTCTTATCCTGCAAATAATCCAGCAGGTCATTGCAATACTGAAAGGTCTCACTCAACAACATTCTTCGATAATATTCTGCTTTGGGATGTTGAGGTTTTATAAAACTCAATTTATAACTTCCCATATCTTTGGTCGACTCTATAATCTGCTCCTCCAGACGTTGTTTAAAATCTGTATTTGCAGCATTGTCCTGAAGTAAGGGACTTAACCTGCCATGTAAGATATCATCAAATAACGGAAAACGGTAATCAAAATTCATTGGTAAATAAAAAGGAAATATTAGGGATATGCTGCTCAGCCCCCTTCTATGGTTAATTTTTAAATTCTCATGCAAAAATACAGAATTTAATTCAAATATTTCACTTAATATCCAAGAACTTATTGACAATTTGTGTCGATAAGTTTTGATTTGCTTAGTAACTAATAAAAATGACCTTTCTGTTGAGGTGAGGTCATTTTTTTATGAAGTTTTTAAGTTTTTATGTTTAATCCTTCTTCTTTTTCCTGAACTCCCTGATTATTCTTTCCAGATAGCTATCCAAACCTTCATCTTCCAGTTTCGTATTTTCAGTTAAGGTCGATGCAAAACCATTTATCAAAGCAGTATTGTATTCAAAGTTCTTAAGCAGCATTTCTTTATCCCCCGTTTCCCAAAACTGCGCTTCATCTACCATCTTAAAATCAGCCATATACGTTTTCGAAACATACCGCACCACACCGATAATCATTTCATGCGCTTGTGGACCGGCAAATTGCGTTTTTGTGCTGCACATGTATAAATACCGGTTATAGTCTTCAGCTGTATGCTTTAGTTCTTCGGATCGTATTTCTACTTTTCCATCTTCACTAACCTCAGCATTGTACAAAACCATTGTTTTTTGTAACTACTCAGCCCCTCTAAGTTGATGATACAGAATATTTTATGAATTTAACAGAGTAAAAGATTAAAAATAGTTACCAATTTATTTGCTCATCTCATTGATATTCATTATCTTCGATGCGTGAAAGAGCAAGTATTAGACATAGCTTTGGTATTAAAATCCATCAATGGAAAGATTGATGGATTGACAAAGCAGCTTAACTCTGCTCATCAAGAGATAGTTATTATTAAAAAGGAGAACTCTGTTCTAAAAGAACGTTTAGCGATTTACGAAACGCCAAAAGATAGTCATAATAGCAGCATTCCACCTTCCAAGGATTCGCTTGCAGCTCAAGGTGAAAAGTCAAAGAAATTGCTTGCAACAAGTTCTTTGAGAGAAAAGTCGGGAAAACCCTCCGGTGGACAGATAGGTCATAAAGGGCACACATTGGAAATGGCAAACGAGCCGGATTCCGTGGTTGAACATCAACCTTATTTTTGCACTCGGTGTGGAAATGAACTTTCTGATGTAGAAGGCGAAGTAGTAGAAATTCGTCAGGTTTTTGATATCCCGATTCCTGTTCGCCCTTTGGTGGCAGAGCATCAACTGATAGGCAAAAAATGCAGTTGTGGTCACTGCAATAAAATAGATTTCCCAAAAGAAGTTCGTTCACGGGTTTCTTATGGAGCAAATATCAGGGCATTGGTAACTTATTTGAATTGCAATCAATATGTACCTTACAACCGTCTAACAGAGGTTTTGAAGGATTGTTTTGGAGTACAGCTAAGTCAAGGTACTGTCAAAAACATATTGGATGATGCGGCTGCTAAATCTTTATCGGCATACCATGAGATTCGTAACAGAGTAGAACAATCCAAAGTAGTGGGAGCGGATGAGACAGGTGAAGATATCAATGGTGAACTACATTGGGAGTGGGTTTTTCAAACTCCAAAGCTGACCTATATTTACAGTGATAAATCTCGTGGAAAGTCGGCTGTTGATAAACATTTTGAGAATGGATTGCCAAACTCAATTTTGGTTACAGACCGCCACAGTTCGTATTTTAATATGAGTGTTGCCGACCATCAGCTATGTTTGGCTCATGTTTTAAGAAACCTGATATTTCTCACAGAATTAGATGAAAATCAAAGTTGGTCGACCCAATTGTCCGAATTAATACGGGAGGCAATACACAAAAGAAAAACAGAAGTGTGGGAAGAAATCGACCGTAATTCAATAATAGACAGATTTAATAAATTGCTTGAAACATGTACTGATAATCTGCATCAAAACATTATTGCCTTGATAAAGAGTTTGAGAAAATACAAAGAGCATGTGTTTAAATTCCTTTTTAATCCTGAGGTTCCATACGAAAACAATGCTTCCGAAAGGGCTGTCAGAAATCTAAAAGTGAAACAAAAAGTAAGTGGTATGTTTAAATCCAATACTGGAGCAGACACTTACTGTCAAATTCAATCTCTCACGCAAACTGCCAAAAAGAATAATCAAAATCCTTTCTTGGTAATCCTTGCCGTGACAAATAACTATTGATCCATTTTTAGCGGTGCTGAGTAGTTACTGTTTTTTCTTCTTTAAATTCACCCCAGCAGGCTAATTGCATGATACTGCTCATACGGCCGTTACTCAAAAAACAAATGGAAACCGGTTCACTGCCCTTGGGGCTAAATTCAATTCCGTACAACTTGCCATCATGCACTTCATTCTTATTAGTGAGGGCGCCACTTACAGTTGCACTCTCACTTGATAATCCAGGAAATACCCGCTCATAAATACTGTATTTCCAGCCATGAACAGTGGCTATTTCTTGCACTTCCTCAATTAGTTGCGGGAGTGTGTTTTTATCGGCAATACGGCTGGAATAATGAATGGAAAGACCCATTTTTTTTAATGAATTGCGAAATAATATAAAACCATATTCCGGTGCGCTGCACCATAACATTTTATCAGACCTATCTTTTTAATTCTATTACCAACCCCGTACGCTTCAGCAACTCAGCAACCGAGACTTCTTCCACAGTGGCCGTGCTTGTATTCGTAAACCAACCGCAAAACAGTATTTTTTTATTACTGAGCGATTGAACCACCTTCCAGCAATAATCGGGCACGGCTATACGGCCTATTTTCTTCTTCCCAAAACTACCGCCACATACCACCAGCAGCGAATCCGACTGTGACCATTCACGCACCCTCCCTTCGTTTGTTTTCCACACTCCACGGTTCAGGTTGGGGGTTTGTGGCAGGCAGTTATAATAGCGGAAGGTCAGCTCATCCTTTGTGCAGTCGGAAGCAAAATCCTCGGCATTAGCCAGATGACCTTTATCGTAACCCGACCGGGCATAATCTTTATCGGTAGCCGTTTGCAGACTGTCAATGTCGTTATGAAAACGAAACTTTGCACGACCGCAATCACCGCCACCACGATAAAGTTTATAACTTATCCACAGAGGTTCATGCAGGGCATTGCTGAAATTCACGGTATAAATGGGGGTGCGGACAATGCTTTGAGCACCCACAGAGTTGCTCAACACACAAATTGTCAGCAGAAAAAACAGGTTAATTCTAAAAAATCGTTGCATATTTTCAGTTTATATTTATTCAGACCTAACAGGTTTTGAAAACCTGTTAGGTCTGATTGTCGAATAAATGTTTTTACAATCGTTTTTGAATCCATATTATTTTGAAACAAGGGTACAATAAAACACTCTAAATTCTGAAACCTTTTTCTTTGCTCTTGCTAATATAATTCATCAATGCTTCCAGATTGGCATCTTGTAAGGAATCAATATCGAACTTTTTATTTTTCAATTCTTTGACATCACCCATTCCTGCTTCATCAAAAAGTTTAATCAACTGAGGATATTTTTCTTCCCGAAGATTGATAAAAGTACTCAAACGGTCGATATGCCAATAGCTTATATCTTGTTTTCCTAATCCGGTAATTTTCTTCAGCCGGTCACCTTCAGGACAGCAACTGTGGGTAATAAATAGAAAGGTACTGAATAGTAATTTGTCATTAACAATCTTACCCACTAAATAGCCTATCTTTATATCAAACAATTTGATAGGGTGTAACAAAAGTCCACGATACATCTCTATTTTATCAATTGTATGACTATTTTCCCAAAGTAAATAATTGATAGCATCCGAATTCAAAACATCCAACCGCTCCCTGAAACGTTTCAAAGCATGTGATTGAATATAAACTTCCAATTGCTCTTTATCACCACGGTAATGAGTTCCTAAAACTGACGAATCAATACTAACCCATTCAATCGTAGTTGTTGCTTTTGGAACTGCCAGCCGGAAAGCAGGACGTTTACGACCGGCAACTTCAAACATGGTAGTTTGAGGTCGAAATCCGTAAACCTCAACCACAATTTCTATTTTTGGATTATCTTTAAATAGTGCAGCCGGACGAATCTGTAATCCAAAATATTTATGATCGGGACTACTTAACTGAGAGATAACCTTGAAATAGTCGACAAGAAATCGTTTGTAAAAAATATCTGAGCATTTACCCGCAGATTCTTTCAGGTCTAAATACTCATCATCATCTGCACCATATTTTCTTTTTGTCTCATTGGCTTTTATGCTCATATAACACCAAAGTAAATGCAATTGGTAGTTAGACAAATACATCCCTTCGTATACAATATTTCGCTCAATGAAAAGTTTTCGGGTTTTTTCGTTGATAATTTTCAGTTCTGCTGAACTAACATGTTCGTTGTATGCCTTCGGATTCTGAAACACATACTTATAGTCATACAGCATGTGCTGATATTCATTCGACAGTTCGGAGAGTAGTTTATTGCTTTCGAATAAAATGGTTAGCACTTCATGTAAATCGGTCAAAAACTTTTTATAAGGCCCTTGTTGGCTTATTCCTCCTTTACTTTTTTTGATTTTTGCACTCATTCTCTTAAAACCAATATTATACCGTTTCTATTTATATTATCTCAAATACTTCTTTATCTCTTCCAGTACCTGCCCGGG
>Ga0209083_1004673_pt1 | contig 10230 bp, 6 predicted proteins | sample AM7aDNAmetaG_FD_184132 | JGI IMG/M metagenome (GOLD analysis project Ga0209083, IMG submission 184132) | Freshwater microbial communities from Finland to study Microbial Dark Matter (Phase II) - AM7a DNA metaG (SPAdes) (version 3) | ecosystem: Environmental > Aquatic > Freshwater > Lake ...
GAAAAAATAGCCCAGCTTGGGGCAATGGAACCGAAGCGTTTCATCGCTAAGAACGCTGTGGTAGACAAGGAATTCCTGAAGAGGTGCAAAGTAGGAATAGGGCAGATAGGCACGGTGGGGCGCACCAACCTTTGGACTCTTCCGGACGAAGCCGCGAAAATCCGCAACCGCCTTCAGAAACTGCTGCTTACAAAAACAAGATTGAAAATACCGGCCATAATGCACGAAGAAACTCTGGCAGGGTACCTGACCTATAATTCCGTCAGCTTCCCGCAGGCGATAGGTCTTTCCTGCTCCTTCAATCCGGAACTCCTGCGCGCCGTGGGAGATTCAGTGCGAAAAGTTGCCCGCGCGAACGGGGTGCACCAGGGATTATCTCCCATGCTGGATATCTCCAGAGAGCCGAGATGGGGACGTGTCGAAGAATCCTTCGGAGAAGACCCCTATCTTACCGCGAAACTCGGAGTAGAGGTTATCAGGGGCCTTCAGGGAAAAAGCCTGAAGGACGGGCTCATTGCCACGCCGAAGCATTTCGCGGGTTACGGCGCTTCACAGGGGGGAAGGAATGTCGGCACGACCATGATCCCGGCGCGGGAGTTCCGCGAGGACTACCTCTTCCCTTTTGAGGCAGCCGTGAAGGAAGCCGGCGCGCGGTCTATTATGAACTCCTACTCCGATATTGACGGCATTCCCTGCGCGCAGTCGCGCTGGCTGCTGACCGAGGTCCTCCGCGGCGAATGGGGTTTCAAAGGTTTTGTGGTTTCGGACTACTGTGCGATTGACCAACTCTGGAATTTTCAATATACCGCAAAGGACGAAAACGAAGCCGGAATAAAGGCCTTTAATGCCGGCCTTGACCTGGAATTTCCCCTGCTCAAATTCTACAAAGGGCTTGAAGCCGGCGTATTTGACGGCCGCGTAAAAGAAGCAGACATTGATGTTTCAGTGGCAGCGCATCTCAGGGCGAAGTTTTTACTCGGCCTTTTTGAAAACCCGTATGTAAGGACAAAAGGCCTGAATAAACTAAACGTGAAAAAAGACAGAAAGTTGGCGCTGCGGGCTGCCCGCGAATCTTTGGTGCTCCTGAAGAATGAAAAGAACGCGCTTCCGCTCTCAAAGAAAACAAAGAGAATAGCGGTTATCGGGCCAAACGCCGATTCGGCGCGCAACCTTTACGGCGACTACCACTACTTTGCCCACTACAATCTCGGCGAAGGGCCGGCCAAGAAATGGACGAAGAGCATCCTGCAGGCGGTTAAGGAAAAAGTTTCCCGCGGCACGGAGCTGCTCTTTGCGAGAGGCTGCGGATTCCTGGAGACCGACAAAGAAGGTTTCGCCGAAGCAATGCGGGCTGGCGGACTGGCCGACGTAATTATTGCCGTGATGGGCGAGTACTCGAGCAACGCCTTTAGGGGTATTTCCGGCGAGGGCTGCGATCGGACTGAGATCGGGCTTCCCGGCGTGCAGGCGGAGCTTATAGCGGAATTAAAAAAATTCGGAAAGCCGCTTATCCTTGTGTATCTCTCGGGACGGCAGCTGGCCCTGGGAAATGTTGAAAAAAAATGCGACGCGATTCTTTCCGCCTGGTATCCGGCGGACGAAGGCGCGCGGGCGGTAGCGGAGGTCCTGTTCGGGGATATAAACCCCTCAGGGAAGCTCACGGTATCGCTCCCGAAAGCGGGCGGGCAGGCTCCCGTGCATTACAGCAGAAAGCGCTCCTGCCTGATTAAATATATTGATAACGACGCCCTGCCTCTTTATCCTTTCGGGCACGGCCTCTCCTACACTTCGTTCGCGTATTCAGGGCTGAAACTCAGCGCAAAGGGCATCAAGGGAAGAGAGGAGTTTTCAGCCTCGTTTAAGGTGAAAAATACAGGCAAGCAGGCCGGCTCGGAAACAGCTCAGCTCTATATCGCAGACGAAGTGGGAAGCGTAGTCCGCCCCGTTAAGGAACTTAAAGGTTTTGCCAAAGTGAAGCTTGCGCCGGGACAGACGAAGTCAGTAAAGATAACTTTGAATCCGGAGCAGCTCGCGTTCTACGACGATAAAATGAATCTTGTGGTTGAAGAGGGTAAATACACGGTTCTGATAGGAAGTTCTTCCGAAGATATCCGCCTTCAGTCCGGTTTTTCGGTTCAATCGACAAGCAAAATAGCGAGGCGCAGGATATTTTTCAGTAAAACCGAGGTCAAATGACCGCAATAAGAAAACTTGCGTGCGCGATATTACTGCTGCTTCCTGTTTTTGCTTCGGCAGCCACAGAGCTGGAACCGGGCTGTAAAAATGAAGCGAACGAAATGCTTTCAGAAGGTTTGAGAAGCACACTTAGGCTAAGCCTTCGCATAGATAAATTCTATCTCAGCGAGGTTAAACAGGACACTCCTGCCGTTGAACCTTCCGCGGACGACAAAGCGCGCGGATTTATCGCCTTTAACAGGCATTATATGTATCCCGTCTATTTCAACTCAAACCCCAAAAAGCCGGAACTAGACCTGAGCGGTTTTGAGCTGCAGACGACCCCGGGCGAGAGAGAGCCGGTAACTGTCGGACTTGTTCCGCTTGAAGATCTGGATGTGACGGTGAGCGTGAGCGACGCGAAATGCGGCGGCGCGCTTATCCCGGCGGCGGCTTTTGACATTCGCGCCGTGAAGCATCTTATTAAGGCAGTTGATTTCGGGGTCTCGCAGCTTCGCCCCGAGATGATAATAAAACAGAATCCTGTTAAACTTTACAAGGGCGTTACCAGACAGCTCTGGATAACTCTTGAAACCCCGGAAGACGCATTACCCGGAAAATACAGCGCGGAAATAACGCTTAAGGCCGCCGACAGGCAGGCGCTAAAGCTTCCGCTGGCCATAGAGGTCCTGCCCTTTAAACTTCTCCGCGATCCCGGGATGCAGTTTGGCTGGTTCGCAATGAACTTTACCGATGCGGCTTTTGCGGATTACGCCAAACACGGAAATAATTCCATTCACGGGTTTCCCGGAGTAGTGCCTGAGGTGTCCGGAGGCAAATGCAAGATAGATTTCTCGGAGTTAGATGAAGCCGCCGCGCTGGTGAAAAAATACGGCTTTGCCGGACACTTAAACCTTATGAGCGCCCCGCACCTGGGAAATGTCGAGCAGTTCTCTGACGAGTTCAATTCTGCTTATGTTGACGGAATAAAACAGCTCAACGACTGGGCAAAAAAGAAAGGCATAAAGATCTACTTCCACCTCGCGGACGAGATAAGAGAAGAAGATCCGAGCCGGAACCTCACGTCAGCCTCGAAATTGGTGAAACTTGCGAGGCAGGTGCCTGACGCAGTGCTGTGGAATGATCCGATGCGCGACAGCGACGGTAATGTTGATTACATTTCCATTGCCGATATGTTTGATATCCTTGCCCCTCACTGCGGGCCTAATAACGCGAGAATTATGGCCAGAACTCGGGAACTGCACAAGCCTCTCTGGTTCTACAACAGCGGAAGATCGCGCGCGTCATTCGGGTTTGTAATGTGGAAGAACGGCTCGCGCGGAAGAATCGAGTGGGCCTACACCTGCTGGGACGAAAATTCTTCAAGGGAGCCGACGACCTGGAGCACTTGCAGGGCGGGAGATCCTTATGCCGGAATAGTTTATCCTCTGAAAGGAGAGCTGATTCCGAGCCCGAACTATGAATGGTGTTCCGAGGGAATAGACGACCACGCTTACATATATACGCTGGAACAGGAGATACGGAAAGCGCAGGAAGGAACTGCGGCGCAAAAGTCCGCGGCCAAAAAGGCGGCGTCCCTGCTTTCGGCAATAAAAGAGAAAACGGACAGCTATTGCGGAGCGACCGATATGGGCGGAACCGCGGATAGGAATGAATATGACGCGATAGCCTGGAGAAGGCAGATAGCCGGGGAGATAGTGAAACTTAAGGCGCTTTCAAAATAGGGTATATATCATGGAAGCCGTCCTGGGATTCTGAGATAATAAAATATGAAAAATGACACAAAAAACATACTGGTCCAAAGGCTAAAGGAAAATGACCCGGCAAAAGTCTCCGCTCTTTTCGCCGAGGCAGACGCGGTGAGGCGTGAATATATGGGAGATTGTGTCTATTTGCGGGGAATCATAGAATTTTCCAATATCTGCGCCCGGGACTGCCATTATTGCGGGCTTAGGGCTTCAAATGCAAAGCTTTCCAGGTACACGCTAAGCCGCAAAGAAATAATGGAATCCGTTGCCGTAGCAAAGGAATTTGAGATAGGTACAGTTGTTCTTCAAGCGGGAGAGGGGAGCCCTGTTCCCATAAAGGAACTCTGCTCAATCGTTACGGAAATAAGCGGAATGGGAATGGCTGTTACTCTTTCCGCGGGAGAACTTCCCTTTGACGATTACAAAGCCCTCCGGGAAGCGGGCGCAGACAGGTACCTCCTCAAATTTGAAACTTCCAACGAAAAGCTCTATAAGAAGTTCCGCCCGTGGAGCGAACTTAAGGACCGCCTTGAATGCATTGAGAACCTTAAGAAACTTGGATTCCAGGCGGGTTCGGGAAATCTTGTGGGCTTCCCCGGGCAGACGGACGAAGACCTCGCGGACGACATCCTGCTTTGCAAAGAGCTTGAACTTGATATGGTCAGCATCAGCGTTTTTCTTCCCCACCCCGAAACTCCGCTTAAGGGCGTGAAAAAACCTGCGCTGGAAAAAATGCTGAAGACCCTGGCGCTTGCCAGGATAGTAACGCTTAATACCCACATGCCGGCGACGACCGCCGCCGGAACCATGGATCCGCTTGGAAGAGAGAAAGCGCTTCAGTGCGGCGCGAATGTCATTATGCCGAATGTCTCTCCGGCTGAATTCAGAAAACTTTACGAAATTTACCCTGACAAGATATGCACCAACGAAGGAACGAGAGATTGCTATCCCTGCCTGACCAGGCGAATTGAGTCTGTCGGCCGGACAGTCGGAAAGGGAAGAGGGGACAGCGTCAGGAAGGGTTTAACGGAGAAGTCTAAATGAAGAACGTTTCTGTCTTGATTATGATTTTGATGTTTATCTCCGGTTGCTCTGCGGAAGCGCCGAAAGCGGAGAAGGAGCAGGCTATGCCAAAAACTACGGAGAAAGCTGTTTTTGCCGGCGGGTGTTTCTGGTGCGTGGAATCAGCATTCTCGCACATGCAGGGAGTTATCAAAGCCGTTTCAGGTTACACGGGCGGAGCAAAAGCAAATCCGACCTATGAAGAAGTTTGTACAGGCGCCACCGGCCATTATGAGGCAGTCGAGGTTACCTTTGACCCCTCAAAAGTTTCCTACCTGGAAGTCCTGAATAAATTCTGGCAGCAGATAGACCCGACTGACGCGGGCGGGCAGTTTGCCGACAGGGGCAGCCAGTACCACGCGGCTGTTTTGTATACAAGCGAAGAACAGAAAAGAATCGCCGAAGCTTCAAAGAAGGCCATCGACGCCAGCAGGATGTTCGATAAGCCGGTCGTCACGCAGATACTTAAGGCAAAAGAGTTCTATCCGGCGGAAGAGTACCACCAGGATTACGCGGACAAGAACCCGGTGCATTACAAGATGTATGAGGCGGGCTCGGGAAGGTCGAAGTATCTTGAGGATAAGTGGGCGCATAGGACATGTCCATTACCTAACAAAATTGACATAAAAGGTTTACAACGTTACTAACGTTCTTAACGTTTGTAACGTAAGACGCATAGTTATTTATGCCAGACTCATCAGGTAGAACAGAATTACGGTCTTAACGTTTATAACGTCAGGCGGACAATATGGAATGTAAGAAAGAAGAAAACCTGAAGAATTGCACCTGCAAGGGCGAGTGCGAGCGGAAGGGCAAATGCTGTGAGTGTGTGCTGCACCATAAGCAGAAGGGTAGCCTTCCGGTTTGCCTTAGGAAGTAATAGCAGTCAAAAGGCCTTAAAAGCAATGCGTTATGAGGGGTTTTCTTGCTTGACTACGAACGTCTTATTGCTATATAATACTTAGGCATTTGGCTATTGGCGCTAATAAAAGGGGCCGGTAAAGGCCCTTTTCAATTTTAGGAGGAGAATTATCATGGTGAAAGCGTATTACGAGAAAGACGCAGACATTAAGCTTCTGAAGGGAAAGACAGTCGGCATCATCGGCTATGGCAATCAGGGGCACGCCCAGGCGCTAAATCTCAGGGATTCAGGAATTGATGTAATCATATGCGAACTCCCGGGAACTGAGGCTTACGATGCGGCAAAGAAAGCAAAGTTTAAGATAGTAACCGCGGAAGAGATGGCCCAGAAGGCCGACCTTATCCAGATCCTCACCCAGGACGACCTCCAGGCGAAGATCTACAAGACCTCTTTTGAGAAATATATGAAGAAAGGTAAAACCCTTGTTTTCTCGCACGGCTTCAATATCCATTTCAACCAGATAGTTCCGAACAAAGATGTTGATGTCATCATGATCGCCCCCAAGGGCCCGGGCCACCTTGTCCGCACCCAGTATGAGGAAGGCAGGGGTGTTCCGGCGCTTATAGCGATTTACCAGGACGCTTCGGGCAAGGCGAAGAATACTGCTCTCGCATACGCGAAGGGCATCGGCGCCACCAGGGCCGGAGTTCTTGAGACCACCTTTAAAGAAGAGACCGAAACGGATCTGTTCGGCGAGCAGGCAGTTCTCTGCGGCGGCGCTTCTGCGCTTGTTAAAGCCGGATTTGAAACGCTTGTTGAAGCGGGATACCAGCCCGAGATAGCGTACTTTGAATGCCTGCACGAGCTCAAGCTCATCTGCGATCTTATGGTCGAGCACGGTATACAGGGTATGAGAAGGAATGTAAGCACGACCGCAAGGTACGGCGACCTGGTCTGCGGCCCGAGAATCGTGACTGCCGAGACCAAGAAAGAAATGAAAAAAATGCTCACCGAGATACAGGAAGGCGAGTTCGCGAACAAATGGCTGGTTGAGAATATGGTCAACCGCCCGGTCTTCAACGCTTTGATGCGTAAAGACGACGCCCACTTGATAGAGAAAGTGGGGAAGGACCTGCGCGCAATGATGGACTGGCTTAAAAAGTAAGAAGGTTCAATCGAAGGCGCGGGTCCATCAGGGTCCGCGCCTTTTTTAATGGGGAAAGCATGCTAACGAAAATACTCGCAGTTACAGGACTAAAGATAGTCCTCGGCATCGGAGTAACCGCCTTCGGCGGACTGCTCCTTGCGTGGCTTATAAGTTTTCTTAAGCCGAGGATAGCGTTCAAGGAAGCCCTGGGCGCGGTGCTGTTCATTTTTGCCTTTGGCCTGCTCTCCCTGGTTTGCGGGGCGGCATTCTTAAAGTACAGCCAGCAGTGGATTACAGGTTCGCTTCTGGGGCTCGCGCTGCTGTTAATGATCATCGTTTTGAGTTTCTTCCGCGATCCGGAAAGGAGCGCGGAACTCAGCAAAGGCGATGTGCTTTCTCCCGCTGACGGCGTGGTTGATCTTGTCGATGAGGCAGCGGAGATACCCGGAATACCCGGGAAAGCGAAGAGGATAAGCATCTTCCTTTCACTCTTTAATGTTCACGTGCAGAGGTCTCCGGTAGCAGGAAAACTTGTGAAAGTAGAGCACGTGAAAGGCAAAGTCCTGCCTGCTTTTCTCGGGGAGTCCTCAGAAAAGAACAGGCATAATGTTTATTATATAGAAGGGGAAATACCGGTTATAATAAAGCAGATATCGGGGATTATTGCCCAGAGGCCGGTTTCCTGGGTAAAAGCAGGTAAGCAGCTTGGAATAGGCGAGCGTTTAGGCCTCATAAAATTCGGCTCCCGTGTAGATATTTACCTGCCGGCAAAATGCGAACTGCTGGTGGATGTAGATTCAAAGGTCAAGGGCGGGCTTACAAAAATAGCGAAGTACTAAAGGACGGATAAGGTGGCAAGAACGGGTGTTAAAACTGAAAAAATACCTCTGCTTCCCACGCTGCTCACAACGGGCAACCTGGTCTGCGGAGTTCTAGCGATAATTCTCGCGATCTCTGACGCGTTCAAACTTGTCCTTCCTCCGACCGGAAGCAGCCAGCACGCGTTCATTCCGTATGTGACATCCTGCTACCTAATACTGCTGGCTATGATGTTTGACATTCTCGACGGCATGGCTGCGCGCCTAACCAATACCGCGGGAAAGTTCGGCATAGAATACGATTCTCTCGCTGACGTGATCTCGTTCGGTGCTGCCCCGGCGATACTGATGTACCTAGTAGTTCTGCGCTATCAGGGACCTGTCGGCATAGCGCTTGCCGCGATCTTCATTTTCGCCGGCGCGTTTCGCCTTGCAAGGTTCAATGTGGTGGCTAATTCCGGCGCGGGAGACCCTAAAATATTCAAAGGTCTTCCCATACCGGCTGCCGCGTCCGTGCTGGTCTCTTATGTGATATTTTCGCAGTGGTTCGACGTCTATTATGCGAACGGGCCGAGACTCTTCTACGACAAAGCGCTGGACTGGTACTCGGAGAACATCTCGCAGTTCCAGCATTATGCGATACCGGCCCTTATGATACTCCTCGCGGTTCTTATGATAAGCAACGTCAAGTTCAGCTCGCTCAAATATTTCCTGGTCAGAGAACGGATAAGATTTGCTATGCTCGCAGCCCTGATGTGCGGGCTCTTTATTCTTTTCGTAAAATTTGAAGTATCGGCTTTTCTCTTGTGCACCGGCTATGTTTTGTGGAACCTTGTCAGAGCCGGCTACGGATTATTCAAGGCAAGAAAGCAGAAGCTACAAAGGAGAAAATAAAATGGCAGACAAAATTCTCATATTTGATACTACGCTCCGCGACGGTGAACAGGTCCCGGGAGCTTCGCTTACCAGAGTGGAAAAACTTGAAATAGCAAAACAGCTGGAGCGGCTGAATGTAGATGTGATAGAGGCCGGTTTTCCCATCTCTTCCCCGGGGGATCTTGAATCAGTAAAGGAAATATCTAAGGCGCTTAAGAAGCCGATCATAGCCGGCCTTGCCCGTGCCGTGAAGAAAGACATTGAGGCCTGCGCGGAAGGGGTCAAACCCGCAAAGCACCCGAGGATACACACCTTCATCGGGACTTCGGACATTCACGTAAAGTTTATCACCAACACGACCCGCGAAGAGGTGCTCAGGCGCTCCATTGAAGCGGTCAAGCTTGCGAGAAACCTTTGCCCCGATGTGGAATATTCGGCGATGGACGCAACCAGGACAGACTTTGACTATCTCTGCAAGATAGTTGAAGAAACCATTCGGGCGGGCGCATCCACCATAAATATACCGGATTCAGTGGGCTATTCCGAGCCGGGAGAGTATGGGAACCTCATAAAAAGACTGATGAATACTGTGCCGAACGTGAACAAGGCGATAATAGCCGTTCACTGTCACAACGACCTGGGGCTCGCTACCGCGAACTCGCTTGCCGCGATACAGGCGGGAGCAAGACAGATAGAGTGCACCATTAACGGGCTCGGGGAACGCGCAGGAAACGCCTCACTTGAAGAGATTGTAATGACCCTCAAGGTCAGGAAGGACATCTACAAGATAGACACCAATATTAAGACCGAGGAGATTTACAAAACCTCCAAGATGGTGACGCGTTTTACGGGAATTCCGGTTCAGGTTAACAAGGCAATTGTCGGGCAGAACGCTTTTGCCCACGCTTCCGGCATTCACCAGGACGCGATACTCAAGAATAATTCAACTTTTGGGATAATGACGCCAAAGAGCATCGGCATTCTCGGACACGAGATAGTGCTCACCGCCAGGTCGGGCAAGCACGCGCTGAAGCACCGCCTCGAGGAACTTGGTTTTAAGTTTGGCGACGCCGAGATACTGGAACTCTACGGTAAATTCCTGGAAATCGCCGACAAAAAGAAAGAGGTTTTTGATGATGACCTTATGGCGCTCATGGAATCCGTCGGAAAGAAAGGCACTGAAGCGATCTATCACCTTGACTACATCTATGTCGCGACCGGCAACAAGATGGTTCCGACAGCGACCGTCAGGATAAAGATAAAAGGCAAGCTTGAGCAGGCGGCGGCCATCGGCGACGGACCGGTCGACGCGGCTTACAATGCCGTAAACGAGATACTTGGTGAAAAGGATGTCAAACTGCTGGACTATCAGATCCGTTCGGTAACCTCGGGAAAGGAAGCAATGGGAGAAGTAAGCGTCAGGCTACGGAAGGGCGGAACCGAAGTAAACGGCAGGGGCATATCAACGGATGTTATAGAGGCCTCAGTAAAAGCTTATTTAGATGCGCTTTCGAAGATAGA
>Ga0209083_1004676_pt1 | contig 10217 bp, 11 predicted proteins | sample AM7aDNAmetaG_FD_184132 | JGI IMG/M metagenome (GOLD analysis project Ga0209083, IMG submission 184132) | Freshwater microbial communities from Finland to study Microbial Dark Matter (Phase II) - AM7a DNA metaG (SPAdes) (version 3) | ecosystem: Environmental > Aquatic > Freshwater > Lake ...
TAGGCAATCACAAGAAACTATTGCAAGAGAAAATCGTTTGGCTCAAATTGCTTTACACAATATGCCTGGCGCTGAGCAGAAAATGGTTGACAAGTATATTGCCGACTATATGCATAGAAATCCTGGTGCAACTTATTCACAAGGCTATGATGCTTTCAAGCAAGCACCTAGTTCTGACAAAACTGATATTACTGCATTGAAAGCGATAACAGATATTACTAGTGGCGCTACTCCAGAACAAAGAAAAATGGCTCAACAAAGGTTGACAGAATTGGCTGGGTTGAGTGGTGCATCGGGTGCCCCATCTGTTCCGCAAGCCGCTATTGATGCCTTAAAAGCGAACCCGAGCTTACGCCAAGCTTTTGAACAAAAATACCGTGTGCCTGCATCCACCTATTTAGGAAAATAAGATGGCCAATCCTTTTGACCAGTTTGATACGGTGCAGAGTGGTAATCCATTTGACCAATTCGATCCTATTTCTGATGAGAAGAAGAAGCGCTCGGTTGGTGAGGCTTTAAAGGATATACCTGCATCATTCTTAACTGGCATAGGTTCTTTGGCTAAGGAGCCTGGTCAACTGTATGGTTTGGCTACAGGGGATATGAATCCCAATTACACCAAGACGGGCAGATTGATTAGCAAGTTTGCAGAGCAGATGAAATCACCTGGGCTAAAGGCTAGGGAGGAAGATCGAGCACGCAAGGTTGCTGAAGCGGAAAAAGAGGGTCAATTATCTGCTGCGGCTACGGCGGTAGGGCAGACGATCAAAGATCCGTTTGGTTTGGGATTGTCATTCCTTGCACAGAATGCGCCTAGCATGATACCTGCTCTGGGTGTTGGTCGTGCAGTTAATGCGGGGGCTAAAGTTTTAGGTGCAACGCCTGAGATTGCATCTGCTATAGCAGAATACGCAGTTAAAGGAACAATGGTAGGTCAACAGGGTACAGACGTAGGAGCACAGGCCTACGATGATATCTATCAAAAGTTGATTGACCAGAAGGTTCCGCCAGAACAGGCCAAGAGGCAAGCCATAGAGTTGGCGAGGAAGGCTGCTCTTGCGGGTGCAGCGGTATCGGCTGGATCCATGATGTTGCCTGGTGCCAATGCTTTTGCCAAGTATGCAGCCAAGGTTCCGGGATTGACCAAGGAAATTGAACAAGGTGGCATCAAGAGCTTGATTCCTGAGAGTCGTCTTATGGGCGCTGTTAAAGGTGGTTTGGGTGAAGCCACACAAGAGGCGGCAGAAGAGGGTGGTGGTCAGGTCGCACAGAATTATGCTATGCGTCAGATTGATCCTACTCAAAGTCTTACTGGTGGCGTAGGTCAAGCTGCGGGTCTTGGTGCTTTGGGCGGTGCATCTTTGGGTGTGATTGGTGGTCATGGCCAAGAGCCTGCCAATGTACCTCCTACTGCAACAACGCCACCTCCTGCCGCGCCAACTACTCCTACTGCGCCATCGGGGCCAGCACCAGCGACATTTCCTCCTACGCAATATGGTACTGTTCAAGGCAATCCACCTGAGCCACCTCCGCCATTGGGCTTGCCTGCGCCTGAAGTTCAAGGCGAATTGCCTGCTCCGCCCAATGCTCCTAAGTTGGGGTATAAACCATTTACGCCAGTATCATTGCCAGATGGAACTATTGCTGCAACGCAAGAGCAATTGGACGAGTACAACCAACACAAGGCTGACGTTCAAAAAGCTTTGACCGAGAAATTCAGCGCTGATCCTCTTATTGATAGGGTGATGAGGCAAAAGCGTTTGAACGAGCTTGGATATGTAGCGCCAAAGTCTAAAGCTGATATGTCTCAAGATGAGTTGGATCATTGGAATTCAATGACCAAGCCAGAGCAAGAGGAAATTATACGAAGGGCAGAGTTAAAAGATAGGGCGGGAAGAAGATGGGCTGGCCCAGGTGGAACAAATGGTGGTGGCGGTCGATGGACTAAAGCTGAGCTAGATCAAATGGGCATAGAGACAACTGAAAAACCTGTTCCTATGGATAGAAGCCTACATCCTGACAATCTTGGCAAAAATGGTGTGCCAATTGCAAATGGTGGTGAACACTTTGCCACTAGGGATGAAGCTGCGGCAATTAAGAAACAATCAAGAATGAAAGATTATTTGGTTGCCAAGACGCCGCAAGGATATGTCTTATCGCCAAAGACCGATGAGGATATTGCTAAATCTTATGCACAAGGAATAAAGAATCTTACTACTTTGGGTATGCAGCCAGGCGATATTATGGGTGCTGGGCAGTTTATTGCGAGCAAAGGTGGGCTACGCCCCAAAGAAAAATCTGACATGAGGGTTGACCCAAAGGAAAATATCTATCATGGTGCAACAAGCTTGTTTAGACCGGGCGGTATGACCATTGAGGAGGCTACTAAGTTACTCAAAGAAAGTGATTACATACAAGACGATGACCATGATAGTGCTAGAGAAGCTATTGTTGGCAATAAATATAACCAGATGGGCAAGCAAGAGGATGCTCAACGTAGGCTTGCCGAGAAAAGAATGGAAGAAGAAAGGCAGATAGATGAAGCGAATCTTCATGGTGGCTTTTCTGAGGAGATGAATTACCCAACTTATCACACCTATCAAGAAGAGGCTGATGCGTTGCGTGAAAAGGTGCGTGAGCTAGGATTTGATGATACGGAAGTCGTATTAAAAGCGCATGAGGAGACTCTGAATCAACCCGATGAGAATTACCATAAGCGCTTAGCTGAGTTGTTACGCCCCTATGTGACTGGCAAGATTAATCAAGAAATTAATGCTAAAAGAACTGGCTTTATAACTACTGAAGAAGAGCGCATTAATGCAGAAGAGTTAAAAGGTAAGACTTTTATTCAAGCCGCACAATGGCTGGTAGATAAAGCGCCCAATCGATTTGCAAAGATTATTGCTAACAAGATACTGAATAGGCTCAAGGAATACGAGAGGGCTGGTGTTCATTTGCGGTTTGAGATTGCTACTGACGAGAAAAGAGATATCAGGCTTAGGAATGCTGCGGGCTTTACAAACACTAGGTTTGGGGCTAATGGAGAACAAGGCGCTATCCTATTAATGCTCAATGGCCCGACAAACTATAAAGAACAGGCTAACTTTGGCCCTGGTACATCTTATAGAACGGTATTCCATGAGATGCTACACGCCGCCACAGCCGCTCACCTTGAGTTTTCTCATGGTAGTGATCCTTTGATTAAGGAGTTGAACCGTATCTATGATATTGTTGCTAGGCATATCAAGGCCAACAGATCCAACAAAACCATGTCGAAGATTGAGGAGCATTTCTTCCAAGGTACTAACAATGCTTTTAGTGATCGTGATGAGCTTATATCTTGGGGATTGACAGACCATGATATGCAGGTGTTTTTGTCTGGAATTAAAGTTGGGGACAAGTCGGTCTTCAATATGTTGACTGAGATTGTGCGTAAGATTCTCGGTCTTAGCCCGTCATACGATAGTGCTTTAGATGCTTTGATCAGGACTACCGACAGCATTTTAGACGAGCGCATTGAGGTAATGGCTTATGGGGCAAAGAGCAGAGGCTTTACCTTTGGTCACAAGGCCATTGATGTTACTGCCAATAAAGCTGAGAGTGTTAATCAGAAGGCGGAGAATGCGGCATTTGAAGGCCCAACTGAGAAGACTAGTGAGCTATTTAATGCTGCCAAGAAGAAGGTGGGGCAGGCTACTCAAACGGCGGCCAAGGCTATCCATAAAGCTGGGCAAAAGAACATCAAGCCAACTAGTGCATTTAGGGGCATGGATACTACGCTAGTTGATTCTTTGGATAGTGTTTTCTATCCTGAGAACAAGACAATCGTATCCAAGATTGAAAGCCTAAAGAATGACTTTTGGGAGCGACTAGCCCAGAAGACAGTTGATCAATTCCGATCTATCAAGAATATCTATAAACTTGGCGAGAGTCCTATTGGATATATGAAGGCTAGATTGTCTCAGTCCATTGATGGGGCTTTGGAAGGTTTGGTGTTTAGTGGCCATGTATATGACGATGGTGGAGCATTAAACATCAAGACGGGTAATAACAACAAAGGTTTGATTGAAACATTAAAACCATTGGGTGATGAGGTAGATCGATTCCAAATATGGATGGCGCTCAATAGGGAGGCTAATCTACCAAAAGATAAGCAGTCGCCAAGCCTTGATAAGTTCAGGGGTCGTGCAGCAGAGTTTTCTGATGGCACTATGGAAGACGGCAAGAATCGTCTGGATGTATTTGAAAAGGTACAAAAAGATTTCAATGCTTTGAATAAATCTGTTCTCAAGGTTGCGCTTGATAAGGGATTGATTGATCAAGAAGCATTTGATCGTTTCTCTAACGATATCTTTTACATTCCATTTTACAAAGTTATGGAGAGCGGAGATATTGGTGACGTACAGGTTTCGGCCATGAAGACCGCATCTACTTTAACAAATCAGTACTTCTCCAAGGCGTTAAAAGGCAAGAGTGAAAAGCCATTTGGTGACCTGATGGGCAACACCTTGAAAAACTGGAGTCATATCTTATCGGCAGCACAAAAGAACGATGCCGCGGTGACTGTATTACACGATGCTGAGAAAGCTGCTATTGTTAGCAAAGCCAAGCCAGGTCAAGACGATAGCAATTTGGTCAAGGTGATGGAGAATGGTAAACAGGCTTACTATGACGTTCACGATCCATTCTTGTTGGAGTCAATTACCAACATTACATTCTTGACAAAGAACAGTCCATTCCTAGATGTAGCGCAGAAGTTTGGTGGTCTGTTGCGATTTGGCGTGACGATATCGCCTGCCTTTAAGGTGGGGCAGTTGTTTAAAGATACGATACAGAGCGCTTCATTGGCAGAGGTCAATGCTTTGAATGATACATTTGCTAACTGGGCTGATACAAAGCGTGGTCAACCTGCTTACATTGAGGCGTTGGCTGGTGGTGCGATCTTTAACTTTGGATCTGCCTATGAGGGGAATCAGTCTGCTTTAATTAAGAAACTTATTGCTCAGGGCGTGAATAAGACAAGCATTCTTGATTCGCCTGAGAGCATCAAAGAGGGTTTAAAAACCTTATGGCAGGCTTATGAGGACTTTGGCACTCGGACTGAGGCGGTTAACAGGATGGCTTTGTATAAGCAATTAAAGGCCAAGGGTTTGTCTCATTTAGAGGCTAGTTATCAGGCTAGAGACTTGCTTGACTTTTCTATGCAAGGATCATCTGGTGCGTTCAGGTATGTGACTCAAAGTGTGCCGTTCCTCAATGCTCGATTACAGGGTCTTTATAAGCTTGGGCGTGATGGCGTTATGCCGACCAGTCGTGTGATTTATAACACAATCACAGGTGAGCCCATTGAGGCTGACGATGCGGCAAAGGCCAAGCGTTTCAGTATGGTCACGGCCTCTACCATGTTAGCGTCCATGCTCTTGTATCTTGCCTTTAAAGACGATGATGACTTTAAGCGTAGGGAGCAATGGGATAGGGATAACTTCTGGTGGATTAAGTTACCGGGTATGGACTCTGCCTTACGGATTCCTAAGCCGTTTGAGCTTGGCGCATTTGGCACTATGGCTGAGCGTATTCTTGAGCAGATTGTGGACAAGGATGTTGAGGGTAAGCAATTTGGGGATAGTTTGAGTAGGATGTTGACCAATACGTTCTCGCTAAATCCTGTGCCTCAGTTTGTTAAGCCTATGGTGGATCTGTATGCCAACAAAGATAGCTTTACAAGCGCTCCAATTGAAACCGCCGGCATGGAGAAGCTTTCTAAGCAAATGCGTGTTACCGATCAGACAAGTCCTATTGCCGTTGCTTTGGGTGGTATATCCCATGCTGTAGCCAATGTGACGGGTGAAGGTACTGAGCTGTCGCCTGTGCAGATTGACTATGCCATCAGATCCTATCTTGGATGGATGGGCGGTACGGCTATTGCCGCATCGCAGTATGCTGTTATGCCGTTTAGGGAGGGGTCATTCCCTGATGCCAACTGGCGTGATCGTATAAGTTTGGGGTATATCAAAGCATTGCCAGCAAAAGAATCTGCTTACATGACCTCGTTTTATCAGAACAATCAGGCCATTCAACAAGCCTATTCTGATATGCGGCACTATGCTGAGCTTGGTCAGTACGATAAAGTGATTGAGGTGCAGCAAGAAAAAGGTGACTTGATAGCCTTGCAAAAGGTCTATGACAAGACGTCTAAGGAAATTGCTAAGGTACGTCAACAGGTAAGACTTATTACCAGTGATACAGAGATGGATGGCAAGACCAAAAAAGAAGAGATAGAACGCCTTAAGTTACTGATGAGCGATCTATCTCAACAAGCTGAGTCGGTACGCAAGAGTCTTAAATCCTAGACTTGTGCAGCGCCTCAATGGTCATGGCTACCAGGTTCCATTCGGTGAGTTTGTATCTGGTGTAAAAGCCTTTAGTTCCCAGCCCATGAAGCCCTGAGTTACCTGTGTGGTGCTCAGGGCATAGGGGTACAACAAGCCAATCAGAAGCCCTTTCGCCCCCTCCCGCGGCATTGCGTGGGTGGTGCAAGTGAGCTGGTGTAGGCCCATAGTCAAGATGCCGACAAAGGATGCATCCAATGTCAGCAACTTGGCTCAAGTACTTTTTTAAGTCCTTGGTCACAGTCTTCTCTTTCTTTCTTTTAGCATTGCATAGGCTCTATCGTAGGCCATTTCTGCCTCTCGCTCATAGTCTCCTCCCGATACTGAATTGATCATACAAAAGCAAGCAATGAAGTCTACTGCCGTAAGATCATCAAAGGGTACAGACGGTTCTTTTACAAGAGTCTCCAGTCCTTCAGGCTTTTTTCTTGTCATCTTTTTCTCCCTTTAGCTTGTCGATCTCGTCACAAATAATCTTTGCTAGAGATTTACCGCCAACGTGGATAGTAGTGATCCTGTCCTGTTTTTTTACGATTGCCTTGGCATCTTGCAACGCCTTTTTGTAGCCTGCTGTATAGGGCTTATCGCCCTTGATAAACAGATCTATGGCATCTCTAACCATGCTTGCAGCCTTTCTGTCCTTGGCCGCGCCTTTGATCTTGTTGAACGATTCTTCGGTAAGGTACACCGAGTATGGGATCATACGTTTTGGTGTTTCCATGCTATGAATTCCTCCTGAATGCTAAATAGTTTAAGGCAAGCGTCTTTGTTGTCCTTGAGTTCTGCCCTTGACTGTATGCCAAGTTTATCTCTGAGCCAGACCACAGTAGGGGTTTCTGATTGATCACCAATGTGAAATGCTCGAAATAGATACTCTTGAAACAATGGATCTTTACAGAGTATGCCAGCAATTTTGACTGGATCTCTGTATAAATCACGATTGAGTGGTGTGTTATCGTCATTGAGGCGAACCATGACGACTTGGTATCTAGACCCAACAAAGTCCCTGAATATCTCTTCGGGAACCTCATCGGGGTGGATAGCAAGGGTTAAGACGTAACCGCCCCTATTTTGGGACATATTAATCTTAACCGCCTCGAATTGATTGGTCTTCATCCTAGAAGGGGATATCCCCATCTTCAACAGGTGTTGGCTTAGTCTTAGGTATTTCTTGAAAGTCATCATACTTAAGGCTAATAAAATCACCATATTCGCCTTTGCGATTCCAACCAGAGAGCTTGATAGTGATGTCATCTTCATCGGTCAACTCCAGTAACTTCTTGAGAAGTGATCGCTCTAGCTTAATAGCACCCTTGTAATCGGGTTGCTTATCTGTTTTTTTCCATTTGTTTGGGGAAAATTTACCTGAATTCTTATACTCCATTTAGCGCCTCTTTTCTTTCTTTAAACATACCTAACAATGTAACGTGTTGTCTAGCGTCAATCTCATTGAGCTTGTCGTAGTGCTTGCGGTTCACCTGATAGATCTTCATCAGATCTTCTTGGGTGTGGGCATTCAGGATCTGCATTTGAGTAGCATCAAATAGGATCTGAATGTAATCTTCATTCTTGAGTTCCGGGTTCTTGGTATCGATGTGGATAGCAAAAGGATCTTGTATTGCCCTTTGCTCAGGAGAAGCTTTCTCTTCTTTTTCTACCTCTTTGTCGGTCTTAACAATAGGCTTTGGTATATCCTTTTTGGGGATAGGTAAGGGTTCTGCTGAATCAATGGGGTCAGTCTCAGTCAGCTCAAGGGCGGTCATCCATAGATAGCGTCTTTGGTAAGACTCTACGGCTCCAAGGTTCTGAATGTCGTGCGCTCCTTTCAAGGCAGCAGTTGCCATAGGGGAGTGAATCACAATTACCGTACCGTCTTCTACGTCTGTGATGCAAAGTGTTGCTTCATCTGGTGAGTAAGATACCACCCCACAAAGGTCGTATTTGAGGAATAGTTCCATTGCTTGGGGGATAAAGTCGCTCAACTCAAAGTACTTATAGCCAGCAAATTTATTGTGGCCAGTTCTTTGTAGCCCTTGTCTGGCTAAATCTACCCTGACTTGCATTAGTTTTTTATGTACGCTCATGTTTTTTCCAGTTCAGTTAAATAGTTTTTATACTGTTTGCAGTGTTCTGATACCTGACAATAGGATTTACATCTCGTCCTCTCGCCTGGTCTGTGTTCGACAAAGTAACCCTTGGTAAGGGCTGCCATTGCCTCTGCCTCATTGTCGTAAACCTTCTTTGCTCGTACACCTCCTTCTTTCATCAATGCCCATACCGTGGGCTTTTCCCACATATCCTCTGCTGTGCATTCAGGTAATTCATCACCCACTTCAAAGTTGAATGTGGCGTTTGAATGCATCTTGATCCGATTTCGGATAAATTCATCCTGAACGTCTGGATCCCATTTGGGGATATCAATGGTGACAATCGGTGATTGAGGATAGCCTTCTTTGGTCAATGCATCCCTCGCAGACCAGTCCCTTATGATCGCAATGATCTGTAGCTTGTGAACATACAATCCTTTGGCGTGTTCTACAAGCCAAGCATAGATGTTTAACTGCCTATGCCAGTCATCCTTTTCGTTCATCACCGCCCATGCACCTGTTGTCTTGTAGTCTGAAATGACCACGCCATCGGGTGTTAACTCTTGTAAGTCAATAGCGCCAGAGATATCCCATCCATCAATTGTGGCGTGTAGCCGTTCTTCAATGGTGTGGTTATCACTCTTGCCATGCTCAAGTACGTTGTGTATAGCTGAACCAAAGATCTGCCACACCATCTCAGAGGCATCTTGGGTGATATCGTCCCAATGCTTTCGCTTGAGTAAAACAATCTGTGGCGAGGTCATCATCTCGGTCACCGATATGTGCGCCTTACCCTTGGAGTAAGTGGGTCGCTTGATCACGTTAATAATCGTCTCAGGCAGTTTGAACTTGTTAGTAAGTTTCATGGTTATGGATGTTCTTTTTGAATTTAATCATTGCCAAACCCACGTTATAAGCCCATTCAGCAATATCTTCGGGGTCTGTTGTATTTGGCTCCTTGGCTACAAAGGCTTGCATAGCCTGTGCCGCAAAGTAATCCAATAAATCCATTCCACCACCTGTTCCAGTTGGAAATGCTTTCATTTTTCAATCCTTTCATTTGCCATGTATTTAACTATTTCTTCCATCAATTCAGGGGAAACGCTTGTTGTCCACTTAAGGGTTTTAGGATCCCATTCAAATGTCAACTCAGATATGAGCTTACCTTTGTGCTCAATGGGTAAGTCAATCATTGTCATTCTTACCCTGTTGTTGAAGGTCTTTAAGGCCAGCTCCGCCAGATCTTTTGGTGTCATTTGTAACTTCAATGTGCCTCTCCTTTTTGTACCATTTGCTTGTAAAAAGTGACGAACAAATCAACGGCATCGTGCATGGATATGTTTGTGTTGTAGCCCACATTGGCATAGGCAGCGCCCAATGCCAAAGCAGTCAGCTCAATATCCAAGTCGAGGTCATTCATGCAATATGCTATGATTTGATCAGCACCACTGTAGATCTTTGTTGTTCGATCCATGATTTCTTTCTCCTCCATAAACACTCCTAGTATGTTTGGGAAGACAAATATATCAGGTGTATTGTTAAACGTCAACATATTATATTGCCATGTCAAAATACGCTAGACGCATTGATGAAAATCAAAACGAAATAGTTATTGCTCTTAGGAAATGCGGTGCTTATGTACGAATCATTAGCCAAGGGGATGGAATACCCGACTTGCTAGTAGGGTATAGGGGTTATACGATTTTGATGGAAGTTAAAGATGGGGATAAGGTTCCTAGCA
>Ga0209083_1004677_pt1 | contig 10212 bp, 8 predicted proteins | sample AM7aDNAmetaG_FD_184132 | JGI IMG/M metagenome (GOLD analysis project Ga0209083, IMG submission 184132) | Freshwater microbial communities from Finland to study Microbial Dark Matter (Phase II) - AM7a DNA metaG (SPAdes) (version 3) | ecosystem: Environmental > Aquatic > Freshwater > Lake ...
AAAGACCGCATTGTGGAGGAGTCGCTTCGCAAAGCCGCCCTGTGGGAAGAGGTGCGCGACCGGCTGCATCGCAAGGGATCATTTCTCTCCGGTGGCCAGCAGCAGCGCCTGTGCATTGCCCGGGCCCTTGCCATGAATCCCGATATTCTGCTCATGGACGAGCCGACATCGGCTCTTGACCCCAAGGCAACCGCCTATATCGAACAGCTCATCTGCGAATTGAAAAACAATGTGACCATATTGCTTGTCACGCATAATATAGCCCAGGCCGCTCGCGTATCCGATTTTACCGCCTTTCTATATTTGGGCGATCTCGTCGAGTTCGGCACCACGGAAAAACTTTTCACCGTGCCCGATGACAAGCGGACCGAGGAGTACCTGTCGGGTAAATTCGGTTAATAACACCGCCGAGGCACAGAGAGCATAGGGAAATTTTAGATTTATATATAAAAGTTTGAGAATGCATCTTTCAGAATTGATTCTGCTCAGTCATCCCCTCTCCGCCGCGCGCGGGGGAGAGGGCCAGGGTGAGGTGGCTTAAAAAAATCAGTATAATTTATATTTAATGCCCCCTCACCTCAATCCTCCCCCCCTATCGGGGGCGAGGAGGATGAATTTCAAGTATCTTTGGCTGGAATTTCGCCGCTGGCGAAAAATATAAAACGCTACGGCCTCAACGCCTTGCGGTGAAAATTATTTATTAAAGGTACTGCCATGCAGCCGGAAAAATTAAACGAACTCAAAGGTGAAATTATTCAATTTAGCGCCCATATCGAACGCATGATCGATAAAAGCGTCAAGGGGCTTGTAAGCCGCAATGAAGAACTGCTGCTGGAGCTGATTGATCATGACGAGCCAAAAGCCAACCAATTCGAACTGGATATCGATGAGGACTGCACCAACCTGATAGCACAGTTTCAGCCCATGGCCAGAGAGCTGCGCACAATCCTGGTGGTCTATGATATGAATGCCGCTTTAGAGCGCATGGGAGACCATGCGGTCAATATTTCAAAAAATGCCTTAGAACTCATACGGGTGCCGCCTATCAAGCCCTTCATTGACATACCGAACATGAGCGAGCTGGTCCGGGGCATGCTTTCCGATGTGCTTGATGCGTTCATCAATGAAGACCCGCAGCTTGCCATTGAGGTCTGCCGCCGCGACAGCGTTATCGATGATCTGCGCAATCAGATTCTGCGGGAGCTCATAACGTATATGACCGAGCATCCTGCCATTATCAGCAGCTGCATCAATATTTTGCGGATCGCGGAAAACCTTGAGCGCATCGCCGACCTTACCACCAATATCGCGGAAGATACCATTTTTATGCTCCAGGGCCGGGTGATTAAGCATCACAATATCGGCTGATTTGATGATCTTTTGTAGGGGCAGACCTGCGTGTCTGCCCGATCCGTCGCTGATGTCTTCCATTTGATACAATAAAAGAACCCACACCCTCTCTTTCACTCCACTTCCCACAGTTGTGTTCATTATTTGACATTGTTCATAAAATGTGTACAATATGAATTAGTGAACAAATGTTGCCACTTTCATTTCCGTTCATTATTTTTAGCTGTTCACAAATTGTGTACAATAAAAAATAGTGAACAAGGGGGTTGCGATGATTTTATTAAATAAGCAAAATATAGAAAAAAATGAATTAGAATTGCTTAAAACGGCAACACAAGCGTTTGAAGAGGGTACGGGTCTGCATATTGAAACCGGAGCTTTTCAGATGAAGCAAGACGATAAGTATATAGATGCCGTCTTACAGATCGCTATGCCGGGGGGCGGGAATAAAACATTTTATGCCGAAATTAAAACTGCCATTACACAAGCTGCAATTGGTCATATCGTTGAACAAATTCGTCGCCAAAACCATAACAATCCGGTAATTCTGGTAACACGCTATGTTACGCCACAACAGGCTGATCGGTTAAAGAAGCTTAAAGTTCCCTTTATTGATATGGCCGGCAATGCCTGGATAGATGAACCGCCGCTATTTGTCTATATAACCGGCAAAAAACCTGCGGCTGAAGACAGGCAAATTAAGAAAGTACGGGTTTTTCGGCCCACAGGATTACAGGTTGTTTTTGCACTTCTTTGCAATCCCGGGCTTGCCAATGCTCCGTACCGCGACATTGCTCATGCCGCACAGGTAGCCCTGGGAACGGTCGGTTGGGTGATATATGATTTGAAGCGACTGGACTATTTTCTGGATAAAGGCGCGTATGGTCGAAAAATAATAAATCTAAAAAAACTTTTCACTGCCTGGGTTGAGGCCTACGCCCGTGATTTGCGCCCCAAATTTCATATGGGGCGATTTGCAATGGCTGAACATGAAGCATTGGAAAACATTAATTGGGAAAATCTTGGCATATATCTTGGCGGCGAAGCGGCTGCGGCAAAAATAACCAATTATTTAAAGCCTGCAAACGCAACAGTGTATGTACCAAAAGATATTAATAACTTTGCCCAAAATTTTATTATCAAAAAACGCCTTAAAAAAGATCCCAACGGCAACATAGAACTTCTCGGCACATTCTGGAACTTTGAGTATCAGTGGCAGTTTAAGGAGCTTGTTCCACCGCTGCTTATTTATGCAGATCTTATGGCAACGGCAAACGACAGAAATATTGAAACCGCGAAGATGATTTATGACCAATACATCGCTCGACATATCGAACAAGATTAACCAAATCATTCTTGACTGTTTATTGGCACTGCAAACAGAAGCAGGCGCACTCGGGCTGGATATGCTTCTTGTCGGTGCCACGGTCAGAGATATTATTCTTAGTCTCGTACATGGTATAAAAATTAACCGTGCAACAAAGGATGTTGATATCGGCATACTGGTAAGCAATTGGGGTGCGTATGAAGCTTACAAACAGCGACTAATTGCCACTGCTTTGTTTACTCCCGATTCTAAAAGAAACCACCGACTGTACTTTCATGGACTTCCTGTTGACATAATTCCCTTTGGCGGCATTGAAAAAGAAGATGGCAATATTGTCTGGCCCCCTGATGATGCCGACACAATGAGGGTAACAGGGTTTAAGGATGCTTTTACTCATGCACTGTCTGCCCATATCGGCCAGGAGAAAGAAATTCGTTTAGCATCTCTGCCCGGCATGGCGATTTTAAAAATCATTGCATGGGATGACCGGCATAACGAGTTTCCCACTAAAGATGCCGAAGACCTTGCCCTCATCTTGCATAATTATACCGATGCAGGAAATATTGATCGCCTGTATGAAAAATATCCTGAATTTGTCACAGATTTTAATGGCGATAGTGTATTGGCGGGTGCCCGACTGCTCGGAGTTGATATGGCAGCCATTATGAGCGATAAGACAAAGCAGACTGTGCAGGGAATACTGGAGCGAAATACCAACCCCGGAAAAGCCGATAAACTTACGGAGGCAATCTTTGGGCAATTAACAGGCAGAAGTTATGAATGGACAGTACAATTGCTTCAGAATTTGCAGGAAGGGATTGGACACTGATCAGGCAGGATACAAAAGACTGCTCATAGGGCAGGCCGGTATGCCAAGCTGTACATTTCAAAATTTTTTTCCGCCCCCAAGCTCTTGCAGCCGCCGGGCCGCCGCTTCATAATCCCCCAAATGCGCCCGCATGAGGCTTTTCCAGAGCTTGCCGTGATTGGGCACGGAAAAGTGCAGCAGTTCATGCACTATGACATAGTCGCCCACCTCGCGATCAAAGTCGAGCAAATCATCATTGAAGCTCAGTGTTCCCGCTGTCGAGCATGACGCCCATTTCGTACTCATCGGTCGCACATAGAGCCCGCATACTTTTACGTTGAGCTTTTCCGCCCATACAAGTACGCGGGCTTTAAATTCCTGCCTGTCGCGCCATGCTGTCATTTCTTAAAGCTCTTCTGCAAAAGGGTGAAAAGCGCCTCGACCGTAGCCGTTACCTTTTCCATAGCATCTTCATGAGCAAAAATCGCAAAGGTCGCAAGCTTCCGCACCTCGCGCATTTCCGCTTCGCTGCTCCGCCAGTTGGGATATTGCATAAACGCAGCAGCCACTTTTTTGCTCACTGCTTCCGGGTTTGAAATACCTTCTTCGGCAATCTTGCACAGGACGAAATAGGAAAGCGCGTCAAGGCCCTTTGCAGCCTGTTCGGCTTTACGCTGCTGGTTGCGCTCAATCTCCTTTAGCAGTTCTGCCAGCGCTTCTTCTGTTGTTGCCTGCCGGTCTTCGAAATTCTCCTGCACGGCAAGAGCCCGTTCAGCAAGAGCTATAAGAAAAGGATCGTCGCTGTTCTCCGCAGCCTCTTTTGCAATGGCTTTTACCAGGTTTATAACCTTGGTTGCCTTGCCTTCATCGCGCTGCTTGATGGTTTCGATGGTCGATTTATCAATAAACACATAATCAGCAGGCGGCTCTGTGGCAAAGTCAGCGCCCACATGCCTTTGCACCAGTTCATTGGTTTTTTTCTGAAAGGCCCGGTCCACATACACCGTTTTAGCATAGGCATTGCGAACCACTGCATAGATGGAGGACAGCGTTGCATACGGTTCAATAAAAGGCCGCAGGAAAGCATCAGGTGAGATGATCTCATAGAGCATTTCTATTTCTTTGTATTCCTTAAAAAATTCCTTGCGCCGCTCCTTGTCGCGGAAATGTTCAATGAGATTATCAACATCCTTGTCATTGAATTTCTGTGTCACCAGGCTGATATAGGCCGGGGCTTTTGTTTCCATCTTGGCCTTGAACAGCTGTTTCAAAAGGCCGAGGTCTTTTACAATGGCGTTTATTTCATCGCTGTCAAATGCAAGCGCCTTTTCCAGCTTGTCGAATATGCCCACAAAATCAAGCACAAAGCCGTGGGGTTTCACCATTTCGGCGGCTTCGTTTTCATATGGCCGGTTCACCCGCGCAATGGCCTGCAGCAGGGTATGGTCGCGCATGGGTTTGTCAAGATACATGGCATAGAGAATCGGCGCATCAAAGCCGGTCAGTAGCTTTTCGGTTACAATCAGTATTTTTGGCCACTCACCGATCTTTATGAAGTTTTTGCGAATCTGGCGCTCTTTCTTCTCCTCCAAGTGCCATTTCTTTAGATGCGGTGCATCATTGTTATTGCCTGTATAGACAATCTCGGAATACTTGGCTGGCAAAATTGCATCAAGCGCTTCTTTATAGAAAGCGCAGGCCTCGCGGTCAACACCAACCAGAAAGGCCTTGTATCCCAGGGGTTCAACATTTTCCCGGTAATGACGGGCTACAAAGGCGGCAACTTTATTAACGCGATTCCGGCCTTTTAGAAAATTTTTCAGGTTCACTGCCCGCTCAAGGATTTTGTTCAATTCTTCGATGTCGGCTATGCCTTCGGTTTCAGCCAGGGCGAAGAATTCTTTCTCCATTATTTCATGGGGCACAAGCATATCATTGGGGGCAAGGTTATAGTAGAGCGGCAGGGTGGTGCCGTCGTCGATGCTTTCGGCTATGGAATATTTATGGAGATAGCCTTTGTCATCTTCGCAGCCGAAGGTTTTAAACGTGCCCTTGCCATAGGCGGTTTTATCAACCGGCGTGCCCGTAAACCCGATATAGGTGGCATTGGGCAGCCCCGCCATAAGGAAATTCCCAAGATCGCCGCCTGTAGTGCGGTGCGCCTCGTCAATCAGCACGAAGATATTGCGTCGCGTATTGAGATTTTCTGGCATGTCGCGGAATTTGTGGATCATGGTTACCACAATGCCCCGGTAATCCTGCCCGTTTTCATCAAGCAGCTTGTTGAGCGAGCTGATGCGGTCGGCATGGGCCACATTGCCCAAGCCAACGGCAGCAAGGTTTTTCAGCATTTGGTCTTCAAGCTCATTGCGGTCGATCATGAGCAGAATTGTCGGCTTCTGCGCCTCATTGGCTTTAAACAACAGCTCCGCTGCTTTTATCATGGTGTAGGTCTTGCCGCTGCCCTGCGTATGCCACACAAGCCCGCGCAGGCGAGCAGGCTCAAGCGCCCGAGCCACCACTTTATCAACCGCCGCTGTCTGATGCTGCCGCAAAATAATCTTCTGCAGCTCTTCCTCTTTCTCCACAAAGAGAATGAAATCTTTTAGAAATCGCAGCACCTGCGGCACGGCGCAAAAACTTTTTATCTTGCCTTCAAGATTGCCGATCTCTTCATGCTTCCAGGTGAAGATATTTCGCCGCACCGTGTTCCAGGTTGCGCCGTAGGCAAAACCGATGGCCTCGGTTGCGGTAAACAGCATCTCCGGCACCATCACCTCGGGAGTCTCTGTGTGGTAACGTCTGATTTGGTCAACCCCAAGGGCAATGGCTTCATCCTTGGTAGCGTTCTTGCACTCGACTACCAGCACCGGTATGCCGTTTATCAGAAAAACAACATCCTCCCGCGTGCCGTAGTGGCCATTGTGCTTGTAGAACTCTTCGGTCACTTCATATACATTGCGCCATGCAGCAGGCTGCCGGTCGCAATCTTCATAATCAATAAGCACAAGATCAAGCTCGCGGTTTTCCTCTGCGCAGAAAAACTTGCCCTGATTGCGTAGATACACAAGAAAATCCCGATTGCCCGTAATATCAGCCCGCAATCGCTGCAGCTCGCCTATCAGCGCCCCCTCGGCGCCCCGGTATTTGGGATTAAATGCCCGCACCTGCGCATGCAGCAAATCGCCGAAATAAAGCGCTGCAGTCCGCGCCCGATCTTCGGCAGTTGCACCGTCCGGATCAAAAACCCGCCGCTGTTCAGCTTCCCCGCGGGGCACAAACGTCCAGCCGATCTCTTGCGCATAGGCAAGGATGCGGGCTTGAACGGTTTTATGTTCTCCGGGTTTCATGTGTAAACCTGAATGATTAATTTATATTGAAAGTCTTAGAGCGGCTTGTATTTTGTCCCGTTGCTCCGGAATTACAAACGACTCATCCGCATAGTCCCGCCATCTCAGTACAACCGCTCTTACTTCTTTAATGATCGCTTCCGCGCGCCCCCGCTTCATCGAAGCGCTGTTCGCGCACGCTTTAAAATCCTCCAGCGTAAATCCGCTCTGCTTGCCGTTCAGTGCCATTTGATGACTCGATGTCCATTGCCCGCCCGGTTGATAGCTGTACGTCATGTCGAAGGCGGGTGAGAGCGACCAGTGTCCCGAGCGGTTCATCAAAAAGGCAATGTTTTTGACGTGATCATCCTGGTTGCGGGCCGCGATATTAAAAACCATCCGTCGGAACTGTTCCTCGACGGCGGCCATCGGCAACCCCAGCCGGCGGATGACCTGCAGCGCCTGCTCGTAGCCGTATGCGCCAGCCTGGTTGAAATCATAATGCGCCATGCCGCACAGCGACTGCATGTGCAGTTTGCCTCCGCCATCCAGCCGGTCGAACCGCCTGGTCATGAAATGGCGGCGCCCCTTCTCCTCGAAAAGGCGGCACGGACTCATGGTAATTCCCGCGTCTGTCGCCATTTTGTAATAGGCATGCTCAATGGCGCCGTATCCCTTTGGGTCCTCCAGCTCCTTATCCCTGTTGCCACTGACCCCGTCGAACTTCATCAGCCAGTATTCAAACCCGCTGCCCGCCTTCACCTGCCCTGACCGGACTTCGTTGGTTTCCGGATTCCAGGCGATCACCGCCTTGGCCCGCGCCCCGCCCGCGGACGTACCGACCCTCAGAATATCCCGAAGGGATGCTTCCTTCCCCTGCTCGTGTAACCAGCCCTGCAGATTGTTGCGATGGGTTAAAACCTCCGAAGCAAGCGCTACCAGTTTGTCGACTTCGATTCGAGAGGCTCCGGGCGCGGGCAATCGGGTTGCCGGCACATACTCCAGCGCACCCATGCCGCGCGAACCCGTATAGCAGAGTCGCTCCACCGCATTAAACGATTCGGGGCTGCGTCCGGACCGGGCAAGCCAGGCATCGATCAGGGCATTGCCGAACCTGTCCGGCAGCGAATCCGCCAAAAGCCCCGGAAGGCCGTGGAAAGTTTCCGGTCGCAGCGTCGGGAAGGAGTAGAGCCGGCTGGATAGGGGCATCATCAGCGGGGCCACCTCGATACCGCTGTTGATGAACGCCGGGTTATATTCAAACGTCGCGGCTGCGGCTCCGTCTTCCAGCGACACCGCGCCGATCGTGCGTCCCCACAGGCGTACCTCTGCCGTTGTACTCACCTTTCGTCACCCCACTGCCACGGCCCCTTATCCAGGGACTTCCGCTTGCCGCTTGCCCGCTTGCGTGCCTTGCCTTTCAGCCTGACCAGATCCATCGGACGCGGTCCGGCCTCGGGCACCAGTGTTTCCAGCCGATCCAACAACTCTAATACCCGCAGAACCCGAATCAACGTCGACATCTGCGTCGTGGCCCCGGCCTCGATACGCTCCACCGTCCGCTTTGATACGCCCGCCTGCTCCGCCAGCATCTCTTGCGTAAGCCGAAGCTCCAGCCGGCGCTGCGCCAGACGCCCGCCCAGCTCCAGCAGAATGGCCTCATCCGTCAATAATCCTTCAATTTTCATCAGGAATCCTCCCTTAATAGGAGGTTATATATCGTAAATCATGACGATATGAAAGCTATATTTACATATTTTTCGTCATAAATAACGATTTGAATATATGTATAAGGAATACTCGATGAGGAATGAGGAGTTTTTGTCTTCGTTGTTCGGATCATTGTTCCAAAAAGCATTCCTCATTCTTAATTAATAATAGGTAAACCCCCATCTCTGCCGGGGGACTCCTGGAGTTTGACATTTGCGGGAATATAAAATAAGTCTCCAAACCAGTGAACCGCTTAAAGTACACAGGAAAGTAGACTTATCGTGGAAAATGAACAAAGCTTAAAGCATACAAGATGGGAATGCAAGTATCATGTTGAATGGATACCGAAATGCCGAAAAAAGCTGCTGTATGGGCAGTGGGTAGGCCTGACCCGCGTAGCGCGTCCGGCAAGGTACTAAGGGCGCTGCCCCCTATAAACATGATTGTGCGGATTACGGGCTGTTATTTCGGATTGCTAAAAATTAACTGCAAATTAATCATCTCTTTATTTTGTTTTAACCAGACAGCCGTATAGATTTAGACAAGAGATTGCTGGAGTCGCTACCTTCAACATATCTCTCCTCCTCCCGGGGGGCCGCAAGGCCCCCCTTTTTTATGTGTAGCGTGAAGTAAAGGGCGGGTGCACCGGTTATTTATACCGGCGGTGCATCAAAATCCGCTCATGCTATTAATCAGGGGCCGGGCTGACGTGTTGGATTATTGAGTTTGATATGAGGGCGGCTTGAAGATATGGCCCGACGAGGAAAGGCCGGAAAAGGAGTTTCCATCAGTGAGAAAACATAACGATATCATCCGACGGATAAAAAATATTTGAAGCAAGGAAACGCTTCGGGCTATTAACAGTAAAAACCGCTTTCAGGAATTGACTCTGGAAAGAGCAGCTGAGGGGGCTCATTTTATAAATTCTTTCAACCCTTTTAGAATTCTTCCAGCTTATACCCCACGCCCCGGATGTTTCTGATGAATCGCGCATCAGCTCCCAGCTTTTCCCGCAGATGCCGGATATGCACATCAACCGTGCGGTCGATAACGGTTTTGCCCTCGCCCCAGATCTGGTGTAGTATCTTTTCCCTGCTGAACACCCACCCTTTTTTTTCGGCCAGGAGCTCAAGGATTTTAAACTCCGTATAGGTAAGCTCGATCCGTGTGTTGCGCACGGTTAGCTCATGCTTTGCAAGATCAAGCAGCAAAACCCCACCCACATCGATGCAGTCTGCTTCCTGTTCAGCCGACATCTGTCGACGAAAGATCGCCTTGACACGCGCCACAAGCTCCTTGGGAGAGAATGGCTTGGTCATGTAATCGTCTGCCCCAAGCTCAAGTCCGAGCACTTTGTCCCTTTCCTTGTTTTTGGCCGTGACGATGATGATGGGCATGGCGGACAGTTCGCTGCGTTTACGCATGTTTTTGCAGATTTCAAGCCCGTCGATATCAGGAAGCATTAAATCAAGCAGCACAAGGTCTGGTGTGTTTGCTTCCATGAATTGCAGAAAGCCTGCGCCGTTGCTAAAAACGGTGACCCCGTAGCCTGCTTTTTCAAGATGCATGGAGATAAGCTCGGCGATATCCGGTTCGTCTTCAATCAGGACGATATTTTTCCTCATGCACTCCGAACTGTTTGCCATAGCTTTCACTCCGCCGACGCAAGCTTTGCATGCCATGCATCA
>Ga0209083_1004679_pt1 | contig 10207 bp, 5 predicted proteins | sample AM7aDNAmetaG_FD_184132 | JGI IMG/M metagenome (GOLD analysis project Ga0209083, IMG submission 184132) | Freshwater microbial communities from Finland to study Microbial Dark Matter (Phase II) - AM7a DNA metaG (SPAdes) (version 3) | ecosystem: Environmental > Aquatic > Freshwater > Lake ...
ATATGTGTTGAAGAACTATGTAAGGATTTCAAAATCAGTGATAAAACGATAATTAAATTATTAGAAAAAACTCATGAGGTTGTTAATTCAAAATATTATACAAAAGAAGAAGTCGTAAAATTTATAGATAAAGCCACCAATATACTTTTAAGTTATGCACGGCATAATTATAGTAAAAGTCTTGCTTTAACAAATGACGATAATTTCGATACCTTGTCAACAGGTATTAACTTCCTTGGGCAGGAATTAATCTTTTCTACAGTAACGACGCATTATCTTGAAGATGTTTTCAATTCAATAGACGATATGCTTATTGTTGTTGATAACCTGGGATACATACTTTTTGTAAATAAAGCTATTTGCAAAATATTAGGCTATAAAGAAAAAGAAATATTAAGGCAAAATATTAAATTGATATTAAACCCTGACGTCGAATTTTTGACTATTGTTGAGAATAAAATAAAAAGAAATATTTTTGAATATCACACAAAGTCAAATGAATTAATTCCTGTATCGTTAAGTATATCTAATTTTTCTCGTAAGGACAATCCTTTTATGGGTCATGTCATTATAGCAAGAGATATTTCTTTAACCCTTAAATATGAAAAAGAGATTGAAGAACAAAACAAAATAATTTCTAAATCAAATGAAGAGTTAAAAATAGCATTAGTTAAAGCAGAGGAATCGGAAAGGCTTAAAACCGCATTTTTAGCCAACATGTCGCACGAAATACGAACTCCTCTTAATGGCATCATGGGCTTTTCAGAATTACTTCAACAACCGGAAAACAGTCAGGAAGATTACAGTAATTTTGGAAATATTATTCTTTCATGCAGTAATCAGCTTCTGGGTATTGTCAACGATGTATTGGATATTTCAAAAATTGAAGCCGGCTTAATGCAGGTTTCAAATGATAAATGCAACATTAATTATATTTTAGATGATTTATTTCTAGTTTACAAGCAAAAAATATCTGCTGCCAATAAACAAATTGAATTTACATTAAATAAAAGTTTGATTGATAAGGAATGCTATGTCATTTCTGATGAATTAAGGTTAAGACAAATTATTTCAAACTTATTGGATAATGCTATAAAATTTACCGATTCCGGAAAAGTTGAAATAGAATATAAAGTTAATGACAATTTTCTGGAATTTTGTATTAAAGATACCGGCATAGGCATATCCGACAGTAAAATAAAAACTATTTTCAAACCTTTTGTGCAAGCTGCTAAATCTACTACTAAGTTGTATGGTGGCACAGGACTGGGATTAGCAATTGCTTTTGGATTAGTGAATTTGCTTGGTGGTAAAATTAAAGTAACCTCTGTTATAAACCATGGTTCAACATTTAGTTTTACTATTCCTTATTTTGCCGTTGAAAGTTTTAATGACGGGATTGAAAATAAAAAAGTATTGCGAAATAATAATTCGCACAAGTGGGAAGATAAAACAATTTTAATCGTAGAAGACGATCCAAACAGTACATATCTCTTAAGACAAATTTTAATGCCTACCCATGTAAATATAATTTATACACAATATGGGAAAGAAGCTTTAAAAATATTTAATTTCAGAAAAGATATTAATCTAATAATTATAGATTATAATCTGCCTGATATTGATGGATGCGAAATTGCAAAGGCCATCAGAAAAATCAACAAGGATATACCTATAATAATGCAAACAGCATATGCTACAAAACAAGACAAGGAAAAGTGTTTTCAGATGGGATGTAGTTACTTTATACCCAAGCCTGTTAAATCTAGTTTTTTGCTATCCTTGATTTCTAGGTATTTTATGAATGTGGAAATATAATTATTTGTTTTACCACCCTGAAAACGAAATTAGTTTTCTGTTTTATCCGGATTATGCTCAGGGAATTTTCTATTTTTATTGAGATTAATTACCATTCAGATTGTATTTTACAAACTCATTCTCATCTTTATATATTTCTGTATATGGATTTTAAAAATTTCAAATTTTCAATTATAATATTACCTTTGCTATCAAATTAAAGTATTAAATATTTACAACAATGTTAGGGTTTATCAAAAGTCTTTTCGGTACAAAATCAGATAAAGATATCAAACTTATAATGCCTCTTGTTGAAAAGACAATAGAAGCATACAAAGAAATTTCCACTTTAGATAATGACAGTTTAAGAAACAAAACTATTGAATTCAAAAATAAAATTCAAGAGAATATTGCTGAAGAGAATGCTGAAATTTCTGAATTGAGACAAAAAATAGAAAGTAATCCAGAGCTGGATATAGAAGAAAAAGAAAGATGTTATAACGCTATAGATCAGATTGAGAAAAGGATAAAAGTTAAAACAGATGAGATTCTTCTCAGAATACTTCCTGAAGCATTTGCGGTAATGAAGCAAACAGCACGGCTATTTACCGAAAATGAGGAGATAGAAGTTACCGCCACTGAAATGGATAAAGATCTGGCTGCTACACGTTCAAGTATTGAGATAAGAGGAGAAAAAGCTTTTTACAAAAATGTTTGGATAGCGGGTGGCAACCCAACAAAATGGGAGATGGTACATTACGATGTACAATTGATTGGTGGTATAGTTTTGCATGAAGGAAAAATTGCTGAAATGGCTACCGGTGAAGGGAAAACACTTGTTGCAACATTACCGATGTATCTTAATGCACTTACAGGCAAAGGTGTGCATGTGGTTACCGTTAATGATTACCTTGCTAAGAGAGACTCTGAATGGATGGGCGTTTTATTTGAGTTTCATGGCTTGACAGTTGACTGTATTGACAAACATGAACCTAACTCTGACCAAAGACGCAAAGCCTATTTGTGCGATATAACATATGGCACAAACAGTGAATTTGGCTTCGACTATCTGCGCGATAATATGGCAAGGGCTGTTGAAGACCTTGTACAGCGGAAACACAATTATGCAATAGTTGATGAAGTTGACTCCGTACTTATTGATGACGCAAGAACACCCCTTATCATATCAGGACCTACACCCAAAGGCGATATACAGGAGTTTATTGAATATAAACCCATAATCGAAAAACTTTATACTGTCCAACGCAACCTGGTAACTTCCATTTTGGCAGAAGCCAAGAAACTGTTTAATAATAAATCTAAACCAGAAAATGAAAAAGAGGCAGGTATTCTGCTCCTGAGAGCTTATAGAGGGTTACCTAAAAACAGGGCTTTAATAAAGTATTTGAGTGAGCCAGGTGTTAAAGTTTTCTTGCAAAAAACTGAAAACTTTTATATGGCTGAGCAAAATAAGCAGATGCCTATAATTGACGATGAGCTTTATTTTGTAATTGATGAAAAACAAAACAGCATTGAACTGACTGATAAGGGTTATGACATGCTTACACAATATACAGGCGACCCTAAATTCTTCGTATTACCCGATATAGGGAATGAAATCGTTGAGTTAGAAAAACAAGGCTATAACGAAAAAACATTTCTTCAAAAGAAATCCGATTTATTACAGGACTTTTCTATAAAATCTGAAAGGGTTCATACAATCAATCAATTACTTAAGGCTTATACTCTTTTTGAATTAGATGTAGAATATGTAATTATTGAAAACAAAATAAAAATTGTTGATGAACAAACAGGGCGTGTTATGGAAGGACGTCGCTATTCTGATGGACTTCATCAGGCACTTGAAGCAAAGGAGAATGTAAAAGTAGAAGCTGCTACTCAGACTTATGCTACCATCACATTACAGAATTATTTCCGTATGTACAGCAAATTAGCAGGTATGACAGGTACAGCTGAAACTGAAGCCGGTGAATTCTGGAGTATTTATAAACTCGATTGCGTTGTAATTCCCACCAACAGGCCTATGATCAGAAAGGACATGGAAGACCTTGTTTATAAAACTAAAAAGGAAAAATACAATGCTGTTATTGCGGAAATAGTTGATCTGGTTAAAAATGGAAGACCTGTTCTTGTAGGTACAACCTCCGTTGAAATCTCTGAACTGCTCAGTAAGATGCTCAACATGAGAAAAATAAAACACAATGTGTTAAATGCAAAGTTACACCAGAGAGAAGCAGATATAGTTGCTGAGGCAGGTGTAGCAGGAACAGTAACTATAGCCACCAACATGGCAGGACGTGGAACAGATATTAAACTGGGACCTGGTGTCAAAGATGCAGGAGGGTTAGCCATCATTGGTACTGAAAGGCACGAATCACGTCGCGTTGACAGACAGTTGAGAGGGCGTTCGGGTAGACAGGGAGATCCTGGTACTTCGCAGTTCTTTGTGTCGCTCGAAGATGACCTTATGCGGCTTTTCGGCTCAGACCGTATTGCTAAAATGATGGACCGCTTAGGACTTAAAGAGGGAGAAGTTATTCAGCATTCGATGATTACCAAATCTATTGAAAGAGCCCAGCGTAAAGTTGAAGAAAATAATTTCGGCATCCGCAAGAGACTACTTGAATATGATGATGTTATGAACTCTCAAAGAGAAGTAATTTATAACAAAAGAAGAAATGCGCTTTATGGTGAACGCGTTGAAATTGATATTGTAAATATGATTTATGATGTTTGTGGAAATATTGTAAACGATTTTCAGGAATCACGCGATTTTGAAGGATTTGAATTTGAGTTGATAAAAAATTTTAATACCACATCACCTGTATCATCTTCAGAATTCCTGCAACTTAACGAAGATGAGCTTACAAATAGGATTTACGAAGATGTTTATCTTAAACTAAAACAGAAAACTGAGAGGATATCAACACAAATTTTCCCTATTGTTGATGATATTATTAACACCAAGGGACATCGCTACGAAAATATAGCAATACCTTTCACTGATGGATTAAAAACAATTAATGTTATCGCAAATCTGGTAAAAACTTATGAGTCAAAAGGTAAAGAAGCCATCCTCGAATTTCAGAAGGCTATTACTCTGGCCCTTATTGATGATGTATGGAAAGAACACCTCAGAGAAATGGATGAATTGAAACAATCGGTACAGAGTGCTACTTATGAACAAAAAGACCCTTTACTTATATATAAATTTGAGTCTTACGGTCTTTTCAAAGAGATGATTCAGAAGGTAAACAAAGATATTACCTCTTTCCTCTTTAAAGGGAAACTACCCATTGAAGACCCCGATGATGTTAAACAAGCACAAAAACCTCAAAAAACAGACATGAGTAATTTAAAAACTGGCAGATCTGATGTTATGGGAAATATGAAGAAAAGGGATGAAGAGAGAAAAGCTGAACCAGTAAGAGTTGAGAAGAAAGTAGGACGTAACGATCCTTGTCCTTGTGGCAGCGGCAAAAAATTTAAAAATTGCCACGGAAAATAATAGAAGCATGCCCAAAATAACATCGAAAAGAAATTAAATCCCAAATTCCAAACTCCAAATTCCAACAAATACATAACTTTACCTTAAACTTTGAAGCTAGGGTTTGGGACTTGGAACTTGGAGTTTGGGGCTTTTAAGATCAAATGGGTTTTATCAAACTTTTCTTAATCCATCCTCTGTTGCCATTGGCTAATTTAATTTCGCTCCAGTCGCCTAAGTTATCTTTAATCTGCACTTTGGTGCCTTCGTGAATAACAAATAAATCAATACTGTTTTCATCGGGAGAGCTTTTCGCGATTATTCGCGGTGAGAAGACAATCCCTGCCTGGTCTTTAAAAGAATGATTGTATTGTTTCTGGGCAAATATTACAGAAAAGACTGATATAATTAAAAAGATAATAGATAGAGAAAATGATATTTTCTTTAAAAAGACCAAATTTGATATTAAGTAGATTGCCAGGAAAATAAAAATTAGAAACACAGTAATTATCGAAATCTTTGCCCATAAATCAGCAGAAAAAAGACTATATAGAGCCTGCCACCATCGTTCATAAAACAATCGGGGAATTTCATCAATCTTGTCAGTTATGAGTGTATTGGCAAGATTAAGATTGAAGTTTATATTATCATTGGAAGGTGAGAGCTTTTTTGCTTTTTCGTAATACAAAATAGCATAAGGCATCTGATTGCTCTTAAAATAAGCATTGCCCAGGTTATAATAAAGACCTGACGAAGCATAACCACTTTTCAGAATTGAGTCGTATAAGTCAATAGCATAATAATACTGCCCAACTGTATAAGCTTTGTTAGCCTGCATTACAAGACTATTTAAATCAGCAGCTCTTGTGTTGTTGAAGGACATTATCAAAAGCAATATGTTGAATATTGTGAAAGTAATATTTTTGTGAAAAAACTTCATAATTGATTATTTTAGTGCTTTTTCAATATTAATAATTACATCAATAGCTTGTTTGAATATCTTGTCCATGATATGTGTTTTATCGCCGGGTGCAAATCTTGCAAACTCACATTCATCAAGCACATTAATAAATAAGTCTGCAAGTTCTGCAGGAATACCTTTGTCCAGAAAAGTTGTTTTAACAGTTTCTTTATTCAGATCAGCAAAAGGAATATTAAACTTGTAGTTAAGATAGCCCCACATAGCTTTGGAAACTTCATCATAAAAGAGTTCATGTTTATCTTCTTTCATATATCTTGAAGCTATTTTAAGTTTATTGCGTGCAATTTTGTTGGCTTTTCTGTTTTTAATAAGGGCTGTATTATTATTGAGTTTTATTTGTCTTCGCCATATAATTATAAAAAGCAACTCTGAGTCAAAGAAACTATAATTTATTGCTTTAAGTGGTAAAATGTTACTGTTGATAAAACGAATGTCACTACCTATATATTGAACATCCTCACGGCTAACCACATTGACTGCATTTCCTGTGTTGCCCCCCTTACCTTTTTCAACATTTAATACATATTGTTGTGTGCTTAGTGTTTCGTATTTTCTGGTTGCAGGATTAAAAAAACTAAAAGTGACAGGATTTATCTTGTAATCGCCTCCACTACGAGGTATAATAAGATATTCAAAAGTTCTGCTCCCTGATACACCAGCAGCTGATACACTTATATTATCGGTAACTTTTGGAGAATATGTTTCAAGGTTTGGAGGGAAATTAATTTTAGGTTCTTCAATCATTTTAAGATTCCCTTTACCTGAAATTTTAATTTTCAGATTTGCCGCTTCATTTACTTTTAGTTTCGTTTGGTCTATTTCAGAATTTAATGTAAAAGAACCTACGCTGCCATTAAATTCAGCAGTTCTGTTCTGAGAAGGAAGAGGACTTACATTAATAGTAATGGCATTAGATTTCAATGGTACTTCAACATTCTGAACATTGTCGAAAAAAGGATTAAAAAAGTCATCAAAAATATTCTGCCTTTGACGTTGTGATCTTTTCTGTGCAACACATTTTACACCCAGAGGTTCTATTTTAAGACTGCCATTACGTTGAGGGAAAAGTGCCACTTTATAGATCTCAGCAACAGTATAATTTTTACCGTTGATAACTTCATTAGTTTGCTTAGGTTTATCGTTTTCTTTGTTAAGATTTTCAGACCAGAAGCCGTTGAATGAAGCAAGTTTATCAATAGTATATTGGGATACCGGTATACATGTATAAATTTTATACGTAACAATTATCTGTTCTCCTTGCATTGGATTAGATTTGTCAACAAAAGCTTTTAAGAATATATCATTTTCAGAAGAGGTCTGTTGCGTCTGTTGTGTCTTTTGCTGCTGTTGTTGTTGACTTGTTCCGGCAACCACATTTATAGTTAATGTATTCGACTGATAATCAACACCATTGACGTTTATTACTGCGGCGGGAATAGTAAATGAACCTTCTTTAATTGCCTGAACAATGTAAGTATAAGTAAAGGACATATTTTGTGTCATCTGCCCGTTGATAATCTGAACATTAGTGCTAGACGACTGGTTGGGACCTGATAAAATACTGAACCCACTTAATTGAGGACCTCTGAATCGTGTGCCCTGAGCGTTAACAGTATATGTAATGTTAAATCGTTCACCAACAACAACAGTACTTTTAGCTTGACCTGTAAATTTTACTGAATCAGCAAAAGCAGTATTAAATAAACATATAATAAATAATAAAAAGAATGTCCCTTTTCTAATGTTCATTATTAATTATTTTTCATGTTAATAAAGATTATGCAAAATTACCAATCTTTTTCAATAACAGTTTTAACAGGTCTAACTTGTTTATCAACTTTATCTTTAACATTTTGTTCTTGTTTCTCTAACGCATTAAGAATCCTTTCGGCTTCTTCTTTTGATAGTTCGTCTTTGGGCTGCTGTTGCTGTTGTTTCTTCTGATCGTTTTGTTTTTGTTGGTCTTTTTGTTGGTCTTTATTATCCTTTTGGTCTTTGTTATCTTTGTTGTCCTTGTTATCCTTTTTATCTTTGTTATCTTTATTGTTTTGTTGTTGCTGTTGCTGTTGTTGCTGCTGCTGCAGCTTAGACATTGCATATGATAAATTGTATTTTGTATCCAGGTCTTTTGAATTCAATCGTAAAGATTTTTTATAAGCTTCAATACTTTCATTATATTTTTCTTTTTTAAGTAATGAATTGCCCAGATTATGAAATATTTTAGCTTTTGTATTATCGTCTAGTTTTTGTTCAGACAAATCATCAAGTAATTTTGTAGCCTCATCATAATTCCCTTGTTTGTAAAGAGCATTTCCCAAATTATATAATGTCTTATAATTCTTATTGTTGAGCTGAAGCGACTTTCTGTATTTTATTTCTGCTTCGTTATATTTTGCGTTTTTATAGTCATTATTACCTTTACGTAACAATTTTAAATCAGACTGTGCAAGCAGAGAGAAGTCACAAACAATATAAAAAATAAAAAAGAGCAAAAAATTTCTCATATTACTTCAATTTTATTATTTTGTTTATTTCAAATAGTTTTATTTTATTGAGCCATTTACTTTTTTTATCTAAAATAAAAAGCTCAATAATAAGGAGTAAAATCGCAATGCCTATAAAATATTGAAAACGGCTTTCATAATTACTAAAGACCTTGGAATCGTATTCTTTTTTCTCCATATTTTTAATGCCATCAAAAATTTTATCCAATCCTATATCAATATTAGTTGCTCTTGTATAACTGCCATTACCAATAGAGGCAATTCTCCTTAATGAGGGTTCATCTAATTTGGATACAACGGTATTGCCTTCATTATCTTTTTTAAAGCCTAGCATTTTTGTTCCATTATATATTGGTATAGGAGCACCATCCGGAGAACCCATGCCTATAGTATGAATTACAATATTATTTTTTGCTGCAATCTGCGCAGCACTTACAGGATCATCTTCATGGTTTTCACCATCACTTATAATAATAATAGCTTTATTTTTCAGATTATTTTCTTCAAAAGAAGCTATTGATTGATTAATTGCAGCGCCAATGGCTGTTCCCTGCACATCAACAGAGTTTGTACTGATTGACTGGAGAAACATTTTAGCAGCAGCATGGTCGTGTGTAATAGGAAGCTGAGTAAAAGCTTTACCTGCAAAAACAATAAGTCCCAATCTGTCGCCTTCAAGCCTGTCTATCAATCGGTTAATTGCCATTTTAGCGCGGGCAAGTCTGTTGGGTTTGATGTCTTCTACCATCATGCTGTTCGACACATCTAAAGCAATGACCAAATCAACCCCTTTTCTTTTTATTTCTTCTAATTTTGACCCTATCTGAGGATTAACCATGCCTATTATTATTAATGCCATAGATGTTATAAAGAGTAAGAACTTAACTACATTCCTGACAGGTGAAAAATCAGGGACAAGTTTATTTACAATGAGAAAATCACCAAACCTAAGCAAAGTCTTCCTTTTCCATGCCCTGTAAATAAAAAAAACGACTATTAATACAGGCAATGTAAATAGAAGATACAATAAGTGTGGATGTTCAAAACGTATCATTATTAGGGTATAGTTTTTAAGTAAGTGCTTCTGAAAATAAAATCAATAAATAACAAAATAAAACCAATCAAAACCAAAGGTAAGAACTCTTCCTTTTTTCTTTTAAACTCAGTAACATCTATTTTAGTCTTTTCAAGTTCATTAATTTCTTTATAAATCTCTTCAAGTTTATTTTTATTGGTAGCTCTGAAATACTTACCATTAGTAGTTTGAGCAATAGATTTGAGAAGATTTTCATCAATAGGAATATCTACATTTTGGTATTTTATCCCAAATTGTGTTTTAAAAGGGTAGGGGGCAGGACCTGTTCCTCCTACTCCTATAGTGTAAACCCTTATATTAAATCTAGCAGCTATCTGAGC
>Ga0209083_1004681_pt1 | contig 10204 bp, 5 predicted proteins | sample AM7aDNAmetaG_FD_184132 | JGI IMG/M metagenome (GOLD analysis project Ga0209083, IMG submission 184132) | Freshwater microbial communities from Finland to study Microbial Dark Matter (Phase II) - AM7a DNA metaG (SPAdes) (version 3) | ecosystem: Environmental > Aquatic > Freshwater > Lake ...
CTGAGCACCATCACGATGTTGCTTTGCGAACTGCCACTGCTGACGTTGATCTGGTTGATCCAGAAATAGCCATTGGTAACGATCAATTGGTTGCCAATACTCGTTGGCGCATTTCCCAAGCTGACGCTGCCACCACTGTTATTGTTCGAGGAGTAACTATACGCACCCAACCCACCGATTTGCCAAAGGTTGCTGCCATAGCTCGTGCCGATGAAGAGATTGTTGTAACCCATGCTATTGTACACGCCGCCGTTGCTAATCACCAGGCTGTCGCCGTAGCCCGTCAGCAACGTTGAGGCTTGACCAATATTGGTAATCATACCGCCGTTGAGCACCAAACTGTTGTTGGAGCCGCCAATCTGAAGACTGTACTGAGCGTTCACATTCCCCATGTTATTCCACGCCGCACCGGCCAACAGTGTCAAGGTATTGCTGGAACCGGAAATCGACACCGAGCCAAAAACCGACACTTGCGCATTGCTGATGGTCATCGAGTTGAAATTCCCAAACGCGTTATTCCCGATGCCAATGCCGCCATTGGTGAGAATGAGCGTGCTGCTGGCTCCGAGGCCGCCGAAATTGAAAACGTTGCTGGGACCGGCGCTATTACCGGAGATACTCAGACTGCCGTTGAGGAGCAGACTGGCGCCGTTGCTGAACGTGGCACTGTTGGCGGTATTGCTGGTGGAGACGCCAACATACATGGCGCTGATATTGGTCAGCGTGACATTATTGAAGGTCAGCGAATTAAAATTCGAGGTGATCTGGAAACTCGCGTTGTTCATGTTCCAGGTGCCGCCCGACCCGGGCGCGCTCGTGGAAGCCACAAAACCGGTAATTCCCGCCGCACTGCTGCCGATGCTCAGGGTGGCCGGTAACGTCAGGAAGGTGCTGTTGCTGTTGAGCACGAGCATGCCGCTCGTGCCGAGCCATGTGAAAGCGGACGTGGTGACTAGCGAGCTGCCGCTGTCGAGCTGGAGGCGGCCGCCAGTCCCCAGGTTGAACGTGTTATTGGTGAGACTAACGCCTGCGCCGGCGGCGTTGTTGGTGATGATCAACCAGGCTTCCCCGGTCGCGTTGCTGATCGTCAGCGCCGTGAGATAGTTGGCAAGAGCGCGGTTGAGAATGTTTGTGTAACTGCCAAGCGTGGGATCAGTCAGGAAGACGTTGTCGCCGGCGATGTTCCCGGGCACGAAGGGTCCACCGAACCAATTCGCGGTATTCGTCCAGTAGTCACTGGTGCCCGCCGCTTCATTGATCCAAGTGTAGTTGTACTGGGCAAAGACAGCCGGAGTGAGCAACCACACACTAGCCGTCAACGCCATTAACAAACTACCTAACTGTTTATGATATTTTGAACTCACCTGCCGACTGAACAACCTCACCTTCGTGTGTTATTCCTTATTTTTTCAACCAGTTGCACCATACCCACCGGCGGCCAAACACGAGCCGCCCGGTCCAAAAAAAAATCAAAACAATTGCAGAACCTTCACATGCAACTCCGTTGTTCCGCATTCACCTCACCGTTCGCCAGTGGCGAAACTTCATGAAATGACAAAAGCTTCTTCACCGGCGCCAACCGCTTGCCCTCCAAGCGTTGGATCAGCATCCCAACCAGTGCGGCCGCCTGCTCGGCTGGATCAATCTCAAAGGCGTTGATTGGCAGGCGAACTGTCAGGGAAGCATCCCGATTGGTTAACACGGCCAGTTGCAAATCCTCCGGAACGCGCACCCCCAACTCGATCATCGCCAACTGCGCATCCAGAAACAACATGTCATCCAGAATCAGCAAACCATCCGGCTTCTCCGCCGCCAGCCAAATTTCACGAAATTCATCCCAACCGGCACCGCGCACAACCGGATCAATGTCCGTGCGAATCCACACCTCGTTCGCGACCAGGCCACACTCGCGCATTACTTGTCGGAAAATTCCCTCCGAATGCCACGCCAGCAGTCCCAACCGCCGGCAACCACGCGCCGCCAATCGTTTGACCCCGGCCGTGATAATCCCAACGTTATCCGGTCTTGCTTCGAAACCGGTCTGCGTACCAACCACCGGGATTGGACAATTTCCAATCCGTTCTTCCCATACACCGACGGAGGGCACATTCAAAATCACCGCACCATCGAGGCGTCCCGCCGCCACATCATCCCAAAACTGCGGACAAGTCGGCACGTCGGACGCCGCCGGACCACCGACCGCATTTCCCAGATAGAAAAGCGGCGTCGCACCCAATTCCTCCAAACGCAACTTCACCGCCCCCGCCAACGCCCGCCATTGGTGGCTGATCCGCATATCAAACAAATCTAATTCCGACAGGATTCCCACCCGCCACGACGTCTTGCGTTCCGCCACAAACACACCCCGGCCCTGACGTTTGTTGATGAATCCAGACCGGGCAAGAATTTCAAGGGCGTTGGTAATGCTATGTTTGCTGACATCAAATTTTGACGCCAGCTCCATCACTGTTGGCAACCGATCACCCGGCTTGCGATTGGTGGTAATGTCGGCCTGCAATTGCCGGGCAATTTGCTCCGGTAAACGCAGGATCCGACCCGATAAGGATTTGCCGAATGAGATATTGGATGACATAATAGGTATCCTAGTCATTAAAAAGTTAAATGCAAGCGTTATTTAAAAAATGGGCAGATGTAAGATGTCCTGGCGGCACCATGGAGCGGGGCTGGCTGGCTAGCTTCAACTTGAGTTTTTCGTCGTCCGCTCGATGCTAATCCATTGGCTCAATGCCAAGCCGCTTTGCCAACCACCGGCGGGGATAACCGCTGCCGTTCAAGCATAAAGCGAAAACCACGATGATGAGGATGACGACTCCAACGATGAGATAAATCCAGATTGCATCCGCATCGTGAGTCTCTGGGAGAGGCACTGGATTGCCGTCGCCATCAAGCATAACGGCTTAATAGCATTGAGGCTAAATCTTTGTCAACAAGCGGAAAGTGGGAACGCAAAAATGAAGAGGGCGTAACGGTTAGTGACAATTGATCTAGGGTGCGCCGATTCTGATGGTGGCATTACTGACGGTCAGTTCACCACCGGTGATGGTGATGCTATTGTTGGTCGCCCCAGCCCCACCGCCAATAACCAGCCCACCGTTCAGCGTCAACTCACCGCCATTGGAAATGACCAGGCTGTTATCAGAGCTATTGCCGCCAATCACAAGGCCGCCGCTGATTATCCAGACCGAGCCGGTACCGCTGATGCGAACGCTGTTATTGCTTCCATCGGTCGTGTAGCCGATGTACCCATTCCCATTCGACAGCACACCACCATCTTGAATGAGGAGGGCATTGCCGGAGGTGTTACTGCCAACGACGTAGCTGCCGTTGCCCACCCAGTTACTGGTGATGTTGATGGTGTTGGTCTGCGAGTGGAGGGTGTAGGCGTATTGGGCGTGGACACCCGGCAGCAGCGCAAGCAGGATCAGGAGGGCGGAGTAATGTTTGGCGACCATAAACTCCTTTTGCTATTGATCCGACATTCCCCATCTGACCCAAGCTCGCAACTGTCGTAAGGCATTTATTTTCATTGGCCGTCATTTAATCCTCGCGCTTGTTTGTCCACAAGTTAAATTTCCCCATCTCAAGACCAAATTAGTGACCCGGGAATGTCATTCTGACCCCCGAATGGGTTACATCACTGATCCAACGTCCGCCTGTCTTCGTGCGGAACCGGTCGCGCATCAGCTCTGCCAGACCGGTGGCCGTCGAAAGTGTTGGCTTCTATTACTGGTTCCACCAACTGCTGCGCCCACACGTCAGCCGTCTCGTACTGCGGATCTGGCCGGCGTCCGCGCCAATGCGGGCCGCAAAGCCAAAACCGATCGCAACAACGCCTTGCTTTTGGTCACTCTTCTGCGCAAAAAACGTCTGCCGATGGCTTACGCGCCGCCCCTGTTAATGTTAAAGTCTCTGCTCTTTTCCGGAGACGCTCAAGGGACGCACTGGATGCACCCTGATGCAGGTCATTGCCGTGAGATGCGTGACGTCGATTCTTGAGAATCCCCAGCAAAACGTGGATTTTATTGAGAACGAGGAGGTTACGACAACGATTGCGGGTGGGTTCAAATCCCATTCAAAGTTCAAATGCCGCTTTTAGCTGGAGAGCAAATCCTTCACCTAGGCGTCCAAAGATTCCAACATCACAGCCGGATCTGCCTGCCTCCTGAAATTGTCGCAGTTGGCCCCAAAGTTGATTCCACCCGTTTTCCCATCATTTGTTGCGTAGTGACTTTTTGAGTATAGATTCCATTGAATTATTGTGCTGGTTTTTCCGTAGATTGTCCGAGGGCACTCTGAACAATGGCTGTCACATTGGACACACCCTCATTCACCCGAGCTTGAAGTTTCTCCGGCACCGTACCAATGCGCGAGGGATGAATCGCAACATAATTCACTTCGACTGGCGTACCAATCAAAGCTCCAATGCTAAATTTGTTCACAGCCTCGGTCTTATATTCCAAGATTTTGAAGCGAATTTGCGTTTCATCATCCCGGGTCTGTCCACCAACGATCACGCAAATCCGACGTCCGGCGCTGGTGGCCAGGGCTGTGCTGAATTCTTGGATGGCCGCGATGGCAAACGTTTCAGGAGGAGTTGACCGATCGTGCGTCACCCGAAAAGCTGGCTGCTTGCTGAAGGCTTCTAGAATGGCTGATTTGACCGCATCCACCGGCTTGGATGTTTTGAACTCATGACTTTCAAATAAGTTGGCATCGCCTTGTTGTGAGAGCATGGCCTCAAATAGTTTTTTGCTGCGATTCAATCGTTCTACCCGCATCCGTTCCATTTGCTCCGGGACACGTTGTTTGAAGTCGGCCAGCAATTGCAGCGCTTCGGAATTGTTTGGCAGGGCATTTAACGTCGCTTCCAGTTCTTTGACACCAGCGATATAATCGCCTTGTTTCCCCAGCGCTTCAGCCCGGCGCAGACTGACGTATCCCGTGGCCTCGCGTTGCAGCTTGAATGCGCCGGGGTCATTCGGTTTTGCCAGCAGAGCGTCCCCGATGGCCTGCAATGCTCGGTTGTAATCCTTTGCCGCGAGGAACCGCTCGGCGTTAGCCATGGCTGTCGTGTAATTCCGGCTGACTAGATTGGTGCGGAATGTAGTGGTCTGATTGGCAAGAACCTCCAGTGACACTGCGGCCGGTTCATAACCATTCCGCTGGAGTGTGAGTTTCCACGTGCCGGTCGGCAATTCTGGGAGATCCAGCGGAGTGTCACCCAAAACCTGGCCCCCATCCATCAGCACTGTTGCACCGGCTGGTTCCGTTTCCAGAACTACCTTTCCATACACAAATTCAACACGCACTTCATTCGTGATTCCCGATTTCACCAACACCATGTCGCCCCGTCGATTCCGGTGATGTTGCGAGATCATTTTATAACTCCCGGCCGGTAATTCTGTGATCGTGGCCGGAAACTCCCCCGTTTCCACCGGCCGATTGTCGGGAGTGAGTAGTTCAAAGGAGGCACCGGTCTGAGCGCAGGTCGCGGTCACTGTTCCCAGCTGCGGGGCAATTCGCCAAGGTGTGGTGACACCATTGCGAACTGAAACCTGATCGTGCTGTTGCCAGTGTGCATATCTCACATCGATTGAATAGACATCGGTTGGAACCGAGACGGTCAGACCGGAAGTGTTCGTCCATATTTGCGAAAATTCCGGGCCCTGAATTTGCAGCCACGGTGCCGGTGGGCTGATCTGGACTTCCAGCGTACCTGTACTGCGCTTCAAATTGATTTGTCCAAAATCATGCGCCCCATACCAAGTGAAAAAATTTGTCGAACACGGTTCGGCTTTGGGATGCGAAACCAACAGCTTATGCCAGCCAATTGAAACTTTGTCGCCGCTCGCAAAAGGGGTGCCGTCAAGCGCTGCCGAAGACTCGTAACCAATTGGCTTCTGTTGTAACGAAACGGAGAAATTCAGCCGCGTTCGCTCGCTCGCGAGCTGGTGCTGGCGATATCCGTAGAGTACGAGCACAAACAGCCCCCACCACAACAACGGTCGCAACCCCCGCGACCATTGTTGTGCGTGATTCACTGGCGTATTTGCTGCGGGCGAGTTCTTCATATTCAGTGCGCCTTCGATTTCCACTTTGCCGTTGACCAGGTGGCGGTTCCTGTCTAATACTTTGCCCAGAAATTTGCGATATGAATGTCTTCGGCTTCAACCCTAAAAAAACCGAGGTGTTGAATCACTGGATCGATTTTGTGGATGGTTTTGGTTTCCCGCCTTCAGAGTTTTATGCCGCCGTCGAACGCGAATTGGCGGCGCTTCAGGTTCCCAGCATGGAAATTTCCCGTGTTGAGTTCGCCGAGGGTGGAATCTTGTCATCCCAGCGGGTCTATTTGCGGATGATTCGCGAACGTTTGGCATTCGACATTTGCGCTGCGCCCTTTGGCACTGGTTATTTCTTTTCCTGCCGTACAGTGCATACTCCGGCGGTGGTCCGGTGGTGGCATGTTGTCGTGGTGCTGGGCGGCTTTGGTTCCATCTATTCCCTGCTGGCCAGATTTTTGGGGCCGGACCTCGCCCTGGTTGCCGTGGCGGGTCTGGTGGTTGCCATTGTCCAGATGTTTCGGAATACCATTACACTGGGGCTGTCCGACATCGACGCACTCTTGCTCAAAACACCCGTGATTGGCCCCATCTATGAGCGCTGGTTCCGCAAGGAAACGTATTACCGCATGGACACGCGACTCATGTACCTGGACACGGTGCCGAGGATTGTGAAACGACTTGCCGAGGAATTTACGGGAGCCAAAGGCATCAAGCACGTCCGTCAGTACGAGCGCGCACCGATCTTGGGCGAACTGTATAAGCCGGTTGCCAACCCAGACTCGCCCAAGTAGCGCCTGATGGACTCGGTGCATGATATCCTGACCGAGCAGTTTCACCAATGGGAATCGCGCGGCCGGGGTTGGCGGGTATTCGATGAACCAGTTGTGCCCGAACCACCGTTCACTCCGTTTTATGGCTACCATCTGCCCACTACCCCTGTAATTGACGATGGGCGCCGTCCAACCGTCCTGAGTTCCTTGATGCACAAGCTCAGCCAGCGGCTCGGCGCGCCGCCCCCGGCTCCGCCGGTCGTTCCCGAAGAGGAACCAGAGCCAGAACCGGAACCGCTGACCCGCGAGGCACTGGTGGAATTCCAGACTTCCCTCCCGGCCAAGCTGGACATCTCGCGTGAAGCGTTTGTCGAATTCCTTTCCAGCGTTTCCCTGTGCCGCGAACCGGTTACCTTTGAACTGCTCGGAACCGCTGGGCGTGTCAATGTCCAGTTCGTGGCAAGCGAGTCCGACGCGCCGCTGATCCGGCGCCAGTTACAGGCATATTTCTCCGAGGCTACGTTTCTACCGCGCCAGAGCATGTTGGAGCAGACTTGGGAATCGTGTGAAGGCACCGAAATGCTGGCGGTGGAGTTTGGTCTGGCGCGAGAGTTCATGTTCCAACTTGCCAGTGCTAAGCTGGACCCCTTTGTTGGGCTTGTCGGCGCGCTCGCAGAATTGGAGCCCAGCGAGCTTGGCCTTTTCCAAATCATTTTTCAGCCAGTGCAAGAGGAATGGGCGGACAGTATTCTGCGTTCGGTTACCGACACCGAAGGCCGGCCATTCTTCGTCAACGAACCCGAATTGTCCAGCGCAGCGGAAAACAAAGTTCAACGCCCACTCTATGCCGCCGTGGTGCGAATCGCAGCCAAGGGTAAAATCTTTGACCGGGTATTGCAAATTGCCAGGGACATGGCCGGTTCACTGCGGGTGTTTGCCCAGCCGAAAAGCAACGAACTCATCCCCCTCTCGAATGAGGAGTATCCCTTTGACGAACACATCGAGGATGTTCTACGTCGCCAGTCGCGACGATCCGGAATGATTTTGAATTGCGACGAGTTGACCGGATTCGTTCACCTGCCATCCAGTGCCGTGCGTTCCCCGGCATTAGTTCGTGACACCGCGAAAACCAAGGCAGCGCCGGCCATTGTCAGGAATTCCACAGGCTTGTTGCTGGGACACAATCTCCACGCCGGCCAATCCATCCCCGTTTGCTTGACTCCCCAACAGCGGGTCCAACATTGTCATATTATTGGCGCCAGCGGCACCGGAAAATCCACCCTGCTGTTCAATCTGATCCGTCAGGACATTGAAAATGGCGAAGGCGTGGCTCTGCTCGACCCTCACGGTGATTTGGTGGACAAGGTCTTGGGAATCATTCCGTCACATCGCATTGATGACGTTGTTTTGGTCGACCCGTCTGACCCGAACTATTCCGTCGCGTTCAACATCCTTACCGCCCACAGTGAACTGGAGAAGGAACTGTTGGCTTCCGACCTGGTTTCAGTTTTTCAGCGGCTGTCGACAAGTTGGGGCGATCAAATGCACAGCGTCTTGCAAAACGCGATTCTTGCCTTCTTGGAAAGCAGTCGCCCTGGCACCATCGCTGACCTGAGGCGATTCTTGGTTGAGTCGAGCTTTCGTTCTGAATTTCTTAAATCCGTCCAAGACCCCAATGTGTTGTACTATTGGCATAACGAATTTCCCCGTCTCCGCGGCGACAAATCCATCGGTTCGATTCTCACGCGGCTGAATATGTTGCTGGCAAAGAAGCCGCTTTGCCACATGGTGTCGCAACCGGAAAATCGGCTGGATTTCGGCCAGATCATGGATACCGGGAAAATCTTTCTCGCCAAACTGCCCGAAGGTATGTTGGGCGAGGAGAATTCACATCTCATCGGTGCTTTGCTCATCGCCAAATTCCAGCAGATGGCGATGAGCCGACAAGCACAACAGATCGCGACGCGACGGGACTTGTGGATCTATATCGATGAATTCGCAAACTTCATCACGCCCAGCATGGCAAAGATTCTTTCGGGAGCGCGCAAGTACAGGATTGGTCTCATCCTGGCACATCATGAGTTGCAGCAGTTGGCGCGCAGCCCCGACGTGGCGAGCGCGATCACGACGCATCCATTGACCAGGATTGTGTTTCACGTCGGGGATGATGATGCAAAAAAACTGGGTGACAGTTTTTCTTACTTTGAAGCACGCGATTTGAAGAATCTTGAGACGTTTCATGCGATCTGTCGTGTTGAGAGGAGTGATTTTGATTTCAATCTCTCGATTGTATTGCCTGACACACCGGATGATACGGCAACGACGATTCGACGGCAGGAAGTGATTGAGGCTTCGCGACAGAAGTACGGCACTCCGAGAAACCAAGTGGAGGCCATGTTGCGTCAGGCGTGGGGAGTTGGTCAGCCAACCTCCACGCCGACAAAGGCAAAACCGCCGCGTGAACCGGCACCCGTTCCGGAACCACCGCAGATCACCGTCGTCGCTCCCGCCCCCCCACCGGTTCTATCCCCCACGCCACCTGCGGCCGAACTTCCGAAGACAATGGTTGTCCCACCGGATCCAGTTGTACCGACTGAAGCGCCCCCGCCGGTCATTGCGGAAGTTCCGAAGCCGCCACGAAAGCAGGGCCGTGGCGGGCCGCTGCATCAGGCAATGCAGAAGGATTTTCAGCGAATCGCCCGTGGCATGGGTTTTACTACCGCCAAGATCGAAGACGAGATTTCTGACGGCAGTAAACGCTGTGTTGATCTGCTATTGAAACGCGGTGATGTCGTCATCGCCTGCGAGTTCCCGTTCACCAATTCAGTTCCAAATGAAGTTGAAAATATCGCAAAATGCCTTCAGACCGGATTGCCGCTGGTCGCGGTCGTGTGTGAAGAGCCGAAACATCTCGACAAAATTCGGGTCGCCGCTCTCGCCAAGCTCGGCTCCGTTGCTGTGGACCGTGTCGGGTATTTTAGCCGCGATGAGTTCATCGCAGAATTAACGAATATTGCGACCGAAACTCCCACCGTCGCCGCGAACCGGGAAGTGATCGGTGATCATACGGTGACGGAGGAGCAATCGCAGCTTTCGCCCGCGGAATTAAAAGCCCGCAATGAAAATGCGATCAAAGTGATTGCGGCCTTTATGCGCCAGCGGAAGAAGTAGGGTCACTTCTGCGTCCGACAAGATTCGACATACCACACAAAATCGGCGTCCTGTGCGTATTTCGGTGAAGGTTGCCACTGATTCCGGTTCAAGGTTGCCACTCATCGGAGCGCAGCGACGCTGACGATTCTGTTCATATAAAAGTGGCAACCATCTGTCAAGGTTGTGTTCGTTGGTTCC
>Ga0209083_1004682_pt1 | contig 10202 bp, 15 predicted proteins | sample AM7aDNAmetaG_FD_184132 | JGI IMG/M metagenome (GOLD analysis project Ga0209083, IMG submission 184132) | Freshwater microbial communities from Finland to study Microbial Dark Matter (Phase II) - AM7a DNA metaG (SPAdes) (version 3) | ecosystem: Environmental > Aquatic > Freshwater > Lake ...
TTGATTCAGATGCCAAATACAACCGCTTACCTCTTTCATCTAAATGAGGAAGCAACAAAGTGAATTTTTCTTCCAAACGTTTATCGTCTTGCATACATTGAATTTTGCACAAATGTACACATTATTTCATATCACATCCTAAGGAGGAGAAAAGGGCTATGGAACGGATGATCAACGGAATAAAAAACGACTTTGAAAGTGAAATTGCAGCCAACGATAAAAGGCTCTTAAAACTCAATAAAGTAAAAGGCGAACTTTTTGCCCTAACGACCCAAACCAGCCTGTTTGAAAAGACCAAAAATGAGAAAACAATCTGGAACAAACAAGTCAAGGAACTCACTGATACAATGAGCCAACTTGAAACTGAACTCGAAGAGATCCGGAGCAGTAAAATATATGAAAACGCTTTTGAGTGGAGGTTTGAATTTCCTGAGGTATTGAATGATGATGGCGAATTCATTGGTTTTGATGTAATAATTGGGAATCCACCTTATAAGATGATTCAACCTAATAATACATCAGTTCAAGAAATTTCACTGATGAAAAATAAATTTCCATTTGCAGATTTTAAAATTGATTTGTTTCATCTATTTTTTCAATTGGGTGGCTTATTAGGCAAGGAGGATTCCTATTTGTCATTCATTGCCCCCAGTACTCTTTTAAATAATGTTTTTGCAGAAAATTTGCGAACTTATATTGATAAAAACAATCGAATTTTAAAAATTATTGTATCAACTGAAAAGGTTTTTGATGATGCAGATGTTCATACAGCTATCTATCTATTTCAAAAAAACACAAATGGGGTACATGACAATTTGGTTGAAACAACTACACATTTTGAAAAAACTATTAGTGGTAATCATCATTATAACCACCTTAGTCAAAAATATTTTAGTTCTGTTGCCAACAATATTTGGAATCTCTTAATCAACAATAATAATATCTCAGTAATTCAGAAGATAACAAAATATGATAAATTGAGTGAGTTTTGTGCCATTAATAGAGGATTAATTACAGGGGATAAGCATATGTATTTTTCTAAAACAAAAGATACAGAGATGCATATAAAAATTTTATCAGGTTCAGATATATTGAGGTACTCTCATAATTTACCCACTGAGTATGTGCTATTTAAAAGACCAAGTACTTCTGGTGGATGTTGGGATAAAGATGTGCATTTATCTCCTTTTAAGATATGCATTCGTCAAATTGGAACACGACCCATTGCAACTTTAATAGAAGATCCATTTGCCGTTACAGGAAATATTTTCACAGTTATTAATCCTGATAAAAACTTTTTAAAATACCTTCTTGCAATAATAAATTCCAAATTGATAAAGTATTTTTGGCAAATAATGTTTTCCGATTTTAAATCAACCTTCCCTCAAGTAACAATATTCAGTTTATCTCAAATTCCAATAAACATAGTATCTCATAATATTACAGATGAGTTAGTTAATTCTGTTAGTAGTATTCTAAACTCAAAAAAGCAAGATTCATATGTTGATACTAGCTCCCTTGAATCCAAAATCGACCAACTCGTTTACCAGCTTTACCGCTTAACGGAAGAGGAGATAAAGATTGTGGAAAACTCATGAATATTTTAAATTAATTGCATCTGAGAAAGATAATCAACCATTCAAAGAATTAGTGCAAATTCGATTTTTATAAAAAGAAAAAAGAGTACATCATAAGTGGAAGCCAAACCGTTTTTATTGGATTCCTCCCTACTCTTTACCCGTTCCATATCCTTTTGATACATTAAGTTCACGGATTGAATTATACAATTCAACCATTGTGCCATGTGAAACGATCCATTCGGTAATGACATCAAGGAGTTCTTGAATATCACTTATATACGCCATCCGACTATCACCTCCACGAATACCATTAACGCCGATTCTTTTACCCCGTGTTAGAAATGTATTTTTTTCCTCATAAATGAATGCCCTGGCTTTACGATTCGGTTTGCCGGTTGGCAGGAATTTTCGAAGTAATTTCATAATACCCTTATAGTAAAGTTCGAATTTCCTGTCCGGATTGTCAACTGCCCCTAACGCAAACTGCTTTAATTCATTCTCCGTTTTAATTCCAGTAGCTGTGATTACAAGCTGCTCACCTTTGACATCGTCTGCTTTTGCAAGAATTAGCAGCTTTTCTTCCTCTTCCAGTCTTACTTTTTTGACATTCTCATCCGAAATAACTTTTTTCATATTCTATTAATTAAATGAAATTAAACACAGTTTCTTTTAAATGCATAATACTCTCTTCAATTTTTTCCTTATCCCATGGGTTCGTATTTAGACGGCTGATTGCCAATTTAATATCGGGAAAATATGATTTGTACATACTCCAAGCATAATTATCGCCTTGAAGATACTTGTCGAAATTGTAAAAGTTATAGATAAAACTTGGATGAACTTGAGATTGCTTAGCGTACTCCTTAACAATCAGTTCATTATTAATAAAAGATGAAATATATTTACTGCGTTCTGCTGAAAATAAATATTCTCGTGCAAAATCGTTGGCTTTATCTTCATTTATCAATATTAAGTCTGGCTCACCAGTTATGTGGTAGGAATAACTTTTTATTGTATCCATATCATACAATACATGGTGTATTTCGTGCATTAATGCGAACCATATTGTTGGATAACTCTTATTAAAATCAGTTAATACAATACAAGGTTTTTCATCTACTAAAAAAGTAGCACCTCTTACTTGAACATTTGGCAAATTTGGTTGAAAAATAACAGTAAGGCCAACACAATACAATGCCTGTGCAACAGTAAGTAATCCCCTTTCTACGTTCATAGTATATGGTCGAATCTTTGGCATCAATTCAACTAAGGCATTCCGATCGTAAGGATTAAGATTCTTGATACCAACAAATTGAACATATGCAGATTTGACCCAAAAATCACGCATTAAATTACTTGATCCTTTTTTTGTACGACTAAATGCAGAAAATATATTATTCTGATCGTATTCAAATATATTGTTAATACCGAAAAATTTATTAATTCGATGTACAATATAATCCAAATCACTCTTTGAGTTAAGAAATTTTGCTTTGTGAAGTCCGCTCAGATCGAATCGACTAATGATAAAATTTGACTTTCGAGCCTGTTCCAAATCTCCAATTGATTCGGAAGGCATTTCAAGAATATAAATATCCAAAAATTTCTCTGGTGGTAGATTAAGAAAATTGCCAAGTTTCAAAATATTGACTACGTCAACCCTTTTTGCTGTTCTGTCTAAAATACCATTTAGTGATTTTTTTTCAATATTAAGCAATTTTTCAACTTGGTTTTGAGACAAACCAAGCTCTTTCATTCGTTTCTCGAAAAGTATCTTTAGTGATACCTCTTCGATATTACTATCTGTCTCATTTATGGGCTTAATGAGTGATTGAAGAAATACATTAAAAATTTTATCGCTCATTTTAAATTGAAATATTAAGTAAATTTACCTTGCAAATATAGGCAATAATTTGTATTTAAAAACAATATTAGGTAAATTTACCTAACTTATTTAAATTATTTTCAGAATTCTTTTGATTTTATATTGCTTAAGGATAAGATAAACGCACCCATTACCCATCGGAAGTATTTCTTGTGTTATTCCTGGTCTGAGAAGTAAACTATTACACTCAAATTCCGCGCAAAGTTATTGATCGCCGGGGCGGAACGGTAAAGGGCCGTCCAGGCTCACATCACCAAATCCCCAACAATATTGCCCCTTCCCGGCACTTCGTGTTTGTTCACTTTTAGCCCCGTTCACTGAGCGGAGCCGAAGTGAAAAGGGGCGAAAACTGACATTCTCCCTTGACCTGATCCGCCCGGCTCAATTCTGGTTTGCCCGAAATTTAAGTTTAACGGCGAGCCAGATGCCAACACAAACCCGCAGGGCAGCGGTGAAAAACCATGATTCCAGAATTCCTTGCAGAAGTCCAGATTACCTATTCGAACCCTGTAAAATCCGTTGACCGGTTCAAGGTTGTTGGATCGCAGTCCGTTGCCAGTGCGTTACGAGAATTTTGGCCGTCTTACGACCACATCGAATTTATGTACATGATAATGCTCAACCGACAAAACCAGATCCTCGGTTACCACCAGGTATCCAAAGGCGGCATCACAGGCACAATTATCGACCTGAGGGTCATCTATCAGGTTGCGCTCAAAGCAAATGCCAGCGCAATAATAATTGCCCACAACCATCCATCTGGGAATCTTGAGCCAAGTGAAACAGATAAGAAAATAACCCGTGAGGTCAAAGATGCCGGAAAGATCCTGAACATCGCCTTGGTGGACCACATCATCCTCACAACCGACGGTTTCCACTCGATGGCGGACGACGGCCAACTTTAAACAACAAAACCAAATCCGGCGTGCCAGGTGCCACAACAAGTCCGCAGGGCAGCGGCATTCAAAATGAACAACAAGAAAATTACCGCTTTAAAACTCCACGGAAAGACAAACGATGAAATTTATGAATTGGCCATTTGTGGCTGGTCGCTGTTTGGCAAGGCCTTTTTTGGTTTCAAGGCATCCAGGACAGAAAAGCAAAAGATGAACCGGTTGTGGGACAAGATACTGGACAACAAAACCAAACCCGGCGTGCCAGGTGCCACAACAAGTCCGCAGCGCAGCGGCAAAAACCAATGACAGAACACCAGTTCCTCGATAGTATGTCCCAATCCCAAAGGAGGTTCGAGTCCCTTCGCATCGGCCTGATCCGGAAGATGAACGACTATACCTTTACCACAAAAGTCCGGGACAGTACTTATTACAAGACCATCGATAACTACGCGATGAACATTGCCCTTGTGGCCGAAACGATATGGCTGCTGAACAATTTCAATTCCGACCGTTACAACAACCTGGCCAAGATAACCGACCGTTACGAAAATATAAAACGGTTCCCGGTTGCCAGGAGAGCCTCAAAAATGAAATGACAACAAAAAAAGGGGAGAAAAACCCCTTTTTTGCTCGTTCCCCAATGAAACACTTGCTCCTGGATACAGCTGCCCCGTTGTTGTCCGTCCCGCTTTTGCGGCAACATTTGTGCCTTTGGCTGTTTTGGGGCAAGTGGCTTGGTTTTTTTTGGCATGGCTTTGAGCATTGCTTTGTGGCTTGGCATCCCCGTTTGTGGTCGCATAAATATTGGTATGCCAGAATTGAAAAGGGCGTATTTTTTGAACCTGGCAACACCCTCCCGGCACCATCTGTAAATGTGGCAATTTGCGTTCCCCACGTTTTTGGTATTCCGGTGTACCAATTTGGCAAATTACCTTTAGCCAATGGTTGTTTTTGATTTGTTTTTGGCGACAGAATTTTGTTGTTAAATTCTACGCAAAGGTTGTGTATCGTTCCTGGTATCGGTCCCCTCATTCAAGGATTTTCTCGGCATATCCTCACTGCGTTCCGGTATTCCAATTCCTCCTTGACTGCCCCTCCACGACACACTTGTAACCTGCATATAATTTTTAAACTAAAATTTACTGTCATGAAAACGTACAAAAAAAATTACATTGGAAAAGGTAAGAAAGTTGCCACCCTGGACATCGTTAAAATTACCTGCAAACTGGAGGACCTTCAAAATTTTGCCTACTGTTACAAAGATGGAGTAGAGGAGTATGTCACCTTCGAGGTTGCAAAAATGAAAAAACCCGACAATTTTGGACGCGACTATACCGTTTATGTGCAAACAGAGGAGGAAGCCGAAGACGAAGCCCCAAAAAAGGGCAAGGACAAAGCACCTGCCGCACGAACCGGCAAACCCTCCCAAAAAGAAAAAGCCAAAAGCACAATGTAAAAGTTGCCTGCAAAGCAAGAAAGGCCCCACAACAGGGGCTTTTTTTATGGTCGCAACATTGGCACCCCACCCAACCTCCTTAGGATCCACAAACAGGAACACAGGAAGAAAGTACCAACGTCCCCCAGGATTACTCTTGGATAGGCGACGTTATATCAAAAGATGGCCAAAGCCACTTTTAGTTAACCCCAAATAAAATGCAGCTCCCAATTGGTTTGGCCCCTTCGGTCTTTTCCCGATAGGCAGCAGGTTTGACAATTGTTTAAGTCCGGCGGCAGATCATTTTTCTTCCTTATGGTTTGGCCGGCAGAATTTAGGCGCCAATATATGAAACCAGTTTTTAGGTTTTCTCTGTAATTGGGCATCCGTTTGCTATTCCCAAGGCAAAATTCCGTTGAAATTCTCTGCAAAGGTTGTGTATCGTTCCGGGTAACGGTCCCCTCATTCAAGGATTTTCCCGGCATATCCTCACTGCTTTCCGGTATTCCAGTTCCTCCTTGACTTCCCCTCCGCGACGCACTTGTAACCTGCATATAATTTTTAACTAAAATTTTTGTGCCATGAAAACAGCTAATGAAACTTCCGCAAATTACAGTGTAGAAAACCCTTCAACAAATTTCCAGTTCAGATTGGCCCCAAATACGGATTCTGCCAGCCTTAAAGCATGGGAAGAAGAAAATGAAGAATATGCCTCCTGGGAACTTATCAATATCGACAAGGAACCTGCAACTTGTTGATCAGGAAAAGCCCCGAAAGTGGGCTTTTTTTTATGTCGCAAGATAAGGAACAGAAAGCCACATCCGGAAAATGGAAGGATCTGGAGAAAAAATCCCCCAGCTAATTGCCGTCAAAGTTATTGATCGCCATGCGGAACAGTAAAGGGCAGGCACTTCGTGTTTGTTCAGAAAATAACCGGTCCCTGAGCGAAGTCGAAGGGGGTTATTTTCTGACATTCACCCTTGACCTAATCCGCCCGGCTCAACCTTGCTTGACGGAAATTAACGGCGGGCCAGGAGCCAATAGAAACCCACAGGGCAGTGGTAAACCATTATGAAAGTTGCAATTATAGGATCAAGGAGCTTTACCGATTATGAACTGTTGAAGGTAAAATGTGATTCCATACTGTCCAATTCAAAATCTGTTGAGATCGTTTCGGGAGGTGCAAGGGGTACCGACAGGCTCGCCGAAAAATATGCTGCGGAGAAGAACTTTCCCGTCGAGGTGTACAAAGCCGATTGGGACCTGCATGGGAAAAGTGCCGGCATGAAAAGAAATCTGACAATATTAAAAGCCTGCACCCATGTAATCGCTTTTTGGGACGGGAAATCGCCTGGCACCCTGCACATGATCGACAAAGCCAATAGTCTGGGAAAGCAATTGAGGATCATCAGGTTCACATAACAGATATCGTTAGAGATCCTGTCATGCCCAAATTCCGCGCAAAGTTATTGATCGCCAGGTCGGAAACGTCAAGGGACTTTGGGTGCCACTGATCGAAACAATGGCTGCAGCACCCGCCGTCACTTCGTGTGGGTTCACTTTTCGCCCCGTTCACTGAGCGAAGCCGAAGTGAAAAGGGGCGAAAAGTGACATCCACCCTTGACCCAATCCGCCCGGCTCAACGGTGTCCGCCCGAAATTTGATCATAACGGCGGGCCAGAAGCCAATACAAAACCGCAGGGCAGCGGTGTACCCCATGAAAATTAACCTTATCCACCGGTTGTCGAACACAAACACAATGCTCCGGAACAAACATTACAAAGCCGCCAACAGTGGCAGCCTTGAGTCTGCCTTTTTGCTGATCGATGAACTGGTCAGGGATTTTGATGCCTTCATGCAATTAACAGGTTTTGTTTGTCCGGTGCAAAAACCAACAGGCAACAAGATCCCATTGGCACTGGCCACAAGGATCGTCGAAAATTCCAATTCAGAACTTTGTGGCTCAATTTTTCTGATGAACAACCGTCCGGGAGATTCGATGATCGACAGGATGTACTTCGATCCGGAATACTCCGGTGATGTACCTGCCGGAAAATATATCCTCGTCGATGATGTCTTTACCACAGGCGCGACATTGAAAGGTCTCAAGACCTACATCGAGTCGAACGGTGGAAATGTTGTTTCGGCATATACCTTGGGAAGCAGCAAGACCCTGCTTTTCGAAGCTTCCAAACTTAAACTGAAAATGCTGAAGGCCAGGTATCCCGACATCGAAAGATACTTTGACATGGCACGGCTTACCATCGTTCAGATCGACTACCTGCTTCGGTTCAACTCACTGGATACCTTCCATCAACTGTACGTTAAAAGCCAGGTTGAGAAGCAATTTTACTAAACAATTGTCGTTTAGGATATTACATTGTTATAGAAATTTACCTTTGAACCCCAGAATCCGTCATAAGAAAAACAACCTTCAGAACTTATCAATCTCTGAGGAGATTCTCTCTCCTACAATTTTCACCAAAGTTATTGATCGCCGATGCGGAACGGTAAAGGGCTTGCGTGTGCTGCCGCTTTCAATCCATATGCAGCACACTCCGGCACTTCGTGTGAGTTCAGATTTTTAACCGGTCCCTGAGCGAAGCCGAAGGGTAAGGTTAAAAATCTGACATTCACCCTTGACCTGATCCGCCCGGCTCAATCTCTACTGGTTCAAATTAATAGGCGAGCCAGAAGCCAAAACAAACCCGCAGGGCAGCGGTGAAATCAAATGGAAAATTGTAAGATCATTTCGACCTACACCACAAAAGAAGCCGTACAGGACGGTTCTTTGGTCCGGGTTGCCGATGGGCAGTCGAAGGAATGTGGCATAATTTACCCGGTGTACCTCACCCAGGCAGCTTGGTCAAAATATGTCGAAGTCCCGGAGGGGTTGGGTAACGAGCAGGATTTAAATGGCCGACTTTGGGATATCCTCTGGATGTTCATGCATGCCGCCAAAAAATGTGAAACCGCAACCATTTCGTTCAAGTTTGTCTGCCGGTTGAACGATGATGGCGACTGGGAAGCCAACGAATACCGGCACGGGGACGCTCGTCTGAACCGGTTGGTAAAGTTGAAGGCAGTGATCACCGCGCAGGATATTGACGATCCGTCGCCCGCAATATTCATCATGAAACCATCGGAGGACTAACGATATGGAACCACGCATCATCAAGCTTCAGCCACAGTACCGGCAAGGGAAGTATGACCGGGTACCCAAGAAAGTCCCAAAGTTGACCCTATGCGGCAACTGGTTACAGGAAGCCGGCTTCGAACCATCGAAAATGATCAAAGTGGCTGTTGAGAATGGCCGCCTTGTGATCACATCGGTAGAGTAACAGATTTTTTTTTAACGGCGTGCCAGTAGCCACAGCAAGTCCCCAGGGCAGGGGCATTTTTTTATGGACTTAAAAATTCTCGACCTTAATCCACAGCAGGAATCCAATATCAGAAAGATCCTTTCGAACAAACTTGACCCCAAAGAATTCTCGCACGTAAGGCATTGGCTCTCAAAGTGCTTCAACCCACCGAGGCTCGATGAACAAAAGATGTGCGCTTTCGACCAGATCCTCTTTGGGTTTGGTGTCGAATTGGTGGAGGGCGAATGGCAGAACGGTTATTGGGGCAATATCCTTTTTACCTACGTCAACATGGGATTTATGGAAATTCCCACCATTGTCCACCACCGCGACAAAGGGTTCATTGTCGATTCGGTTGAAAACTTAGTAATTAAAACAAACAGGCGTGCCAGGTGCCAAAACAAACCCGCAAGGCAGCGGTAATTTTCCATGTCACATTATTCGAATGATCCACGGCTGATCACAGCCAAGTTCTCGTCCACTTGCTCCAAATGCAAAACGAAGATCCAGAAGGGGACTTCGGTTTATTATTGGCCATCGTCGCGTGAGGTGTTTTGTCCCACATGTGGCGATGCACCTTACCGCAAGTTCCTATCTTCGGTAGCAGACGAAGAGGTCTATGCAGGCACCGGAAACCCGTATGCCTGTTGAAAAAAAGAAAAGGGGTTCCCCCTTTTTTGGTCGATAACCCCACAAATCCCAACATTGCTCCCCTTTTTTCCGAAGCCCCGATCAATGGCCTTTCGCCTTAATGGGCATCCTCCTGCTTCGGCAACGTTTTTTTTGTGCCAATTTGGGACAGCCCGGAACCGTCCTGCTCTTTTTGGCAACCCCCACTTCGTGTTTACTTGGTTATGTTGCGCCCTGTCGGGTTTCTATTGCTGCCTGGCGACATTGCCCCATCCCTCTTTTGTGGCAAAAAAAAGTCCTTCGCGTTTTGGTTGATTAATGGCTGCTGCCCCCGCAAATTCCCCTTCCCAAATTTTCCGGCATGTCCTGCTGACAGTTTTTGTTCCAAATTCCATGCAAAGGTTGTGTACCGCT
>Ga0209083_1004685_pt1 | contig 10195 bp, 8 predicted proteins | sample AM7aDNAmetaG_FD_184132 | JGI IMG/M metagenome (GOLD analysis project Ga0209083, IMG submission 184132) | Freshwater microbial communities from Finland to study Microbial Dark Matter (Phase II) - AM7a DNA metaG (SPAdes) (version 3) | ecosystem: Environmental > Aquatic > Freshwater > Lake ...
TATTTTGGTGAGAAATGCTTGAATGAAATTACAGTACCATTAATTAATCAATATCAGAAATACAGAAAAGATGATGTTTCGGCTAATTGTTCCAATGACAGCTTAAAAGTATTGGGCCGTTTATTCAATTATTCAATAAAAAATAATTACTATAAAGTCAATCCGGTAAAAGGGATTGAAAATTATAAAATACCAAAGAAAATACGAAGAATCTTAACTAATGAAGAGTTTTTAAAGCTCATGAGTGTTTGTTGCCAGTTGCTTGTAGATATTATTGTTTTAGCTTTGTCTACAGGAATGAGAAAGATAGAAATTCGTACTGTCAAATGGGATAATGTTGATTTAATAAATAAGCGCATTATTCTGAACGAAACGAAGAATGGGAAAATTAGAGATTTTCCAATAACCAATACTGTTTTTAAACTACTTTCACGAAGGTTTGAAGAAAAGACAAGTGAATATGTTTTTCCAAATGAAGAAGGATCTTATTACCGGGATTTTAGGATGTTTGAAAAAGCTGTGAAATTGGCCGGAATAAAGAAATTATGTTTTCATGATTTGCGTCGCACATATTGTACTAATCTCAATATGCTAAAAACAAATGTTTTTACTTTACAGAAACTTATGGATCATTCAAAGCTTGAGACTACGCTAATATACGTAAATCAAGATGAACAAGAGAAGAGAGACGCACTAGAAAAGTTAGAAATATATATGTTCGGTAATAAAACTGGGTCAGACACAAATTAGTCACAGCTGAGGTTTTAGAGGTTGAAACAAAACGCAACTGATAAAACATATTGAGTAAACAGGTAAATTCTAACGGCGCATTCGTCTATTTGGTTAGGACATCACCCTCTCAAGGTGGAGATGACGGGTTCGAATCCCGTATGCGCCACCAAAAATAATAATTCCTCGCAGCAATCAAAGTTATTCGAATCCTCCGCCAAAGAGCGTTGGCGGACAGGCTGTATGCGCCACCAAAAAAATAATATCTCCTACCAATCAATGCTGTTCGAATCCTCCGCCAAAGAGCGCTGGCGGACAGGCTGTATGCGCCACCAAAAAATATTATCTCCTCATAATCCTTTACCTTTCAATCAAATCATTAGCTTGCAGTAAATTTGCGAAAAATTCACCCATATTGGCTGATTACCGCTGATAATAGTTTTGATAAAATACTGTTGCCTGAGTGCTTTTAATAGAATATAATATTCTCAAATAACGATACGGGAGAGCCGGATATGTTTTGTGGAAAATGCGGGGCGAAAAATCCTGAAGAAAGTAACTTCTGCAATAAGTGCGGTAGCAGCATAAAAGTAGAAAGTGTACATTATAAAACTATTCCTGACGGTGAATCAAGAGGTGTAAGATTCAGCCGTGAAACGCTCTTAGCGGATAAAATATTTAAAATTGCCAGCATTGTCGCTATCGTCGGCTTATTTCTTGGAATGATAACATACTATATAACTGTTTTTGTTTTTGAGGAGAATGGCGCGGCGCTGCAGCTTGCGGATCAGAATGATTTTAAAGAAAGCGCGAAAAAAATGATAAAGGAACGCATAGAGAAAGAGCCACAGAACAAACTTGACCAGATAAAAGTAACAAAAGTAAATATTTTAAATGTTTCCGGTGCCACTGATATAAGAATCGTAAAGGTGGAGATAGAGACAGACGGGAAAGCCACGCTGTCCCATAACAAGAAGAATTTCAAATTTATAAAATATCCTGAAGACAATTTATGGCACATCGGTTCAAGTTATGATGAGGATTGAGAAATTAAACGCTCTCTTCAGCCAGCCATTCAGAATAGGTATTTTGCCCCTTATCCCGCCTCAAGTAAAATAGCTGACAATAATTTGCTATCCAGCTCCTTTTTTACACTCCGCATTCATTCTATAAAAGTAATAGATTTACGCTATTGTTTAAAAGCCTGATTTATTCTAAAATCAGATATCTGAACTACTAAGAGCAGCTAAAGTCCTTATAGGTAATGTTTTACTACTTAAAAAGAAATAATGAACCTAATCCCTGTAATAAGGGTCTTAAGTTGCAAATGGAGGTGTATTATGAAAAAAATAGCGATACTAGTGAATATTTTCCTGATAGTTGCAGTAGTTCTTATGACAGGTGTAAGCTGCGCGAAGCAAAGGCCGCCCAAGCCGGAGGATAAAGTAGGAAGGTTGATAAGTAAACTCACTGATTCTTTAAGTTTAACCGGAGAACAGAAAGTTAAGGTGGCCCGGATAAAAAAAGAAATTACGGAAAAAAATGAAGCGGCCCGTACAGAAAGGAAAGGCGAAGGAAAAGAAGTGGATGAAGCGTTTGCAAAAGAAATATTGAAAGATAAATTTGATACTGCCGGAATTAACAAGCTGCTGGACCAAAAGGCCGAAAAAAAAGAGGATTTGAGAAGATTTATGGTGGAGGAACTGGCGAAGTTCCATGCCTTACTGACTATTGAGCAAAAACAAAAACTAGCCGTCTTAGTAAAAGAACTCGGTCCGGAACCGATGCCCCGCGGTGAGCAAGGCCCGGGAAAGCAGTAATGCAGGTGACAAATGAGGCTTTTACCGCCATAGTTGAGGAGACCAAAGCAGTCGTTATCTCCGCAATAAGACAGCATCTTTTTGAAAATTACAAACATGCGGTCGAAGATGTGGTGCAGGAGGTTTACCTTCGGGCTTTCAGGAGTCTGGTCAAAGGCAGTTTTGAGAAAAGATCAAAGCTCAGCACCTGGCTTTACACGATAGCAAAAAATGAGGCGATAAGAATGAATTACCGGCTTAAGCGCGAAGAGCAGAAAAAAGATTTTATTTTCTTCTTTTCGAAAAAAACTTTTGTGAGCGAGAACGATGAAAGTCCCGAGTTAGACAGTGGTGAAATTGTAGAAAAGATAGGACTGCTTCCGGTCAGATTTCGTTCGATAATAATGATGCATTATGAAGGGACGAAAGAAGAAGAGATAGCAGAGAAACTTGAGCTACCCAGGGGTACGGTAAAGTCCAGGATACACAAGGGCAAGATAATTATGAGAGGACTACTGAAAAAAGCTGGGTTGGAGGCAAACAATGAAAAACCTTAACGAAATGCTGGACCGGATACAAGAAAGCAAGGATTGGAGCCGGCAGGTGGCCGAGAAGGTCCTTCTTACCAGAAGATCAAAGAAACGAAAGGCCGGTTTTGCGGCTCTTACTCTGGCTGTTTCTTTTATTGTGATAGGCGGCGCGGTCTCTCTCCAGCAGAAAGCCAAAGAGGATAGTTTTAAATATGTCTTTAGTTCGGCCCTTGAAGAGGTTATGCCGGGGTATGAGGCAGATACGATAACAATTACAAGTAAATAAGGGACTAGAATACAAGAGGACAACCCTTCTGAGGCGGGCTGCTTCGCAGGATAAGAGGGCAGAAAATGGACAATCGAAAATCGAGAATAGATAATGCAGGAAGAAAAGCAGAATACAAGAGAATAGGAAAATAATTATATCAATTAGTTATTAGTAATCAGTTTTCAGTTATCAGCAATTGAGTCGTTGGAGGTCCTATGAGAAAAATAATGTTGGCCTTGATACTCTGCGCGGGGATAGTCTATGCGCAGGATAATGACAGAAAGGATGAACAGCAGACGGTGACCGAGGAACAAAAAACGGCGGTAAAGGAAACTATTTCAAAGTATGATGTAAAAACGCTTACGGTTGATGAGGCCAAGACTATTCATCGGGCGCTAAGGGACGCAGGTATTAGGGGCGGGCAGTCAGAGGATGATCTTTTGCAGTCGTTGGGTTTTGATGTGGAAACACTAAAAAAACTTGACCCTCCGCCTTCAAGGCCGGGCGAGCAAAACGGGAATAAAGACGAAAATACAGTTGTGCAAAAAAGCGAAAGCAAAAGTGGCCGCGGTAATAAGCAGGACGGGCAGGGGAAGGAAAAGTCCGGGGGCGGGAGCAAATATACTCTGGAGCAGGCCTGCTCCGACAACGCCCAGCTGAAGACCATTGCTTTTGACGGGCTGGCTTATATTACCGGTGACTTCGGGTTCGATACCTTTTTACCTCCCGGCAAGGTCTCCGATTACTTCGGTTTCCAGTATATGAGGGATATTGACGCAAAGGAAGGAGGGCACAATACCTCTTTCCTTACAAGCATAGCAAGCAATACACTTAAGATACTTAATGATAAGCAAAAGTCCGAACTTATGGCCGCTGCCAAAGAACAGGAAGCGGATATTAAGAAGTTTGCCGAGATGCGTTTCCCGCTGATAAAGGGCTTCAGGCGGAACATGGAAGGAGGTATTCCGGCCGGCACTAAAGGATTGGATAAAACCGCGGTGCTTAAATATTCTGCTTCTTTGTATGAACTTGACGGCGTAATCGCGTATAAACGCGCGGAAGTTATGGGAAAAATAATCAGCAGTTTTACCGCAGAACAAAAAGCTGCTTTTGCAAAGCTTAAATTCGGTGATTCCCGCACCTGGCCTGATATTCCTGAACAGCTTGACAAGCGTTCTATGTCCCACTCTCAAAGTGTAGCTATGATGACTTATGCGAGCGAGATGTTCGCGTGGTATGCGGGTTCCATCGAGGCTGATACCTATTTCTGCCCGGAGAGGCACGGCATGTACTTCGGCGGTTTCGGTATGAAGACCGCGCCTGCGATGGGCAAGCAGAACTATTCAATAAGTACATCTCTCACCGGTGACAGCGGCGAGGCGTTTCTGAACACGCTTAATGAAACTCAGAGGAAAAAGATAACCAATATTGTGGATTTGCAGAGGAAAGACCTGGCAGAGATTGTGACGACCAGAAGAATTATCTCTGCCGAATTAAGAAAGTTTCAGATGGGCGAGGTTGCTGACAGAGCCAAAGTACTGGCACTTTCAAAACGATATGGGGAACTTGACGGCGAGATGTCGTATTTTTACGCTTCGGCTTTCGGTGAGGTCGGGAAAAGCCTGACTACGGAACAGAAAGCAAAGCTTGCCTCGCTGCGTACGATAAATCCGTCGGAGCCGAGAGGCCCGTTCTTATACTCTGACCAGTTGAAAAATCCGACTATAGAAAATACGGACTTCCTTTTTGGTGCAGGGAAAAAATAGAATGAAATATTTCTATACTGTGGGGAAAACAACAGCGCTGCTTATTTCCTGTCTGCTTTTTTCCGCTGCTATTTATGCTGAAGACGGAAAAAAAGGCCAGAAAAAGGACGACCAGGAAAAACCAGACAAGAAAGCCACGGTCCTTATTATGCGGGACGAGGAGATGAAGAAGGAATTATTCCAGGGGAAGGAGCTGGTCGGCTGTCCGTCAGCTTCGTCTATCACCGTAAATGTTGTCTTGAATTCTGCGGCAGAGATTTTCTATGAGTACGGCACAGAGCCCGGGAAATATTCCGTAAAGACCAAACTGCAAAACTCACCCGCTAACACGCCGATAAATACCCTTCTCGACGAATTAAAGCCGGATGTAAAATATTATTACCGTTTGAGTTACCGGACGGATAAAAATGATTTTATAAAAAGAGAAGAACATTCATTCCAAACGCTGCGGAATCCGGGAAGTACTTTTACTTTTGTGGTCGAGGCGGATCCGCATCTGGACGAAAACAGTGAACCGGCAATATATAAGAGTGCATTAAAAAGTATCGGCGCCGGCAAACCGGATTTCCTTATTGACCTGGGCGATACTTTTATGTCGGATAAGCTTGAAGAGCCGACCTATGAAAATATAGAGGACCGGGTCCTGCTTTTCCGGAATTATTTTGATTCCATCTGCCATTCGATACCTTTATTTCTGGTACTCGGTAACCACGAAGGTGAAGCGGGCTGGCCCGATAAAAAAACCGGTAACAGAATCTGCGGCTGGGACGAGAAGGCACGGACACGGTATTTCTTAAATCCCCTGCCGGGCGGGAGTTATACCGGGAACGCAGAGAAAAATAGTAACTACTATGCTTTTACCTCGGGAGACGCGCTCTTTGTAGCAATAGACCCTTACCGCTACACGCCCGATAAGCCCGGGAAAAATAGTTCTGACGGTTGGGGCTGGACTCTCGGGAAAACGCAGTACCTTTGGCTCAAAGAAACTCTGGAAAAAAGCCGGGCAAAATATAAATTCGTTTTCGGACACCAGCTGGTCGGTGGGAATGAAGAAGGCCGGGGCGGAGCCGAGTTTGCCGGGTTATATGAGTGGGGCGGCTTAAACAAGGACGGCTCGAACGGTTTTGAAAGTAAGAGGCCGGGCTGGGGTAAGCCCATCCATAAACTGCTTGTGGATACCGGGGTAAATATCTTTTTTCACGGACATGATCATTTTTTTGCAAAACAGGAAAAAGACGGTGTAATTTATCAGGAAGTCCCTCAGCCAAGCTGCAGGAATACAAGAGAACCCAGGCAGGCGGAAGAATATGGCTATAAAGACGGAATAATACAGGGTAATTCCGGGTATCTTAGAGTCTCGGTCTCGCCGGAAAACGCCGGGGTGGACTATATCAGGTTTCTAAATAGCAGCAGTATCGGTGAAGTTTCATATTCTTATTCTTTTAAGTCGAAAAACAAGGAGTGATAAAAGATATGAGAAGACTAAAGTATATAAATGCTATTTTAGTTACCGGTTTATTATCTGTGACTTTTTCTTTTGCTGAGACCTATAAGCTGGTGGGTACCGGCCAGGTGAAATGTTATGACAACAGAGGAGAGATAAATCCGCCAAAACCCGGGGAGCCTTACTTTGGACAGGATGCCCAGAGTAAAACTATAAAGGCTGACTACAATCTTAGCAAGGACGGACTTACGGTTTTGGACAAGAACACGGGCCTCACCTGGCAAAGAAGCCCGGATACGGATGGAAACGGAATACTTGAAAAGAAAGATAAACTCACCCTTGCTGAAGCAGAGAAACTGCCGGCAAAACTTAACGCAAAAAATTTCGGCGGATTTACGGACTGGAGATTACCGGAGATTAAGGAATTATATTCACTCTTTGATTGCAGGGGGATGGACCCAAGCGGCGATAAAGGTACCGACACTTCCGGCTTGACACCTTTTATTGATACGAAATATTTTAAATTTGCCTATGGTGACACAAGCCAGGGCGAACGGATAATAGATTCCCAGTACGCCTCTTTCACAAAATATGTGGGCAAGTCCGCGCGCGGAGGGGGAAAGCTCTTTGGCGTAAATTTTGCGGATGGGCGTATTAAAGGTTATGACCTGCAGATGCCGGGCGGACGGAGTGAAAAAACTTTCTTCGTTCTCTGTGTTCGCGGAAATATAAAATACGGAAAAAATGATTATCAGGATAACAAAGACGGTACCGTTACCGATAAGGCAACCGGGCGGATGTGGTCTAAGGCCGACAGCGGGAAAGGTATGAACTGGAAAGAAGCCCTGGCCTGGGTGCAAAAATTGAACGCTGAGAAATATCTCGGGTATAATGATTGGCGGATGCCGGATATCAAGGAATTACAAAGCATTGTTGACTATACCCGTTCTCCGGACACCTCAGATTCTCCGGCAATAGATCCGGTTTTTAACTGCACAAAGTTTACGAATGAAGGCGGAAAGCCTGATTATCCCTTCTACTGGAGCAGTACCACTCATGCCGGTTTTAACGGCGGCGGGGCAGCTATGTATATTGCTTTTGGCAAAGGAGCAGGATGGATGTCTTCAAGAGCGTTAGCCGGGGGACCACCGGAAAGACGAGGAAGGCCCGGGGCTCCGGAAGAACCACAGGGTAATACAGGTGATTATAATTTTGTAGATGTTCACGGTGCGGGAGCCCAGAGGTCGGATCCGAAAATCGGTGATCCAAAGAATTTCCCTCACGGCAGAGGGCCTCAAGGAGATGTGATAAGAATATATAACTATATAAGAATGGTTAGAAACAATTAGCTAATAGCTGATTACTGATTGCTAATTAAGGAAGAGTACAAGATTAAAACAAAGAGTAGTTATCTTGTTATCTTGTATTCTCTCTTGGTAAAGGAGTTTTTTTATGAAACGGGTAATTAAATACATGATTGTTATGGGAATAATTGCAATAGGCATAACGTCTTTTGCGCAGGATACGGACAGATCCGGAAAAGAGGAAAAGCGCGGGCAGAAAAATCACAGACCTAAGGGGTCAAAAGACCGGCCTGAGGATGTGTCCCCTTCGCATCCTGTTGATGTTATCCTGGGGAGACCTACGGGGAATTCCATTGTTTTGAGCGTGCTGTTTGATGAAGATACTAAAGCACAAATAGGTTATGGCCTCGAGGTATCGAGCCGTAGGAATTTTACTGAAAATATTACTTTCGAAAAAGGCGAGCCAAAAGAAATATTAATCGACAAGCTTTTGCCGGACACACAATACAATTACATCTTAACGGACGGATCCTCAAAAAAGATTCTGGTAGAGGGTGGGTTTCATACCCAGCGGGCGCCGGGTAATAAATTCATTTTTGAAATACAGGGGGACTCACATCCTGAAAGGCCGTTTCAAAATAATCCGGTGCTTTATGCTCAAACCCTAAAGGCTGCCGCGGCGGATAAACCGGATTTTTATTTTTGTATCGGAGATGATTTTAGCGTCGATACGCTCAAAGAAGTCAGCGCTTCTACGGTGGCGCAGAGATACAGTTTTCAGCGCCCTTTCCTCGGGCTGATAGGAAAGACCGCGCCGCTCTTTCTTGTGAACGGCAATCACGAACAGGCGGCCCTGGCCAACCTGAACGGTACGGCGGAGAATGTCGCAGTCTGGGCGGCAAACGCCAGGATAAAATATTATCCTTTACCCGAGCCGGACGGTTTTTACACCGGGGACCGGGAGTCCGTGAAATTCATCGGGACGCTCCGGGATTATTACGCCTTTACCTGGGGTGACGCACTCTTTGTTGTTATTGACCCGTACTGGCACTCACCCAAGACCGTAGATAATCCCTTTGGAAACGGGAAAAAAGAAGAAAAAGGCGGGAAAGGAAAGCGGGACCTTTGGGACTCAACCCTCGGGGACGAACAGTACAGGTGGCTGAAGAAAACCCTTGAGGAAAGCAAAGCAAAATTTAAATTTGTTTTCACGCATCATGTGCTCGGAACAGGCAGAGGCGGGATTGAGCAGGCCGGGTTATATGAATGGGGCGGCAAGGAGAGAAATGGTGCTTTTGCGTTCAATAATAAGCGTCCCGGGTGGATACTGCCCATACATCAATTAATGGTAAAAACCGGCGTGACTATATTTTTCCAGGGTCATGACCATATCTTCGCAAAGCAGGAACTCGACGGGCTCGTCTATCAAGCTCTGCCTGATCCCGCAAATTCAAACTATGAATTTAACAATAAAGAGGCCTATGGGTCAGGCGATAAATTGCCGGGCTCCGGCCGGGTCCGCGTAAATGTAACTCCTGAAAAAGTCAAAGTAGAATATCTCCTCTCCCGCCTGCAAAAAGATGCGACCAAAGAACATCCTGACGGGGAAATAGCATATTCGTATGAACTTCCTGCAATAAAAAAATAAAGTATCGGATATTCGGGAAAACACTTTGTGTCCGGTTGAACTTAAGATATATTTCTTTTTTGAATTTAAATCATGAATAATAGATCGTTTTATCCGCTCTTTGTATGGGAACCCATATGAAAAAACCAATAAACCTGTTGAAAAGTCAGTCCTTTTTGTATACAATTATATCTGAACTTAAAAACCACAGCCGGCAGGGAGTGAATTATGCAAAATATGTTGATGAAACTTGTACTTCTCGGGGCTCTTCTTGGAGCCATTCTTGGTGTTTTAGCAAATTTTGCGGGCGCGGGCGCTTTGGATTATTCCGCTACATATAATATCGGCTTCTGGGGGGATGACAGCAGAATAAATAAGAATCTTGAAGAAAATCCCAACCTTAAACCTTACCCGAGACAAAATACCTTATGGGGCGGCGCAGTATTCGGGCTGCTGCTTGGCGCACTTATCGGGCTTATAACAAATTATTTAAGATCAGAAGCCGCTTACATCCTTTCCGCGGTTGCCGGTTTTCTGCTTTCGGGTTTTGTTGTTTGCCCCTATCCGTTTTTTAAATTCCTGCCGCCGGTGGCGCATAAGTATGTTATCTGGATTGTCATTCCCGGCGTCCTGCTTTCTGTCCTTATCTCGATATTTCTTGAAAGATTTAAACCCGCTGAGCCGGAACCTGTTTCTGTCCCGCTGAATCAGCAGCAAAATCAGCAGCA
>Ga0209083_1004686_pt1 | contig 10194 bp, 9 predicted proteins | sample AM7aDNAmetaG_FD_184132 | JGI IMG/M metagenome (GOLD analysis project Ga0209083, IMG submission 184132) | Freshwater microbial communities from Finland to study Microbial Dark Matter (Phase II) - AM7a DNA metaG (SPAdes) (version 3) | ecosystem: Environmental > Aquatic > Freshwater > Lake ...
CTTGCGAGGCTCTCTCATTGACAGAACGCCTATCGGAAAACTGTTCGAAAAACAGGTCGACGAAGGAGCTGAAATATGTGAAGAGTCCGGATTTCAACTTAGCTTTAATTTTTAGTAGACACTAGTGTATCGAAATAAGCAATCATTTCATGAGGCATGAAACCAGCATTTCTGAGGCTGCCAATGCAAATCGGATGAATCGGAATCTGCAAAACACTGGAAATATGCCGGTTAAAAAAAGGATAAAATGGCAGATCGTCGTAACCGATGGCAAATTCCGATGAATATTGGAATTCCATGTCTTCAAGGACTTTATTAAGAGATGGGTTCCACTGGCCAAAAGGGGAAACAAAGCCACTGACAGGAATACCTGAGGCCTCCATTAAATCCTTTCCCTTTCGTATATTTTTTTCATTTTTCCTGTAATTGCCGTATGTTACATGATTATAGCAGTGTAACTGAATATCGTGGCCTGCTTTTCGAATAGAGGCCACTTCCTTCATGTAGCTTTCCTGAGAGGCAACATCAATGAACCAAGTCATTGGCAATTCATGTTTTTCGGCATGATTTAACAGATTAAAAAAACTTGCCCGATCGGTCACATCGCAATCAACCCTGAAGGCACAAATTGTGCGATAACCCATGGGATAGTATGAAAGGTGGATGTACGGCAGATTATTTTCAAAAACCTTTTTTTTGACCGAATGAACAATTTCCTCTCGCAAAGAAGCTCTGCTGACCTTTGCAACTGTCTCTGATGGATTTTTATCTCCTATTCCTGAAAATGTTTTTAATTCGGATTTGATATCGGAGTATGGTCTGACAACCTCCTTCAGGAAATCAGGGGGAAAACATTCAAATACATATTCTGCGCACCGTTCATGCCTGAGTATCTCCTTAATTACATTTATTCCTGAAAATGAATTAAAAATTCGCATCAGAATTCTCCCTGGTTAAAATTCAAAACACCGGCTTCGTTCAAAGCCTGCTTTATCCGGTTTCTCCAGGTTGAAAGTGAAAATGAATGGCAGATCATATCATAACCACGATTGGCAATTGTTTCTGCTCGTTGTAAATCGTTTGCCAAACCCGAAACAGCTATAACTATATCAGAAACATTTGGGCGAACAAGAATACCGTTGAAATCAGGAATAACGATGTTACACAGTCCGCCAATATCTGTTGCTACTATAGCACAACCCGCTGCCATGGCCTCAAGACAGCTTAATGAAGTTCCTTCGGAATAAGTTGAGGGAATGACGGCAATATGAGACCGGTTCAGCAGTTCATACATCTTATCGTGAGGTACTGCCTCAATTGTCACACGTCGGGAGTTAGCGAATTTTTCTACAATGTACCTTTCAAAAGTCCCGGATCCGGCAAACGTCACTCTTACTCCGGGTGATAATGATAGGATCTGTTCCATTGCTTCCGAAAAAAGAATGACTCCCCTGCGTAGTTCAAATCTTCTTGCGAAAACAACATTAATTTCTTTTGGATTCATCCATTTCTCATGCCAGAGCGATTTTTCCTGGGGAATAGCAAAATTTGGAATGTATCTTAATTTATTTGTGTTTAACCTGTGGCCCAGCATGACCCGGGAATAGTTAAGAAAATTTGAATCGACAGTGATAGTAAGGTGTGATTCCCGGCACATTTTAAGATCGTGCCGGCTTAACCTCCTGCGGATATATTCCCATTTCATGTGAAGGAAATATGTTCTTTGTGGCATAGTATAATCCCAATGAATCCCATGCTGGATAAAGATATTGTCCGGCCTGAAATATTTTTCTCCAACAAAAGAGTTCGAGTAAATTATCCATCTTATATTCCTGCGATCAATATCCCGATGGCTGAGCCTGTTCATTAAATGGCGGTTCAGCCCTCCCAAACCAATGATTGTGGCGCCTTCCACATCCAGCTTAAAATCATTCAAGGCTGTTTGGTAGACTACTGGCATAAAACCAAGGCTGACCAAAAGCCTTATCAGTTCAAGGAGCCAGGTCTCCACACCCCCAATCGTCAACTCTGTCGGTTTTTTCGGATTAAGAAAAGAGTTTGTGATTATCGCTATTAAAGGCTTCATGATTTGTCCGGTTCAATGGCAATCTGTTTTTCTCCTGTGGATTTTACAGTCATCTGACAAAAACTGAGATTTTTATCCCTGCCTTATCTTTCCCTCCCAACTTATATTTGTAATCATGATGTCCCCCAAGAAAATCAAATTGCCTGCAACCCTCTTCGATTGCCGATTTAATGCAATTTACCTGCATGTACACAACAAAATTCAGCCAGGGCATTTTACGGATCAGCATTTGATCAACAGCCATGGTTAATGCATTGTAGACGTTATTATAGATGACTCCCAGCAAAACGGCAGCTGTTTCCTTATTCACTTTCATAACACTTAAATGCAATGCCTGCTTTTTATGAAACATATCGGCGACTTGCTTAAGATGGGCAGGAAAAGAGTTCCCCGTAAGGGCCGAATGCCTGTTTCTCATTTGCATCATCTGTCGATGCAATTTCAGCATTTCTGACCAATAATGCGGTATATCCGACATATCAGCCTGAAAAAACTCTACATGGTATTCTCGTTTCAACCTGGAAGAATCCTTTTTCAAATTTTGTTTCAGGTTCCTGGATGAAATACCGGATCTCAGATATTCTTCAAAACTACTGGGCAATTCCAGCACTTTACACGTATTGTAAATGCTTCTTTCAATTCTAAGTCCTTTTTTTACGGCCTGTGTTTTTAACCCTGATTCAAATCTGACATTTTCGTCCAGGTGAAGAAATTCCAGAGCAGTGCATACAACCCCGATTCCATTCAATAAGTATTCCCAAATTGCCGTCAAGATTTGCTCTTCATGTCCGGATTCCACAATAAAACCCAAATGATATGAATACGACTGGCCTAAAAACTGAATGAACCATTCAGAATGTTCATTTTGGACCCGCACAAGTGGAGCCAGACCAATAAGCCTGTCGTTTTCCCTTGCAGTAATAATGAAAGGGTGTTGATTGGGTTCCAGCATATTCTGACACCAGCTAAAAATCCACTCCCAGGTCAGAAATAAATTATTTTGACTTGTCTTCACTAAAAGCAAAGCCCATTCTTCTTTAAGGGTTTCAACAGACTCAGTGCCGGTGATTATATCCACATACATGGCAGCTTTTTACTTTATGCCGGCAAAGCCGGGTAAATTTTCTTTTCGAGCTCAGCAAATTGCTCGTACAGGGGTGCAATGCTACTGTAAAGCTTTTTGTGCCGTTGAAATGCCTGTATAATAGCCTTCTGAACCTTGAGGGGGTCTTGTTTGCGACGTCCCGACCGGCTTTCTTCAGGATTTTCATAGGTCCGGTAATAAACCAGCGGTTCTTTTATTTGAAAGACTTCACGTCCCAATTCGATGATTGAGAGCCAAAAATCAAAATCCTCATAACCATAAGTCATTGCAGTGGAATAACCTTCGGTTTTTAACCAATCCGATTTGAGAAAACAAGCATTCGCCACAATACAATTAGCTCTGAGCATAGTTTCAAATGAATAGGCCGGAAGCAGGAAAGGACCTGTTGTTGCACCAAAAAACTCACAATCTCCATAAACAATCCCGGTGTTTGGTTGATTATGAAAAATATTAACGCATTTTTCAAGAAAGGTCGGGGCAATCATATCATCCGCATCCAGGTTAAGTATTATGGATCCTTTGGCTTGATGTATGGCAAAATTCCTGGCTACGGCCGGCCCATGGTTTGTAGTGTGATAGATTGTCACCCTTTCATTTGCAATGGTATTAAGTATTTGAGCAGTATCGTCCGTTGAACCATCGTTTACGATAATTACCTCAAAATCCTGGTAAGATTGGTTCATGACTGAATCCAACATTTCGCCGATGTATTTGCCATGATTGAAACAGGGCGTGATTACAGAAACCTTCATAAACTATTTATCCTGGTCAGACGATTAAATTCAGCCTCGCGTATTTCAAGCGTATCCCGGATTGCATAATGGTATTGTCGATCCAGTAAAGAAAATAGCTTCCTGAGCATCCCACATTCGGCCTTCCGTTGCTCAGCGGGGCCTAAACCATTCCAAATACCTTTGGGGTGGAAATGATGAACTGCCATTATTTCATCCAGGTATCGGATTCTGCCTTTTGAGGCATGAAGAATGTGTAATGGCCAGTCAGGAAAAATTGAATCATTGAAAATATCCGGATAAGAATAAAACATTTTACGGTAAACAACGGAACAGTTCGGGATGAAATTCCCCCTGATCAAGTCTAAAAGCGTAAATTCAGTCGCACCTGGCAGCATATATCCTGTATTGTGATTATGTGCCTCATTGTCAGTCGTACCATTTTTCAGGATCCCGATGTTATGAAAACACATCGAAAAATCATGATTTTGCTCAAGAAACGCAACCTGCTTCTGCAGTTTTAATGGATCGGTCCAGTAATCATCCCCTTCACAAACAGCAATATAACTTCCTTTCAGAGATGGAAAAACATACTTTGTGTACAATTCATAAAGACTTTTCCCTTGTGAAAAAAGGTTTTCCTGTTGAAATACAGGTTTGATAAGTTTCGGAAATTGCTTCTGGTAACGCTTTATGATTCTGGTGGTACCGTCGGATGATGCATCATCGTGTATAACTATTTCATAAGGGAACAGCGTTTGCTGGTTTAAAAATCCTTTAATAGCTCTTTCAATATAACATTCGTGATTATATGTGAGACAGCAGATGCTGATAGTTATTTTAGATTCATCCAGCCTTTTTTTTCTCAAGCATAGTCTCATATCTTAATTGAATTTAATTGAATTATAAATTTGCCAGGATAGGTTAAGCGCTTATGCCATTTTTTACAATGTTTGCGTATCAGTTTCTATTCTCGGCGGCCAGGCCAGACTAAAATCTGAAAATTCCAAGCTAAGGTTGGGATTGTATGCCGGATCTTTCAGTATCAGATGAGACCAGCATTTTTTAAAGTATTCCATTTCGGCATGCCTTCTGTCCGGATCTTCGTTTGCTATATTCGTGTCCCGTGAAGAAGATTCTGCATGATATAGTTCAGCATAAGGTGTAAACACATTCCTGTACCCTGCTTCACCAACGCGAAGACAAAAATCAACATCATTATAGGAGACAGGCAGATCCGTTTCATTAAGCCCGCCTATTTCAGTAAAAATATTTTTTCTTATAACCAGGCAAGCTGCTGTCAACGCGGAAAATGAATTCGCCAGACTCGCACGGCCAAAATAACCCTTGTTACCTTTATTAATCCTGTTATGAGCGCAACCTGCCACGTGATGGAATCCCAGTCCTAAAATGATTCCTGCATGTTGAATAGTATCATTAGGGTAATACAACTTTGCCCCAACTGCCCCAACTCCCGGCTGAATCGCGAGGCCTATCATTTCATCCAACCATTCAGCATTGATGACCTGCACATCATTATTAATCAAGGTGATATAATCTCCATGGGATTCTTTAACCGCCTGATTGTTCAATGATGAATAATTGAAAGGTCCCTTTATCTTTAGGATCCTGAATCCATTACTCGCTTTGGATTGATCCTCAAGATATTCCAGTGTTTCAGGATCATCAGAATCATTATCAATGACGATGATTTCGAAATTCGGATAGGTCGTCAAAGCTCTTATGCTGTCAATGCATTTTCGTAGTAATTGCAATTTATTTCTGGTCGGAATGATAATTGAAACCATAGGGGGTGTATCGGGTAATGTATACTTTATTCTATAACCATACCCTATCAGATGGGCCCTTGCCTGGGTTTGACTGCGCAAAAAATGCTCATTAAGCGCCCTTTCACCGGCAAGCATCGCATATGGCTTTGATTTGGCAGAGTTTGCTGTACTTTCTTTGTGAATACGCCAGTGATACAGTACTCTCGGAATATGATAAATTTGATCAGATTTGATGAGCTCAATACAGCGCAGAACCAGATCATAATCCTGCGATCCTTCAAAACCTTTTCTGAAACCTCCTGCTTTCTTTACGAGATCTGTGTTGTAAACCCCGAGATGGCTGTACATATTCTGAGAATAAAAAAGATCAAGATTCCAGTCAGACTTGAAATATGGGCTTGATCTGATTCCTGATTGATCAATTTTATCTTCGTCCGAATATATAAGTTTAACTTCAGGAAGTTTGTTAATTGCTTCTACAACCCAGAATAAAGCAGTTGAAGAAATTTCGTCATCGTGGTCAAGTAGTGCAATCCAATCACCGTTTGCAATTTCAAGAGCACTGTTAGAACATGCTGCAATATGTCCGTTTATTTTTCTAAATACTACCTTAATCCTGCAATCTTCGTTTTTATAATTATTTAATATTTTTACAATTCGAGGATTTGTCGACGCATCATCAGCAATACAAAGCTCCCAGTTTGAGTAACTTTGCCGACGTACAGATTCAATGGCCTTGACTAACCATTCTTCTTTTGTATCATATACGGGCATTAAAATTGAAATCAACGGTTTGTAAGGAAATACAACCTGCTTCCGTTTTATTCTTTCAAATTCCAGACTTGTCAGTGTGTCATATTTTTTAATCCAGGTTGAATAATCATTCCTGTTAACCTTTATCAACCGGTTTCTAATACCCTTAAATCCTTCATTTGTATAAATAAAAACAATTCTACGGTTTAAATCTCGCAGACTGCCGGTTCTCCTTCCTGCCCTGATCAGCGTTTGCAGAAATCTGAATAAATAACTTACAGGCATATTGATTGCGCGGGTTACAGGATATCTCCGAATTCGGGTTTTAATTTTTTAAATATCCAGGCGCCAGAAACAAAAATTATGGTGGTAACTATCCAAAAGTAGATATTCATATCAGTAAATTCAAAAAACCATCTATGTTCCAGGAAAGTATATCTGTATCCTTCTGTGATATAAAAAAAAGGATTAAGTAATGCAACATATTTAAGACTACCTGTTAACCTTCCGTATGGCCATACAATTGGCGTTGCCCAAAACAAAACAGTTGCAATAATATTAATAATATGAGAGGTGTCAGGTATCAATACATTGACGGATGATACAAGCCATGCAATTCCTGTGAGCAGGATAAAGGAAGCAAAAAGATAATAAAAAATCTGAAGCCAATAGATATTCGGGGAGATGTGATAGAAAGCGACAAAAAGAATAATTATCACTAAGATCATTGTAATATGGATGATAAGGCCAGAAAAAATCTTTATTAACGGGATCAGCCAAATATTCAGGGCGGTTTTTTTTATCAGGTATCCATACTCGGGTATTGCTAAGCATGTTACAATCATGGTTTGGCTGATAAATAACCATGGGATCATTCCTGTCAACAGCCACGGAGTAAAAGGTAACCCGCTTGATGTTGATCCGGCTTTTAAGCCAAATGTAAAAGCGAACCAAATCACAAACACATAAACTGCAGGCTGAATAAACGCCCAGGGAAGACCAATATAAGAAGAAAGGTACCTGCTCTGAAAATCCCTGATTACTAAAGTCCGGATTATATATCGTTGCTTTACAATCTTAAGAATATATGCGACCAATCCTTTGAAGTATTTCATGTTTTCATTGATCAGGTTCGTTGTTTGTTTTTGAAGTTCAGGAATCAAATTTGGAGACAACCCGAATATTTGCTTCTTCAATAACCAATAATGTCCCCATTTTGTATTTATTATCAGGATTAGAAACTTCTAAAATAATTGCATCATGAATCCAGTGAATTTCTGATCGTGTGTTCTTTGTTATGTCGAGAATACCCAGTGAAATAGTATACCTTCCGTTACCTATTGGCGGAAAAGTGAAATCCGCAGCAATTATAGTTGGAATATCAATCTCAAAGGAAAGTCTTTGGTTGAACAAATGATTACTTATTCTGAAAACCGGCACACCCGATCGTCCATTGAGTGTTATTGCAATGATGGGATTATCTATTTTCCGCGTAGCAAGAAGCTGGATAAACAACCGAATCGGTTCCCCCCCGCTTATGGTATAAACTTTTGATTGTTTTAATACATTATAAAGTGATACACATTGTATTTTTGCTCCACCAACTCCAAACGAATCATGTTGATCGACTTTATCCCAACTAATTGATAAAGAACTCACCGGTTCTCCTAATTTGAAATATTCCGGGAAACGATCCAATTCAATTGAAGGTGTTGTTTTCTCAAGAAGGACAGGATCATTTGTTGTCATAAAAGCATTATACCGGTCACTTATAAAAATTGGATTACCTTGTTCCACGATCCTTCCTTTGTTTAACCATATTGCCCTCGTACAAAAATCCCTTACGGCACTTAAATTATGTGAACAAAATAAGATCGTTTTCCCGGCTTCTTTAAATTCCTTAATTTTTCTAAAACACTTTTGCTGAAACCTGATATCACCGACTGAAAGTGCCTCATCGATGATAAGGATATCCGGATCTATATTGATGGCTATTGAAAAAGCAAGGCGCACGTACATGCCACTTGAGTATTTATGAACGGGTTGATCGGCATAAACTCCTATATCTGCAAATTCCAGAATTTTCTGAAGCCGTTGTTGCATCTCTTTTTTAGTATATCCTTGCAATCCGCCCAAGAAATAGATATTTTCAATTCCGGAAGTTTCATTATTGAATCCTCCTCCAAGTTCAAGCAAGGCAGTTACCCTGCCGTTGCATTTATAACTACCTGAAGAAGGAGTCACTACGGATGCCAGAATTTTTAAAAGAGTCGATTTCCCGCTACCATTCTGACCTATGATCCCAATGACTTCGCCTTTCCCAATGGTTATATTGAAGTCACTTAAGGCATGAAAATCATAATGATAAACTTTTCTTAATGGATGCAATAATTCTTTAATCCGATCACGGTGATGATGATAAAGCTTGTAGGTTTTTGTCAATGAATTTATTGTAATCGCGATTTGCTCAATCATCTTTCCCCGCATTTGACTTTAGTAGTAAATACATAATGAATTATACTTATGAAGATTACTCTCATCTGAACAGAATTCATATGACTTTAAAAATTATTTCCTTTTCTGTTGTAAAATATGACATTTTATCATTCGATACAATTTTCAACCTCAGTCTGTGATATCCCTTTCCTATTATTGCTGACGGGATTGATATAGTCCATCCCGAATACTGATAGATAGTGTTTTTTAAATATTTAGAAACATCAGGACGGATTTTGCCATATAAAGATTTAAATAGCCTTCCGTCAATTTCGATTAAAACCATCGATGCCGGTTTTCTTGCGAAAATATCAACAGCCCAACCAGTAATCATCATCTGACTAGCTGAAAATTGCAACAGCCTTTTTGATTTATTGATGATAACTCCATTTATTTCATCTAACGAATATTGTGTTTTTTTATCGGATAAAATCATATCCTTTAAAATGTTAACTGGAACATCCTTAATATATTGAAAAGAAATTTTTTTACTTGAAGTGTAATATCCCTGTTGTTTATTATTTAACACTTTAAAAGAAAGCTCATGCCTGCCTTCTTCGAGGTTATCTGATGGAATTGTAATTCCCCATCCTGCATATTTGAAGCGTTCACTATTAAAAACGTTTACTATATCTTCTCTTTCAAGCCTAAACTGGCTTTGATATTCCTTCCCATCCAATGAGACTATTATTCCTCCTGAAATATCATGCCTCATTTTATCAATGGCCCAACCCGACAGGTTTAAATAATGGTTACAATCATGTAAGGAGTTGAATTCAGAAGCACTGATACCATTGATATTATCAACTATATAATCTGTGGAATCATTCAAATGAGATAGTTCCATTATATCAGGAAATGGCCAGGATTTTATAATATTTAAAGTCGTGATACTATCTGAAATAGCATACTCAGTATTTTCTTTTGAAACAGCAAGCACGTTTATTTTCTGAAGCCCATTTGATAAAAGTTTAGTCGGAATCAGAACTTCCCATCCATTAGTATCCTGAATATGAGTATTCCCTTTTCTGTTTACTTCAGTCATATTTATATCGGTGTATGTCAGAAAAGTCCTGTTGCCGATTTTGACAAATACTTTCGTTAAAGGGATTTTGTAACTAATCAGTGATTAAAAAATAAGGGTTGTTAACAAGATTTAGTTGTAATGAACAGGTTTGTTTTTGAAAATAATTTGGCTTTTAGAAATCTTATACACACTAACATTTATTATTT
>Ga0209083_1004688_pt1 | contig 10194 bp, 10 predicted proteins | sample AM7aDNAmetaG_FD_184132 | JGI IMG/M metagenome (GOLD analysis project Ga0209083, IMG submission 184132) | Freshwater microbial communities from Finland to study Microbial Dark Matter (Phase II) - AM7a DNA metaG (SPAdes) (version 3) | ecosystem: Environmental > Aquatic > Freshwater > Lake ...
CCGGTCGTATAGTGGCAATTACACGAGACTGTAAATCTTGCGGCTTCGGCCTTCGGGGGTTCGAGTCCCTCCCGGCGCACAACAGCAAAAAATAACTTCTTTAAGGAAGTAATTTTTTGCTGTCTATGGTAGGGAGGGACTCGAAAGACGGAGCACACGTAGCGAAGCGAAGTCAGATTTCAGCAGAAATCTGGTGTGAGTCGGGGTCGAGATTTTTTTCTGAGCGACGGCGAAGAAAAAAGTCGTGACCGAGTCCCTCCCGGCGCTTTTAATTTATGGTTGTGACCCATAGGAAAGACCATGTGGTATGAAACTAAATTTTCTATTCACCTATTAAAAACGATGGATTGTCACAAAAAACACCATCAACTCCATATTTTGAAAATCTATCGTAAATTTTAGCATCATTTATTGTCCATACATTTACTTTTAATCCTGCATCGTGAGCTAATTTAACAAGTTTTTCGTCAACAGATGTAGCCTCTGGGTGTATAGCATATGCTTTATTATTTTTTGCGATTTCAATATAATTTAGTACGCCCATTTTTTTTAGTTTTTTATTAGTTATCGGAAGTGCAATCGGAAATTTTTGTTGTATAGAAAATAAATCTGACCAACAAGAACAATATTTTTTATACTCTGTTGGTTCATCGACATCATCTTCATCAAAAGCAGAAATAATTACTTTTTTCTGGGTATTATATTTATATATTATTTGTTCAATAATATTTGTTATATTTTTTTCTTTCAACTCAATATTGAAAGTAATATTTTCATTTTTAAAATAATCCAAAACTTCAGAAAGCGAAGGTATTTTACGACCATACCCAGCGTCAAAATTTTGTATTTCAATTAAAGAATAATCTCTTACGCGACCACATCCATTTGTAGTTCTGTCTATCGTTGAGTCATGAATTACAACCGGGATGTTATCTTTTGTAAGTCTTATATCAAATTCTATAGCTTTTGAATATCCTAATTTCTCAAGTTTTTTTATTCCCAATTCAAAGGATTCAATGGTATTTTCACCCTTACGGAAACCAGAAATTTTTGTTTTGCACAAACCTCTATGACTAATAATTTTACAATTTTTATTTGAATTCATTTTATTTAATATTTTTTTAATAAATATATTTTTTAATCTCTAATTAAATATATTGTATCATAAAGATGGGGTGATTTAGAATATTTTTGAAAATCTCGAATTTGAAATGTTGAACGACACCGTATAATTATTGGAGGAGAAAAGAAAGTTTTGAGGCGGACGATATAATAGACACAATTGTTGCTAAAAAAACTTTACAATAAACTTTTTTTATGCTATAAAAAACGCTGGTGTTCTTGCCTTAGGATGTCCCAAAAGGACAAATCAAATCCAAGGCTTAAAAATAGGGGGATTCAATGAACAAAAGTAAAAGTCTTTCAGCAAGAGAAGTAATTCAGGCGACATGTCAATCTTTGAGCCATGAACTTAAGGGGCAAAAGATCGATATTAATGTCGTATCGGAAGTATCAAGATGCTGGGAAGGGGTGGGTTACATGAGATATCATGTAGCATATATTTTACCAGGAACAAAAAGTTACTGGAGTTTGTGCCTTGGTGAGCATGATAATAGTTTATTCACCAGGCAATATGATTGTGATTTAACAATTGTGAAAGTGATTGGGCTGAATCACAAAATGTTCATTGTTAATGCAGTTGAAAGAGGAAAGTGGTTTTCTAATTCCCTAGTCCACGCGACGAAGGATGGAAAGCTTCATACTAATAAGGACAACTATCCTAAAGAGCATTTGAGTATTCTAGAAACAAAGATGAAAGAAGGTCTAATCTTGCAGGGTTTAGTTGCAAGATACAAAGCAGATTTCCCGGAAGTATTGCACCAGGCTATAAAAGCTTTGGTCATGTCATAGAGAACAACCATTGGCCCCAGCGTTTACAGCGCTGGGGCTTTTTTCATTTCAATTTTTCCCATTTTTCTGCTACTATAAGCTTTCAATGAATATCCGAAATTTTAGTATTATAGCCCATCTCAGTACCATAACTTTTTTCTGCAAAAAAGTTAGCTACGGGACAGGCATCTCAATTTTTGAGTCTGTTTTTCAAATTAAACCATAGTTATGAATATACGCAATTTTAGTATTATAGCTCACATAGACCATGGCAAATCCACGCTGGCTGATAGAATGCTTGAGATTACAAACACCATAGAAAAGCGCAAAATGATGGACCAAGTTCTTGATAGTATGGAGCTTGAAAGAGAGCGTGGAATAACCATTAAAATGCAGCCAGTTCGCATGAAATGGCACCTAAATAATGAGGAATATGTGATGAACCTCATTGATACGCCTGGCCATATTGACTTCTCCTATGAGGTTTCTAGAGCCCTAAAAGCCGTTGAAGGTTCAATACTTTTAGTGGATGCAACTCAAGGTGTTCAGGCACAAACTTTGACGACTTTAAACATGGCACGAGAATCAAATCTCGTGATAATTCCGGTTGTTAGTAAAATTGATTCGCCACTTGCACGAACCTCGGAAGTAAAAGAAGAAATTGCAAAATTATTAGACATTGATGAAAACACAATTTTAGAAGTCTCAGGAAAAACAGGAGAAGGTGTCGCAGAACTTTTAAATGAGGTAATAAAAAGAATTCCTGCACCTCGCGGAGAATTCGGTGAAGAAAATTATAAATTAGAAATAAATGAAAAATCTTTTAGGGCTTTGGTTTTTGATTTTAAATATTCAAATCATAGTGGCGTCACGGTTTTTGTCCGTGTATTTAATGGGCAAGCAAAGAAAAATACACCACTTACATTTAAAGTTTCTGGAAAATCATTTACTGCAACAGAAGTCGGTATTTTTTCTCCATCAGAACTTCCAACTGAAACTTTGTCTGCTGGTGAGATAGGATATATTACGACTGGAATTAAAGAGTCCGATATTGCTTCTGTTGGAGATACTATTTCTCATGTGAATGATACTCAACCACCGCTTCATGGATATTTCAAACCATCACCAGTTGTTTGGGCTTCTATTTATCCAGAAGGTGCTGATGATTTTGCAATGTTAAAACTTGCGTTGGGGAAACTTAGACTTTCAGATTCATCTTTTACATTTGATGAGGAAACATCCGGAACTTTGGGAAGAGGATTTCGATGTGGATTTTTAGGAATGCTTCATTTGGAAATTATCGTTGAAAGATTGAAAAGGGAATTCACCTTACAACTTATTGTTACAACTCCAAGTGTGAATTATGAAGTGACTTTTAATAATGGAAAGAAAGAAATGATTTTTTCCCCATCGCTATTTCCCGAGGACCATATGATAGCTAAGGTCATGGAGCCGTGGGTAAGAGTGAGAATTATTACTCCCGGTCAATATATTGGTGCAATAATGCAACAACTTTATGAGCACGAAGCTGTGATAGGAGACTCTGAAAGTTTTGGTGATAACAGAACTTCTCTTACACTTGAAATGCCACTTCGTGAACTTATGAGAAACTTTTTCAATGAATTAAAAAGTATGACATCTGGCTACGCATCAATTTCGTATGAGGCAATGCCTATGAAGGAGGCTGATGTAGTAAAAATGGAAGTTTTAGTGGCAGACGAATCAGTCCCAGCTTTTTGTAAAATAGTTGCCAGAAGAAGAATGCAAGAGGAAGCAGACCAAACAGTGGACAAGCTTCATGGGGCTATTGAGAGAACAATGTTTAATTTTAAAATTCAAGCAAAAGCCACCGGAAGAATTCTTGCTTCAAGATCAGTTTCTGGAATGAAAAAAGATGTTACGGATTATTTGTATGGTGGAGATATTACGAGAAAAATGAAACTTCGAGAAGCACAGAAAAAAGGAAAAAAGAGGATGAAAGAAAGGGGGAAGGTAAATATTACGCAGGATGTGTTTTTGAAGATGATGAAGAGTGAATAAATAATAAACACAAAGGGCGGTGCCGATGGCACCGCCCTTTGTGTATTTTCTATTTAGTCCAAAGTGATGGGGCATAAAGCATAATCATGCCCAAAATAAGTATGATACCCACCACAACCCAAGCGTATTTTATAACTTTTTTTGTTTTTTTATTATATAGCATTTTATATTTATTATCTGTTTATAATGTTATATACTAACTATACACCAAAATGATTGATTTTCAACAAAAGAGAAAATTTAATAAATTTTTATATTCGAAGGTTACTTTAGTAATTTTATTTATTTTAGTAATAATTTTAGCGAAGGCAACATACAGTATTTATCAAAAATACAAAATCAGTTCTGATAGTTATGCAGTAGTGAAAAAAGATTATGATAGTTTGAAAGATAGAAATAATATGTTAAATTCAGAAATAAATAGGCTAAAGACAGACACTGGTATTGAAGAGGAAATCAGAAGCAAGTTTAATGTTGCAAAGCCGGGAGAAACTGTCGTTGTTGTCATAAATGGTAGTAGCAGCACTTCCACGGACGATAATACTCAAAATAAGGGATTCTGGGCAAATTTTTTGAGTATTTTTAAATAATTATGCGAGCGTAGTTTAGTGGTACCCCAGTCAAATAAAAAATACTTTGACGGGGCAAGGAACACTTACTTCTTCAAAATTAATATGTAAAGCGAGTATGATTTAGTGGTAGAATGCGACCTTCCCAAGGTTGATATGCGGGTTCGATTCCCGCTACTCGCACATAATAAAATTAAGTATTGCATTAAAAAAATTATGATATAATAAAAAAGTTATAAGTTAATAAATAAAAATATGCAAAAAAAAGTAGTAATGTATTCAACACCAACCTGTCATTATTGTAATTTAGCAAAGGATTTTTTCCATGATTACAATATTTCTTATGAGGTATTTAATGTACAAACAGATTTAGTCAAAAGAAAAGAAATGGTGGAAAAAAGTGGACAAATGGGTGTTCCTGTAATTTTTGTTGATGATGAAATGATTAAGGGTTTTGATGAAGATAGATTGAGGGAATTACTAGAAATTAAATAATCAAAGAACCGCGAAAGCGGTTTTTTGATTGTGCCAAGGGCCGGACTCGAACCGGCGACCACATCCTCTTCAGGGACATGCTCTACCAACTGAGCTACCTTGGCTTAAACAATTTTTAATAAAATTGTTTGCCCGAACAATGTAACCATTGTTTTAGGGCTTACTGAGATATTACACTATTTACTAAAAAAATTCTAGAGTCGAGACAATATTATTTTATTATATTGGTAATAGAAGTTGGAATTTTATTTACTACTGATTTGACACTGTTTATGCTCCCTTGTAAGTTTTGATATGATTTAAGTGCAGTATTTAAATATGGTTGAATGAAATTATATGCGACAAAGGCTGTGACAATAATTAATATCCAATAAATAACTCTAAGAATTGAAGACCAGCGATTTGCCCGTCTCATTCCTTTGAGCATGTGGTTATTTTCTTTAACTAAATCATATATTTCTTTTTCGTTTGGGTTCATGTTGATATTATACTATACAATTAGTGTTTTTCAATTATTTGTAATGTGTCCCTGGCCAGACCATGAGTACATTTATCTCCCTCGACTAAAGCCTCGTCGCCACTCGGCTTTGTCTGGTCACCAGCTCATTCATTTTTTCTGCTGAAAAAATATCATTCCGCTGTTCGATTCTTGCTCACAAGCAAAGCAGTTTGCTTGTTCATGGACACATAATAAAACTGCTACGAAAGTATTTTTATTATGTGTCCCTGGCCAGAATCGAACTGACATCTATCCCTTAGGACGGGATTGTTCTATCCATTGAACTACAAGGACATGAAGCAAATATAACACGAAAGTAATATTTGTTTAATCTATTTAATTATGTTACTCTCAACACAGATTTCTGGACATTGGTCTAGAAAAATTAAAAAACTTTCAAAAAAATGGGGGGTAAAATGGGAAAAATATTTTTCATTGAAGATGATATAAGTATGATAAACTTCTGGAAGCTTGTTTTGAAGTCAGAGATAATTCAAGGGAAGTTAACGGTGGTTACCGCAATGAATCTTGAAGAAGCTGAAAGAAAATTTCTTGAGAATCATGATTTTGCAATTATTGTTATTGACGGTTGTGTACCAGGCAGACAGTTAAACACACTGCCGCTGGCCAAGAAGATACGAAAGTCTTTTTTGGGAGACATGATAGCAGTCTCTTCAATAGATGAATACAGAAAATTGTTATTACAGGCGGGATGTAACCTTGATTGTGAAAAAGAAAAGTTACCATGGCTTATACTCAAATTAATAAACAAAGACCCTGGGGCTTAGCCTCGGGGTTGTTTTTATGCACTTTTTATTTTTAATTTTGCTTGTCTGTGCTTGTCTATTTTTGGGAGTCGTATTACAAGTAAACCATTTTTATTTATTGCTTCTGATTCATCTACATCTATTTCTTGGGGGAGTATGACTGTTCTTGAAAATGAACCCCAATATAATTCTTTATGAAAATAATCGTTGCCAAGTGTATCATTTGATTCTTCTCTTTGTCCTTTTATTATTACCATATCTCTTGTAATAGAAATATCTAAATCTTCCTGTTTAACCCCAGCGATCATTGTTTTTATGACTATTTCTGATGGAGTTTGATACATATCAATAGCAAGCTGACCTTCTTCTTCAGACTCTACGTCTTGAAGTTCGTTTTCAACTTCGTCTGCGGACCCGACATCCTCTTTGTCGTCAACCCTGACAATTCCTGTAAGTTTTTCAAAAAAAGATTTTTTTCTCATACTTTTGTTAAGATATTTTTAAATATTTCTAATAAATGCGACTTCTATAAAAATTAACAAATATTTTCCAGTCTGATTTTTTTAATTTTCTCAAACGCTAGTAGTATTATTATAACAATAATCCAAATAAGTTCCAATGCCATAATTGATGCTCCTTGACCAATCATTAACAAATTAAAGACGCTGTGCATAATAATAGAACAAATTATACCTAAAATAGCAAAAGATATTTTTTTCATTTTTTTATCAAAGAAATGAAAACTTATAAATAATGCTATTGTTGCAGAAGAAATAGTATGCAATAGTGTCGCTCCTATAAATCTCATATTTCCTGTAAAAATAGTTGAAATATAATTGTGACTATTAAGAGGGTCAATCAAAAATAACATATTTTCTATTGCAGCAAAACCTAATGCTGTAGTTATCATATATATCATTGGGTCTAGTGGTTCATCATCATCTTTTGACCTTAAAACAAGTATGTATGCCATTGTGAATTTAATTATTTCTTCTATAATTGGAGCGAACACAACAACCAGCAAGATTTTGTCTAACAGAATGTTTGATTGTTTTGCTACTGTTCCAAGCCAAGACAGTAAGCCACCAAAGATATTAGATGATAATATGTTTTTAAAACCTAGTCCAGAGAAATATTTTTCTAAAAATAGAGAAATAAAGACGGCAATCATACCTCCAATAAAAGCCAGTGCAATCATACTTTTTGGTTCAGGGTTTTTTTTATCTTCTCTCGTCCAAAACCAAAGCCAAATAAGTGCTGGTATAACACCGCTAATGAATGCAATAATTATTGTGCTTAGTTGTGTGTTGGCTGACATTTTTTAAATTGGCCACTTTTCTATCATTAGTATACTTTTATCATCATTTATTGATTGCCAAATTTCTTCTGTTAAAAATGGCATGAATGGATGGAGGACGATAAGTATTGTTCGAAGTGTAGAAAGTAAAAATTGTTTCCTAGAAGTTTTTGGTGTTTCATCTTTATTATCTTCTGATAAAATCTTTTTACTATCTTCAAGTATTATATCTGCAAATGTATGCCATACATAATGATAAATTTTTTCTCCCGCCATATAAAATCTAAACTCTTCCACGTCGGACGTTATATCTGTGACAAAATTATTTCTTTCATCAATTAACTTTTTATCAGCATCAGAAAAATTATTGAAGTTAGAATCATATTTTTTATCTTTTGTTGCCTCCAAAATAAATCTTGTTACATTCCAGATTTTATTTGCAAAATTTTTATAAGCTCTAACTTTATCATCGGACCACTTGCTATCAGTTCCAGGAGTATTACCGACGACTAAAGCCATTCTTAGTGCGTCAGTACCAGATTTTTTTGATATATCAACTGGATCAATATTATCTCCTAAAGATTTTGATATTTTTTGTCCTTTTTGGTTACGAACCATTCCATGAAAGTAAACAGTTTTAAATGGTATATCACCCAAAACATAAGTGGACATAAGTATCATTCTTGCTATCCAAAAGAAAATTAAGTCATAACCGCTTTCGAGCACATCTGTGGGATGATAAAAATCTAAATCCTTCGTCTTTTCGGGCCACCCAAGCGTTGAAAACGTCCATAAACCAGATGAAAACCAGGTATCGAGTGTATCCTCATCTTGCGTCCAGTCGGCACCTTTTGGGGCTTCTATTCCACAATAAACCTCTGTACCTTTATACCAAACAGGAATACGGTGGCCATACCATATTTGTCTTGAAATACACCAGTCTCGGAGAGTATCAATCCAATGAAAATAAGTCTTGCTAACATAATCTGGAATAACATTTATCTGACCGCCCTTTACCGCGTTTGTCATAAGTTCTTTGAGTGTTGTTTCTTGTCCATTTTTTATACCTTTAATATTTGAATGTTCAATTTTAAAAGGTTTATTTACGGCAACAAACCATTGAAGCTTTGGTAATGGTTCAATAATACCGCCAGTTCTTTCAGCAGTAGAAACATTTTGTTTTACTTCCTCCTCTTTTTCTAAAAGTCCTTCAGATTTTAGCCATTCCACAATTACCTCTCTTGCTTCAACAACTTTTTTACCGAAAATATTTTCACCACCAACCATCATTCTTGCTTTTTCATCTATTACTTGAACAATTGGTAATTTATTTTTCTCTCCAATTTCCCAGTCAATCATCGAGTGTGCGGGAGTTACGCCAAGTGCACCAGTACCAAATTCTTTTTCTACAGATTCATCAGCAATTATTTTTATATGAATTTTAACACCGCAAAATATGGCGTCATATTCTTTACCGATATATTTTTTATAACGAGCATCATCTGGATGGACCGCAACGGCAGTATCACCAACTTTTGTCTCTGGCCTTGTGGTAGATATTGAAATAGGGAAGTCTTTTGAATATTTGAAAGTATAAAATTTCGCTGGTCTTTCCTCGTATACTACTTCTTCGTCTGAAATTGTTGTTTGGCCTTTTGGGTCCCAATTTACGATTCTAAAACCTCTATAAATAAGTCCATCATCATACATTTTTTTAAATACTGTTCTTACCGCAAGATTTCTTTTTTCATCCATTGTAAAGGCTTCACGAGACCAATCTAAAGATGCACCCATTACTTTAGATTGAGAAGTAATTGTGTCGTGACTTTGTTTTACGAAGATACCTATCCTTCTCAATAGTTCTTCTCGTCCCAAATCGTATCTGGATTTGTCTTCTTTTTTCTTTATATCTTTTTCAACACGCGATTGTGTTGCTATTGCAGCGTGATCTGTACCCGGAACCCAAAGTGTTTTTTTGCCACGCATTCTTTGATAGCGAATCATAATATCCTCTGTGGTCAAAGTTAGAGCATGTCCCATATGAAGAATACCTGTCACATTTGGCGGAGGTAGCATTATTGAGTATTTTTCTTTGTGTCGGGGGGGGAGATTGTCCGGATTGAAATAGCCAGAATCTTCCCACAGTTTGTATATTTTAGATTCAGTTTCTTGTGAGTTATATGGTCTTAAGAATTTACTTTGCATTGTGGCTCTATAATAGCAAATATATATAAAATTGGAAATAAAATAACCCCTTGTGATAAAGGGGTCAATAAGTCGTATTTGACTTATTATTTTTGTACGGGGGGCGGTGGCGAAGCTTATAGACAGGCTTTAAATATTTGGTTACCCAAATTTTTTTATGCGACGCGCGACACCCCCGTACAGTTAAGTATAATATTCTAATATAAATAAAAATCAATACGTGCAATGTTGATATTTATTTAACAAAGATAAAACCCAGGACCTTTTTGATCCTGGGTTTTGAGGGCTCCACTTGAGTCCCGTTGACACAAAGAGCCCTGTCGGACCTTCTTATTATTCAATATTAGGTCCCCCTACACTATTTGGAGCTACGTGGCTCTGGAGACACGTGTCTCCTTGTTTCTAGCCCTCCTCCAAAAGTGTATTCGGATA
>Ga0209083_1004689_pt1 | contig 10193 bp, 4 predicted proteins | sample AM7aDNAmetaG_FD_184132 | JGI IMG/M metagenome (GOLD analysis project Ga0209083, IMG submission 184132) | Freshwater microbial communities from Finland to study Microbial Dark Matter (Phase II) - AM7a DNA metaG (SPAdes) (version 3) | ecosystem: Environmental > Aquatic > Freshwater > Lake ...
TGATGCCATACTGTCGATAGGGAGACTCTATAGATCTGCCTATGGGGGCCTTCTAGAAGAGCCCCAACATAACAAAACGCCCAATTCTATTGATGCGATATTGTTGCGTGAACTACTTGCAAATACCGATATCTATCCGGTGACCATAGATGAGCGATTCAATAAAGGTTTTGGAGAACCTTCCATCATTGTGCGGGCCCCATCTACAATCCAAGCATTTGATATTACGGGGCAACCCGTTGCGTATGCCGCCGAAGATCCTATGACAGTAGTTGGTCTTGCTACGGCCCCGCAGGATTCTGGAATGTCTTTGGCATTAGCTTTATTTGGCCAGAGTCGCGAATATGGCATTGAATCATGTGTGCAGAGTGGATCCTACACTTCAGCAACTTTTGCCATCATGATGGCAAAGGGCCAGTGGCCGATTGAGATGGCTATGGCATCAGGACCCACTGCCAAAAAGATTTCTGAACTACTTCCAAAAGGGTTCCTGTACTGTCCTTTCAATGGAAACTTTAAAGCAACAATTCTAGCATCTCTAGCGCAAACCAGAGCTGCTGTGGATTTCTATCTAAGTGGTGCTGCAGCGGCACTTTCGGCGGCCTCTATTACTGCAGCCTTGCAAAATAAAACAAAACCATCACGAAATCCACAGGCGCCCGCAAGTCGTGTATATGATGCACTTAATCAGATAGAGGCGATTGCGACCTTTGTAAAAGATACAAACGTTGATGTGGCGAATTATCACGATAGTCTACCCGTGCAGCAGCGGAGGCAATATTTACTAGATCGCCTCTCTCAGATTTTCGATATCAGTACAGATTTGATCTATCGGTTGAGCGCACTCAATGAGATCTGGAATGCGGGAGCTTCGGATGCTTATTTGGCTGTTCTTACAGAAGGCCGCGACTCTGCTAGAGTCGCGGCCTTCCTCGAGCGGCTGTCGACAGCCGCCACAAAACGCGTGGCTGCCTTGGAGTTGGCCGCGGCCAACTCCAAGCGTATGAGCCATGCCCGTTTATTGGTAACCATTGTAGAAGAGAAGCTCGGTAGCAAAAAGATGCAACAAATTGTGCGGGCGCTGGGGGCCGTTGCCAGAGGCGCTCCGGGTGGCAGATTAGCCCAGTTCGAAGTGTCTACGGTTGCTTTAAATGAGCCCTTGCAGGTACTCGAACTGCTCACAAAGAATGAGCGACGGCTTGTTGAAACGGAGGCTAAAAATAGGCTGGCAGCATTTATTGCTGTAGAGAAGAATAAGTGCCCCCATGTTCGTCTGGTACGGCGTATGAATACGGCACAGACTGTCCAGGAACGGGCCCATCTCCTTGGAGATCTTGTTAGAGTGTACTTTCCGGCAAACTATCATGATAGTTTGCCGGCAACCTATCATGATAGTTTTCCGGCAAACTATCATGATAGGTTGCCGGCTGATGCCAAAAAACAATCGGCCAGTAAGAAAGCCGCGGCTAATGCAGACCATTTATCTTACATAGTGTGCCGTAGCTGTGGTGAAGACATTATATGCCCACATAGACATGAGCGCATACTATTGGAAGCAAAGGGCGCCTCCTATGCCAAAGTCCGAGCCCATCTTGAAAAGTATGCATTGCGTACAGGTGGCAATTCTGATGCATATTACTGTCGAATTTGTGCAGAACAGTTGGCACTGGCCGATAGTGAATCAGATGAGACGGGGCGCACGGCTCAACTATTGGGTCGCTTTGGCGAGTTGGGGGCTGGCCTCCGCACTCGTATCTGGGCAATTACTATAAATGCTTTACGACGCGTGAGCTTTGCTGTGCCAACAGATGAACGCAGGTTTGCTGGAGAAGCCGCGACGACCCTAATACCGCTAATCGATAAAGCAAATGAAAATGCACAACAACAGCCCCGTCGAACAAATCGGCGATCAAAGTTTAAAGAGCCCGCATTATCAAATGCTAGTGAATTGCGCGAAGAACTGAGCCCCCGAATCGAATTACTCTGCGCTATCTTTTCATATGCATACATTTTAGATGCGCTGCAGGGCCGTTCTGCACCATCTACATTTGCGGGCGGCCGTGCCGGTGAACGAGCAAGTGTTACGGCCGATCGTATGCTATCTATCATTGCGAATGAAATGGGTAGCCAAATTGCCCAGCTAGAAGATGTTTCAACAGATTACTTACGGGTCCAATTTACAGAAGCCTACAAGGCGATCCATTCTTCAGACAAGCCCGAGGCTGCTTTAGATATTGCCTTAGAATTCGCCACAATGATGATGACAATTGATCCAGTCTACCGGTATGCCGTGTCTATTGCGCGCGCCATAGGAGATCTGCCATTAGAACCAGCCACAACAACCAGTGATACTCGTAAAGAATTTGAGCTAGTTATGGGCGCCTCTTTACCTACTTTGCTCGCCCGGGCCAGGGCAGCTGCAAAAAAGCCAGCTTTGGTTGGCTTGTTTGCAGGGCGGCCCGGTTTAAGTATCCCATTAGGTACCATTTACGAGTTTTGGTTAAAAGAGCCTGATGTGTCACTTTATACTGATGATATGTATTATTGGTCAAGTGGGGATGTTGAAAAACATCAAAAATCTGTCTCAGCTTTCTATTCTATAGAGGGCGGTGGTGAAAGTCAGCAAGACAGTTTATTTGCATACATTCTTGAGAAAGAGGGCGGACGGGTTTTAAAACAACATAATGATAAGAAGCCTGCTTTAAAACCCATCTCTCAAAAATTTCATGTAAAGAGACCCGTAGATGCTCCAGAAATGGGGGCATTCTATGAGGCTTGGCGCCTTCTTGTTGAATATACGACTAAAGTATACACGGCAGATGCGCAAGATAAGTTCATGACTGAATTACTACGGTATCGCAAGGCCGAAAGTGCAATGCTACTTGAAAAATCTTACGGTATGGTTCGACCAGAAGCCGACCCGCCCGTGGGCAAGTCACATCGCTTCCACAATGTTCCAGTATCCATCAATGCATTATATGATGAAAACGGTCTCTCGCATAACTGGGGTAAAGCTGCGACCTTTTACTACAAAGGCTCTAAAAATACATCAATTGATGATACCGCAAAGAGCACCGATCCGGTGAAAGAATATGCGTACCGGCATGTAGACAGTGTAATGAAAGCACGAATGAGCGGCGAGCTTCCTGAAGGAGTGCCTTTAGTTGACGTAGGTTGCGCAGTATGTGGGTTGCGTCAAAGCGAACTGCATCGATTAGATACAGATAAAATAAAGATAGCAGTCCGTACAGACTCAGAACTCGTGTCTTTCTACCTCTTCTACGAAACGCGGTGCCCGTTGGGTGGTGTACATGACTGGCGTGGAGCATGTACTAAGTGTGGACTTGAACCGGCATTATTGCAAGCTACCCGCAGCGCCGCCGCGCGATCTTATTATACAAAGTATGCCGAAATGTTTGCTAAAGAACGTAGCCTCTCTGCCCTAACTATGCAGCAATCCAACAAATATGCCGCTGAACGTGATAAAAAAGAGATCAAGGAGGCGGCGGCTAAGGCCACTGCAGATGACACTTCTCCGATAAGCCATTGGGTATTTGATTACTCTCAGATCACAGATGCCGCGGCTCTGGCCAATACAACACCAGCAGTATTAGAAGCCGTGGGGGCCGCAGCTGGCCGTGCGTTTAACGACATAGTTGAGGGCCGAGATCCTCCTGGCCCGCCTGAAAGTCCAGCAGATCCTCGAATTTATATAGCAGATTCCACGGCACGAACTATGTTTGCACACTACCATGCCTTGAGATCATCGGCTTCTACAACACTAAGTGTTAATTTACTTGCTGAAGCCGGCATGGATAATCAAAAAGAAGCCATCGCCCAATTACCTGATCTTGAAAAAGACTACTGTAAGAACTTTGCAGTCATACTAAAAACCCGCACGCCTGCAGATGCTCTCAACTTCGCCATCCAAAGCTATTGTGCGTTTGCAAATACTTTGGCCGCCGTGTCTCCATTAGGTAAACTCATTGCAAAAAAGGCATTAGAAAATGTTATTCTAGGAGTGCGGCGGATGTCTAGACCCGGTGTATTTGATTGGGCTATCTTCAGTGGGGAGCGAGATCTGATTGAAGAGGAGGAAGGTGCACCAGATCAAATCGGAGACGTGGGTGAAGATGTGGAGGCCCCCAGTGATGATGCTAACCTTTATTCTGGTGAAAATATAGATTATGATGTGTCTGAAGACAATCCAAATAACCAAGCAGAATAACACTCGGGGACACCCCGGCCCCGGCATTATTGGGGACTTCTTGGGCCCGGCATTATTGGGGGCTTCTTGGGCCCGGCATTATTGGGGGCTTCTTGGGGTATTATTGGGGGCTTCTTGGGGCATTATTGGGGGCTTCTTGGGGCATTATTGGGGGCTTCTTGGGCCCGGCATTATTGGGGCTTCTTGGCCCCGACCAATTTAGTAATTGTTGTAGACGGTTTGTTCTGGCTAAACCTAATTTAGCAGTTTTTGTTCCTCGAGGAAGTAATATGTTAGAACAATCTTTGGCATTAGCCAAATTAACGATTTTAACAAGACTCATCTCTTTAATGATCAAAACAGCACAGTCACGACTAAAGCCACGAATTCCTGATATTAAACTAATTGCAGCAGTATTTAGACCCGCCACGACTTCTCGTAAACTATTTAAGCCTTGTTTATGAATAACTCGACCTGTAGGGGTGCGCAGATCCGCCAACTGAGCATCAGTAACCTTACCCATAACTAGGTCAGCAACTGAAAATTTTTGTGAGATTATTTTTCCCATTATTGCCGATATACCTTTAAGTTGCGACCACATCACTACAATGGCCTCGTCGTCTGGCTGACGAAGGACAGCCGTTAAACATTCTGGAATGGTCAGATTGGTCTCCGGGGTGCCCCCGGCCCCGGCTTCTGATGGAGGCGTTGGAGAGGAAGTCCCGGCTTCTGATGGAGGCGTTGGAGAGGGTGCCCCGGCTTCTGATGCTGAGGATGGCGCCCCGGCTTCTGATGGAGATGGAGCAGCTTTTAGGGGGAGTGCTGGAGAAGGCGCCCCGGCCTTTAGGGCAATCTCACTCCCTAAAGGCCGGGGCCGGGGTGTCCCCGATATATCATAGGCTTTTACTAAGTCAGCAAGACGCTTTGCTGTGTGCATCTCATCTTCAGTCTGGATCACCATAATGTTATCGCGCACCATCAGATTAGTTATGGCACTCAAGATATTTGCATAAGGAATGTGTGCAAATCGGCGAGTTAAAGCAGGAAATGCTGGTCCTTCAATAATATAGTAGAGCTGACACCCAGTACTGGCTTGTAAGTTACGCATTTTTTGGATATTTGCATGTCGGCCATCCTTAAAACTCGCCGCAAAGTCTTGTAGGGTCTTGCGCTCGATGCATGCAGAGATAGTGGGAGGGGTCGTTGAGCGACAAATTAAGTAGTCGCCAGTATTCACTTGCCGGCCAGTAATCAGATGAGAAGTGGTCAAGGCGCTCTCTAAAAACAAAACCACTGCCCGTTCACGCGCATCGGCAATTATGTAGTGACGGTGAGGTATAGCCATCTTTTATTAGTGAGAAACCTTAGTTTAAAAGACAAAGTTCAAAGCCAATTTTTACTTCGATTTTTACCGCTAAAGATATACGTGTTTATAAACATATGTCGTCAAAGTCGCGGCCTAAGAGCGGTCGCTCGAAGACCCCTAAGGGGCTTACCAAGTCTCAATTGATGAGCGAAATTGCTTCAAAGGCCGCTTTGAGCAAGGCTCAAGTCAGTAGCGTGTTCACTTCTCTTTCTGAAATGATCGTGTCTGAGCTCAAGGATGGGCGCCCTGTTACCATTCCCAATCTTGTAAAGGTTACGGTACAACACAAGCCGGCCACGGCAGCGCGTCCCGGCCGTAATCCATTCACCGGAGAATCCATCACGATCAAGGCAAAACCGGCGCGGCGTGCAGTGAAAGTGCGTGCTGTAAAAGTCCTCAAGGATTCTTTGTAATCTGTCTTTAACTGTTTCATATATTTTTAGTCATATTATTGTATAATTTGGGCAAAAAAGACTGGAAGTTACTGGCGCACATTGTCCATAATGGCAAGCGAGCACTTTCCAGATCCCCTTGCCTGGCCAAGTGCAGTTGGCCTGGCACAAGTACTTTAACTTATTAAAGTACTTGTGCCAGGCCAACTGGCAGGCTAGGGGTTAAATCATGGGTTTGAGATATTATACTTTAATAAGGATATTATTTCTCCTATCTCAAGTCTATGATTTTTACCATTTAAGTGTTGAGCTTTCTGCCATGGTAAACGAAGTCTACAAGATGGCAGTTATGACCGACCCGGCTGTAAATCATAAGTAGCGAACCATCACCACTGCTACAACTTTTAATGAGTTTTGTTTGTTTAATTGTCCTTGGTAAAAATGCATTTTGCAATTTAATCATCATTAGTATCATTAAACACACTTAAAGCCGTATCTGATGTTGCTATGTCTTTTACCAAGCTGACATATAACTTTTTGTCATCATATAATGATAGCGTTCCATTAAGAATAGATAGTGAGAACTCCATTTTTTGAGGCACTCCAGGTAATATATCAGCATCTTTTTCAGAATCGCTCTTTTCAGAATCGCTCTTTTCAGAATCGCTCTTTTCAATGATGAAAGTCCCCCGGCACTCATCATCCTTTCCTTTTAAGACTGCTTGTAGCGCCGATCCAGCCTGATTTTTGATTTTAATATCAATAGGGCTATTAGCAATCGTATTATTGTGTTTGTCTACGATTATGACATAGCCAGCACGTTCAGCTGAAGAACTGCTGGATAGTGGACCTATGAATAACTGGAACTCTGATAAATCTGCTTCAGCTGCAAAATCTGGATGGACTACCCAATAACCACTAATGTAATCCTTATATCGCGAATTGGCATGAGCCAGTGCCATCATTAGAACCACGAGCAGTATTACAATAGCCGTTGCGATGTTAGTAAACATCGCAACTATAAATACCCTAATTAGTCGGTTTAATTTACAAAAATTAAGCATCATAATCAAGAGCTTTGTGACTTAAGCTTTCAAGGTAACGGGCTTCTTGGCGGGCACAGCGGGCACAGCAGGTTTCGTAGCAACCGCGGCGGGCTTCGTGGCTACTACATTTTGTGGCGCTTCGTCTTCTGACTCCTCTTCAGATCCGGCATCGTCGGACTCATCTTCAGACCCAGCTTCAGACCCAGCTTCTTCAGGGTCGGCCGAAGCCGCTTCAGCCGCAGATTTCACCGTAAAGGCAGATGCATATGTACAAACGTACTCTTTTACAATACCCGTGTCACCAAACAACGCCAGTATCGTGCGTAGGCTTTTGCGCTTCAATGACCAGACCTTTGGGTTAGCTCCGCCATCTTCAAACGCCATGACAGCACTGGCCCAGCCAACACACTTCAGAAACTTGACGAGCAGCTTTGAAATCGGCTCAACGATGCGAAAGAAGCCTTTAGCTTCAGCGCGTGCAGTGGCCGGAGTTGTCGCCCCCAAACGCATACCCAGAATCAAATTGAGTGAGTGTTGCACCATTTCCACAGCGGAGTGGTCATGCACCAGAGGATCAGCGCTCAGTTGATCCGCCATGCGAGTCACGGTTTGGTGCATCAGCCGAATGGCCGTGGATTCATCTGCAGCCATCAGGGCCTCAATAGAGATATCTTTGGCATTTGACTTGATGGCTTCTGCAGACGCCACCAAGAATCCGGCCAGCATGTGACGGGCTTCCGGCAAAGATGTGATGGGTAACTTCAACTCGGCTTCATTCGTTTTGTCTACCTTTTCTTTCTTGGCAGCGGCCTGCGCGGCCTTCTCTTCGCTTTCCAGCATGGATTCATAGTTCATCCAAATTTTGGGGCTCTTTGATTTGGGGACTGCGCCATCGTAAGCCTTGGTGATGCTCGATTTATTCTGCGCTTGCAGTGCCGCAATGGCGAAGTACTCAAGGCAGTTTTTGCATGTGTTGGCAATAGAATTGGCCGAAACGGGCTCTTTGGAGGCATCTTTCTTAGTCGCAGCCATTGTTTATAACAGGATAACCATTATCAGTTTTGACAATGATATTTAAGATACTTAAAAAGCCTAAAAATGCTTAAAAACTACTTATATCAAAATGATACCAATTGAAACTGTATTGTATTATATATAGGGTCTTCTTTGGCCAGTGCCATGGCAGAAGTTGGGACCGATGCGAGTGGCTTGATTAATGCCGATGAGCTGTGGCCAACTGTAAAACGTCCGTCTATTGAGTCTGTCAAAAATTCTAATCTCAATCAGAAAGATATGTTACCCTTGGTTACTGCGGCAGTCGATGCGGGAGGGCTCGTCGGCCACAACATCATTGGCTACAATGAGCTTGTCGATGGCGGTGGGTTGAATCGAATTATGAGCCAGTTCTTTGATATCGACCGCACGCACGCGAATGTCCGCACTCTGACGGAAGCCGATCGATTGTGCAAGTCGCATCAGATGCGTATCCAGTTCAATAACTTGAAAGTGGGTCGTCCAGCTTGCACTAAATATCTGACCGGCCAGTTTACCGACTTGTATCCGCGCGGTGCGCGCCTCACTGGTATCCCCTATAGCGGTGGCCTCACCCTAGGCGCGACCGTCACGGTCCGTGCGAGTTTCGCTGACGGGCGTATTGAAGAGCGCTCTGCAGAGATCCCACCCTTCCATATTGGTTCATTCCCGATTATGGTTGGCAGCACCCGCTGCCACACGAGTTTGTGTACCCGCGCGGCTTTGAAAGAGCTGGGTGAAGACCCGACGGATGCCGGAGGGTACTTTATCGCAAAGCGTGGTGAGTATGTCGTGGATCTGTTAGAGAATATCCGATACAACAGCCCCCACTTCCACAACCACATGAAAGCCAATGAATTTGTGCGGGTTGAGTTCTTGTCACAGCCCGGTGGCGCTTTCGACAATAGCAGTCAGGTGCGGTTGCGCCATATGACAAATGGACAGATCACTGTTGAAATTAACTCAACTAAGTTCGAGAAGGTAAAGTTACCATTCTGGCTCGTCTTTCGCCTATTCGGCTTTAGCGATAAGGAGACTGCCGCCGCCATTGTATTTGATCTGGACGACAATGGTCCAATTACGGCCCGCATGCTCGACATTCTGGAGAAGGCTTTCCAGCTGGCCGATGGCGCATTTGCACCCCTGATTCCGATATTGGATGTTGAGAATCTGGTGCGTATGACCGCCGAGCGTGTTGTTAGCTACCTGATCAACCCCAATGCATATCAAAGTAACGAGAGCGCGATCGCCTACTTGAATGAAGATTTGCTCGGCAGTCCGACGCGCCCTGGTGGCTTAGACAAAGTCTTACTGCCCCACGTAGGGCAAAGCTGGGATGCCCGCATCCGCAAGCTGCGTTATCTGGGTCTGCTAATTCATAAGATGCTGCTAGTCCATTTGGGCGCACTGCCACCGACTGATCGCGATAGCTATCGCAACAAACGGGTGCATGGGGCCGGTGTCTCGCTGGCAAAGGCTTTCAAAACGCAAGTGAATAACAGTATTGTAATTCCGATCACGCGAGCGATCCGGCGCGAGCTGAAGAATAATCCCTGGGAGACCATCACAGAAGGGTCGCTCGTGGACACCTTTCGCAATGCCGTGTCCACGAGCGATCTGAATCGCGCGATGGAGCAGGCCATCACGGCTGGCAACAAGACGATCGTTGTGCGTCGCCGCGCGGCGACGAATCGTGTTAGTAGCCAGGCCCTCGAGCGTAAGAATGGATTGAATACGTTCAGTGCCTTGCGCACTGTCGTTACACAAAATGCCGGCAACGCTTCGAAGCAAACTGAACGCGCCGATATGATGCGGCGCGTTCATCCGACATATTTGGGCTATATCTGTGTGGCCCAAAGTGCCGATACAGGTGAAAATGTCGGCATGCGTAAGCAACTCGCAATCACTGCGAGTGTCTGCACCGCCGGTGATGCTCTGCCATTGAAGATGCGGTTGCTCGCCGATTCTGCAATAACCTCACTTGATCTAGTCGATTCAGCTGAAATGTTGCGGCGGCGCCTCGCTCGCGTGTTTGTTAATGGAGAGTGGATTGGCTGCGCTGATAGCGCCCATGCCCTCGTGGCTCGCTACCGGGCCCTGCGGCGCGAGGGCCGCGCGGTCGACCCCTCGACGACGATCGCGCACGACCC